>Ga0153918_1000941_pt1 | contig 12401 bp, 9 predicted proteins | sample TSFL002MetaG_FD_104687 | JGI IMG/M metagenome (GOLD analysis project Ga0153918, IMG submission 104687) | Attine ant fungus gardens microbial communities from Florida, USA - TSFL002 MetaG | ecosystem: Host-associated > Fungi > Mycelium > Unclassified | place: USA: Florida, Paynes Creek Historic... | reverse complement strand
TTTGTCTTGGATTTCTTCTGGGCGGCAGGCAACATACCAAGCATTTTTAATAAACATTGTGACGACTCCTTATCACTTATTGGATCCAATTTATAATAAATAAAAATATTGGTCAATTGATAAGCAGTATATTTTTTAAAAATATTGATATTTGGAGTTGAAGATATTGTGTATTTTTAATTGCTATTAAAGACTTTTGTATTCCTTTTGAGTTTTTGGACGAAAATTTTATTGGTTTTATTTGGATCCATTTTTGTATGATTGAAGGCTGAATTGAATCTCATATTTGGAATTGTGGTAAGGAAAATAGGCAATGCTTTATGGATCCATATTTTTTGTTTCCATAATTATAAATAAATTATAATTATGTTTTTCAGTTGCTTAATTTTGATTTAATTAAATTTAAAAAAATATTGTTGATTTTTTGGATCCAAATATTCAGTATAGAAAAAGAGCAGGATGCTCAAAAAAACAAATATTCCTCTAGGTCATTATGGATACGGATATGCATAACCACCCATCGCTTTTGTCGGCAATGTCGTGTGTATCTCTTATCCACATTGGGAGATACACAAATGGAAAGAGATGTTCTAAGTGAGATCAATCAAAACAACATGAGCCGTTATCAATGGTTTGTCATTTTGATCTGTATTTGTCTCAATATTATTGATGGCTTTGATGTGATGGTGATGGCATTTACTGCGCCGTCCGTGTCAGCAGAATGGTCACTTTCAGGTGCACAAATTGGCTTGTTACTCAGTTCAGGCCTTTTTGGAATGGCTGCTGGTTCCATTTTTCTCGCACCATTAGCCGATAAAATCGGTCGCCGTTTACTTATCTTGGTTTGTCTTGTCATTGCAGGTCTTAGCATGTTGGGCTGTGCTTTTGTGCAAAGTCACGGCATGTTGGCCGCACTTCGATTTATTACCGGAATTGGGGTAGGTGGAATCCTTGCAAGTAGTAATGTGTTGGCGAGTGAATATGCCAATGCTCGTTGGCGTAGTCTTGCAGTGAGCTTAATGTCTACAGGTTATGGAATTGGTGCAACACTCGGTGGAGTGCTATCGCTGGCTTTGATTGAGCATTTGGGTTGGCGCTCAATCTTTTTAGCAGGTGGGGTTACTACCATTGCAATGCTACTCATTAGCGCATGGTTATTACCAGAATCTTTAGATTATTTACTCGCGAAACGACCAAAACAGGCACTCGAACGGATTAACACAACGGTAAGTCGTATGGGGCTTAATCAACTGCCAGTTATGCCACGTTATGAAAAAATCAACACACAAAATGGTAGTGAGCTCAGCAAGTTATTTGCAGGACAACAGGGATTTCAAACACTTTGTCTTTGGTTTGCATTCTTTTTAGTGATGTTTGGCTTTTACTTTGTCATGAGCTGGACACCAAAAATTCTTATTTCAATGGGAATGTCACCACAACAAGGGGTAAGTACCGGAATTTTAATTAGTATAGGTGGGATTTTCGGAGCAGTCATTATTGGTTTATTGGCATCACGCATGAAAATCTTCTATGCCTTAAGTCTATTTTTAGGGCTAACGTCTGCATGTGTTTTCCTATTTGTCGCAGTCTCGGCTCAAGTGAGTATTGCTCTCATAGTCGGCTTATTACTCGGCACACTCATTAATGGCTGTGTGGCAGGTTTATATTCTATTTCTCCAACAATTTATGATGCCGAAATCCGTAGTCGCGGCGTGGGCTATGCGATTGGTTTTGGTCGTATTGGGGCAATTTTATCACCAACCGTTGCAGGTGTTTTTCTGGATAAAGGTATTGCTCCCGCAACACTTTATGCCTATTACGGTGTGGTCTTTATTTTGGCTATTTTCCTGATTTTAAGTTTAGGTAGCGCTTTTTACCGAAGTCAAAAAGAGCAAAACTACTCACTTAAAACAGCACCTTAATCCATTAAAAATTAAATAGTTGAGATAAAAAATGAAAAAGACACCATTATGGGTGGGGGTATGCTTGTGCCCATTATTTAGTCAAATTGTGCATGCCGAGTTTATTGCAGACAGTAAAGCTGAGCTGACACTGCGTAATTTTTACTTTGACCGAGACTATAAAAAAGACCCATATCCCTATACCGCAGGCAGAGATTGGGCGCAGGGTCTAATTTTTAAAGGACAGTCTGGTTATAGCGAAGGGACGGTGGGATTCGGTGTTGATGTGCTGGCAATGGCTGGGTTTAACCTGATGGGAAATCGGGCGGATGACTATGCGCGTAGCGGCTTACTCCAAGTCAATACCGATAACTCGCGTGATGATTATTATGGGAAAATCGGCATTACAGGGAAAGCGAAATTTAGAAAGAATGAGCTTTTTGTGGGGGATTTGGTTCCACAATTGCCGACTATATTTTCATCACCAGCGCGTTTATTTCCACAGACTTATCGCGGTATTCGCTTTGTTTCAAATGAAATTTCAAATCTTCAACTCGAAGGCTTTTATGTGGACGAAGTGCGTCAACGTGATTCGATCCGTTATACCGAAGTTGGCACGGACAATATCAACCATCGTTTTGACAAAGCGGCAACTACTGATTCTTTTTATACATTAGGTGGAAGTTATCAGTTAAAGGATTATCGCTTACGGGCTTATCATGCCGAACTGAAAGATATTTACCAGCAACAATTTTTGGGCTTTAACGGCAAACACCCCTTAAATGATCAACTTAATTTTTTAAGTGATGTGCGCTTTTTTAACAGTGAAGAAGCTGGAAATAAAAAAATAGGAGAAGTCGATAACCGACATATGAGTGGTTTATTTGGTTTGAACTATCAAAATCATACCGTTTCTTTGGGTTACATGCAGTCATTTGGCTCGACTGGTTTGCCGTTTTTGTCGGGAACAGAAAGTCCAGTTGTGCTTGATTTTATGAGCTCAGACTATTCAAATAAAGATGAAAAAGTCTATTCGATACGTTATGAATATGACTTTAAAAATGCGCGAGTAGGTGATGTTTCGTTAAATGGGCTACGCTTTATGACCCGCTATGCCAAAGGTGAAGACATTGATTTGTTGCAATACGGCGATCAGCGTTTTAAAGAGGAGTCGATGGAATTTGATTTGGGTTATAAAATTCCAGAAGGCAAGTTAAAAGGTTTGGGAATGCGGGCTCGCTTTTCTCATTATCGCAATGATATGCCCACTAATATGACTTTCCATTCCGCCAATGAAACACGCTTGAATATTGACTATAGCTTTAAGTTTTAATGTCTTGCGCTAGTCGTCTTTAATTTCATAAAAGAAGCTTGGGATTGGATTTCCACAATATTTGAGCGAGGTTGTGGCGTTCTGATCCCTTTTATTACACCTAAAAACATTTATTCCCTCACTTAAAACCTTCTTGCCATTTAGCACAGCCTATTGGCATGCACAGCCAAGTGTTTGGCGTTTAGGGTTAAGTAAATTCCTTCATATCTACATATATTGATTCAAGAAAATAAAAAAAGTCCAGGATGGATTTGGGAATTTACGATGCAAAAGAAAATCTTAGTTATAGCAATCAGCTCTATTTGGACAGGTTCTTTAAATGCGGCAGCCTTTGATAAAACAGGACAATCTGTTGCGGCATTTTTGCAGCCTGATCATTATTTTGAAGCAAGTCTTGGAGTTACGGACACGTCTTTAAAGGGGCAGGAAGCAGGTACAAATTCAGGAAATAGTGCGATTTCTGATATTGGTCATACAGATTACCGCCCAACAGCTGCTTTAAAGTTACAGCTAGCCCCACAGTTTTCTTTTGGCTTGCTGTATGACCAGCCTTTTGGTTCAGATACAGAATACACAGGAAATAATAGCTTTGTTGCCACAGGCAAAGATATGGTGATGTTGCCTGGACTGACAACTACTAGATTGGCAAATGCAACCCAAGGCAATATTCCCACAGGAAATTCCAAATCAAGTTTCGATATACAAAATCTGAGTCTCATTTTGGGCTATCAACCCAATAAAAACTGGAACTTTTATGCAGGGCCAGTTTATCAGACCTTCAAAAGTGAAGTTGAGCTCAGAGGCAATATCTTTAGTGTTTACAATGGCTATGATTTGCATAGCAAAAGTGTTGGCGATTGGGGATGGCTGGCGGGACTCGCTTATCAGATACCTGAAAAAGCAATCAAAGCCTCTATAACTTATCGTTCTGAAATTCAGCATAAAGTGAATGCAGTTGAAAATGCACCCTTGGTCGATATGTTAAAAACTCAACAAGGCCGTGATTTGGTTGACCAGCATTTAGATTACATGATTTCTATTGGTCAGATGTCCCCACAGAAAAAGGAGGCATTGAATCAGATTGTTGCAGGATTGGCACATACCCAAGATTCAGGAACTACCCAGTTTAAAACCCCAGACTCAGTCAATCTTGAGTTTCAGACCGGTTTACGTCCAGGGACTTTGCTGTTTGGTAATGTCCGTTGGGTGAACTGGAGTGAGTTGAATTTTCAACCTTATCGCTTTGGTGAAATCTCAAAAGTAGTAGGTGTCCTTTCTACGCCAAGTCGCCCAGATGGTTTTAGTCTGGTTCGTTTTTATGATGATCAATGGTCTGCAAATTTAGGGGTCGGGCAGCGATTTTCACCTCAATGGTTAGGGAGTGTATCGGTTGGATGGGATTCGGGAGCGGGAGATAAAGTCTCTACAGGTGGGCCTGTTAAGGGATATTACAACTTAGGTTTAGGTGCTCAATATAGTCCAACAGCTCAATATTTTATTTCTGGTGGGATTAAATATTTCTGGTTAGGCGATGCCAAAGGGCAGCTCGGAGCACAGGCGGGCAGTGACTATTACGTCGCAGATTTTAAAGATAATCATTCAATCAGTTATGGTCTGAAAATTGGCTATAAATTTTAATGAGATTAAAAAAAGTTTATTGAGAAAGGAATTTAGACAATGAAAAAAGTTGTGAATCAATTGGGTTGGATGGGAGTAACAGCATTTCTGCTCGTCAATGCAGGCGCTGTACATGCTGATGAAGCAAAAGCAAGTCTCCCTGCGGTATCGGCAAAAGCATTAGACCTTATTGATGGTCAAACAGAATGGTTGAGCAAAACTTACAAGGATATTCACGAACATCCTGAATTGGGATTTATGGAAACCCGTACCTCTGCAATTGTAGCCAATGAACTAAAAGCTTTAGGTTTTGAGGTTTCGACAGGTATTGCCAAAACAGGTGTGGTCGGTGTTTTAAAAAATGGCAAAGGCCCAACAGTGATGTATCGTGCCGATATGGATGCATTAGCCATAGAAGAGGCGACCGGTTTGCCTTATGCCAGCAAGGTTCGCGCTAAACTTGCTGATAGCACTGAAACGCCAGTTGCGCATATGTGTGGTCATGATGCACATGTGACATGGATGCTAGGAATGGCGCGTACCATGGCGGCTTTGAAGAATGAATGGAGTGGTACCATTATTCTGGTTGCCCAGCCCGCTGAAGAACCAGTCACAGGTGCGAAAGCGATGTTGGCTGATGGCTTGTGGAAAAAATATAATTTACCCAAACCTGATTATTTCTTTGCAGTGCATACTACGCCTATTCCAGTCGGTATGGTATTGAATGCACCAGGTCCACGTATGGCGGGAACCGATCAGCTCGATGTTTTATTTAAAGGTGTTGCTGGGCATAGCTCAGTGCCTCATTTAATTAAGAATCCGATTAATATGGCGGCTAATGCGATTACCCAATATCAGACGATTATGGGCAATGTGGTCAGTGCTCAAGAGCCAGCGGCACTGTCTGTCGGTTCAATTCAGGCCGGCGCGACCAATAACGCTGTGCCGTCTTCGGCTTTGGTCAAAATGAATATCCGCTGGTTTAATCCAAAAGTCCGCGACAATATGCTCAATAGCATCAAACTCATGAGTGATGGCGCAGCCCAGATGCAGGGTATGGAAAAAGATCAATTCCCCGAACTGACCATGAGAGGTTCTGTGACACCTGTGATCAATGATAAAGATCTTTCCAACCGCCTAAATGGGCCTTTAAAAGCATTATTGGGTGATAAAAAGGTGGTGAATGATTTCCCTGCATTCATGGGATCAGAGGATGTGCATCATTTAATCGATGAGCAGAAAGATGTTCCATTTACTTTTATGTTTGTTGGGGTTGCCAATCCACTTACTTTTGCTGCGGCGAAATTAAAGGGACAAGCTGTACCTTATCTCCCGCATAGTCCGAATTATGTTGTCGATTTAAAGGCATTGCCAATGGGGGTAAAAATCACCACTGTTTCGATGCTGGAATTATTGAATAAGAAGTAAGGCTTTGAAAAAAGATACATCGCAATTGATGTATCTTTTTTATTTTAAGAGGGGAAAAATCAGTTTTTGGAGAGATTTTCACGATAGTGCAGTGGAGAGCAATCGGTCCAGCGACGAAATGCCCGTGTAAAACTGCTGACATCTGTAAAGCCGAGAATATAGGCAATCTCAGTAATACTATAAGAATTATTTTTGATATAAGAGCTTGCCAGTTCCTGCCGCGTCTTATCCAAAATTTCACTGTATGAGGTATTTTCTAAAGACAGTTTTCGTTGCAGACTACGCGTGCTCAGCCCGAGACTTTTAGCAATCTCTTGTTGTTGTATTTCTCCTGCCGCGAGATTTTCAATAATTTTTACCTTGATCCTTGCCTGAATATTTTCTTTATCGAAGCGTGCCAAATAGCGCATGATAATTTCATCATATTCCTGTGACAGGATCGGATTTGCACCTTCCAGTGGAAGTTCTATCGTCGCCGTATCAAAGACAATCATATCTTGGGGTGCATTGAAAATAAGAGGGGCTTTGATAATACTGCGATATGTTTCGAGATCACTGGGCTCAGAACGTCTTAACTCGATCCGTAACGGTGAAAAAAGTGATCCTTGCAACGCTCTGCATGAACGGATAAACACGGAAATAAAAGCATCGATTGATTCGTACTGAACTTCATCTGGAACATGGATGATGAAGTAATGATTCTGGTCTTTGCCATAGAACTCCAGTTCCGGAATGTCCGTTACCAAACGAAAATATCTGATGATTCGGATAAACATCTCTTTGAGTGTGGTACTGGTTGCCAAAGAATGTCCCAGAACATGGAAGGTATGTTGATTGACCTGATTGGCAACTTTAAGCCCAAAACATGAGTCTTGTGTTGCCTCGGTTGCCAGTTGCCATAAACGTGCGGTTTGTTGCAAAGAGTAGCGGGCATTCGGATCATTCAGCGCCTGTATATCCAGTCCAGCCTGTTCAATTAAACTTTTACTATCACAACCTGCTTTTTCAAGGGCTTTTTGAATTGCTTTTACCCAACTTGTCAATGCTGTGGCCGTCTGTGGCATGTCATGTCCTATAACGTTTAATTCTCATTCTTGAACTGAGTATAAGGTTTTTTTCATCATTTTTTTATTCAATTCTGCTGACAATCATGAATTGGCATCTATAGCCAATAAATTGGCGTTTCGGGTTAAGCATCAAATCACTGATCTAAATAAAGTAGAGTCATAAGAACATCGAGGAACGATGATGAGCTACGTATACAAAGATCCGGCAGGTATGACTGATACCGAAAAAACAGAACATATTAAACGTGTCGTTATGGACGAAGGCGTTAGATTGAGAAAACGTTATTCTGTTTTAAATCACCAAAATACCATTGGCGCTTTAATTCTATTATTTTCCTTACTCGGAATGGGCGCTACCGCCTATTTTTACATCACACAACAGCTTTCCGTGTGGTGGACTATTCCGCTGATTGCATTTTTTGCTTCTTTCACCCATGAATTAGAACATGATCTGATTCACTGGATGTATTTTCGTAAAAAACCGTGGGCACATCATTTAATGATGGGGCTGGTTTGGCTGGCTCGACCAAGTACCATTAATCCCTGGTTACGTCGAGAACTGCATTTCAATCATCATAAATGTTCGGGTACAGAAAAAGATGTTGAGGAAAGAGCATTATGGAACGGTGAGCAATGGGGTGTACTGCGCTTTTTTGCTACGGGCGATAATGGGCTATCTGTTTTATTTAGAGTATTTAAGCTGAAAGACAGTCATCTCCGAAAAATGGTGATTAAGCGGAGTTTAGCTGCCTATTTTCCTTTGGGTATCATTCACTGGTCAATCTGGTATGTGTTTCTAGGTTTCCATGCCCTGAATGCGATTTCAAGTATTGTTGATGCACCGATTTTATGGTCAGCAACGACATTACAAGTCATGTACGTGATCAATATTTTGACCGTGGTATGGGTTGCCCCAAATGTCTTACGGACTTTTTGCCTACACTTTGTCACCAGTAATATGCATTATTATGGTGATGTCGAATTGGGCAATGTGATTCAGCAGACGCAGGTGTTGACTCCGTGGTGGATGCTACCGTTCCAGTTATTCTGCTGTAATTTTGGTTCAACCCATGCAATCCATCATTTTGTGATTAAAGAGCCTTTTTATCTTCGACAGATGACTGCACCCGTTGCTCATCAGGTGATGCGTGATATGGGGGTTAGATTCAATGACCTCGGCACATTCAAGCGTGCCAATCGTTGGGAACTGAATAAGATTGTCGATTAAGCATAACAGGAAGAGTGTAGCGGAGACGTTATACTCTTCCTCTCGCTGGCAGGACATTGTTTTATTGAATTCTTGTAAAATCTCTTCTTGGATGCAGAAGGCTGCACTGATCGCATTCAATGAAATATCTTGATATTGAAAATTCACACTCAATGTATAGAAATGATTTTCTCCAATCCATCATAATAAAAATTTCACATTGTTGTTCTATAAACGCTATGATTCTAATGGATATCTGATAAGAAAAAGTTCCATTAGAGCAGTTAAAAATGAAAAAAATTGCAGTAGCTTTGGTTTGTTTAGCTCCATTATCAACATCTAGTCTTGCCAATGATTCTACGGGCTATGTTGGGACAGGTGGCATTCAATATCTCAAAAATGCACAGATTGTGATGCAAAGTGAAGACCTGTTTATTAGCAAAAAGCTGATCAAGGTTGATTATGTTTATAACAATTTAAGTAAGAACGATATTACTGAAACCGTGTTATTTCCCTTGCCGCGTATCGATAATTTCTTTGAAGCGGATTTCGCGCATACCGAGCAGCTTCTAAAAAGTTTTAAGATTATTGTCGATGGAAAAAATATAAAACCTGAAATGCATGTGCGGACATTTATTCAAAAGGATGAAAAGTCGACGCTCATTGATACGACAGATGCATTTAAACAATGTGGCTTTAGTCAGACTGATATGCTCAATCCTTGGGCGAGAAATAACGATGATTATGAATATTATCAAGATAAATTGAGACAATGTAAGCAGCCACAAATACAAAAAATTCTAGCCAATTTCCAAAAAGATGATGTGATTCCGTGGTCATCTCAAGTGATTTATAGTTGGAAACAGACCTTTAAAGCCAATGTATCAACCAAGATTCAACATGCATATCAACCATTGGTCGGTGGTTCTGTTGCGTTATATCCAGATGAATATAATCAGAAATTTTGTATGGACGCCCAATTTAAACAGGGACTAAAAAAAGCCAGTGCAGAACATTCGCCGTTTAGCGCCTTGAGCTATATCCTGACCACAGGAGCAAACTGGGCCAAGCCGATTGAAAACTTTAAGTTAACCATTGAGCGTGATAAAAACGAGCTGGTGTCTTTTTGCTGGAAGGGAAACGTCGAAAAAATTAGCCCAACCCGATTCCAGATGATCAAGCACAATTTCATTCCCAAAAATGATCTAGATATTATCTTTGTGACTGTGAAATAAGCACTCACTGAAGGTCATCCTCATAAAAATTCAATAAATGCCTAGCGTCATCAGGGGTGTAACTCTCATACTATCAGGTGAGTTAGGGAGAGACGGCACAGGATTAAGCGTGAATTTAAAGAATCTGGAAGCATTTTATTGGGTGGTGACTTTAAATAGCTTCAATAAGGCTGCGACTAAATTACAAACCACCCAGCCTGCGGTATCTCAAAAAATCACAGCACTTGAAAACGATCTTGGTTTTAAGATTCTAGATCGAAGTTTTCGTCAGTTTAAACCAACGCATAAAGGCATGACTTTATTTAAGTATGCTGAAAAGTTTATGCGCCTAGAGACGGATCTGGTGGCTGAGCTGACTGAAAACCAGCATTTGACTGGCACCATTCGTTTAGGCGTTTCCGAAACCATTGTTTATACATGGCTAGTTGAATATATCGAAAAGGTTCAGCAAGAATTCCCTAAAGTTTCAGTTGAAATTGTGGTCGATCTGACGCCTAACTTACAGGAAGGTGTACGAACAGGTGATCTGGATATGGCTTTTTTGCTTGGGCCAACCTTAGCCTATGAATGTATCGAACAGGCACTGTGTAATTTCGAACTGAGTTTTTTGGCTTCGCCTTCGTTTAAAGGTGGAATTGGGCAAATGTCATTTAAGACATTAATGTCTCATACAATTCTGACCTATCCAAAAATTACCTATCCTTATAAAGAACTCAAATCAAAAATGAAGGAACAGGACATTGATGAACCACTTTCAATTACCAGTTATTCATTAGCAACACTGCTACGTCTTGCTGAGCAAGGTTTGGGCATCGCCGTTGTGCCGACCTTAACCGCCTTGAAGGAGATTACTGACGGTCGGCTGGAAATCTTAAATACGCCGATTCGCCTAAAGACCTTCCACTTTACCTCGGTGTATATTCATGGCAACGATGTGGCCTTGAAAGAAAAATTAACTGACGTTGCGGTGATGGTGTCGAATAGTGCCATGAAAAGACTGAATGCGCAGATTAATATCTAAATGATCGGCGGCATTTTCCAGTTCTTTTTCTCATTTTTATAAGCATTGCTTATTTGCCAAGTGATAAATACAGCTTATAGAACGTGATAAGTAAAATTTATCATTAAAGATATTGAAAATAAAAATACTTAAAATTCAGTATTTTGAGTTTAATGGTTAATGTGAAAAGTCGTATTGTTCAGCTGGCTTTGCTGTGTTTTTATCTTAAATACAAGATTTGATGAACTCATGTGGTCATTCAGGAACAGAGAATCTTGGTTATTGAAAAGGATTGAAGAAGATCATTGGTCAAAAATGATACTTCTGAATCAAATTAAAAATAGCGTTATGAAGCTCAAATGGATGAGGAACGCATTCAATATGTCTTTACTGAAATCTTCTTTTTTATCAGATCGCCAATGGGCCATTGTCGCCTCGATCTTTATGATGGCAACCTCAGCAATGGGGCCAGGATTTTTAACTCAGACAGCTGTATTTACAGTCAAGTTAGGCGCAGCATTCGGCTTCGCCATTTTAGTTTCCATTCTGATTGATTATGTAGTTCAACAGAATATTTGGCGAGTGGTCACACTCACTCAAATGCGTGCATCAGATATTGCCAATAAAGCATTACCGGGTAGTGGTTATTTACTGGCTTTTTTGGTGATTTTGGGCGGTTTTTTCTTTAGTGTCGGTAATATTGCTGGTGCAGCTTTAGGTCTAAATGCACTTTTTGGTCTAGACACAAAGTGGGGCGGTATTTTAAGTGGTGCGTTAGCCATTTTGATTTTTGCATCAAGAAAAGCCACGCTTGCCATGGATAAAAGCATGATCGTGTTGGGATTGCTGAAAATCATCCTGATCATCATCGTCGCAGTCATTGTAATGCCTCCTGTTGGGCAAGCGGTACAGCAAACCTTTGCGCCAGATCAGATCGACTTTGCCATTATTACCACCATTGTCGGTGGTACGGTGGGTGGTTATATCTGTTATGCAGGTGCACACCGTTTACTCGATAAAGGCGCGGTTGGCCCTGAAAATATTGATGAAGTTGCTAGAGCTGCGACCAAGGGCATTGTCGTGGTCGGCATCATGCGCTACGTATTGTTTTTAGCATTTTTAGGTGTGGTGGTCAGCGGTGCAACGATTGATTTAGCCAGCCATGACGCCAATCCGGCAGCTCAAGCATTCCAATATGCAGCGGGTACATTCGGTTTTAAATTATTTGGTTTAATTTTCTGGGCAGCTGGTATTAGTAGCACGATCGGCGCAGCATATACTTCGGTTTCATTCTTTACTGCGTTTAAAAAGAACTTAACACCAAAACAAACCAACTATACGACTATTACCTTTATCGCATTGGCTTTATTGCTCTATGTGTTATTGGGTGCAACTCCAGCGGGTCTACTCATTTTTGTAGGTGGTTTTAACGGATTGGTGTTGCCAATTGGCCTTACAATTTTTGTGTATGTTGCCGCGTGCCGTAAAGATTTAATGGGTAATTACAACTATCCAAAATGGTTGCTTATTTTGGGTGGGTTAACATGTCTGTTGACATGGTGGATGGGCTATATGTCATTTACGACAGTATTTAACTATTTGACCAAGCTTTA
>Ga0153918_1000939_pt1 | contig 12410 bp, 17 predicted proteins | sample TSFL002MetaG_FD_104687 | JGI IMG/M metagenome (GOLD analysis project Ga0153918, IMG submission 104687) | Attine ant fungus gardens microbial communities from Florida, USA - TSFL002 MetaG | ecosystem: Host-associated > Fungi > Mycelium > Unclassified | place: USA: Florida, Paynes Creek Historic... | reverse complement strand
TCTCATCCACCTTTCCAAATGCCCAGTCCCAACTTAGTCCAACAACCATCATCTTGCATACATTAAAACTTGAATAAATCTGAGTTCAAGGTATCAGTAAATCAAAGTTATCCCTTTAGTTGATCTAGACCTCTCTTCCGAGCTGAGATCATTAGACTCTTTTTGATCATATTCTCGAGAACTCGCGAGTCGTCGCAGAGCAGGATCTTGGCTGTGTCGGAGGGAAAAGTAGGGACCTGGGTATGCAGCTGCGAATTCACGCTCAGCGATGGGGGAGTCAGAAGCAGAGAAGACAGAGGAGCTGTTGGGATATTCCAGCAGCCGTCTCTGTTTATTCGAGATGTATTCCAATACTGGGGTATAGGGATGGTCGAAAATCGATGTTTCCTGTCCCCGCGCCGAACATGTACCGACACATATGAATCTGGTGTAGTAGAAGAGCGGATGTCTTGAGCTCATGGCTTCAATAAGAGCATCTAATTTTGCATCAAGCCGTATCGTGGAAACAAAAGATTCTCGGGCGGCATCGAAGTAGAAGACATTTTAGGTCATGGGCATATCTTATCAAAGTAGAAGTGTTTTGATCGAATAAGGCAAAAAAAGGGGGGGTAGCCAGAACTCACGGGTCCTCATAGTGCTGAAAGAATGCGTGCCCAAAATGGTATTTTGCTGTATGGGCGGTTATCACTTTTATCAACGTGAGTCAATGAAAACTTGATTATCTCTTGTTTATTTACCCAATGGCTAAGCACATGCGTCAGATTCCGATTAGCACAAGGGAATGGACAATTACCTTGCAGTCCGAGGGCAAGCGACTAAATCTGAACACCATGTTAGAGATGACTCAGAGAAAGACAGTGAAGGTGTCACACCCTTTGGATAAGGTGCACGACAGCCGGGCTCAGGGCCATACTGTATGTTATCTTGGAAGTAATCCGTCCATCTGTGTCATATTTAATGATATTCTGGGTCAATGGGAAGCCACACACTTTCCACGATTCCAGTATGTGGCGTCTATAAAAAATGTTCTATTACGCTTTGCTAGATTCAGATTCAAACATTGCACGTCTAGATCAGATACCGACCTCACGAGCCAATGCTAGGGCCTAAGAAATCAATGCCAAGTCAGCTAAAAGCCCAACCTCTCCATCCAAAAGATAGGTAATGGATTTTGAGCACATTATACCCTCAGGCAGCTTGTATTTTTTCTCCGAAGTTTTATCCACCGCTTCGTGAATTGAGTCCATCTCCATGTCCATTGGAGGCTCGTCCCAATAATCACCATGAGACATGAAGCCGCTATTGAGCTTCCTACATCGAGAAACATATTCTGACGGGTGTAATGGCACAATGAGCGGTGACGATATGGTATTCACGGCCTCATCAGTAATAGATGATGGTCTGGAGATCCTTTTCCGCTGGAAAACTCTTGTAACTGCCATAAGATAATACAATTAGACCGAATAGAAAGCAGGCAAGTAATATTCCAAGAAGAAGAGGGGTATCCACAAAACGTGCTCCAGAGATGATTCGCTGAGCTTTAATCAAGATGTTTTTGGTTCTGCCAAAGAAATGATATGAAGATAATCTAGCCGGTTCTGCAGAGATAAATCGGACACGCTCTGTTTCGTTATCTCTTGCGGGATGAGGATCCGCGTCGTCGTGATGTTGTACCCATGAAAACCAGAGGTAAGGCTGACGAACGGCTTGGGATGCCACATACTCAACTACACGAGGTCGCTGAACAAAAGAACGGAGCTACATTCAATGATGAGCACACCTGACAACAACATAGCGATACCACATGTTCATTGATCGTGGGATATTTAAAGCTTAGGGATACATGGGACTACTGATATACAATCAAACAGCGGCAGTCGTGTTGGTGCTTCCAGTTGAAACGGAAACGGGGTTGGATGAGGTAGATTGAGATGGGGAAGAATCAATAGGGAGTGAAGGGGAATTGGCTGGGGTAGGTTGAGCACGCCAAAGGCTCGTAGAAGACATGGAAGCCATAGAGGACGATCCATATATATCCGATGATGCGATAGCACTGCCATTTGTTGGAGGACTGGCCTCATCGACACGGCTACTGTTGGAAGGATTGCCCGGAACCATACCTGAGACTACTGACGACACATTGTTCAAAGCTCCTGGCGCATTACTCAAAGCTCCTGGTGCGTTGTTCAAAACCCCTGGCGCATTACTCAAAGCTCCTGGCGCGTTGTTCAAAACCCCTGGCGCGTTGTTCAAAGCTCCCAAGGCAGGAGATAGAGCAGAGGTAGGGAGAGGAATAGGTACTCGAGTCAGAGCATTAGAAAGTTGCGAAAGCTCTGCTTGGACTTTGTCTTCATCCACAGAACCTCCGTCTCCTGTCTTAGCACCTTTAGAGCATAATAAATCACCTATAACGGGTAATGGCACTATAGACGTGATCGTCTGAACAAGAGAACATGGAATGTCAAGAAGACCTGGACATAATTCAGGATAGGCAAACCAGGATAGGCGATTGATTCTATACCTCTTTCAACGATGGGATCACGTTCGCTCATGTCAGAACTAGCTGACGACACAAGGGCAGTCCGCGATGAAGATGACTTGACTGAACTTTCCTGGTGACCTTCACCGCTGGGAGCAGCGAGGGCAGAGGAAGATGATGAAACCGCTAGGGTAGCAATCAAGAGAGAAGAACTGGCTGGAATCTTCATGATGTAGAACACAATGGAAATATGGAGCGTTCAGTGAGATTGACAGACCACGACCAGTTGTGCATGTTTTATAGCCTTATGAGAGCCTCTTTAGGGGTTCCAAGTCGGTCTGCAACGAGAAGAGACGATGCCTTAGACATTTTGATGTTGACTACTAACAGGGGACTGCTAGTCAACAAAGCGTTGGTGCTCCATCTCCCACAACTCATTTCCAGCCCTTATATGACGCCGAGATTGCGCATGGATATTTCGATGAGTGGTATTGCTGAGTGCCTGGCGAAGAGAGGTTCCGAGGCAAGACGAGATAAGACACCAGAATAGGGCGACAAATCTAGGGAAAATGAGTCATATTTTGGGGAATCAGGGGAAGACGACAACACAATAGAAGTACCAGGACAAGGAAGAGAGGGATAAGATTTGTGAGCCCAGCTGCGTCAGCCATGGACCATGTGCGAGGAGCGAATCGGAGCTTGAACCTTACATTGTTGGGCAGAAACCAATCCAACGGTAACCTTCGGACCACTGTTTCGGTTCTTCTCACACAATGAATAGTGGCGGCGAGCCAACTCCAACAACAAATAGGGTATCTATTTGGTTTCCTTTACATTTTTCTAATTCATGTTTCCGTCAGGCGTTCGACACAGCGGTATCCAACGAGCCCACTATCGAAAGAGTATTTGCGTCTGGTATTCCGACCTCCGATCCTTATCAGTTTCGAGACGGCCTTTTCGACGATGACGCGCTCACTCTGTTGCGTCGTAGGGGTAAGGGCAAGCGTGTTGCAAAGTACCAGCTCAGACAGAATGATGTTAGTCTTAGCTACCTTCTCTCGGTACCCATTTCTTATTCTTCTCCAGCTGATTACCTCCCTCCTTAAACCAATGGAGGAACATACCGAGGACGCCCAGTCAGAAGAAGCAGCAGCACGCCTGCCCGTAGGTTGTTCGTCTTTTTGCCTTAGGATCTGACCATGTTTCCTTTTTCCCAGGTGAAAATTGCAGTGTACAGTAGTTTAATCGCTAATTTTGCACTATGCATTCTTCAGAGTAAGCCCTCAAATGATCGATCCTTGGTATAAGTTTTGATGTCTACCCTCTGCTCAGTGTATGCCGCCGTCTCTTCTATCTCTTTGTCTCTCTTGGCTACAGGAATCGATTCTGTCTTTGACATTGGAAGCAACCTTGTGCTCTTCTGGTTGCACAAGAAAGCTCAAAAGCTTGATGAGAACAAATGGCCAGTCGGTGGCTCACGTCTGGAGACAATTGGCAATATTGTATACGGTATGTGTCCCAACAGTATTATATCAGCCACCACCGCCTCTCATTGCATACTGTATATAAGGTTCCCTGTGAGCATTATATTCTCTTTGTTTTGTCCACCTGGATCTTAATGATAACAGTATGTCATCTGTCAACCTCATTGTTATCGTCGAATCTTTGAGAGTTATAATTGACAAGAAAGGAGATGGTCTTGTGCCATTTCACTTGCCATCCATCATTGCTGTAGCTGCCGCTTTGGGCAAGTGTCTTGGCACCATATAACGCCGCTACATTAACACTTATGTCTACCCTAGTTGTCAAATTTATCCTTTTTGGCTATTGTTTCTCTATCCGTAAACAGTCAAGTCAAGTCCAAGTCCTCTGGGAGGACCACCGGAATGATTTGTGGGTCAACTCTTTTGGTATGTTATTTCTTGCAGTTCATTGTAGTCTACTTAATCAGTGCCGCCGTAGGTGTCCTTATGTCCTGTGGTGGTAGCAAGCTTCGCTGGTGTTCGTATCTCACTTTTAGCGTTTTTTTCTAATTTTTTTGGGCTCAGTCGAAACAATCAGATCTTGAGCCTATGGGCGGTATTATCGTATGCATTTATGCTCCTCCAAGTTCAACCCAGTCCACTCCTGACTCCGAGGCAGATCGCTTCTGGCATCATAATTGCATGGGGCAAGACTATCTATCGCCAGTTTGAGCTTCTGGCTGGGAAAGCTGCGCCACACGACTTCCTACAACTATTGATCTACAAGGCTGCAACATTCAACGATGATATCATCAAAATCGACACGGTTCGCGCTTATCACAGCGGCCCAGTACGCTTTAACTTTTTTTCGTCCTTAAGATTTTAAGGTTCAAGAGGCGATATCAGGAGTACTTTGTAGAAATCGACATTGTTATGAACGCAAACACACTTTTGTGTAAAGCTCATGACATTAGCCAGCAACTACAAGACAAGATTGAAGTTCTTCCAAATGTTGAACGCGCATTTGTTCATGTGGATTATGAGACTTCACACACACCTGTTTGTTCATGGTCGTTCAATTTTTTGTTTGAATAACTAAAAATAATTTCCAGGAACACCGGAAAACCAAACTCATCATTCTATGAGATAATGGACGCGAGATTGCTTCAGCGTACGAATTACGCGCCCCGCACGCGCTTCTTCTCGTCCTTCAAGGATAACACCTGACATCTTTTTCCATCTCGATTTAATGATTTCCGAATATTATTGTTTCGGTTACTGACGTTCTTGGCTACTGGGCCCGTTAATTTGATAACTCCAACTTCGTGACCACTCTGAGAGCATTCCGTCAACGACTGTGATATTAGATATGGTGGCTGTACTCACATGTAGACTTAGGAAGGCACGAATAAAATCTACATTGAGGGGGGTCCTGTCCCGGATACTGCCTTCACCACGATCACTTCTACCACTTACTCGATTGTCATTTAGATGTCACTTAGATCTCGACCTTGTAAGGAAAATGGGCAATTGTCTTTCTTTTTTCTCTAGGCTTCAGTAGCGGTGATCATCGTAGATCATCGTCGATCACGCCAATCAACGTGCCAATTGACGAATAATTAATTCCTTACATAATTACCGCTAGACCGCTTCATCATTCCTATCAATACCACCATGTATATAAAGTATATGAGATAGGTCACTTTACTATCTCTACCAACTACATCTACTATCAAGTCTCCACCAGGTGAGCCTGTCAGTGTCTAGACCACTGTCCAATGTTTGCTGGTGCCATTCAAACACCAATATGAGAAAATCAAGTCCAATTGACCAATAACATTTTCTGTTACCAAATTAAATGAGACGTGGAGTCAGAAGAAGTCTTACTTGTTTTCTGAACTGTCGTGGTTTGAAGGGCACTGGGTAACTCGAACATGAATGTTCCTATTATGGTGTTAGATGACTTGCTCGCAAGGAATAGGGGAAAAATCTGATCAAGGTTTGTACCGAGATGCCGGACATGAAATTTCTCAAGATAGACTGAAATTCAATGTTCTTCTAGTAAAAGATCTTCAGTGCTACTGTCGAACCTCATAAAATGTATGAAGAGTAGATAGCAAACATTGCATAACCTGAAAGCAATGCGTAAAGCATTGTCTCATCCTCAAAGTAAGTATATGCCTAAACGACTGTCATCACAGCGTAATGCGCAGGTACGTCCTCGGACTCTAATAAAGCAGCTGGACTGAAGTGACTGGGATACAAGCGAGCCTCCTAAATACTGTGTAGAGTATGTAGATGTTTAGAATACAACGAAAGTTGTTAGAGTACTCCTTATAAATAAGTAGTTGGATAAATGGATAAAAGAATAAGTGGATACGGAGATTACAAGAGGAATGCAGACGGAGTATGGACATTGATATGTCACGGCTGCTGAGAGAACTATTCCAGATTTGCTCAGACGGAATTTTCAAATAAGTATTGTACAACTCATTTTTCCTACGGGAAGTTAGTTCTGAAGGGCTTACCGATATTGATGAGGCCTGAAGAGAATTTATTAGAATGATGTCAATACGCGTGATAAGGGAATAACAACCCAGAACGAAGCATCGGTGAGGGTACTTCCCAAAATGGGTGGAGAAAAGAATCAATCCTCACCAAGCTTGGTGCTAAGATATTTATTGACAGAACCACTAGATTGATCCTTCATCCTATAGTACTGAACCGCTAGGAGAAAGAGTCTATTTTCTGAAGTAAGAAGTCAAGTTAGCAGGACTAGCATGATGATGTACGTCAGTGCCTTCAAGGGTTCTTCCGAAAGGTCTGAGCAAACCCAGCCACAACAATATGAGAGAAAAGCCCCGGGTTTATAAGTGTGGAGGCAGAACCCATCAACAAATCTAAAATGATGGGGCGACAAGTGACAAGCGAGAAAGCCTGTTGGAATTTGTAAATTTACCTCTCTCACGCTCACTGGGAGTCAAACGTTCTTACCGTCGGGCGCTGGTTTTAACAGAGTCATGCTATGGATATCTGAAAACGAAGAGTATATTCCAATGAAAGGAAGGATATAATCGTCAACTATCTTGTTAAATCATCAAGCAGATATCATCGGGCCACACGAAGAAGCTCAGTTTAGGCAACAATGTAGTGTACATCAACCGCTCCATTATCTACTGATAATCATGACGCCAGTTCCAATCCAACTCTCCGCTAGATCCATCTTTGATAATCTTAGGGATGTTCCGGGCCTTTATATTTGATAGTATCATTCTGGTGTACTGATTTTTGATCCAATAGCAATACAATATGTCCTCTGTCGGTCAAACAGAAACAGAAGAAGTAGTAGACAAGCCGCTGCATCAGGGTGATTAGATGTAAGATGCAAACCAAGAAATTTAGATACAGAGCGATTAAAGAAGTCTAATTAAAATCCCGTCCGTACCGGTTGCAGGAGAGCCACCGTTGTGTAAGATGATCAGAGTGGGAGAGGCAACGTGGATACCCAAAGATGGCAGACCAACGCGAATGTTCAGGAATGTTCAGTTCAGGCTTAAACAATGGTCAGCCTTTGTCTACTATAAATGGCAACTGTGACTGGTTGAGCTCATTAATCGAGTCATCCATCCTTCTCTCTTCCTCTCCCCGCTTGTCTCTATTTTCTGATACACACTCACTGCGGGTCAAAGACAGTCCGGCGAACATATCATAGCTGTAACCACTTCATTCTGCCACAACGAGTATATCTTCAAGGAATAATGGTAAACATCTCTTTTTCTGCACTAGAAGTCCAGCTTATGATCATATCGACGGTGATAGGACACTCGAAGTCAAGATCCAGAGGATATTTATGTTAGACAGGACAGAATCGGTGCAACAATTGACACCTTTCATCGGACTCTTCTCGGGCTAACTCAGCATCCTTTGCTCAGGAAAGGGGTCCTTTGGAGAGGTCTACAAAGGGTATTCTTGTCATCGGATTCCTCATCAACCAAACTTAATCTCGATGATAGTTTTGACAAGCGAACGCAGAAGACTGTGGCAATCAAAATCATCGACCTCGAGAGCGCCGAAGATGAGATTGAGGACATTCAGCAGGAGATACAAATCCTCTCGCAGCTAGATTCACCTCATGTTACCAAGTTTGATGTCCTGATTATTTGATTCGCACAACTAATCGATTCATTGCAGATACCATGGCTCCTTCCTGAAGGGATCTCATCTATGGATTGTCATGGAGTGAGCCTTTCTTTATAGGTATGCATTACTGGAGTTCATATTGTCTTTTAGATACTGCTCTGGTGGTTCATGTTCTGACCTGGTAAGGTTCTTTGTGGTAGACTTGCTACGCAGTCTTGATACTTTGCTATCTTTAGATGAAGCCTGGAGTCTTTCGGGAAGAGTATATTGCCATCATCGTCAAAGAATTGTTGAAAGGACTAGATTACTTGCATACAGAGGGGAAGCTGCATCGAGATATCAAAGGTGTGTTCTGTGTCTTCATACAAATTCTTCTTATCAATCATTTCCCCAATAGCCGCCAATATACTACTGTCTGCTGGTGGCGAGGTGAAATTGGCAGATTTTGGTGTCTCTGGACAACTTTCCGGCACACTTTCGGCGAAAAAGAACACGTTTGTTGGAACACCATATTGGATGTCACCCGAAGTCATCAAGCAAAGTGGTTATGACCACAAAGCTGACATCTGGAGCTTAGGAATTACAGCAATAGAACTGGCGAAGGGTGAACCTCCATATGCAGAACTCCATCCCATGAAGGTAAGAAGTTTTGCATCTTTCTGATTTCTTTTCACAGAAATTGTGATTCAGGTTCTATTCCTCATCCCAAAAAATCCGCCTCCAACCCTAGACGGTAACTTCTCCAAGTTATTTCGTGAATTCATTGCGTGTTGTCTGCAAAGAGACCCTCGAGATGTATTTACTGTTTCTTGGTATGGTTATAACCTTCGTTAATATGATACACACAGCGCCCCACCGCTAGAGACTTATTGAAACATAAGTTCTTGCGGACGGCGAGGAAGACAAGCTACTTGACGGAACTCATAGATCGATATGAGCGATGGAAGGCAGAGGGGGGCGAGAAGATTGAAGAGGAAGAATCACGCCCTGACGTCGCAGAGACGTATGCGAGTTTTTTTCTACTTTTGGTTTGCTGCTCATTCCCCCATCTAAACTTAGGAATGGGGACGGTGAAGTTGACGACCTGTGGGACTTTGGGACGATTCGTCATGGAGCTCGAACAATAGGAAGAAGTTCGATCAGGCTTTCTGGACTGCCTCTCGCGCGAGAGAAGGACGACCTACCACACAACCGAGATTCTGATGGCTTGGATGAATCTATCCAATTGAGACGAGGACATGCGTCCTCAACGTCGCCATCTATGTCTGCAAAGAGTGATCTCCCATCGACCCCTTCAGACCGTGAGAGCGTCCGGCCTGGTATCGAGTCGACTTCTTCGCCGTCTAAGACCCGATTTGAGCGAGATACCCTTAAGAACGCCTCCGTACGAAACGTTCCTGACAATTGTGGACAGCCCGTTGCTACCGATTACGCTATACCCCAAAGAAGCCATATATCAGGTCAAACAGAATCGTTGGATGACTATGAGGAATATGGCGACAACTACTCAACCAAGACAGGGGCTATGCGACAGAAAATGGCGGAGATGCATATTGAGGAAGACGATATCAATGATACTGATACGACGATGCTGGACTCCGTGATTCTCCCTGTCATCGCATCAGTGAGCACTTGTCATTCTCCCTCTAGCATCTCTGACACCATGATAGCTATTTCCACGAGTCTCTTCCCAAGAAGCTAGAATTGCTCTCAGTGCTTTGCAACGTGCATTTACTGAAGCCGAGCGCATCATACCAGGCGTCACCCTGGAGCTCATCAACGAAATAGTTGACTCTGTTGAACACGTTGAGGATGCTCCTTGAATCAGACGATGAAGCATAACCTTTCGCTGTTCTGGGCATATATCAGAATTTGCATGAATTCCGTGTTTTTCCAGCTCTCATCTCCAGCTTTATCTATCACATAATTCACGGACATATTTCTCAAACAGCATACTTGTCTCTTTACCCCATCAATTTCTCGTTTCATGAAATTGCTATCTGCCTGCCCCTCAGTCTTGTACATCAATTATTTTTTGCCCGGTAGTATCCTGCTCGTACTCGTAGGAAATGCGCATTGATAAATATCAGCAATCGAATGCACATTGTAACACCAAAGAAATGCGTTCTCAGCCATCAAATAAGGGCTCCAGCAGCCATTGTTGCTGACCGCTTTTTCTTTTCTTTTTTGTCCTTTTTGCCACCGGTCTTTTTCTTGGAGCGAATGACCTTGATTGGCTCTGGTGTACTCGTCCGGGGTTCATCGGGTGCTTCGTATGGTGTAAATGACGACAGATGAGCAAATTTGGGTAGACTTCCACTGGCGGTGGGACTAGCCAGGTCAGAACTTGCATCTGCAGGTATCACAGTTGATGGCGTGACATTTGAGGGCATTTCCCCGTCTCTTTCAACGACAAAGATATCGGTTGATGAGAAGTCCTGCGTAATGGCTCTAAGGACTGGCTTTCGACTTGATGCATCTGTGTCTAGAGTCGACGGCACTGTAAAGGAAAAGCATCAAAGGAATGACTAACCTGGTACTATTGATGGCATGTCCTCCAAGTGGACCACAGGAATATTGCTTATTTCTTCATCAGTCGGTTTAGATGGTGTGTCATCAAGAATATAATATGGGTCATCTTTCAGTTGTTCCCTTCTCTCTGCCTTCTTCTGCATATGGTATCGCCTTGAACATGAATGGCAGCCATGTCAAAGACTATGCTCACCCGTTCACGCTCTTCCGGTGTTTCAGCGTCTGTATCGATGGGTGTAAGGATATCCCTGTCCTGGAGTAGACCTGGTTCTCTCAGTTTTCTTGAGGACGTTCTGGACTTGTTGCTGTTCATATCCTTTTCTTTCTCTTTTCCTTTTTTACTTGTCTTCTTCTTTTCGGGGGCAACCACGGGCTCCCTTGGAGGTGGTACTATCCATGCATCAAGGTCAAGGCCATCAGGAACAGGAACATTAGCTTGGGCTTCGGAAGCGACAGGGTTCAGCTCGTATGCTGAAAAGAGTGGTTGAATCAGATAAAGACTTTTAGGAAAATTGATCTCCGCTGGACTTGTTCCTTCACCGAAAGTGTTCAATAGCGGTGTTGTAGGAATGGACGCTCTCGAGCGGTGACTATTAAGATCTGCAGAGACAAAGCTACACAGTTGACGGATATTTGCAGCCTGCGCGGGTCAACATTTCAAGAATCAAAGTGAAGGTCTAATTACTTACTCTTTCCTGGACCTCGATATGAGGATTGGTAACAAGGGCATCCATTCGCTCCTGGATGCTTTTCACTACGTTTTGCACAGTTGCTAGCTCATCTTCGTCCCAGCGCTGCGCTAATCCAGAGGTCCAGACCCCAAAGATCTTGATCGCGGCCTGGATATAGACTGATATAGTGTCCTGAGGAAGGCGAGTGATATCTGCCTGAAGGAGATGAGGTAATAATTGCTCAGGATCAGCCAACTCGCTAGTCAAAATAGATGAGTGGCAACCCAACACCCCATATTTATTTGGAATACTGACCGACAATATTCGCCACATATCCAGGCAGCTGCCCAGAGGATCTCGGAGCAACTGCCTTCCTCTTCAACATTCTGAAGCATTGAGCTATCAGTGAGTACCAAATGCATTAATTTGACTGCATAACGTCTTGCTGCGCGGACGCGACCAACGACATCGACTAGTTGGTCTCGAATGTCCGCACCAATATCTACATTTGCAACATGTGCCAAATCTACGAGAACTGAAAGATACCACTCAAAATTGGTGACATTCTCATATCTAGATCGTGAACAGACAGAGAGAATGCGCTGGGACAAGATTAAACGGTAGGATGGTGACTGACAGGGAGAAGTGAGAGAATGAGAGGAATTTTGAGTGAGAGATTGCCTGGCTGATGGAAACGGCGACGAATCTGGCAGCAGGTGAGAAAGGAGCTGCTGCACGATCGACTGCAGATTGCTTCGGTTGACCTGATAACAAGTATGTAATCAATCATTAGAGATAACATGGACTGTCCCCACCATTGCAGTGACCAAATCTAAGGCACGCATACGAATGCTGATATCCGAATCGTTCAGGCTAGCAAGTATCGTATCTTGATAATCGGCAAGGAGTTCAGGATGACTTGGAACAATTTTAGTCATGGCCAGTAACGCAATATACTTCACTAGCAGAATTTGAGAAAAGCGAATGAGAGGTCCAAAGAAGAAACCCCACAATTTTGATCGCTATCCTGAATAAAGGCAGCAAGTTTTGAAACACACAACTTGGCCAAGGAATCGCCTGAAGAACCCTGTAACATGCCTCCGATAATACATGTGTGGACACACT
>Ga0153918_1000936_pt1 | contig 12421 bp, 18 predicted proteins | sample TSFL002MetaG_FD_104687 | JGI IMG/M metagenome (GOLD analysis project Ga0153918, IMG submission 104687) | Attine ant fungus gardens microbial communities from Florida, USA - TSFL002 MetaG | ecosystem: Host-associated > Fungi > Mycelium > Unclassified | place: USA: Florida, Paynes Creek Historic... | reverse complement strand
CAAAGTATTCAACCCAAAGAGCATTGTCTACATCATCTATTCCCACATGAGTCTCTTCATATCTGATTCTAGACCCAAGTTCGTGGTTTGTTGCAATGTAAATTTCATCGAACAGGCGGCAGTACGCGGGGCTGTCATCATTTCTGGGAGCAAATCCGTTATACTGAGTACCAGATGAACCCTCCACATCAAGAACTTCAGAGATATATGCATCTAGTCTATTAGAAATGAGGTACGACTTGGCCAGTAAGGTAGTGGTCGGTTGTGGACGCATCGGACGGGTATTTTGATGTGCGCGCTTCAGAATACAAATGTCACGATGGACGTTACATACTGTGATCAATCAAAAATTCCTTATTATGTTTTTTCACCTTTAGTGAAACGAGCTGCGAGCTGTTCCTCCACCTCTTTTGTGTACCGCATCTTCACTGAAATTCCAGTTGGGCCTCGCAATCATCGCTTGTCGCTAGCATTGACACTGCCAAAGTCGTCATCATATGAAAAATAAGATGTACGAAGGACTTTGTCGATTCAAGTTGCCGGAACAATTGGTTCCAGAGTAAAGACTCAACGACAAAAGAATATCCCAAATACTGTTTCTTCTTTTCCCCTCTCATTCTTCTGCTTTACCTTCCTTCTTTTTATTGAGGAAACCTCAAATTGGAGTTTCAGTCAATATTATAGTTGGGCGTTTCAGAGAATTTATCACCTTTCAACTTTTGCCTGTGAACTTTTTCACGTTGATCATCTATTTTCCTGAGTCGTGCCAACTCCGTCATTGCAGCAGAAGCATCTAGATATTTATGATAAACGAATAAGTCAACAATGAAGCCGTTTGGTTCTTCAACAACGAACCGGATGGACTCTTCGTTTTGATATCCTCCAAAATTTGACTCGCTTTTTCGAAATACCCTTGCTCCCCTAGACCTTTTGCTTTTCTAAACATAGCTTTGGTGTTGTTTTCGTTTTTGTGAAGGGCCTAGGTATTTATTGCATTGAAGTAGAACAAGGCGAAAACCAAAAAGCGTACCTTATCTGCAGTTTCCACGGCACGTTTCCAATTTTCATTTTTGATATGACATGCAGACATGTTTGCGTAAATCTTGCCAATAGTATCATCAATCTAGAAGTGAATGAATTCAGTTGTAGTCAAACTTTTTCCAAGTTCTTGACCTCTGATTTATCGTTCTGATCAGGGTCCTGTGTCGAGTCACCAGCCTTATCAGGGGATGGCAACCCGAGACTTTTTACTGCTGTTCTTTCAGGAGGATTATAACACGATAATAAAAAAACAAGACAGGAACCTACTTGTCAATTCCAACCAAATACAACAAAGCCTGTCCAATTAATCAGTGAAGAGGGAGAACATCAATTCGAAATTCTCGTCACTTCATGATATTGCTTCATAGCTGAAAATTTCACTGTTACTAGTACAAGATCTGATATATAGCACATACCCTCTTTCGTATCGCCTTGCCTAAACGCTTTATCACCAGCATCCTTCTTTTGCTTCCCAAAATTGAGTTTCGTTTCGGTAGAGAGACCATTAGGAGGTTCCATGATAGCGGGGGAGGACGATTGATTGTGAGGTGTGGCGATACGGATTGCTTGGTCGTATTTTGTCAAGTCTTGAACGTGAACTACCATGGCCTTCCTATCTAACATATTAGGTTTCTCTCTGTTTGGCCTCGCTACGCGATTCGGTCAATTGGGTATACAGAAAAGAAACCTCTTTGACAGTACGTTCGAAATTTCTGATTATTGAATCATGGTGATTCTTTTTCTATTAGACCCTGGTGGTCACCTCATTGCTATGGGTGTATTTGGTTACGCAGGATATTGGGCATATAGATGGGACATTAGAGCCGGCGATCTACTAAAGCAGAAGCGGGAAGAAATTATCGCAAGAAGACAAGTGGGAAGAGTAGTCGAGTGAAAGACGGCTGGTGTGTTGGTCTTGTTTGCTGTAGATGCCCGAGCTCATACATGAGTAGCAGAGTATTGTTTATGAGATACCAGGGAGTGTCTATGTGCGTTAAAACTATGTAAGAAGCACAGACATAAAGTTGGTTCAATTCATAATGAGACCATTCTAAAAAAACACCAAGTCAGATATCAGCAAAACAGGGACAAGCCTCTAACCTCAACCAAACTGTACCATTGCCACTTTTTTCTCTGATGAGCTCCCACAGAGTGGGACCGGCCGGAACAAGACGGTTGGTGAGAATATCCCATAGATGTTGTCTTGCTTCACTTGTCCCTTCAGCCTCAAGGACCCACTGTCCACACCAACCTTGACCGATTTCTGGAGTGAACTGGAGGTGAAGGTGGGCATCAATGGGAAGGGTAGCGGTCCAGACCCATTTTGTAACGTCGATGCAACCTGAGGGGGCGTTTAGACTCTTTACCTTGGCATTGACATTGAGCATGGCGAGCTGTGGAAGGGCGCTGGGGCTGAGTGGAGGGAATTGAGGAATGGAAAAGATTAAGCTGGAGGAGAGATGAGAGTAATAGAATGGAGATGGAAGAGCGATGGGGTTGTAAATAGGGAGGATGTTGGGGAGGGCGTAAGGGACGAGAGAGAGACCGTTGAAGAGCAGCCAGATTGTAGGGCGAGGGAAAGAGAAAAGACAGTGGAAGAGTGGAATGTAGCCGAGATTGTATACGACATCGCCTACGCTGAGATGATGCCACAGACCGGCGTTCACAAGATGCTGTTGGCAAGCAAGAATAGAGTCTGAATTAAATGAGTTGCAGGGGACAAACACACGCAGAATGGGTGCCCTGGTTCTTGAGAAGGCGATGTCCAGACCAAGCGAAATGGTGGGATTGGGCTGGGATGGAGAGATCACGTGTCTGTGTTTGTGGATGCTGATAGGAAGTTTGTGGGTGGGTTGCTGGTTGAGATAGGAGAGAGAAGGAGGAAAGGCAAGCGATCGGGCAGACCGGACAGCTCTGCGCAGACACGGCTCAGGCTCATAGGCCGACGAGCAACTGTGCACGAGTGCCTGCAACAGCAGGACGTACCTCGAGTGGGCAAGGCATAAGGTAGCCAGCTTGGTGCTCATATAGTCGTCCTGCAGGGTCGGATACCGAGTCTCGAGTACAGACCGGGCGTGCACAGTATATTGGTCCAGAGGCACTTTGAGTGAAATGACTGCCAACTGTCAGTTCCCCACTCTCAGAGAGCAGGCTACACCTACACAACAGGTCTACATCTGCCAGCCCAATTTCAACCCACCGTACATGCTCTCGCTCACAATGCCTTAGTGCCCAGGCATACCCCCGCATTATCCGTCCCAGCACCTCCTCACGGACCGCCTCACTCCGCCATGCGGCCCGACATCCCGCGCACGTGTTGAACAACGCAAGCAAGTCTACCCATTCAAGCCATCCAGCAAGTTGCCCAGCGATCTCCCGCGTCCCCAGAGCGACTGCTAGCGCGTGCAGGGCCATACAGAGCGCGCTCACAATGTAGCCATTTGACACATATATATCCTCTCCATCATCCCACGCATATAGATACTTCCCATCATCCCACGCGCATAGATATTTCCCATCATCCCACCCCCTCTCCTTCACCCCCATGCCCCCTCCCCAGCTACGCGATCTCGAGCGAGAAGTCTTCGGTGGCTCAGACTCCGAATTTTCTGACGATGACGACGATAACGATGGTCTGCCTGTCCTCCTCCTTTTGTCCCTTGCTCACCCTTTCCAGACCTCCAGCTCCTCCTCTCAGCTCCCCAGCAACCCTCACCCAGGTCTCCACACAAACAACCCCCTGACTCCTCTGGCCCCGACTCTGGTGATGACTATGTCCACGAAAAACGCCCAGGAAAGTCAAACAAGCTCTCCCAAGGCTCGACAAAGCGTGCCTCAGACGATCGGCCCCTTCAGCGCAAGCGCAAGCGAAAGACCCCTCTCAATATTGACCCTAACGATCTTCCTCCTGAACAAGGTGCGCTCTCTTTTCCTGTCAATCAGTCTCCTCTTCTCTCTAATCAAATTCTCAGCTTCAAAATTGCGCTTGGACATGCAACTCGAGGCCATCCTCAAACCCAAAAAAGTCAACCGTCAGCGCAAAAAAAAGAACACCGACGAGGTTCTGGATAGTCTTGCAGACGACCAGGTCGCTCGTTTGCGAGAAGCTATGCTTCATGCAGCTGATGAGGACGAACGTGCTAATAGGAACAAGCTTCCCGCAACTGCCAAGTTACGTTTATTGAAAGAAGTCATGGAAACCCTCAGAAAGTATGTATTGCCGTGTCATTTCATCTCTTTCTCATTTCTTGTCACCAGAGCTTCCCTTTCCGAATCCATGATTGACAACAATCTTCTGGAAGGTGTCAGACGCTGGCTCGATCCTCTTCCCGACACCTCCCTCCCTGCGCTCAACATCCAGCGTGAACTTTTCGCCGTCATCCGCAAAATGGAATTTATTGACGGTCCCGTTCTGAAGGAGTCTGGTCTAGGCCGTCTCATCATTTTCTACACAAAATGCAAACGTGTCACCCCTGATATCGCGCATATCGCCAATCAACTCGTCTCTACTTGGTCTCGTCCTATCATTAAACGTTCCGCCTCCTATAGGGATCGTGTCGTTCCTATTGCTGTTAGCCCTGAAGATATTCAGCAACGTGAGAGATTGAATGCTATTCTTGCGAGAGCTAGAGAGGAGGACAGACATCGTCTTAGGAAGAACGCTGTTCATATCCCTAATGATCCCATGGACTTGTACAGCATCGCCCCTAGGAGTAATGTCGGTATCACTAGGGCCAACAATATGAGCGTCGATGTCGATGTTGAAAGGAGGCGGAAGAATGCAGAGAGGTTGAGAACCTTGACTAGGAAGGTTCAGACGAAGTAATTGCTTTCGAGCCAGCTTATCATACATGTATATTTGCAAGTATGAGTACTATTAATAGTAACATACATATGTTGTTCAGGCACTGGTATATGATGCCCCCAATTACTGCTTCAGTATATTGAGGATTACACTGAGGGTTAATTGTATTGCCTACTGATCGGTGATCATATTTGATGGCAATACCTGTCAAATGTGATTGATTATGAACGACAAAGTTGCGTGCAAACAAGAACCAACAGCGTGTATGTGACAACAAGTGTGACAGAATGTAGCCTGCTTGGTCGAGTTTCTCGCGAGCCGAATCGCACGACGAGCAACGCCGATTCCACCTTTGACTCTTTGCTTTCTGTCCCTAATAATATTTTCTTAACACGGCTGGATCACCTTTGAACATTTTTTCTTCTCATATCATTTGGGGTATAATCAACCTTTTTCATCTCCGAGAACTGGTGGGTATTCGTTTTCTGTATTTTGATATTTCAATAAAAGGTTGTCAATCAGGTAACTCGTCTCACAATTCCCCCCTTCCCGGCCTATTTTAGATTATTCTTCTTCCTCTTTGTGCCTGTCATTTATGCAGCTCCTCGTTAACATATCTTATCTCCTAGGTCGACGTGATCTCCTATATTCTTTGGTTGGTAGTCATTCCAATGCGACTCTCTCTTTTTGCCGACGCTGATCAACATACTGTACAGGCTATATGGACAATCCCCAGCACTACCAACCCCTGTCCCATGCCTTGAATCCTCCTGTCAATCCTCAGCAACCGACATTTACAGCTGCTATATTTCAAACAAAAACTCCGACCACTGCACCTGTCATGGGTGAACAGGATGAAGAGGATGATGAAGAAGGTGAGGAGGATGAGGAGGATGAGGAGGACCAGTTGAGTCGGCCGGAGCCAGATGCTCAGCCGAACGTCTCACCTGCTCAGAATCAAAACAGGTATAATTTTCTTTGACCTGCATGCACATACACACACATTCTCTCTCTCTCTCTCTCTTTTTTTCTTTGTTTATTGACTTGATGGACAGTACCGAGGATTCTGGACCCCGTAAACAAAACAGTTCGCAAATTGGTCCAGACACTCAGGAGACAGACCGGAAGCGCCGTCCAGGTAGGCCTCGTGGCTCCAAAAATAGAAAGCCTCGTGTTGGATCTTCAAGACACGAAGGGGGTTTCTATTACCAGGGACAACTGCAATCTTCCGTTGGACCTCCTCACCTTTCAGATATCAATCCTCAAAATCATCAGTACTATGAATTCCAATGGCGTGTTCTAAATCTCTGTGCGGAATTCTATGGCGCTGCAGAAGAACTGGTGGTCGGTCACAATCAATATCTTTGTTTTCTTACTCTCTCCTTACCTGTCTGTGTAGAAAGCAACGCCTCCGCTGGTTGTTGCTCAGTGTTATCAAATGGGTCCAGGCGCCAAGGTGGATCCATTAACAATGTTATCGGAAGCAAAGCGTGTGTGCGATACACTCGTAAGTAAATGAAGTAGCATTTTCATGAGGGTTTTTTGTATTCTACTGATGAGTGCACTTTTTCAGCTAGCTAATCCATCCCAGCTAGTATCTCAGCCTCCGCCGCAGATGTACACTGGGGTCCATTTCTATCCTGCGAGTGCTATATCAATGCCTCCCTCCGTTCCTTCATCCATCAAGCCAAATACGACTCCTGTGATTACCAATCCTCAATCGTTTGTAGTCCCGCTTACAACACAACCGAGTGGATATCCTCATGCTCAGTATTCTGTCTATACGCCGGGACAATATCCCACTACACCATACTACCATCAGTACTATACAGGCACGTATTATCCCCCGCCTCAGCCCCAGCCCCATCCCCAGCCCATCCCCGTTGCGCAACCTCCACAAACGTCCACACCCGCCGTGTCATCGTCTCCTCCTGTATCAACAAACGTCGCTTCGGGTACAGTTGGAGCATGGTCTGATGAGGAAACCGAACGCTTGAAAAAGCTTGCGGAAGACTGTAGATCAGCTGGGGTTGCAGGTGAGATAGAATGGGACAGGGTTGTACATCAATGGGGTAATACGAGAACAAGGTAGACATCTTCAGAATAATATCCAATCTATTAGCATTCTTATCGATAGCTTTTAGACATCAGATTCTGATCAAGGCAACAAGTCTAGGGCTTAAGGAGAGCTCTGGTCGCGTACCGAAGCGACGGCGCGAAAATGAAAATGAAAAGGCTCAAAGTCCATCTGTGGCCGACACTCCTGCCACACAGACCACTACTACTACTGTCAACTCGGGAGCCTCAAACAATACTCCATCTCCTTCTCACAGTCAAGCAACATCAACGCCTGCTGCTTCACCTGCACTGAAACAGCAGCAAACGACGACTTCGAAGAATTTGACGAGCACGACACCATCGCAAGCACCCCAAAGTACGACTCCGACAGCAACTACAGCAACATTAGTGATGCCTTGGTCATTGTCGACGATACCAAAAAATACTCCATCTCCTGTCACTGGTGGATCTACAACTGCTGATCATCGTACGAACTATTATTGCCCGCGACCGGTCGATGATACACAGAGAACGGCGACACCGATAACGCATCATCCGTATATGTACCAACCGCCGTCCAATAATGGAGTAACGAGAAATGTGAGAGAGAATGGAAAGTAGCCATTGTTGGATGCGTCTATACCTGTATTCTATCTACTTTCCATGGGACTATGAGTTGATGACCTCTTGCTGTGACTTGTGCTGTTTGTTTTTATATCTGTTGTCGTTTCTGTCTTTCAGACCACTTGTAATATTTATATTGCTTGCTCTATCCTAATGGCTCAAGAGACCAAGAGAAGCCTGAGAACTAGGAGTTGTAACAGCTTTTGGGACGACAGAATGAAATAGCAAAATAAGTTTGGTGGGATTTGTGATCACATGTCTCCTTCTAATGTCTCCTTCATTACCTCAACAGCGGACTGCCCAAGATACAAAACCAGTTTCTTCTGCTTCCGCGCCGGTAACGCTAGCGTCGAGCTCTGTGAATCAAACCTCCTTTGTGTCAGTCACAAATTTGTCAGGTCGTCGAGCTGGTGTGCCCAGCTCACCACCACCTGTACAACAACAACGGACGCGAGCAAGAGATTTGTTGAGAAAGCATTATGGATTGGGGATGGGGGTTCCACCTTCTTCAGGAAACGCGATGAATCCAATGAATATGGGTGGGTTTTGTGTTCTCTCAGATCTGACAATTTTCTCTTTAATTTTATTCTGTTTGATACTTTAGATTCTAATGCATTTGATGCAAAGTCTTATTATGAACAACTCATCATGACATCCTCGCTTCCAACGCTCATTAAGCGAGAGAACGATTTAATCACGGGTACTTATCTCTCTTTTCTTTGAAACTTCGATGTGGAGGACAGAAAAAAGCACGAATTTAACTGATGAAAGGTGTATATATGTATACATCTATATACAGAAATCAGGGAATTAGACAGTGAACGACAGTCGTTGGTGTATAACCATCATCATGAACTCGTCGCTGCGAGTGATACTATTGCAGCTGTACGATGAACTTTTTTTTTTGTTCTATGCTAACGAGTTTCTTAATTAGATGAAAAGTCGAGCAGAGAGTCTGGATTCTGATCTCGATCTTCTTCGTGCTGCATTTTCAGAAATATCCCGCCTCGCAGCCGAGGTATCTACGGAGCCCACGGAAGAGGAAAAGAAAGATTGGCCCTCGACCGATACTTGCTGATTTGATTGGGTGCTCTACGCATGGTGCTTGAAAAGTATGTTGGAGAATATTTCTCGAAATTCTGGTTGATGGAAATGATTCTTTTTCCATTGTAGAATTTTTGTCATTGGACTGATGTGAGCAAAAAGATTATATGTAATGGATTGAGCTCTTTCAAAAGATCCCTGAGCAAGAGGTGAAGAGAGAAAAAGCCAAATAGCCTCAAAATTATCCTTTTGATTGTTGTGTACATATAGAAGGGTGTGACGAGGCATCATCCGATTTTTGTCTAAGGAAAGTAGATGTTGGGACGGATCTTTATAATAGTTTGGAGCACCGCACAACGGGCTGGCCTTGCCGGGGTTATGCCGAGGTAAAAGAGCAACAGACTCATGTATCTTGATGATTCGAATCTAGGTTTATGCTCAACAGACATAAAGGGCCCCATAGCTCCCGATCCTTGACGGAAATTTGAGGCGAGTATAACTGAAAATAACACCACTAGGGTCAGTCGCTTAAGCACCTCATAGACCAGGCAAATTAAATTATATTGTCCCAACCTTGCCGTAAGTTGACGAGAATCGAGCAAAGTAATACGGCAGATATTCAGATGTCAAGGGGAGAGTATATATTATTAGTCACTACCCCAATTTCCGCGTGGGTCGATGGTGTAGTTGGTTATCGCATCTGTTTAACCTGAGTTAATTCCCAGGTACACAGAAGGTCCTCAGTTCGAACCTGGGTCGGACCCACAGGGCAGATAAAAAAAATGTCAAGTCGCCGTTTGAATTGGGGTGTCAACTTAATTAAGCGCGCTATACACTTGACACTCCGCCAATATTCTCTTTTGATTAATAATTTGTAACATGGTGTACGTACAGTCTCTACTGACTGCGGAGGCTCACTGCCTCTGATAAATGTACAAATCATGTCACATGAAAGAGACAAATACAGATCAAAAAAGAAGTAGAGAAAAATAGGAGAAATGGGCTGGGTGAGTAGCAGGGGATAGCCAAGTGAGCATGGATGGAGTTCCATATGTCAGGGTTTATATTCAAGGAGAGGGGAGAGTGCGTTCTCGGCGTTTTTGACTGGTTCGGGGAGCTCTCTGAGTGGTGTGAAGGCAAATGCCGTGGGATTAAATGTAATGAGGTCACCTACGAGGAAAATAATAAACGAATAAAAAAATTAAAAGGGTAGAACGAAAAAATGGTAGAACGAAAAAATGAGCAACAGTCCTTTAGTGGAAAAAGGTTGGTGTCAGATGTGCGTGCAAATGTTGATGCTGCTATAGAGAAAAACAATCATGTTACCATCGTCGCATTCTTGCTAGAATTAGATACCTGTACTAGGGTAGATAATTGTGGTGTATTCACAGACAATGCTTTCCGTAAAAGCGGAGTTGACGTGAGGGGAGACCTTTAAGCTTTTGATCCTCCGTTTCAGCAGTAGATCCAGAGGCGTATGCTTGTCCTTACGTTTTCCAGGTTGACTCGGTCCATCTTTTGTTCCAGCACCCTTCCTGCAAAGCTTGCTCTTCAAGCATTTGCGCATATTTGTCATCAATCACAGAAAAAGTCTTTGCCTCTATCCCCGCCGCAACGCTCCATCTTCAGAAAAGCATGACCAGAACACAAATTATGCCGCACAGAACTCTATGACAATCACTCAGCGACATATTTAGAAAAGGATAGCAATTCACGAGATCACAAGGGTCACGCATTCCCTGATTAGGAAGTCTGACGCGTCCTCCGCGTACTATCATCAAGTTAGTCATTCTTGATTTCCACAACTCAAACGCACTGCACAAATCATGGTATGACATCTCATCGTGGTTTTCTCTAATGTATTCCTAATCCTGATAACCACAGGGCAACGCACCATCTGGAATGCCCCCTGGTGACCTTCCAGGCGGGGACAAGGACAAAAAAGACCAACAACCCCAGAAGAAGAAGTGGGAACCTCCTCTCCCCACTCGTGTTGGCAAAAAGAAAAGGCGCGGTCCTTCAGCAGCTTCCAAACTTCCAGCTGTATACCCGACTACTCGATGTCGGCTCAAGCTACTCAAGTCAGAGCGTATCAAAGACTATCTGCTCATGGAGGAGGAATTCGTCCATAATCAGGAACGTCTGAAGCCAGAGACCACACGAGAAGAGAAAAATGAAGCAGACAGGTCCAAGGTTGATGATCTTCGAGGGAGTCCGATGGCTATCGGTACACTGGAGGAAATTATAGACGACGACCATGCCATTATCAGCACCGCGTCTGGACCTGAATTTTATGTATCCATCATGTCCTACGTTGACAAGGACCTGATTGAACCCGGTTGTCAAGTTTTGCTACATCACAAGACTCAGTCCATCGTAGGCGTGCTTCAGGATGATGCTGATCCTATGGTCAGTGTCATGAAACTCGACAAGGCACCCACGGAGAGCTATGCAGACATTGGTGGTCTAGAGCAACAAATCCAGGAAATCAAAGTGCGTCGTGACTCACGTTCCACTCCCCTTTTCCGTTGATGGATTGAGCCCAGTCCCCAAGGAATCTGTCGAACTACCACTCACCCATCCGGAACTCTACGAAGAAATGGGTATCAAACCTCCAAAGGGCGTGATTCTCTATGGCGTTCCCGGAACAGGAAAGACGCTCCTCGCAAAGGCCGTGGCTAATCAAACCTCTGCCACATTTTTGCGTATCGTCGGCTCAGAATTGATTCAGAAATATCTTGGCGATGGACCTAAACTCGTCCGTGAACTTTTCCGCGTCGCTGAGGAACACGCACCCAGCATCATTTTCATCGACGAGATTGATGCTATCGGTACCAAACGGTAAGTGAGATTCTAAGGAGTTTAGTGTGTTTTCTGAGAATGGTTTTTGTTCACACCTTTTTGTTTTTTTATTCAAGGTACGATTCGACATCCGGAGGTGAACGTGAAATCCAACGGACGATGCTGGAACTTTTGAATCAATTGGATGGTTTCGACACGAGAGGAGATGTCAAAGTCATCATGGCTACGAATAGAATCGAAACCCTCGACCCTGCTCTCATTCGACCAGGTCGTATCGATCGAAAAATCGAGTTTCCGTTGCCTGATGTTAAAACCAAACGACATATCTTTAGGTCTCTCTCTCTCTCCCTGTCTTTTTCTGGTTGAAAAGTTGAGGAGTCTGATGATTTTGTTGGAAAACAGGTTACATACTTCCCGCATGAGCTTGAGCGATGATGTGGACCTAGAAGAGTTTATTACCATGAAAGACGACCTGTCGGGTGCAGATATCAAGGCTGTTTGTACGGAGGCTGGTTTGCTTGCTCTTCGCGAACGAAGGATGCGTGTGACGAAACAAGACTTTACCACTGCTAGAGAGAAGGTATGCTTTGGATTTCTTATCTCTCCTCTTAGATTTCATACCTTGGTGTATAGGTGCTATACAGGAAAAACGAGGGCACACCAGAGGGCCTGTACTTGTAGACTAGTAGTGTCCTTTCAGTGTATTCTTTTTTTTTCATAATTCAGCATAGTACATCATTGTCTCTACCAAATCTTCCAAGTGGCCAGAAGTGTCATGTCTTACCCCACTGCCAAAGGCTTTGAATTGTATGATAAATCAACAGTCCAATTATGCCTTGGAGTGAGACTCATTCTCAGGACCCTTGCATTTGAGATTATAGATTCATCTAAATCTTCTGCATTCCATTCATATGATAGACCATGACCGACATCGAGTCGTCAATCACAAGCATTTTTTTATAAAAGAAAAGAGTGTTTCATTGTTTCGAGCAAGAGTAGAAGAAAAGATGTGTAACGAATACCCAAACCAACAGGTATACTCATATT
>Ga0153918_1000934_pt1 | contig 12425 bp, 12 predicted proteins | sample TSFL002MetaG_FD_104687 | JGI IMG/M metagenome (GOLD analysis project Ga0153918, IMG submission 104687) | Attine ant fungus gardens microbial communities from Florida, USA - TSFL002 MetaG | ecosystem: Host-associated > Fungi > Mycelium > Unclassified | place: USA: Florida, Paynes Creek Historic... | reverse complement strand
CCCTCAGAATCAAAACTACAGTGCACCGCGCGGTAAATTCGGTTCAACTTATACAGTGCCCTATGTAACGTCAGACTGGATCTATTCTACCGATTTCATCCGTGTGCAGAACATCACCCTGGGCTACAACCTTAAAAAGCTGTTCGGTGGTAACAAAGGCATCAGCGCAGCCAGGATCTATGTATCGCTTGAGAACTATTTCGGGCACGATAAATATTACGGCGGTGTAAACCCGGAGGCACAAAATACCAATGTAAGTGGTAACAGTAGTTATGCCCTGCCGGGCGATTACGGCGCTATGCCATTAAGCAAAACTGCCTCACTCGGTATCAATTTCAGTTTTTAAATTCCAACAGATCTGCAAATGAATAAGAAGATATACATCCTTTTGCTGGCAACGGCAACCATTTTTGGTTGCAAAAAGCAATTGGACCAGCAGCCGGTATCAAGCCTGGCTACAACCAACTTTTTTACCAATAACAATGATTTTTTACAGGGCGTAAACGGTATGTATGCGCAGTTGAAAAGTATTCCCGACCAGTTTTTATGGTTAGGTGAAATGCGTAGCGATAATATCAACGCCATATCAGACGGCAATCGTGATTGGGATGGGATCAACAACTTCTCGCCCAATATTACCACAGTCGCTTTCATCAGTAATGCCTGGAAAACTAATTACAACGGCATCTTTAACGCTAACACCGTGCTGAAGGCGCTGACCGATAAAAGCAGCGTAATAGGCAATGCATCGCTGGTTAGCCGTTATACTGCCGAGTGTCGCTACCTGCGCGCCTTTTATTATTTCCAGTTACTGCGCTTGTTTGGCGGCGTGCCGGTTATTTCAAGCCCTTTAACGGCAGATGAGGTAAAAAGCGTGGCCCGTGGTTCGGTGGCAGACGTTTACACGTTGATTATTGGTGATTTGCAATATGCGGCAACCAATTTGCCAGCCTCTTATACCGGCAGCGATGTGGGGCGTGCTACATCTTATGCGGCTAAAGGTCTGTTAGGATTGGTTTACCTGACAAGGTCTGGCCCCACCTACAATGTAGCTGGCCCGGGTTTAGCTAGTAATGAATACGATAAAGCTTTGGCACAATTTAATGATATCATTGCCAGCAATCAGTATAGCTTCCTGAGCGACTATACTTCGATATTCTCGTACGCTAATGAGGATAATAAAGAGGTGATTTTTGATGTGCAGTATGCCAGCAGCATTAACGGCGCGGGTTTCCCGAGCGATCTGGTACCGGTAGCTTACTGGACCAGCCTGGGTATTTCTAATACCTACGGCAATGGCTATGGCTCAAGCTCGTTTGCGGTTACTAATAATCTTAAAACTTCTTATACCTCTGCCGGGACGGATAAACGTTATGCATTCAACGTGGCTACAATTTATACTGCCAGTCCGTTTTTAAAGAAATATATTGATTTGACTAAGAAGGGAACCAGCGGTACAGACTGGCCAATCAACTTTATCTTGCTGCGCTATACCGATATTTTGCTGATGAAGGCCGAATGTATATTGCACGGCGCCGCCGGTACCCAGGCCGATGTAGATGGCATTGTTAACCAGGTACGCACCAGAGCCGGATTAGGTTCATTAACCAATGTTAACCTGGCCACACTGATGGAAGAACGCCGCCGCGAGTTTGCAGGCGAGGGCTTGCGCTGGAATGACCTGGTGCGCGAAGGCCTGGCTGTTGACGTAATGAATGCCTGGATTAAATCAGACGCGTTGACAAATATTAGTCAGGTGGTGCCTAATTATGTCATCTACCCGGTACCGGCAACAGAGATACAAACCAAGGCAGGCTTGTACACACAAAACCCCGGATATAATTAATAATTTTATACAATAGATTGATGCTTATGAAAAATGTAAAACGGCTGTTGCTATTACTTGCGATTGCACCGCTGAGCCTGATGGCTCAAACCAAACAGAGGCCCAATATTGTATTTATATTGGCCGATGATTTGGGCTATGGCGATGTTGGCGCTTACGGTCAGCAAAAAATACTGACCCCCAACATTGATGAGTTAGCCAAAGAGGGGACCAGGTTTACCGATTTTTATGCCGGTGCGCCGGTTTGTTCGCCATCGCGCGGGGCATTGTTAACCGGTAAGCATACCGGCCATGCCACCATCCGCGGAAATATGACCATTAAAGGTGGTATTCCGGGTGGTAAAGAAGGCAAGCAGGTGTACCGTCAGGGTTTATTGCCCCAAGAGCAAACCATCGGCAATGTGCTGCGCAATGCCGGTTATACCACAGGCTTAGTTGGTAAATGGCATGTGGACGGTTTTGATACTACTGCCACGCCGCTAGCTCATGGCTTTGATTACTTTTATGGCTGGCTGGTAGCTTATGAGCAAACTTATACCAGCACTTACTGGCCTGATCAATGGTATCGAAACGGTAAGATTGTGGACATTCCACAGAACAAAAACGGCCGAAAGCAATACTATACCAGCGAGATCATCACCGACGACGCCATCAACTTTATTGGCAAGCACAAGGACGATAAAAAGCCGTTTTTTGTGATGGTCAATCACTCAAACCCGCACTCGCCGCTGGATGCGCCACATAACACCATTTATGAAAATAAGGATTGGACGACAGACCAGAAAACGTATGCCGCCATGGTAACTTACCTGGACGGATCGGTTGGTAAAATCAAAAAGTACCTGGTTGATAACGGGCTGGATAAAAACACCATCGTAATCTTTACGTCAGATAACGGTCCGCGGTCTGAGCCTACCAAGCAGTTGACAGATGTGGCCAATTTCTTCCAGTCTTACGGTCCACTGAGAGGGTATAAACGCGATGTTACCGAAGGCGGCATTCGCATTCCGTTGGTGGTTTGGGGTAAAGGCTTGATCACAGCCGGGGCGGTATCAAAAACACCGGGCTACTTTGTTGATTTTATGGCAACCTTTGCCGGCATTGCCAATGGTAAATCGGCAGCGGGTACCGATGGTATCAACCTTTATCCATACTTCCTGAATGCACAGGCAGCACCGAAAGACCGGTTTTTATATTGGGAATTTTTTGAAGGTGGCTATGTGCAAGCCGTGCGATATGGCAATTGGAAAGCTATTATCAGAAATGGAAAGCTATCATTGTATGACTTGAGCAAAGATATTCATGAAGATCATGACCTGGCTGATGCTCAACCCGAGATAGTGAAAAAGGTACAAGATTATTTGCGCACTAGTCGCACACCATCGCCTTACTGGCCTTTGGATAGCGAAAAGTAATATCGTTATAGCAATACACAACAAAGAAGGCCGGATCATCCGGCCTTCTTTGTTTCAGCATGCTTGAAAAGAAATTTACGACATAGAGGTATAAGACTTAATTCGGCGGATGATCGCTTGTTTAAGACCATTGTCTTTAATGTCGCCATCGGTAAACTGCCAGCCATCGATGCCCGGCGCTATGGCAGCGTTATAACGTCCGTTGATGAATATCAAAAATGAATTTCGGTTTGCCGTAAGCTTTATCCAGCTCCTAACATGCAAGGCGTCATAGCAAAACACCAATGCAGTTTGCGGGCGGCGCGCATAAATAAAAGTTTGCTGCCGCGATTGCAGCATATCCAGTACCTGCAACACCTCCTCTTCATTTAACTGATTGCCCTGGTAACTCCATTCATAAAGCGTGCTGCCCGTAAAACGTAACTCGCCCAGGTAACCCGGCTGGGTTTGAACACCCTGCCATAAGTAATGGATGTAGCGGTCTAAACGCCCGGTTGCGCTATGGGCATCTTCGCCTGTGTAGCCTTCATAAATCCTGAAAGCATCTGTAGCAATAAAATAGTCGCCTTCCTGCCGGTAAAAAGGGAAAATTTCCAGCGTAGCCGGATACTCATTGTTGCGTGTAATTTTTATTAAAGCTGGGTTACGAAGCATACATCAATCTTTATATATTATATTACCACTTTACTTCTCGCTAACGGGTAAAATAGCAAGGGGACTAACCCGTGCAGTGTCTATATATAATCGGTTTAGGTTGCCGGTATCTGCATTGGCAAACTTGCCCAGCAAAATGCTTTCGCCTGTAGTGCCGGGGTTGTTGCCGCCGCCAAGCAGCCATTTCCCCTTGGTGTCTTTTACTTCCAGACCAGCCAGGTTGGCGGCCTTCAAGCCAAAATCGGTACAGTTATTTTTGTTGAGGTGATATGCCAGGCCATCATACTGGTGGGCTAGCTGCAAGATTTTCTCAAAGCGCCTTTTGGAAATGAATTTGCCTACGATCTCATCCCAAGGGTAGGCAGTATCATCGCGCAGGGTAGATGATGAGGAGGGCATTAGTGGGGTAGATGACAGCGGATTATCTTTCTTCGGCCCAAAACCAAACGATAGGGTAGCGTAGGATGAATCGACGTTAAACTTGATCAGCGTAATATAAGTATGGCCGGTGTAGATCAGCTTGTGCACTTTGGCTTTGCCGCGCACCGGCTGGCGCACATGGAATACCATGGCATAAGCCAGTGCCTTTTTACCGTCATTAAACGTTTCCAAAATTTTATCTGAACGGATGAACTTACTGTTGGTGCTTTGCCTAATGATTTGAGTTGGTTGCAATTGAGCTTCTAATATCTGCTGATCCCGCGAAGAGAAGGGGAGTGTTTCATTGGTCAGGCTGTCTGGCGTTAGTGTTTTTAAGAAGCATTTCATCGCTAACGGATAAAGCTTCATGCGGGTAAGCAGTCCCGCCAGTTTATAGAGATTGTCGCGATCGGTTTCATTGTAAGCGGCATCGCTAACGTCAAGTTGTTTAAACGCCGTTAATAATTGTTTGCGGGTGAGTTTTCCGCTTAGTTCAGCAGATGCTGAAGGCGCATCGTTGTTAACAGAAAAATGATTCCAGTCGGGTGCAATTGCCGCCAATTGCTGCTGCGGCTGAGCCAGTAGCGAGAACGGGAACAGCACTGCTAAAAAGGATAACTGTAATAACCTGTTCATAGTTGATGATTTTATGTTTTCAGGGCTTTGGTGCGGCCTGGCTTATCCACTGTTGCTGCACATAAGGCGATTGATTTAGCTGATTAAAAAGCTGCGCCGTTTGGGTTAGTTTTGCCGGGCTGTTGATTTTAAAATACCAGAACTCTTCCAGGTCACCATCGTTCATCGTCATCTGCGTGGCACCCTGGCTTTTGTGAGCGGCCAGCTCCCAATTGGCAATAATCTTATAGTTGATCTTGTTACGATAGCTGAAACTGGTAGTGCGGTCTACGCTAAAAGATGGCGCGGTGGTAATTGTTGCGGTGAGTTTATAGGTTGGTAATTGATCGAACGTCCTCACTTCATCGGTCTTATTGTGTAAAGCTGTGCCAAGTATAACCGGACGCTCATTTGCAGGTAAGGAGGCCACCGCATCAAGTGCTAACAGAGTAGCGGCTTTGTGGCCGGCATGGGTATCGGCTTCGGGTAAGAGGCAGAATACATAGTTGTAATGATTCTGTGTTAAGATTTGATGCAGTTGTTGTTGTACTGCTTGTACATGCCAGCTGGTATCCAGTGGTTCGTGCTCATCGGTGCTATAATGGCTATCTGTTTGGTTGCCAAAGTAGTAATGGCTGATGCCTATTATCTCACCCGCTTCATGTAGTTCCTTTTTGCGGATAGCCGGCAGATTTTTCCGTGCATCTTCGGCATTGGTGAGTTTGCACCCGTAATACTGTTCTGCAAGTGTTGAGTAACGGTAACCGGCTTCGCCATTGGTAATTACAAACAGATCTACCTGGCCGTGTTGCTCTTTGGCCAGTTTGTATAAGGTTACAGAGAGCATGCTTTCATCATCCGGATGAGCAATAACTACCAGGGTTTTTAAAGGTGTTTGCGCGTTGGCTGTATATTGGATGATTCCCAAAAAGGCAAGGAAAGCCAGTAGCTGATACATTTTCGGTTTCATAACTGGAGATAATTAAATGATTAACGATGGATTAAAAATGGGGGCAGTGAGCCCGAAGGATCAGCAACAACAACCATTTGTCGCCTGCTGGTTGGACGACAAACAAAAAAATGATGGGTTGTTTAAATGATCGGTCATCCGTTTAAAATCGATGCTACAATACAAACGTAATAGATAGATCTCTATTTTCAAAAAAAAATCTATAAATACTATAGATTTTGTAGTATTTATAATAATTTTATAGGACTAGAGAAGCTTAGGCGCGATCAATGATCCATTTAACGATATGATTAAAGTAATAACTGACGTAAAAGCTATGCATCAAATTCATAATCTTGCATCATGGTAAAATCAGAGGAATACGCGCTAGTAACGGGGGCGAGTAGCGGTATTGGCAGGGAGATAGCACTGCAATTAGCCGCAAAGGGTTACTCGTTGCTGCTCACGTCGCGCTCTATTGGCGGGTTGGAACAGCTTGCTGCCGAAGTTAAAGAGCGTTACGCGGTTAATGCGTTGTGTTTCGCTGCGGATCTTGCTGATCTTGATGCGGTGGCCAAGCTCGCTGTCTGGTGTAAGGAAGCTACATCTTCACTAACGGTACTCATTAACAATGCCGGCTTTGGTTTATGGGGCAATTTTGATGAGCTAGAGCTACGTGATCAGCAGCATATGTTACAGCTAAATATTGGTGCGGTCATCAGTTTAACACATCAACTCCTGCCGTTACTTAAACAGCGACCTAAGGCCTACATCTTGAATGTGGCTAGTACGGCAGCTTATCAGGCCGTGCCAACACTGGCGGTTTACGCAGCGACCAAAGCTTTTGTACTTAATTATAGTCGCGGCTTGCGTCTTGAACTAAATGACTTAAATATTTACGTTTCATGCCTTTGCCCCGGCCCGACAGCCACCGGTTTTGCCGAGAGAGCGGGTATGTCTGCATTGGCAGACTTAGCAGATAAGTTTAATATGCAACCAAAGGAAGTAGCGGCTACAGGATTAAAAGGGCTATTTAGAAATAAAGCGGAAGTTGTGCCTGGTGGTCTTAACCGTGTTTCGGGCTGGGGAGCACGGCATCTTCCCAAATTATGGATTGAGGGTATTTCTGCAAAGTTGTATAAGGTTAAACATAAATAGTTGGATCTTGTTTAAAAGTAAAGCCCCCGATGGGCAGGGGCTTTTACTAACCAATTATAAACCTAAAAATGAGACCTTTGTGTAATTTGAGGTGTGAGAACGGATTCGAACCGTTGTGATGAGTTTTGCAGACTCCCGCCTTACCACTCGGCCACTCCACCTGCTATTTATTTACTAATTAATCTTGCTTAAGCCGTTTATCGGGCCGACGCGACAATGGCGCCTGCTGGCTTTAGATCTTCAGTTGTGTTTCTGCTGCGCCTGCGCAGCAGGTAACCAATTATCAACGCTATGATCATATCTCATTACCCAACTATGCCTGCAAAGCGTTGATAAAATGCGGTTGGACTTTCAGCGTGCTTAGGCGCATATTTACCACCGATGATAGGTATGTAGATCACCCTCCGGCGACTTTCTGGTCCTGAAACCAGTGATTGAGCTACCCTGTGCCAAAGCCTGCCATCATGAATGGTCAAATCGCCCGCTTCGGGAGCAATGGCCACTTCGTTTTCATCGGCATCATTATCTAAGAAATAACGTTTTTTAAAAAGCAGTTGATAAAGGCTCTGCTGATGAGTGCCGGGTAATATTCTTAAACCGCCGTTCTCCGGTTTTAAGGTGTTTAGATGTATGCCGACGTTGAGCATAGGGTTTACCCTGGTGCCATGAAATACATCCCTAAGGCCATCTGTATGCCAGCCCATTTTGGTGAAACTGCTGTTCGATGCATTGATGTAATGATTAAACACCATGCCGTCCTTTTCCTCGGTGCCCAACCTGGCTTCCGGTCCAGCAAGTTGTAGTAGTGTATGGAAACGGATGTCTGCCGCCAGCGCCCCTAGCATAGGATGATGCTGATTAATAAAGGCAAAGCGTTGCACAATTGGGCTCCCATCCAAATCCTTCCCAAATTTTATGGGCACTCCATTGATTTTCTTTACACTCGCGGCCAACCAGTGCTGCTGAACTTCTTCTGAGGCTTGTATGATGGAGTTGACGGTATCCTGAGGGATAAAATTTTTGAAGTGTATGAAACCGTATTCATTAAAAAAACGACGCTGTTCGTTACTGATGGTTTGTCCCAAAACAAACCTGGTATAATTCTTTAACATGACAAAAAAAGGGTAATGAAAAAATAAGTTGTTACTAAGAAGAGTTATCGTGGGCGACAACAACAACAGCAACAACACATGACCCTTGTTGGGAAGGAGACCTGCAGGAGGTTATCGGGCGATATGTGAAAAAATGCTTTCAATGTATATAAATCCCATAGATTTAATAGACTTTTCAAATATAGGTTGATTTAGTATTAGTTTCCAAATAAAATTTAAATTATTTATAAATAGGATTGACAATGTGCACCATTTGCACCTATTTCCATAGCTCAGTTAGTCGGAAATTTAATTGCTGTTGGTAATAAAATATCGGAGCAGAGATATCAATGCCTTGATAATGGTTTGATAAAAAACAATCAGCCATCAACCAAAATGTCAATTAAGTGGCATATAAATTCAAAGTCTGTCCTGAAGCGGACAGATAGATGGAAACTAATCACACGCTTGATAAACAATATTTTTTATATTTGATTAGTCAATAGGGCGTGTTACCTATGTAACTACCTTAAATGAGAAAGTATTTACAATAAGCTGATTATCAGCTGATTTAAGAAATAGGTTCGAGCCCAGGTGGGCGCATATCCGGTTTTGTATATTTCCATTATTTTATTAGTTTTACCAAACCAAGCATGGCATTTCAGACCGCTTTTATGAATTAGGGTCCTAATCGGAGATCTCATAAAAAAAATATATGCTATAAATCTGTTTATCAGGCCGTTATGGAAATAAAAAAACTCCCTCCGGCTCCACTAAGTAAGTATCAAAAAGCACTAAGACCCTTCAAACGCTACGTTTGAGGGGTTTTTTGTTGCATTTTGGTGTCATTTGCTCACCAATGAACTGCCATTTTGGTGAGCATTCTGGTGAGCAGCTCTTTTTAAATCGGGTGCTCACCAGAATGGATTTAACTAATTGATTAACAACTTGTTCAACGATTGAACATCTTGCGGAAATTATGCTGTGAAGGTAAATTTGTTTAACTTTTTAACAGCTTTTTATGATCAAAAATGTGGCTGTTCTCTTTTACTTAAAAAAAAAGAGCGAATTCGACAGAAGAAAAAGTTCCGGTTTATGTAAGAATTACCTGCGACGGCCAGCGTGCCGAACTTGCAACCGGCGAGAAGATTCAGGCAAAACTCTGGAATCCCAAAGAAGAGCGGGCCAAGGGCAAAACCGATGCCGTACTTAAACTCAATTCCAGGCTGGATGAAATAACGCTGAAGATCAGCGATACCATCCGGTAAGCGAAAGACGTGAAAAGTTTGGCGCTCTTTGGTGCCTCATGGCTTTAACCAGGCCTATAGATACTTTGTATATCCATCTGGAAGATGCAAAAAACGAATTCTCAGAAAAGATATTAGGCTACGCAATCAATCAGCCTGGAGCATTAATATTGCAAGAAAAGCCGGAAGTGTAGATAATCCGCCGGTGTAGTGAGAGCATTCCCGTGTCAGCGGATAGTAAATTAAGCTTAAGAAGATCCGCACGGAGCTGAACGGTTTCCAGGGGGGGCTCATGATCACTGTCAGCTTTGAGCGCCTGCTGCGTCGATAAGACCTCTTTCCGTTTGGAACTTATTCCTCACCGGGGCGGCATTAGCCATGATGCTTTTGGCGCGCTGGTAGAATCCCTGGAGCTCCAATTGCTGTTCCACCTCTTCGAGAGCTTTCATGAGGTTGTTAGGCGTATCTGCTAAAGTGGCGGTAGCGGTGATGATCACCTGCCGGACCGGTTTCATTTGTTCGATCAGCGCACGGCCTTTGGTCGTAAGCTGTAATAAGCGTTTTCTTTCGTCCGATTTGTCCTTAGTCGATCTGATCAGTTTGAGTTTCTCCAGGTCTTTCAGCAGCACAATGGTAGACGGGTGGGTATAGCCTATCTCACCCGCTAATTCCACTACACTCAGTGATGGCTTTAAATGCAAAGTATAAATCACCGGGAACCATTTGGGTTCAAAGTCGCTCCCGTGAGCTTTATAGATCAGCGTGCCACATATTCATAGTTTTAGTTACCTTTTGCTTTGATTTGTGGTCTTTCCGGCAAAGGGTTAGTACTTCTGATATAGATAACGGGTTGTTGTGTATACCAATGTTTTTGGACCTGAACCGATGCAATAGCTGATTTTACTGCATATAGGTCATCAGGATAGTCCATATATTTATCGTCTACAACAATTGGTAATTTTCTGTCCTTTTCGGCAATATGGAATACTTTCATAATATCGTCCATCGACATCAGCGATTTTCCTTGTTTCAGGTGGTAGGTAATACCTGAAAACCGGCCTTTTTCTTTTATGTCTTTGGAAAGTTTTTCCAGTTGATCCCAATCTGCTACAACTGATATCGAGTCAAAGTCCTCGTTTCTATTACAAACCAGAAAGGTAATTAGTAGCGGAGACTTTCCTTTCTGATCTATTTGCTTCCAGGAGCGTTGCGTTTTGGGCCCTAATGCGAAAACCCCATATTTGATTTGAGCGAATGATACATGGCTCAGGAACATAAACACCAGTAAAAGATTTTTTTTCATGACTTAAAATTTAAGATATATTCATTATTCATCCTTATTCATTACGGGCTTTTAGGGCCAGTAACCTCAATGACCTTAATATAATCGCCTGGGTCTTGATATTCCCATTGACCTGTTTGAGAATTAAGTGCTTTTGTTGCACCATTGATAGGATCATAGCCAGTAACCATAACTTCATGTAACCCAAATGAGGCATCTCTATAAGTTGCCATCAAAGGATGTCCTTCGTCCAAAATTCCATATAAAAGGTCACTATTAGCACTATTGGGATTAGTTACGTTGTCGTACACAACGGATAAGTTGAATTTCGTTGCTGCTATGGTTTCAATTTGATTATAAGGGATACCGTTATCAAAAAAACTATCATAAAGGTCCGTATCTTCGTTTGCATACTCATAGGCTAAACCCGTAGGATCTATATCTATTCCAAAGAAATCGCCAATATATTCCATAGTGTATGGTACACAAAGGTTCCCTACCTGGGTTTCAGTTGTCCCATATTCGTTAGGAAGAAATCCACCTGTAATAGTAATATCACCATGTGAGTCGTCTTCGCTACCATAATCTTGCGCGAAAACCTTGGCACCCGCATTAAGACCAATTCCAGTTTTGCTAAGGCTTGGATATATGCCGACAGTCAATAAAATACATAATATAAATATTTTCATGGTGTGATAGGTTTCGATTGTTTATGATCCTTGATTCTGTACTTACCTGCCTAAATGAGATCATATTCTTAGGCTGTACGGCGTTCACTAATAAATAATTTTTAAACATGCTTATTTACGGAATGTCTGGAAATCTGCCCTGACGATCGAAAAGCTCCCTCCCGTTGGTCAGGATGACAATTAGTTTAATATATTTTTATTTTGAATCTTATAAGTAGCAACTTGGGTTAATTAATAAAATTAACTTCTTCATTGTGATAGGTTTATCGTGTGTATTTGCAATTTAAATTCTGGTTGCAGGTATCAATCCCAAACCATCTTTTTATTCTTCGGCTTTCGAATAATGACGCCGGTATTTATATTAAGATATTTATTAGACAAATCGTCAGTTACTACATCAACAGATTTTACGGCATCACGTGTGGCTATTATGGTGATTCCCGGATAATCATATTTAACACTATCAATCATAACAGGCAACTTTCGATTCTCAGCCTTGACATGAAATCGTGTTAATATCTCATCCCAGGTAAACACTTTGACGTTTTCCTTTAAAACAATTTCTTTTACATTCATTTTGCCATATTTTGATAAGGCGGTAGGCTTTGGCAACCATGTTCTTGATTTTATGTCGCTATCATTGCTAATAAAATCTCGGATTAGCTGAGGATTATGATCGGTTATTAAAACAGTATACAGCCATGTGTCAAGTCGTGGCCTTTTATCATTTATAGGTTTGTCCTGCGCTAAAGTTTTTAAGCTAAAGAACGCTAACGTTAAATAGAAGATATATAGAATTTTCATTTTACTAATTTAATGGTTGGTTTTAATTTGACTCTTTGGGTGTAACTTCAACTAATACATTGAAATCTTCGTAACTGGTTTTTCCATAATAACCATCCTCTGGATCATAATATTCCACCGTACCGCCCACATCACATGAAACGATAACCACCTGATGTGAGGATGTGCCGTCACTGTTGTTCCATATTCCTAACACAAGGTTATTTTGATCGATATCATCTAATAATTCCGTAGGTGTAGAGGTATCCAATGAAT
>Ga0153918_1000933_pt1 | contig 12438 bp, 10 predicted proteins | sample TSFL002MetaG_FD_104687 | JGI IMG/M metagenome (GOLD analysis project Ga0153918, IMG submission 104687) | Attine ant fungus gardens microbial communities from Florida, USA - TSFL002 MetaG | ecosystem: Host-associated > Fungi > Mycelium > Unclassified | place: USA: Florida, Paynes Creek Historic... | reverse complement strand
TAATTGGTAAAACAGAAATGCCATTGTTTAAAACATTTGAATTGAGCGATGAACCGGTTTATTGCAAAACTTATGGCGGCAAGGGCATTGAGCAATCGGCTAAAAAACAGATGGAGCTGGCCAATCTATTGCCTATAAGCGTACAAGGGGCTTTAATGCCCGATGCGCATATGGGCTTTGGCCTGCCTATCGGAGGTGTGCTGGCTACAGATAACGCAGTAATTCCTTACGCGGTAGGTATGGACATTGGTTGCCGTATGGCGTTGTCTATTATCGACGAAGGCGATGGCTTCCTGAAACGGTTTGAGTATCAAATTAAACAAGCCTTAAAAAACCACACCCATTTTGGTATGGAGGGCGGTTTGGATGTAAGACAGGAGCATGAAGTGTTGGATAGCCCGGTATTTAATGAGATCCCGTTTCTGAAACCGTTGCGCAGCAAAGCGGTAAGGCAATTAGGCACATCTGGCAACGGCAACCACTTTGTGGAGTTTGGCGAGATTGAATTGTTGGCTGATAATACGTTAGGCTTACCTGCTAAAAAGTACACGGCTTTGTTAACTCATTCGGGTAGTCGTGGTTTAGGTTCAGCGATAGCAAGGTATTATACGCAGATAGCCATGAATACCTGCAAACTTCCGCGCCACGCGCAGCAACTGGCCTGGCTGGATATGAACAGCGAGGCTGGTCAGGAATACTGGTTAACTATGACTTTGGCGGGCGATTATGCCAAGGCTTGCCACGAGCGGATTCATGCGAACCTGTTAAAGGCTTTGGGTTTGAAGGCATTGCACGTGGTAGAGAACCACCACAACTTTGCCTGGAAAGATCAACTGGCCGATGGCCGGGATGTGATCATCCATCGCAAGGGTGCCACACCTGCTCACAAAGGAGAGCTGGGTATTATCCCGGGCAGCATGACCACAAACGCCTACCTGGTATCGGGCAAAGGAACCAGCGATGCTTTATACTCTGCATCGCACGGTGCAGGCCGGGCTATGAGCAGGCAAAAGGCTAAGGATAGTATGACGGTATCGGCCATGAAAAAAATGCTGAGCAATGCGGGTGTATCTCTGATTGGCGGCACGGTTGAAGAGAGTCCATTGGCTTACAAGGACATCAATACTGTAATAGCCGCGCAGGCCGATCTGATTGATATTCAGGGCAAGTTTTATCCGCGGATTGTTAGAATGAATAAGGAGTAGTCATGAAAAAGATGATGATACAAATCACTTCAGGCAAAGGCCCGGCAGAATGCTGCCGGGTTGTAGCCTGCGTGCAAAGCCTGATGATGAAACAGGCCAAACAGCAGGACATTCAAATTGAAGTGCTGGAAAACAAAGCCGGCGAGTTAAATGGTACTTTACTATCTGCAACAATGATGGTTACAGGTAATAACCTGGATGCGTTTGTAAAGGAATGGACGGGCACCATACAATGGATAGCGCAAAGTCCTTACTGTAAATATCACAAGCGCAAAAACTGGTTTGTGGGCGTAGCTGCTTTTGATGTGCAGGAACTGATGCTATGGAACCCTAAAGATGTAAAGCTAGAAACCTGCCGTTCATTCGGTCCGGGTGGGCAAAACGTAAACAAGGTGGAAACCGCGGTGCGGGGAACGCATTTGCCATCGGGTTTGCAAGTGATGGTTATGGATACCCGATCTCAGTTAGAAAATAAAAAGCTTTGTTTGGCCCGGCTCGAAGCCAAAATAATGGTTTGGCAGACAGAACAACTAATGGCGCAACAGCAAAGTCAATGGCAGGAGCATAACGCCCTGGAACGTGGTAATCCGGTTAAAACGATAAAGGCCGAATTGTTTTAATTCTTGATATATTCAAACTAAAAAACAGGCCGTCTCATGAATTTTATAAGGCGGTTTTTATTGAAACTCTTGGCAAACCTCAAGTCCTGTCGCCTTAGTTGCTATTTTAAAAAGGGCATTATATTTCCGTAATGCCCTTTTTCTGATCTTAAAAAGAGGTAGTAAATTAGTTTCTGTAAATTAGGAACAATAATTTTGAAAAACCGTCACCATTCCGTCATTGAATTTCTTGCAAAAACAAAAGTATAGTCGTAATTAGCCCTAAGCAAGTCAAGAACGCAGTTTTTGCTCAAAATATTTCCGAACCATCTCGACCGCTCATAATCTTTTGGTCCCTGGTTCGAGCCCAGGTGGACGCGCTGATAATCAGTTAGTTACAGTAAAATGTAGCTGCCTTTTTTCTTTTGGTACGATATAGGTACGGATTTCTAAAGCTGGCTTCATGCAGCACATCGCCAGGATAGCTTAGCTTTTCCCTGTCTATAATGAGCATGCCGTTTCTGAGCTCGAGCCCTGGAAGAAAAGTTTTTTCGGGTAATGGTTCAAATGTAAAGCAGATACCTATCTCGGTGAGGAAGCCGGTAATGCGATCTAATATGTCGTTCATTTTAGGTGACTAGTGATGTGTTTTTTTTACGGGCAGGATGGGGTTAAGGTTTTTCGCTTCGGTTTAGTGCACCGAAACAAATAAAAAACAAGTATTTGTTGCTTGAAAATAAATAATGAATAATACGAAAATTAACCATTTTGGGATGATGACTCCGGTTGACGGTTATCCGGCCGGTTCGTAATTAATATAGTGTACAAAACGCGGCTTAGCAGAGCGGTTAGGACTGCTGCCATGGGGCAGGGCCTGTTGCCAGATAATAAAGTCGCCGGCCTTGGCTACAATTGGTTTGGTGCCCAGGGCATACAGATCCATTTGATGGATAGCTGTGCCGGCGGGTAACGCGCTTAGCCAGTTGTCTACCTTATGCTGGAATCCGGGAACCAGGGTAAAAGCGCCCTGATTGGCCTCGGTATCGGCCAGGTAAAGGATTCCCTGAGTGCCAAAGGGAATGGGGGGCTCCGGTTTGCAATCCCAATGCAGGCGAGGGCCTGGGAAATGCCAGCTGCTTGTTTCAGGCGGATTAAAGCCTACCCGGTCTGTATTTTGCCAGATATCTTTGCGCTGCCACACATGCTCGTATGCCCGGCGAATGCTGTGAGCCTCCCGGTTTCTTTGCAAAACGGGGTGTTTAAACAGCTGCACCATAATACCCTGTCGTGCCGGATGCTGTGTATACCAGGTTTTAGGATCGTCTCGCTTAATGCCAATATGGTTGCAGATCACCTCGATGGTTTCATCACACTGTTCGCGGGAAACGACGTTGGGGATGATAACGTAGCCCTGTTCATCCCAGCAGGCTTGCTGTTCGTTGGTTAAAAATGGTTCAAACTGGTTTCCGTCTCTATGCTCGCCATCTACAATATCATTAAAACGGGCAACGCTTAAAGGAGAGGGGAGACCGGCAGTGGCTATCACCCAGTTTTCAAATTCTTCAAACGTTGGTTGATTTTGCATTGCATAGATCATCACCGGTTCCAAGCCTAGGCCCAAGGCGGCCAGCAGTGTTTTGTTCAATTGCCACTCATGCGCCAGGTCATGACCATTTAGCTGGCCTGAGCGCTGTAGCAAAAGAGTACCCCAAAACCTTTTTAACTGTTTAATGCCCAGTTGGCCTACTTCATGCTCCGGGGCCAGGTCGATCGTTGCGTTTGGATAATTCATGTCAGAATTGTGATGGGTTTTCAGGGTTAAAATTAGGACTCAAGCTCTCGTTCCAGTTGGTTGGCCAGGGTGGTTGCGGTATCATTTTGCTGCAGTCGTAAAGCGTTAATTATCTGTAATTGCATTGCCCTGTCCTTTACTTCGGGGCGCGTTTTTTGTTCGGCCTGTTCAAAAACGGTTTTAAGCCAATTGTTTACTACACAGTCAATCACCAGGTGTATACGGTCGGTTTCGCCATAATTTGCTACGCGATGCGGAAGGTTGGCATTCATGTACCAGCACTCGCCTTCTTTCATAGTTACACGTTCATCTTCAACATAAAACTCTACTCTATTATTGGTAAAAATGGGGATATGCAAGCGTGCCTCGCCCTTTTCAAAAGCCAGGTCAGCGTCTTTATGTTCTTTTATAATAGCGCCGGCTTTAAGATTGAGCAGCCTTGCAGAAAGCTTTTCGCAAGCCAGATTATTTAAGGTTACAGCAATCTCGGGCAGCATGGTCATTATGGGCGTGTTGGCAAAAGAATCGCCGCCCATCAGTTCAGGAAAAGGTTTATCAATACTGCCGCCGGGCGTGCGCAGAGGCAATATATTCCAATCTCCCTGGTAGTGTGCGGTGTTTAAATGAGGGGTCCACAATTGGTTATGCAGCATCCGGCCCACTTGTTGCTGTAATAAAGACAGGTTAACCGCAAGGTTTAGCTTGGCGTAGCAGATCATGGCTTGTTTTTATAGATGATAAAGTTTTCGATGACCAGCACATCCATCGCGCCCGAAAAAAATAGCTCGATGGCTTGTAACGGCGTTTCTACGATAGGCATGCCCTTTTTGTTCAACGAAGTGTTCAGCAATACGCCTACACCGGTTAAATCTTTAAAAGCGCCTATCAAATTATAGAAGCGAGCGTTCCAGTCGGCCGTAACGGTTTGTACGCGACAGGTGCCATCGCGATGGACTACGGCGGGGATAAGGTCGCGCCATTCAGGATTAATGTTGTCTACCAGGATCATGTAGGGGCTATCCCAGCCATGTTCAAAATATTGGTGCACATCTTCTTTGCGCACGGCAGGCGCAAAGGGTCTGAAATCTTCACGAAACTTAATCTCCCGGTTGATATGATCACGCACTTCAGCGGATCGAGGGTCGGCAAGGATGCTCCGGTGCCCCAGCGCTCGTGGGCCAAACTCGGCCCCGCCCTGAAACCAGCCCACTATCTTTCCATCGGCCAGCAATGCTGCTGTTTCGGTGACGGGATCTTGTGTTTCAATAACCTTGAGCACAACGTTGTCGGTCTGTTCTACCTGTTTTATAGCCAGGCGGATTTCCGCATCAACATAACGCCGACCCATAAACGGACTGTCGCAAACGGGTTGTTTACCGTTATCTAATACGGTATGCCAGCCATACCAGGCACAGCCGATAGCCAGGCCGTTATCGCCCGCAGCGGGTTGCATATAAAGTTGTTTAATGCCGGGCAACTGCATCAGTTTTTTGTTGGCCACGGCGTTGAGTGCTACGCCGCCTGCGTAAGCTACATTTGGATGTGGATAGGCGCGTTGTCGTTCTGTAAACAGGTAGCTTACAGCCTTTTCGGTCTCGTCCTGAACCCAGCGGGCTATATCGGCATAATGAGCGAATTTGTTTTTAAAATACTGATAATCAATTGCCGGATTGGTAAACCAAGAGTTCACACTTTCATAGTTTACCTCTACGCGGCCGTTATCAAGGTTAAACAGGGCTGGTTTGTTATCTAGATTACCATAAGGCGCTAAACCCATCAGTTTGCCGGCATCATCCATGTTCCTGAAACAGTAAAAGCTTGCCGCGCTGTAAAGGCCACCAATAGAATGATAGTTAGTAGGTAACTTCAGCCTTGATGATTCTTCAAAAAGGCGTACTTCCGAAAAATCTTTATACAAGGGTGTTAATGTACTGCCGTCAAAGTGATAAAAGCTATCTTTCTCGCAAAACATTCCGGTGTCAAAGTTTTGTGTTGGGATAAACGCACCATCCAAATCAAGGCAATGTTTATACGGGCTGCCGGCACCATCAAGCACCATGACGTTGCATTCTGAAAAAGGGGAAGCCGCTGCGGCTGACCATGCATGCGCCAAATGGTGCGATAGCGTAACCACCGGAACCTGCAAGTCTTCAGTAAAATGCCGACTGCCGTTATAACGGTCTTTAGCAATATCGATCTCAAAATTTGCCGCCTGTACAATAAGTGTCAGATCTGCTGCTTTTATGCCGGCTGCATCAAGGCAGTATTTGACGGCCAGTGAGTCATTGCCACCATCGTGTTTAACGCGACTCAAGCGTTCTTTTTCAATGGCCACAATGATCTTGCCGTCATTCAGCAAACATGCAGATCCATCATGAGACAGGCCCGTTCCAAGAATATAACAGCTCATGGCAGGTTTATAAGGTTTGGTTAAATAAAAGCATTTTAATTTATTGTTTTAGTAGTGGTAGGAGTAAAAAATATCTGGTTTAATGACGGATGGGTATTAGTGTGTTGTAAATCAATAGGTTGACTTCGCTTTTTTTAGATGTGTAAATATTAACTGTAGATATTCTTAATATTTTTCTTGCGAATTAAAAAGAATACTACTTTTATAAAACCAATTGCAGTATCGCTCCAAGTACTTCAAGGGGTCTAAACCTTTGCATCACATGTTATATACCTATTTTATTGCAGGAAAATGATGTTACAAAACACATACCTGCAAATCCCAAACTTGATAGAGCTGCACGAGCTCGACCAGATATTGACACTGAGTGATAGCGCAACTTATGAAGACGGCCGGCTAACAGCATCGAGCGTAGCCCGTGACGTTAAGGATAATTTGCAGCTTAATACACAGAGCCAATCTTACATGGCCATTCAGCAAATCATTCTGAATGCGCTTAACCGGAATACTTTGTTCCGGAATGCCGTGCTGCCGCAGCAGGTTTATCCTTGCTTAATAAGTAAATATCAAAAAGGTATGAAATATGGCTGGCACGTAGATAGCCCCATTATGGGAAATATGCTACGTACCGATGTTGCGATGACCATATTTCTGAATAATGCTGATGAATATGAAGGCGGCGAATTGGAGCTGCAATCGCCTACAGGAACCGTTCAGTTTAAGCTGAACAGGGGAGAGGCTGTCTGCTATCCATGTACGCAGGTTCATCGCGTTAACGAAGTTACTGGCGGCGAGCGCCGGGTGGCCGTAACCTGGATTCAATCTATTGTAAAAGCACCCGAACAGCGAAAAATGCTGTTTGACGTTTACCAGGTAACTGAGGGATTACGTGCAAAAAATATCACCGGCGACGAATTCAGCATTTTACAACAGCATTACAGTAACCTTTTGCGCATGTGGGCGTATTAATGCCTTTTACAACTATGACGAATAAAAAGATAACGGTTGGCGTACTCTTGTCAAACTCTACCATCGTACCAATGGCAAAAAACTTTAATGCCGGTTTAAAAAGGGGATTAAAGCAATTGAGTGATAAAGGAGAGGTAGAAGTTGAGGTGGTGCCCGAGTTTATAGGTCAGGGTTCTAAAGAGCAGATTGAGGCTGCGCTTAACAAACTGATCAGTTTTGATGATTCTGATGTGATTACCGGCATCATTTCCAATAAGGTAATGGCCGATCTTTCAGAGAAGATAGCTAACACCAAACGTCCTTTTATTATCAATAACATTGGCGAGCATCTGCCCGAAACCAACAGATTTAACGAGTACATATTTCTAAATTCTTTAAACACCTGGCAGCAGCTGTGGTCATTAGGCAAATGGGCGGTAAATACCTTGGGCAAAAGAGGCATGTACGTATCCGGTCTTTATGATTGTGGTTATTCTTTTCAGGTGATGTTAGACGCTGGTATGCAGGCTGCAGCAAGCGATAGTACGATGTCGTTCGCCATAGCGCCAACGCCAAACTTTAAGGAACTGGCCGATGTGGGCGCGGTTTTTCAGCACATTGAAAACTTTAAGCCCGATTTTATAATGGCCACTTTCTGCGGCGAAGAAGCCAGTATATTTTTAGAAATGTATGTTCAGCATGGTTATCATAAAACCATTCCTTTATTGGGGCTCCCGTTCCTTCTCGAGCCTTTTTCTGCCCAGGATGCTGTAACTATTTATACCACGATGGCCCTATCGCGCGAGCCGCAGCCCGAAGAAATAAATGGTTTATGCCAAACGATGGCCGAGCCGTTTACCCAGTTTGGCTATGAAACCGGCCAACTGATAGCTGAAGCTGTAAAAAATGGAGGCACAAAATCGTTGCAAAGGGCATTGGCAGAGGTAGCTATAGAAACAGAACGCGGTAGGGTAGAAGTGCTGCCGCAATCCAATAACAGCCATAACCGGGTTTTTGTAATTAAGAATACGCATAGCGGTAATAAGGATTCAATTTCCAGGGAATTGATTGGAGAAGTGGAGACGATAGACGGCAACCATAGTACCATTGAGCAGATTAAGCAGCAGCCGTCATCAGGTTGGGTAAACCCATATCTCGGTGTTTAGATCATGAGAGTAGCGGTTATCTCCAATTCAGATTCGCTGGCTTTTCCGGCTATTCAGGCGCTGGTTGCCGGTAAGGCTTTAGCCGGTGTTGCTATTCTGGAGCGAAGCAGTAAAATGCTTTTGGAACCGTTGCTAAGCATAGGAGTTGCCAGGAAAACGGTTTTGCTGCTAAATAAGTCAACATGGCAAGCCGAAATGGAGCATTGGCTTAATGCGGTTAATCCTGATGCGGTGTGGATTTTTGGCTTTCCGTGGATAATACCGGTTACACTCCTTGGTAGCGTGCCTCAGGGGTTTCTTAATTTTCACTTCGGTGATCTGCCTAAATATCAGGGCGCTGACCCGATCTTCTGGCAACTGAGAAACAACGAACCTGCCGCCACACTCACAGTACACCGCATGACCGAGCAGGTAGACGCAGGCCCGGTAGTTTTACAAAAGCAACTGCCCATAATACAGGGTGAAAATTATGGGCTGCTTTGCCAGCGTCTGGGTTTTATGGCGGCCGAAGTGGCGACACAACTTATAGCTGGTTCTGGTGTAGAACCGGCAATTCTAACAGCGCAATTACCCGCCGAAGCCGCCTGGTTTAAACGCCCAGGCAGTGGGGCCTTAAAAATAAAATGGAACGAGCAATTGGCCGATGAAATAGAGTGCCTGGTGAACGCGGCTAACCCCAAATATGACGGGGCGACCACTATACTGCGCGGCCAGGAAGTACGGATTCTGGAAACATCGCCAGCCGAGATACAATTACAGGAAGGATCGGCGCCCCAACCGGGCACTATTGTATATGCCGATGCTTTGTATGGTTTGATTGTGGCTTGCCGCGATCGCCGTTTTTTGAAGATTAACTTGGTACACATGCGTGAGGGGTATTTTTCGGGGAGCAAGCTTTTTGGCATGGGTGTCAGACCGGGAGAGCAATTTTTATAAACCCTCAATTCATAAATTATGGAAGGATACATTTCAGAAATCAGGATCTTCGCGGGCAATTTCGCGCCGAGGGGATGGGCCTTTTGTGCTGGGCAACAGTACCAGATCAATCAATACACCCCACTCTACGCGCTCATCGGAACTTATTACGGAGGCGACGGACAGCAAAGTTTTAACCTGCCCGATTTTAGAGGCAGAACCGCTATTGGTACAGGCCAGGGTAATGGCTTGTCTTATTATGAGATTGGAGAAACAGGAGGTACCCCTGACGTAAGTTTGCTGAGTACACAACTGCCAGTGCACACCCATGGAGCAACCGTAACACCGGGTACAGGAGCATATAGCGGTACTGCAAATTTAATGTGCGTTGATACACCAGGAAACGCAACAACACCTCTCAATGGTTACATCGGCCAAGATGGTGGTGGTAACACGGCTTATTTTGCATCTGCATCAGGCGCAACCCTAACAGCTATGGCTTCTGGATCGGTTGCATTTGTTTCTCCGGGCGGAGCAACTTTACCCAGTGTAACCCTTGGCCCAGCCGGCGGCAGCACACCCCACAATAACATGATGCCATCATTAGCTGTGAACTATATTATTTGTGTAGAAGGGATATTCCCATCAAGAAACTAACCTCTAAATTAACACTTATCATGGAAGGAACAATTGGAGAAATCCGCGCTTTTGCGGGCAATTTTGCACCCAGAAACTGGATGTTTTGCGCCGGTCAAACCATTGCTATTCAATCAAATGCAGCACTTTTTAGTATTCTGGGTACCACTTATGGTGGTAACGGTACATCAACTTTTCAGCTACCTAACCTGGCCAGCCGCGTGGCTATTGGAGCCGGTGCGGGCCCAGGCCTGCCTACTTATACACTCGGCCAACCGGTAGGTGAAGAAAATCACACCCTCGTATTGCAAGAAATGACAGCCCATACACACTTTGCTCAGCCTGTTTCTAATGGGGCAGCATGGACTGGTTCTTATACGCTGATGGGAGCCAATGATCAGGGAGGTCAAACATCGCCCGTTGGTTGCTATTTAGGAACAGATCAGCTAAGCGGAGCCCAAATCTATGCGCCATCTACTGCTACAGACCTGGTAGATCTGAACGCCGCCTCGGTTTCAGCAATCCTGAAAGCACCGTCGGCATCAGCTACTATCCAGTTGGCAGGTGGCGGCACAGGGCACCCTAATATACAGCCGGTGCTAGGATTAAACTACATTATTTGCTGTGTAGGCTTTTTCCCATCAAGAGATTAACCAATTAGTTAACTATTAAAATTTTTCTGAAATGGAAGGAACTATTGGAGAAGTACGCATGTTTGCTGCAAACTTCGCCCCCAAAACATGGGCTTTATGCCAGGGACAACTCATGCCTATTAATACCAATCAGGCACTTTTTGCTATTCTGGGCACTACTTATGGTGGTAATGGAGTAAACAACTTTGCCCTGCCAGACCTTCGGAGCCGTGCCCAGGTAGGCGCCGGCCAAGGAATTGGTTTGAGTGCTTACGTTAATGGAGAGCAAGTGGGCACTGAAACAGTTACGCTGTTACAAGCTCAAATACCAAGCCATACACATATTGCAACGGTGGGCGCTGCTACAGGTACCTCTGCAAACGGGTCGCTCAAAGCATCATTGGCTGGCGATGGCCAGTCAAACCCGGGTGGAAACTTTTTAGGTAATCCTACCGGGCAGGGTGTTACAGAATATGCAACCAGCGGCACACCTGTAGCAATGGCTTCAGGTTCGGTAACGGTTTCTGTTACTGGTGGCCCGCAGATGGGGGCGCTCCAGGTTGGCACAACTGGTCAAAGCCAACCACACGCCAATTTACAGCCTTATTTGGCTATAAATTATATCATTTGCCTTAATGGGATTTTTCCCTCAAGGGATTAAATATTCATTAGCCGGGCTGCTTTGCATCACAAAGGCAGCCCGGTTTTAATTTATTGAAACTGATTGACTCCACGCCCCAATTGTAGTTTTTGTATTTTTTTTAACCCGATATGAATAAACTTTACTTTTTAAAAAAAATAACCTGTTTATTAATCGTCCTACCCATGCTTTTGCTTGCTTCTTTAAATGCAAAAGCTACATTGTCAAAAGGCGATCTTGCAATTATAGGTTTCAATGCAGACCCCCAAACGAGCGGACAAGCGGTTCGTACATTTGCCATGGTTGCATTAGCTAATATTGCTTCCAGCGAGGTGATCAAGATCACTGATATTGGCTGGAGCCAGGGCGCATTTCAAACCAGCCCGCTGGCTACTACCGAGGGGACCATCACCTGGACCACCTCATCTGCAATACCGGCTGGTACCATTATTACCGTTACGCTTACCTCGGCGGCTTCAAGTTCAGCCACCGCCACTGCCAGTCCGAGTGTCTCTAATATTGGCACGTTTACCACCTCGGGGTGGACGGCCACAGTGGCTACCGCAACGCCGTTCTCTAACACCACCGGCGATCAGCTCTTTATTTATCAGGGCGCTTCTTCGTCTCCAAGTTTTATTTTTGGTTTTAATAACATAAAATATGGCAGTACACTGGTTACGTCAGGAGGTTGGTTCAGTTCATCTAATCCTACTAATACCAACACTACCTATTACAGCGAATTGCCCTCTGCACTTAGTGGATACGCTGTTGGCTTTTTAAGCAGCACTGAACCGCTTGACAAGAAGTACAATGGTACTACATCGGGTTCAAAAACAGATATTCTTACCGCTATAGCCACTACCTCAAACTGGAGTACCCAAAGTGGTACCGTGTTTTCGTTTGGTACATTTAGCAGCAGCAATTCTACCAGCTTTACCTTAAATACAACTACGGCACCTGCAGTTTCAACAACCAGTGTCAGTACTTTCGGGAGCACAACAGCTACACTGGGCGGTAACGTAACTGCCGACGGCGGTGCAACCGTAACTGCACGGGGCGTGGTATACGGTACCAGTTCCAATCCTCAGATATCAGGAGTTGGGGTAACACAGCTTACTGATGCAAGCGGCGGCACGGGAACTTTTACCGAATCGGCTACCGGACTTAACCCGGGTACCACTTACCACATGCAGGCTTATGCTACCAACAGTGTGGGCACCACTTATGGCGGCGATGTGCAGTTTACTACCCTGGCTAACGATGCCACGCTAGCTGCACTTACCTTGAGCAGCGGCTCTTTAAATACTACATTTTCACCTGCTACTACCAGTTACACGGCCTCGGTAGGTAATGCAGTGCCGTCTATTACCGTTACGCCAACGGTAACTGAAAGCCACGCTACCATACAGGTACGTGTTAATGGCGGATCTTATGCAAGTGTAACATCGGCCTCGGCCTCGGGTTCCCTTGCACTTAATGTGGGCAGCAATACCAT
>Ga0153918_1000932_pt1 | contig 12442 bp, 13 predicted proteins | sample TSFL002MetaG_FD_104687 | JGI IMG/M metagenome (GOLD analysis project Ga0153918, IMG submission 104687) | Attine ant fungus gardens microbial communities from Florida, USA - TSFL002 MetaG | ecosystem: Host-associated > Fungi > Mycelium > Unclassified | place: USA: Florida, Paynes Creek Historic... | reverse complement strand
CCATCCCAGGTGTTCCCTTCCTTCGCCATCCTCTTTTTCAACTACTTCACTTCTGGGGATCCCGCCTACAGGCGTGGTGCTATGCTTGCTTTGGGCGTCTCTGTGGAAGGTTGTAGTGAATTTATGACGCCTCGGATGAATGAAGTATGGCCTTTCATTGAGGCCGGACTGCAGGACGGTGACGCCAGTGTTAGGAAGGCTACTTGCGTCGCTGTAAGCTGTTTGTGCGAATGGCTTGAGGATGAGTGTGTTACTAAGCATAAGGTTCTTCTCCCAGTAAGTATCTCGTTTAGGCCAATCGAACTATTCTCTCAAAGCTTCCTAGTTCATTCTGAACCTTACCGCTGATGATGCCACTCAACGTGCTGCTTGTTCCGCCCTTGATGCGCTTCTGGAAATCCTACATGATGTCATTGATCAATACCTTCAATTGATCATGGAACGCCTTGTCGGTCTTCTCAAGACTGCACCTGTGGCCGTGAAATCTGTTGTCGTTGGCGCCATAGGAAGTGCAGCACATGCAGCTAAGGAAGGCTTTCTTCCCTATTTCAAGCCGGTTATAGAAGTTCTTTTCCACTTCCTTTTCCTTACTGGTGAAGGAGAAGAGGCAGAACTCCGTGGGATTACCATGGATGCTACTGGCACATTTGCTGAGGCTGTTGGAAAAGAAAACTTCCAACCTTACTTCCATGACACGATGAAACAAGCCTTCCAGGGTATTGAACTCGGTAGTGCTAGGCTTAGAGAATGCAGCTTCCTCTTCTTCGGTGTCATGGCTCGTGTCTTCCAAGATAACTTTGCCCAGTATCTCCCCCAAGTGGTTCCCCCTCTTATTGCAAGCTGCAGACAAAGCGAACATGGTGAAGAGGATGTTTCCGGTAAGCTGTTGCCTTGTAACAAGGTATATGATGGGTTGTGTGCTAACATCTCTATTTAGTCTCCGTCCCTGAGGCTGCTGCAGCTTTCGAAACTAATGGTGCACTTTCTGAAAAGGATGCCAATGGAAATGCTGTGGTTGAGTTGAAGGATGTCGACATCGATAAAATAATGGATGTCAACAGTGCCATCGCTGTCGAGAAAGAGATTGCCGCCGATACGATTGGTACAATCTTTGCTGCGACCCGGGGTCACTTCTTGCCTTACGTTGAGGAAAGTTCTATTGAACTTGTCGCTCTCCTCACTCATTACTATGAGGGTATCCGCAAGAGCGCAACTGATTCCCTCCTTGAGACTGTCCGTACCTTTTACGATTTGAGCAATCCGCCGGAGTGGAGACCTGGCAAGATCTCTGTAAGTCGTCGAATTCATATCACAATCACAAGAGTAAACACCGATTCTGCTTCAAGAGTGTCACCCTTGACCGTAATGTCATGGAGCTGATCAATCATGTCCTTGGTCCCCTTCTGGACATGTACGAGACTGAAGACAACAAGTGAGTTCGTTGTCTTTTCAAAATAGTTCCTACTTTCGTTTCGTGATGAAAGATTAACTCAGCTCACTTCGATGCATTCATGAGACTATCATTTATATTTCTGATCTTCCTGCATATAATGTGAACATTTTCTTATACTATTTTTGTTCAAAACAGGTCCGTCGCGTCTGCTCTTTGTGTGGGCCTTGCCGAGACAATCACCAAGATCGGTCCGGCATTCTTCCAGACTCGTATGTAGTTCCATCACATTGACTGATTCGCTAATTTGATTTCCATATTCTCAGGCCTTGAAGACATTTGCAATATTGCCATTCATATTTTAGAACAAAAGGCCTTCTGTCAGCAGGATCCCGATCAGGATGAGGAAGATGATGCCCCTGAGGATCAGGCTGAATATGATTCCGTCCTCATCTCGTCTGCTGGCGATCTCGTTGCTGCCCTCGCTGCTGGATTGGGTTCGGACTTCGGCCCTGCTTTCCACACCTTCTTCCCTCTTATTGCTAAATACTACGTCAGTCTTTTTGATATCGAACTCTCAATGTTTACTGAGCTCATACATCCGATTTTAGAATAAGAACCGCTCTTTGAGCGATCGGTCATCCTCCATCGGCTGCTTTGCTGAGGTGATTGGGGGAGTGAAAAACGCTATTACCCCTTTCACAGAGCCTCTCCTTGAACTCCTTTACAAAGCCCTTAGTGATACTGAAGCTGAGGTTCTTAGTAATGCTGCTTTTGCCACTGGTCTTCTTGTTGAAAACTCGGAGGTTGATCTTTCTCCTCAATACCTCCATCTTCTTGGTGCCCTTCGTCCATTATTTGACGCAACTCCAGACTGTCCACCAGCCCAGCTCAATGCTAAGGACAATGCAGCTGGTGCTGTCGCTCGCCTGATTATCCGGAATACTGCTGCCGTTCCTTTGGAGCAGGTTCTTCCTACGTTTTTCAATGTTCTTCCTCTGAAAAACGATTATCTCGAGAACAGACCCGTCTTCCGGGCCATCTTCCACCTCTTCCGAAATAGCGGCGCTTCTCTCCTTCCTCATCTTGATACTCTGCTCAGAATATTTGCTGCTGTTCTCGATCCTAGTGGCCCTGATCAAGTTGGCGATGAGATTCGTGCGGAGTTGATTGCTCTCATTGGTCTTCTGAATGCAGAGCAGCCAGGAAAAGTTCAAGAAGCCGGATTGAGCATGTACCTTTAGGCTTTTTCTGATGATTTATGTGTGACGTTTTCTTTCCTACTTTGTTTTGTTGTGGATTCCATGTGCTACGTAGTTTACCTTTCTTGTGTCAAGTTCTCATAATGAACAATTGTTTGCGTGTGGTGACACTGCTGTAAATATGCTGAACTCTGATCGCATTTGTTTTGTTTTGTATTGATTCCGATCTATCATTGAACCGTTGAACTCGGTGCGTCATTTCAGAACTGTGAACTCGAAAACCACTGCTCTACTCGCTGGCCGAGTCGTCCTCCGGGCGATGTCCACAAATCATAGTCCATCTTCGCTTGTTCCTATGACCGTCGCTCTTTTTGCATTTCTTTGTCTGGTCTCCGTCACTCACGCTGCCGGCTCCGACCTTACTGTGGGAAATCCTTTGGGCAATCAGCTTCCTCCAATTGCTCGTGTTGGCCAATTTTGGACCTGGACTCCTGCTTCAGACACATTTAGTCCTCCTGATAGACTTCTTGTGCTTTCCACGTCACCTTTACCAAAGTGGTTGGCTTTTAACGCTGAGGGCTTCACGCTTAGTGGGACACCTTCTGACGGAGACGATGGCCTCCATCCGGTTACGGTTACCGCACAATCAGATTCTTCAAGTGCATCTTCGCATTTCTCTATATTCGTGACGAAGAATCCACCTCCGATCCCTAGGATATCTGTCGCAGCTCAATTCATGACAGAGAACCCTTCTATGTCCTCCGTGTTCTTTCCTCAGGCCGAATCTTGCTTAGTAACAGACAAACCTGTGGTTCGGATCCCTTCCAAGTGGTCGTTCAGCATCGGCTTTGAATATAACACATTTGAACCTAGCGCACCAGGGTCTGAGTCAAAAGGGATTTTCTATGCTATCAGACAGGCCAATGGGAGTGCAGTCCCGAAATGGATGGTTTTCAATCCTCGTGAGATTACTTTAAACGGCGTCACTCCTTCGGAGAAAGATCAGCCTACACCAGTTTTTCTGGAGTTACAGCTTCATGGATCTGACGTCGAGGGATACACAGCGGGTATCATGCCATTCAATCTCGTTGTTGCAACGCACGAGCTTTCTATCCAGTCACCGATGCCAACAATCAATGTCACAAGCACAAAACATTTTCAGATTAGTCTCAATTCGCCTGCGGACTTTGCTGGTATTTTTGTGGACGGAAAGCCAATGCATGCTCAAAACATTTCGAATTTGGATATTGATGTGTCTGGTCATGAAGATTGGTTAAAGTATACACCTCTCAATCATACTTTATCTGGGAAGCCAAGGCAAGACCTTGCGGGGCAGAAGTTGACGTTACCTGTTCAGATTGAAACGACTTTCAACCAGGCACTCAATACAAACGTTTCTATCGCTGTAGTTCCTTCGTACTTTACGCAGGGAGATCTTCCAACAATATATGCTGCACCTGGCGACGAGATATCTTTCAACTTGGCGAGTTACTTCACTGGCTCACCGTTTGAAACTCGAGGAGATGTTGATCTGTCAATGATATATGAACCTTCGGATTCTGAACCTTGGCTTCGTCTTGCGGGTGGATCGCTTCTGGAGGGTATGGTTCCACAAGACTGTCCCACAATGCACATCCTGGTCACGTTTATTGCATTTTCGCACATCACACGGTCAACTTCGCATGCGAGTATGCCGATATACGTGACTGCACCTGAGAACACAATGAAGACGCATCGGGGACGCTGGGGTGGTCTTTCAAGTGGTCAACATGCTAGACTTGTTTTGGCATTAGCCATCACCTTTGGAATTCTTGGAGGCCTGTGTTTATTCGGTGGCTTGCTGGCTATAGTGCGAAGGGTAGCCAGGGTAGAAGACACTGCACTCACCGGAGAGGAAGGGAGACATGCTTGGAGCGAGAAAGACAGGAAATGGTATGGCCTCGAAAACGGAAGCCCTGCAAGCCAGACTCGAAGATGGGCCGAAAAGCTGAGTCCGCGGATGTTTGGTTCAAAGTCTCCAGTGACGAGACACAGTCAACAGGGAGATAGAGTGGGTTTGGGATTACGTCGGGTACATGCGCGTAATGGAGACGATGCAAACCGGATTGATACTCCAAGTGCTCAAAGTTCAGGTATGATGAGCAAACGCGAGTTTTTCGCGAAGTTGAGGGATACGGTACGATATGTTGGCGACAAATGTTCTCCCAAGCGACGATGGACTATGGCAAGTGAAGGACGTTCCGCAGTACTTGCCAAACCTGTGCTTATTCGAGCGAAGACGGCCCCACCCAATACGGAAGTGTTACCTTTTGAACATATGATCGATACGTATCCTACCAATCTGTTTGGGGAAGCAAATAATCTGGCTAGTACGAATTTCACTGGATCACCTTCGTCTTCAACCGCCGCGTATTCTATTCCACAGAGAAGGGGTGATTTTGGGAAGCCGAAGCCGAAGACCCAGGTCCACTTCGATGAAGGCAAGCAAGGTTGACTCTTTTACTTCAATGTAACTAAATTTTGAGTAGTAGGGCAACGGTATTTGCGACCTCAATCAAGGGCAAGTACAAGGAGCAACAAAAGTCTTACTGTATTTTCGCAGGATTCTCCACTAGTCGGTGTCATAGCTGATGTGTCTCCGGTGTCACCAACACCTGTGATGGTACGTCCCAGGCTAGTGCCATTTACGAGCTCGACACGAGTTCCTGTTCCTTCAATCTCCCCAAGCACCGGTCCTAACACGGCAGGTATGCCGGTGGCAGACAGCTTCTTTGCTGATGGAAAGCGAATTACAAGTCACAAAGCACAGATCGTGAAGGCACCCGTCACAAGTGCAGGCGGAGTTAAGAAGAGTGGTAGCACGGACGAGTTAAGGATGGGCCTTCACTATGTACAGGCTCTTGGTGGGGACAATCAGGGACCCATAACTTCGCCCGGAGTTAAGTCCAATGTGAGGTCTTCCTTTTCGTCCTTGGAATCATCGAACGTCGGAAACAAAAAATCCACGGGCGCTCCGACAGAGAAAAGGGTCGTCGTGACGCCGGGCCAAAAGTTTAAATTTATTGTACGGATACCCCCCATATCGATTGCGGCCAGGGCTCAGGGGACGGTGTCTTCGACTACACCAGTCATATTGCCTCGTGAATACAACGTGAAAATTATTTCGGGACAACCCTTATCCCAATTGCACGTTGATCTGAACGGCATTGAAACGAGGGGGTCCGCTGAGGTGACGGGAGAGAGTACAAAGGAAGATATTGGGATTATCACATTTGGGATCTATGCTGGGCAGAAGGATGAGATCTGTCTGGCGATAGTTGTTATTGAGGTTGCAGAAACGCGATGAAAATGTTGGCGGACGTTATACACTCGACATACATACTATTTTTTTCGTTACCTGTTCTTAGGCACATTGCCGATTTGATGTACAAGTATAATGAATGTAAATTAGATTTGTAAGAGGCTGCGGCATGCAACTGACCGGATGTACAGGGGGAGAAATGCGCACACAGAATTAAGCAGTAGGCGACAAAACACATGATGACAAGTTGAGGAATAGACACAAGTAGTTTACGACAGGAAGGATGAGTAGTCCCCGTCCGCTAATCCTCATAAACCATGCCCCAAGGAAAGAATGAAGTGTGAGTGGTATGTCCAGCTCTATCTATGATTTCCAGATGAGGATCGCAAGAGGTCCGACGTAGAAGTAGATGAAATGTTTAGTTTCTGCATGGAGTAGATTAGTGGTCGCTCCACGACGCGTGTAAAAAAAAAGAAGACAGACCATGGGTAACATAGCTGCCAAAGTTCTTGCCGACAACGACATGCCATGTCGCGCCATGGCGCCTATCAAATTCTTTTTTGATATGTGCTGCGATATCCTTCTCGATATTGTATTTCTCGAGAGCAGCGTTTGTAATGTCGACTGACTCTTGTTGGAGCTCTTCGCTCATGTCCACATTTTTTATGATGGCTTTGGGACCGGCAGGGGAGTGTGTAACGCCACCTGCGGGAGTCTCGATGGTTTCGGATTTAACATCAGTCATGATATGGGAAGAGGGTTGGGATGGGGAAGGGTTGAAAGTGGGGTGAACAGAAAAAGGAAGAATTAGAGGCTGTTATAAACAATTGGCCCGAAAGATTGGAGGCACGTGGTAGCAAGTCAGCGTCCAGCAGACATCCTATGTAAATTTCATATGGTTCAACTTGTGTCCTGTCCAAGACCACCAGCACAAAACTGTGGAGCGTGGACGCACCATGTTTCGTCTCTGGAATCAGCTGTTTGTGGATTCTCAATATATGCTTTTTCATCCATTTCTTCTCATTCTCATGTTATTCTGCGACCATACTACCTCCTGCGGCTGCCGCTTGAACCAGAGCTCTAGCCAATCATTCATTGTGCACCATGCGATGTTAGCACACGGCCCTATATGAAATGACCTTGGATTAACCGTGCATCGTTCTAAAGATTAGGTGCGACAACCTCGCACACACCAGCTACAAAGTAAAAGGAACACGATATCTAGTCTCTATAGTGAAAGGCTCGTTCGCCCAAGATGCTAGATTCATTGCGTGGAACATGCGTCCAAGTTGCATATGGAGACCTAAATAGTTCAGAACGACAAGAATGCATGCGCTTACCTTGGCATTGATGATAGAATAGGTCCACATATTCCCACATCATGAATTGTCCTCGTGGTCAACATTCAACTCATCCTTGTCTAACCCGAAAATGATTGGGATGATTAAGCGAGATCCGCTGAAAAGACTACATGAAACAATAAGGCTGCTATATTCTGTTGAATAATAGTAAAAAGAAACAGTCAAAGGACTCCCACTGAGCCGCCCTCCTCTAAAGTCCATTCCTTCTTGAGGCGCCTCACGATCTCCCGGAAGGACTCTCCGGAGCCTTTCTCATGGATCAGGGTAACTGCAATCTGCTCTTCATCTTCATCACAGTCAGTCTCACCATCATCCGACAAGTAAGGCACAGAGGTTGGGCGATAACACAGGGCCGGTACCTTCTGCATCTCTACACGAAATTTAGTCTGTTTCATGACACCTAATATGCCCGTCGTGTCCTCCATCTCGTCCATCTTGCATTTGAGTGTGACCATAGCTGAAGTTCGCTCATCTCGATCAGTGGAATATTCGCCGTGCGTCTCTTGGAAAACCTGAACTTGGATGTTCATATTCATGAGCAACCGTCTACACTCATTCCTTGTTGTGATGATATCCCAAGTGGAGCGAAGGGTATGTTTGGTCGGGTATGAAGGCTTGGATCGAAAAATTGTCTCAAGCCAAGTACGTTTAGGAGGGGATGATCGGCTACCTCCAGGCAAAGGAAAAGACTCCGAGTGGGAGTGCGAATGCTGCGATAGCGGTGACTGTCTGTTATCAATTTTGCAAAAAGCTTGACCATGCGCACAGTAACCCAGTTCATCACATCCATACGGCCTGTTCTGAGGAAGCTTACTTCGTAGGACGGTCGGGTCAGAGAAGTTGACAAAACATTTCCCACTTTTGTCATGGTCATTGTCATTCTCCTTGTCAGGTGCATCTCTTCTCTTAGATGATCTGGCAGCTGGGTGTGACTTACGTTTGATGCTGAGTGGACGAGTTGGATGGGCAGTGGCTGTCGTGGTATGTTTTGTCGCACGGTTAGTGTTATGGCCCAAAGAGAACACAAGTTGCCCAGGAACTCTCCTCAGTTTCGCCCTATCTGAGTGAAGGACTTGATGGGCCTCATCACCAATTGGGACTTGAATGCTAATCTCGGGTTGATTGTTGTTGCCCGAAAAATGAGACACCTGAGCTCTATTTGAGCCACGACCAGATATTCCTTCAGGTTTTGAAAACTCAAGGGGAGGAAGAGCAGGGAGAGCGCGATTAAGATCAACGTTGCCTAAATTGTTTGTCGAATCTGTGAGCGTGAACCGAGGAATTGTGATATTGAGCGCCAGGTGGTCGAGTTCTTCTGACCTTGACTTGAAGAATCCAGTGTCCGAATCACTGTCGATTGCAGATATGAAATAGCGTCCGCGAGCCTTCCGTGGGGTAGGTGGTTCTGCCCTAGACGGGTATATCTCATTCGAGCAAGAAGGTGTGATGTATTTCCCAGAGGCACGTCGCTGCAAGACACCGTCTAGGGCTTTCTTCGCCTTCTCAGCCGTTTTTCGCGCACGTCGTCGGTCCATTTCATTTTCGTTGATTTCGTCTTCAGCAACCTGCCTAGCACGATAGTTTACCAGTAAGTGATAAATGCCTTTCTGCCAATTCTTGTCCCCATTTAAGAGACTCTTGATGAGATCTTCATCCGAAGCACCATGCCACAAAGTCCGTAAGTTTGCGAAGATGTCTGGATCTATAGCTGACTTGCTCTTCAGGGGGTATGCAATTCTACTGAGTTCAGGGACACTAGACTGGGGAGTATCATCGGTGTAGAGCTTGAAGAACGGATGCGCAAAAATCTCAGCCATAGTTATCCTTTTTCTCGCATTAACGACCAGCATCCGTTTGATTAGGTTTTGTGCAAGAGGATCCACAAATGAAGGAATGGTAAATTTCCCTGCAATGACTTTGTCTAAGAGTTCCGAGAGGTCGTCGTCATCGAAGGGAAGTTGGGCCGTCAACATCGCATATAAAATGACACCACAGGACCAGATATCTGCTGCAGAACCAACGTAAGGATCTCCTTTGATGATTTCCGGAGCTGCGTAATGAGGGCTTCCACAAGACGTTTTCATGAGGTCCGTCGTCCCTGAGGTGTTGATTTGCCATGCAGCCATACCAAAGTCTGCGATCTTGATATTGAAGTTATGATCGAGTAATATGTTTTCCGGTTTCAAGTCGCGATGAGCTATGTTAAAACGATGGAAGTAATCAACAGCACCAATTATTTGATGAAAGTATTTGAGAGTCTCGGTGATGGAAAGTGGCCCATGATTACAGAGGTGTTCAAACAGTTCACCGCCTTGGATGTACTCGAGAACCAGGTATAGATAGCCAGATGTCTCCCAGACGTCATAGAGATGCATGATGTTTGGATGGTCGATGAGCTTCATGACCACGATTTCTCTCTCAACAGCCAACTTTTCGCGTTCCACTTCTTCTGCAAGACGGTTGAGGGAAACTCCAGAGACTGCAAGGGAGGACTTGGATATAATCTTGATAGCTGCATATTGACCGGTCCTCGAGTGTCGTGCGATTCGTACATGTCCTCGAGACGATGTGAGTGTGTGTATCAGGGCCTAAGGACAGGAGGAGCGGTGTATTTACCAGAACAACCTCGTCCGATGGTCCTGCCCACTTTCCAACGGCCAATCATCTTAGGGTCCTGGTTCTTTTGTTGCAAGGGGGGGAAGCTAGGCACCATGATAGAATATAGAAATGTAGGTCCGCTGAGGAATCAAGAAACGAAAGGGATCGGTGATAGAAAAAAAATGAGAGTGAAGCTTCTAGGTTTTGTTGGCCCAGGTCAGCCGCCGAAAGACGACAAAAAAAAGTCGTCCGTCACGCCTCAAAAATACGCATCTCACGTGAACACGAACGTCCCATTGGCATTGAAACTCTCCCTTCCTCCACAGAATACTTCATTCAAATCCGCAGAATAAAAAAAACTTTTTTGTATTGGTTCCTCCAGTTCCAAATATGTCGGAACCGCCACCTCGAGCGCCCTTGAGGCCTCAGCCCCGAGAATCAACAGTTCCTCCACCCCCTCAGAATGTGGATAGTGCCCCTTTTGCCGTTCTAGTCAGTCTATTTGAGAAATTGTCAACGGAGAGAAAGCAAGACAGGCGGAAAAAACTGATTGGTTCTTGGTTTACTGTATGTTGAGCAGTGTGCCGTTTATTTCTTCAAGTACCGTCCCTCCTAACGCCTCGGTAGCATTGGAGACAAGAGAAAGGATATGATTTGTACCCTGTTCTACGGCTTTTACTGCCCCAGGTAGTCCTTTTCATATAGAAAACAACCATGACCAATCATCAGCTAATGAAACTGTTAACTTCACACACACACACAGAAAGACCGGGAGCGTGCGGTATATGGATTGAAAGAAAAGAATCTTGCAAAGATCTACATCAAGCTCATTCCTCTTGGCATGAGAGACCCAGATGCCGTTCGTCTGTTGAACTGGAAGAAACCAATTGAACGAGAGGTACAACGCTTTCTGATCCGAACTCTAGTATCATCTTATCTAAAAACAATTTACCAGAAAGCGTCTGGTGACTTTCATGCTGTCCTTTACGAAGTCGTTAGCAAGCGATCCTCGGTCATCGAAGGCTCGTTATCTGTTGAGGATCTCAATCAAATTCTGGACGAGCTGGTACAGAATATAGGCAAACAGTACGTCTTGAGCGCTTTTTGACAAGTTGTGCTGCTGAACCGGCTGTAAAGAGATGTCCAGTCGAAGGTTCTTCAACGAGTCTACAACAGAGCCACAGCACAGGAACAGCGTTGGATTGTTCGTATCATTTTGAAGGGTAATCTGTCATCGACCTTTTTATCCCATCGTTCTTCATGTTGATTAACGGTTTTTTTTTTCCTTTTTTGAAAAAAAAAAAAGACATGCAAATATCGGTGAAAGAAACCACCATTTTTTCTGTATTCCATCCAGATGCCCAGGACTTGTTCAATACTTGTTCAGACCTCAAGAAAGTAGCCTGGGAGCTGTGGGATCCCTCTTTCAGGTTGAACTCTGAGGTAAATGCTTGATTTTTTTTTCCTGCACTCTTTTCCCAGATCTGAGGCTCTCAAAAACAAAAAAAAACAATCAGGGAAAAGCAATTCAGCTCCTCCATGTTTTCGCTCCCATGCTGTGCAAGCGACCGACAAGGAAACTAGAAGATACAGTTCGAGGAATGGGTGGATCTGATTTTTATATCGAAGAGAAGCTTGATGGAGAGCGAATGCAATTACACAAGCGTGGGGACGAGTACTTTTATGGTTCCAGGCCAGTCCAAAAGGTATTTTTGGTCTTGCCTCTATTCTGACACGAAGCAGGAAGGGCAAAAATTACACCTATCTTTATGGAAAACACGCTGGAACCGGCAGTTTGACTCCGCACATTGACAAGGCCTTTGACAGTCGTGTTGATGAGTGAGTTCTCTCTCTCTCTCGTCTTCCTCGTCCCTCAATGTCAATGTCAACTAGTATCATCCTCGATGGAGAAATGCTTGTTTGGGATCCTGTTACGGAACGTAATCTCCCTTTTGGAACACTCAAAACAGCTGCGCTAGGTCATTTGCGTTTTTTTTTTTTTCAACTCATTGCTTCGAGTCGAAACCTGATTTCTTTTCCAGAAAAAGACAAATCCAGAGCAAAACTCAATCCTCGACCCTGTTGTAGGCCTTTTTCTCTCTGATTGGGTTTTCAAGCTTTTTTTATATACTTTATTGCTTTAGTCAAGGTTTTCGATCTGCTTTATCTCAATGGCCAGTCGTTGATCCACAGGTCACTGACGTTTCGTAAACGCAACCTTAAGCATTGCTTGAAGGAGATCAAGGGGCATATTGAGTACGTCATCGAATACAAAGGGAAAACTGTAAAGGATATCAGAGAACGGATGGACCAAGTTATGGTCGCAAGAGGAGAAGGCCTGATCATCAAGCACTCTCTGTCAAAGTATGTACTCAATGGAAGGAATATGGATTGGGTCAAGGTTAGGCCCTGTTCTTCACATTTGTATGAGAGAAAGAGAGGTGATATTAATCCTTTTTTTCCACTTTAGGTGAAGCCGGAGTATTTGGTATGTGGTAACCTTCCTTCCACACCGATCAGAATTCTCATGAGAATCTCCTCCAGGATAACATGGGTGAAACGGTCGACGTTCTTGTTGTAGGTGAGTGTG
>Ga0153918_1000930_pt1 | contig 12442 bp, 9 predicted proteins | sample TSFL002MetaG_FD_104687 | JGI IMG/M metagenome (GOLD analysis project Ga0153918, IMG submission 104687) | Attine ant fungus gardens microbial communities from Florida, USA - TSFL002 MetaG | ecosystem: Host-associated > Fungi > Mycelium > Unclassified | place: USA: Florida, Paynes Creek Historic... | reverse complement strand
GAGGAATTGGGCGATCCTGAAGATGTGTATCACCATCCGCAATCGGCCTATACCCGTAAATTGATTGATGCTATACCGAAAGCATTGGTGTGATTTCGGATTTCGAATATTCTATTTCAGGTTTTTTAACTTGTCTCGCAGAAAATAAAAAACGCCTCCTATTGGAAGGCGTTGCTGTTGCTTATTTATTAGTCAGTTCTTCAGGCTTTACCCGTACCAGTTCTTCTTCGTGTTCTTCGGCTTCGCTTTGAACGGCATAATTTAGTTTCCTAAAACGCCACAGGGCAAAAGCCGGCTCCTGGAATCGGTCTATGAGTTTGAAGTATTTAGGGAAGTTGTGTATCTCGTCCAGCAGTAAACCAGGCACAATACCGTTATTGTCCAGTATCTCTCGAATGGTGTACTCTTTGTCTTTAGTTACCCAGATCTCAAAATCCTTCTTAATCTCTTCAGCTTTGTCGGCATCGATAGAAGCATCAATACAAACTACTTTATCGCCAGGTTTCATAATCCTATTATTTCTATACAAAAATAGGTGTAATATCTGTTATTGGATAATCAAACAAGTATTATTGCGATTTTTACTACAAAAAACCGACTAGGCTTTCTGTTCCACAAACTCTTTCAAACTGATACCCAAGATATGGTTCCAGCCCATCTCGAAATTGTCACGTGCAAAATCCGGGTGGGCAGGGAAAGTGTGCAGACCTGTATGGGTTAACCTAACGGTGGTTTTATCGCCCTCGTCAAACAGTTCCCACATTACCAGCGAGTCACCCTCGTAACCATCATAGCGCCAGCTGTCTGATAGTTTTTTAAAAGGGATTACTTCTTTTACTACGCATTTGTGCAGGTAACTTTTTTCTGGCGGGCCACCACTAAATTCAAACTCAAAACCAGGTTCGGCCTTAAACTCTTTAAGGTCAAAGTACCATTGTTTCATTTGGGCGTTGTTGGTAAGCGCCTCCCAAACGGCTTTTACCGGCGCGTTATAGGTGCGTTCTACCACCAGTGGGTCATTGTTTGCTGCTGTTTCCATAGCTTTTATGTTGATGATTTGTTATCGGTCAGAAATTTATCCAGGGCATCAAGTTTATTGTTCCAAAATGTACGGTACTGTTCCAGCCAGTCGGCCACTTCGCCTAGCTTATTGCAATTGGCGCTGCAATAACGGTCGCGCCCCTGTTGTTTAATAGTGATAAGACCACATTGGGTAAGTATCTTGATGTGTTTGGATACGGCTGGCCTGCTCATCTCAAAATGATCTGCAATGCTGTTTAGATTCAGTTGCTGGTGAGCCAGCATACCAATAATCTGCCTGCGTGTCGGATCGGCAATCGCCTGGAAAACGTCCCTTCTCATAAAAAATATAAAACCATTCGGTTACAAATATAAATAAGAAACCAAATGGTTGCATAAATGTTTTTATATTTTTTAAACAAGAAAGCAGATACCCGCTCGCCGCGCATCTGCCTTGAAAAGAATTGCCCCTGAAATTTTTACGGCTTGGTGATCTTGGTGCGACCAATCAGTTGCTTGGTTTGATCGTCGGTTATCTCTACAATATAAACACCCGGCATCAGCGCACTGGTGTTTTGCTGGATATTTTCACCCTCTTGTACAGAGCGGATGAGTGTTTGCCCATTCAGATTCAACACTTTTAGTGCCACATAAGCCGGAACATTATTGGCATTGATCTTTACGTTCATCTGTGTAGCTACCGGGTTAGGGTAAACGCTCAGCGTATGTTGTTCTGAAGTTGTTGGAACAGTAAAGTTAACGGTAAGATTGGTACTGCTGATTTTGCCAAACGGATCATTCTGTATCAAACGATAATGATTGGCGCCCGCTACTGGTGTTTTATCAATATAGTTGTATTTGCCATTTCCGTCACTTTGTAAATTATAAATGGGCATGTACGTTGCTGTACCATCGGCCTTTTGGATGGTAAAGCCGGTGAGGTTTTGCTCACGCTCCGTTTGCCAGCTGAGCTGTATCGTAGTGTTGACGGGTTTTCCGGTAAAGCTAATCAGGCGATAATTATAGTCGCCTTTAGGATGAAATACTAGTTCAAAACGATCTGCACCATAGCTGGCCGCACTATCTGGCCGGATGTTGAACATGTACTTGTTGTACAGATTAATCTGCAACGAGTCTTTTTTATAATGATCTATCAGGAAAATATCAAAACGTTTGTCGATACTGGATAGCCCACTAAAATTAAGTGTATCCAGACTGGCGGCGCCTAACATGCTCACATAAATTTTTACGCGGGTTGCCGCATCAATACTGTGTAAATGGTTAATGGCCAGCATTTTTGTTTTACCAGAGTCGTAAGTAGCCAGTGCGGCAACATTACCCATGCCATCCAGGCGCGGAGCGTCTTTACCGTTTTCATAATCATTGCTGGCATCGCTCTCAAAGGCGATAATAGATTCATCGTAATTGATGTTATCTTTAGCCAGGCGCACACGCAAATATTGCGGGCTAACAGAAGCCTGTGCCGGCAATCCCATCAACAGATAGGATGACGTACCCAGCGATGCCGGTTGATTTCCGGTTTTGGCCGACTCTGTGAACGTTAGTGAAGCGGTGTTGGATGTAGTTTGCACAAAAAAGCCCTGGCCACTGGCAATATACCTGGTAGCGTTATTGGTTCCTATGCCACCAACAGTTCCGGTTTGATAAATACCATAATTTTTGTTAGTATAATTAAACACGTAGATGCTGGTGCTTACCCCTGGTCCGTAAATAGCTGCAGAACCGGACAAGTTAGAAAAAGTATCCCAATCAATGGCTGAAGGATATGGGTTGCCAACCAGGTTGTAATAGCTTTTACTATACGAGAGCGTAGTACTGCTGTTCCACCATAATTTTGTGGTTATAGTACCTTGATTAAGCGTGCCCGGCGCGGTGGTGGTAGCGCTGTCCGGATCGGCATAATTGCCGTTTACCCTGCTTTGCTTATTGGTAAGGTTGTTTACATTGTTACCTACATAATACAGCATAAAGCCATTTGCCGGGTAAAGCGTTACGGTTGTATCCGCAGTGCCTGCATTATTATATACATTGAGTGTGCTGCCCGTGATCTTTGTAAGTCCTTTAAAATTTCCTGAATTGAAAGTAGCATTGCTGGAGGGTAGATTTTCCTTGTAAAGATAGATTGTAGAATTAGCGCTGGTTACGGTAAAGCCATTAGTGGGGCCACTGGGGCCGCCTGTAAACACGCCCGGATTGTTGTTGAGATAATTAAGTAATGTTGCACCGCTGGTATTTACTGCCGATGACAGCAAGCGGTAATTGCGTGTATTGGCAGCAATAGTACCATTTTTAAAAAAACGCTGCACATTCACCGTACCGGTTATGGATGAACCGGTAGGAATGTTGGCTATTGTTGCATCGCCGGTACCGTCTGATACTAATATAAGTTTGCCGCTGCTCCCTACGGTTAGTGTAGTGCCTGAGCCCATGGTAAGTGTACCGTTAGCACATACAGAAAATATGCTGGTACCACCCATGCTGTTTGAAATGGTTTTAGTGCCACTGCCAGAGAAACTTACCGTTTTAAAAAGCATGCCACTGCCGCCATTGCTGGCCGAATCTGCCAGGGTTTGAGTGCTGCTTCCCTGGAAAGTAATAGAGGGACTGTTGGTTGTGGCATTTACCTTGCCGCCTTTAGATGTCCAGTTGCCGTTAATGGTAACGGCGCCTGAGTTAAATTGTTTGGTGATGCTGCCGGAGAAGACGATGTCCTGATAAAGCGCAGGCGACGCATCCAAACCGCTGGTTGCGGAGGTATAGATCTTCTGTTGGGTGCCACTGGTTGCCGCATATTCTACTTTAATACGGCCCGTATTACTGCCTGTAATTTTATAGAGGTCAATAGTTCCGTAAGGTATTGCAGGTATGCTAATTGGGTCAGGGTCAGTTAGTTTTAAATTAATACTATTCGCCGTGCTGCTGGCTGAGTTGTTTAACAAAGCAATGTTGGATGTTGCATTGGCGCTTGGCGTTACCAGGGCCAGGCTACCTGTTGTTAAGTTTGCAGCAGTTGTGCTGGCATTATCATTCGTAACATAAAATACCCCATTATAAGCCCCATTTGAGTTTGCGTAAGAATTGACAGTTGTGGCACCTGTAACGGCTAGTTGTGATATGTTGGTATCAAATATGGTAGAGCTGGTAACTGTTGGGCTGGGGGTAGTGCTATTGTTGCCTACACTGAGCGATGCGCAGCCTGCGTTACCCTGCCCGGTTAATATAACTGTTGTAGAGCCGCTGCCTGTTCTGTAAGTTTGAGTTATGGCCCCGCCAACAGTCAATGTGCCGGTTACCGTTAAGGTGATGGTTACACTAGTGCTTAGGTAAGCAACATTGTTACTTTCAAAAGTTAAACTTTTACAATAAGCATTGTATCCGGAGGGTATAGTTGCATTGGTTAAAATCAGGCCGCCGGTAAGGCCTCCTAACAACACAGGAGGAATAATAACATCATCATCTTTGGTGGGAATGCCAAAGAGAGGACCCCCGCTCCAGTTAAGAGAGTTGTTCCATCCGGTACTCAGCAAGCCGCCAAGGCCGGTCCACGTATAGGTGTAAGCCTTTGCTTTTGGCGTAGCTAAGAAAAAAAGTATCAATAAGTAAATGAGCTTTTTCACGGCCCTCCTTTTACAAAAATTTAGTTTAGGTTGATAGTAATCCATCCGGTTCATTGTCCCTCTTCGCTAGAACTTCTACGAATAAAGATGGGTTGTGTTTTTACTTTGAGTTAAATGAATGGAATGAACAGGAAAGTTAGAATGAACAAACTTTTATGGAGAAGCCTTTGCGGGTTTTTAGTGTGGATGGTTGCCGCGTAAAATTTGTGTTGTAAATATGTTATGGTTCAAGTTAACAACTTTAAGCTATAGTTATTATTAAACCTTATTGAATAGCTCAGGTTATCTTAAGTAATTAAAAAAGCTGCGAATAACAAGCCTTGCAACTGTTAAGTTGGGTTTTAAGGTATTGAAGTTTACGGCAGTGTTGTCAACCTGAAGTATGGCGTACAAATTCGACAAAATACCCGTATTACGTTACGGCCTTATCGTTACCCTGATATTTATATTATTTTCAGGGGCGTTATCATTGTATCTACATTATCATCGCACTCAGAACCTTCAGCAAAACATCTCCAAGATTATTGCTGCCGGCGAAAATTCGTCGTTGATTGACAGCTGCTTGTTTAATATGTATAATGCCGATAATGATAGTAGGCTGTATGCGCTCACTGGCGATAAGAATTATCTGAAAAAATTTTACCGCGAGGTAGCTACGGTATCATCTATTCTCGAACGCTTAAAAATCAGACGATTAGGTGATGCTGGCATCAACGCAGATAATCTGAAGAATCTGGTGCAAATAAAAACCAATAAAACAGATGATTATGTGGAGTTGCGTCATTTAACCGACAGCCTTATCAACACCACCACTAAGATAGACAGCACGCTGGCCTACACCAAAATAAAAATTCCGGTGCCGGTGATTCAAACCGTTAAGCAGACCGTGCATTATGATACCGTTAAAACTATAAAGGCAGCTGGGTCTGCGGTTTCACAGCCACACAGGGGTTTTTTGAAAAGAGTATTTTCTGTTTTTGCAAATAAAAAGAATAAGCAGCTGCAACAGGCCGCAACCGGCGCCGATACACCGACTGCTGCGCTGGTGATAAAGAAGGACACCGTAACCCAAACTACTGTTAAGGCCAAAGCTATTTTTACACACATTCCCAAAGTAGCCCGTAATTATTATCGCAGGCTTTATAATGCCAATAACAGCCTGAAGCGTAATGAACGCGAGATCATTACCATTAATAATGATTTGGTAACCAAAATGATTGCAGGCTTAAAGCAATACAAAAGCACAGAACTGGCTTATGCACATGATAGTAAAGTGGCGCTGGCCGGTAACGTTACAGACGTTTTTAAGGAGTATAGCACACTTTCAAGGTTTACGCTAAGCTCTTTAGTCGGCCTTATTGTTATTGTATTTTATAATATCTGGAAGATTTTTGATAACGAACGCCAACTGGTTGATTACACCGAGAAAACCGAGCAGTATGCTACCTCCAAAAGCAAGTTTATGGCCAGCATGAGCCACGAAATTCGTACGCCGCTTAACTCAGTGATCGGTTTCTCTGAGCAATTGAGCATGAGCGAGCTGAATTCTGTGCAGCAGGAGCAGGTAACCGCCATTCGTAACTCATCGCGTATGCTGTTGGATGTGGTGAACGAAATATTGGATTTTTCAAAATTTGAGACCGGCAAAATGAATTTTGAGAGCCTGCCGTTTATGCCTCATGGCGCACTGGAGGAGGTATTTAACAGTATGGCGCCATCTGCGGCAAAAAAAGGCATTTTGCTAAAGCGCAATCTGATGATTGATAAACACCTGTGCCTGGTGGGTGATATGTTGAGGTTTAAACAGGTGATTATGAATCTGATGGTAAATGCATTGAAATTTACCACCATAGGTGAGGTATTTTTACAGGCGGTTGTTAGAGCGGACGGGCCTAACAGGGTAGTGTTGCTGGTGCGTGTAAAAGATACCGGCATTGGTATTGCCAAACATGATTTGCCATTGATTTTTGAAGAGTTTTCGCAGGTGACCGATGCGCAAAAGGTAACACACCATAAAGGCACCGGCTTAGGACTGGCCATCTGTAAAAAGATAGTACAGTTACAGGGCGGCAAAATTAAAGCCATCAGTGAGGTGGGCCGTGGCTCGGTATTTAGTTTTGAGCTGCCGTTTCAGATCAGTATGGAAGAAATGGTTAACCATGCCCCGCCAATGACAGATAGCGAGTTATTTGAACAGGTAAGCGGTAGGCATCTATTAGTGGTAGACGATAACCAGCTTAACGTGCTGTTGGCCCGCACTATCCTTAAAAAGTGGAACATTAGTTGTGATGTAGCCTACAACGGGCATGAGGCGTATGAATTGTTTGTTAAGAATGACTATGATTTGATTGCCACAGATATCCAGATGCCGGTGATGGACGGACTGGAGTTTATTGCCCTTGTCAGAGATTTTAATAATATGCTGAAAGCCGATACGCCCATCATTGCCTTAACAGCCAACGTGCTGAAAGACGACCGTGACCTGTACTTACGCACCGGTGCCAATGATATTGTGTTGAAGCCGTTTATTGAGCGCGATCTGATTGAAAAGATTGCCGGCATGCTTACGCAAAAGCAATCGCATGCCGGTTCAGAATTATTCAGATATGGGTGAGGGCGAAGCCGCAGAGGCTTCAGCGCCCGGTTGTGCGCCTTCGTTATTTTTAGGATTACGGCGTGGCCAGCGTTTCTTTTTGTTTTTCTTTTTGGCAGGCTGTAGCTCGCCATTTGCATTTTGAGGCTGCCCTTCTGCCTGTGGCTGTATCTCGCCTTCTGGTTTAGTCTGGCTGTCTTTTGCACTGGCTTCGCCGCTTGTTGTTTTATGACGATGGCCGGATGGTTTGCCTTTTTTGTTTTTGTTGTTGCGGTTGTTTTTCCGGCGGTCATCGTGTTCGCCGGTTTTTGGCTTTGGCGCCTCGCCCAGTTCTTCCGGTAATGGATTTTCCTGGATGGCTTTGCCAATTAGTGTTTCAATACGTTTCAGTTTGTGCGCATCTTTATGATTGATGAGGGTAATGGCGGTACCTGTGGTTGCCGCACGCGCCGTGCGACCAATACGGTGCACGTAATCCTCCGGATCCGGCGGTGCATCGTAGTTAATTACCAGGTCAATCCCTTCCACATCAATACCGCGCGACAGGGCATCGGTACCTACAATAACCGGTAGTTTTTTGTTTTTAAACTGCAATAGCACTTCCTCGCGCTCGCTCTGCTTAAAATCAGAGTGAAAGGCGGCCACTTTAATATGGGCTGATTTCAGTTCTTTATAAAGCATCTTCACCTTCTCTTTTGTTGAACAGAAAATGATGGTGCTCAGGTAATTACCTTCTTTCAGGATTTTTAGAATCAGCGGGGTTTTTTGTCCGTCAAATACACGGTACAATTGCTGACTGATACCCTCTGCTGGTTTTGATATGGCAATGTTGATCTGCTGCGGCTCGTGCAAAATGGTGGCAGCCAGTTGCCTGATGCGCGGTGGCATAGTAGCAGAGAACAGCAAAGTCTGACGCTTGGCAGGCAAGTGACGGATAATACGGATGATATCATCATAAAAACCCATATCCAGCATGCGATCGGCCTCATCCAGTACCAGGTGGCGCACCTTATCCAGCTTTAACAAGCCTGAAGTAAGGTGGGCTATTAAACGGCCGGGAGTAGCTATTAAAATGTTTACGCCAGCTTTAATAGCGCTGCGCTGCTGCTCATACACAATACCATCACCACCGCCGAAAACGGCAATAGAGCTGATGCCCGTAAAGTAGGCCAAGCCTTCAACCTGCTGGTCAATCTGCTGGGCCAGTTCGCGGGTAGGAGCCAATATCAGCGTATCGGTATGGTGTTTATTGGTGCCGGCTATACTATGCAGCACGGGTAACAGGTATGATGCCGTTTTGCCGGTGCCTGTCTGTGCGCAGGCTATCAGATCATGTCCCTGCATCACCACCGGGATTGCCTCGGCCTGGATGGGGGTGGGGGTAACATAACCCATGGCCTGTAGCCCTTCGGCCAGGCTTGAGTCAAAATTAAAATCCTCGAATGTCACGCTTATTCTTTCTGTAACTTAAGTATAAAGGTGCAAGATAGTAATTTTTAAATGCTTATGTAGCGGTTGGCTAATCAGTTTGTTCTGGTTATATACCTGTGTAGTAGAGACTAACTATGGTATTTAAATGCTTGCATTCGGGATATTTCCGCTTTAAATGGATGCAATCAACCTATAAATCATCTTAAAGTTAGCGTACAAACAGTTTTTTGACTGTGTAACAAGCGTATCACACAAAAAAAGTTAAAATTTTTTTCAGGTTGAGAAATTGGCTCTGTCCTATTATGGTCATTGTGTATTAAGCGTATCGGTTTCGGTGTATCTTGCTTTTAATCAGTGTTTTATAATAATTTTGTGTTAACCAAGCGGCAATCTGTAAACTAGCTGGTAACCAATAAGCCCGTTTTTCTATTAACATAATTAATGATGGCTTAGGCCTCACTTGAACGGCATGTTTATCTGATATGGCAAACCAGAGCGCCACACACACACACATAAACCAAATTGAACTTATGAAGAAAAACACAAAAATTACCTCTGGCGCCCTGTTGGGCCTCACGCTTTTTGCAACCCTGTTGTTTGCCTATTGCACCAAAAAACAAGCTACAGCATCAGCAGATATCAGTACCACCCAAACAGATCAGCCGGTGGTAAAAACCGAAGCGGTTCCATTTGTGCATCCCGGTATTTTAAACACCAAGCAAACACTGGATTACATTGCCCAACAGGCCAACTCAAACGATGCCAATCGGCTGGCGGCCTATCAGTATGTGCTCAACTATTGTAATAACCACAGTCCAAGTAATGCCTATAAGGCTAGTGTGCAAGTGGCAGGTGGGGTTACCACGCCTGATGAAATTGCTTTTAAGGGCGATGCGCTGCTTAGTTACGCGCTGGCACTGCGCTGGGCCAAAACCGGCACTGCATCTTATGCCACCACAGTGAAGCAGATTTTAGACGGCTGGGCCAGTCATTTCCAAAATTTTACGGTAACCGGTTCGCAACCTAATCAGGCATCGTTGGAAGCCTCGTGGGCAGCGCCGACCTTCTGCGCAGCTGCCGAGATTATCAAGTACTATGTGCCTGTAGGTGGATCTGCTGCTGGATGGACATCGGCAGAGAACACACAGTTTGCCAACTTTCTGAATAACATGAAAGATAACTACATTAACAACGTACCCGCCTTCAACAACAACTGGAATGTTTCTGCCGGGTACGCCAAAATGGCCATCGGTATATTTGAGGACAGCCAAACCGTTTATCAGAACGGCGTAACCATGGTGACCAATGTACTGCCATTGGTAATTGCATCGGACGGATCAATGAATGGCGAGATCTGCGGCTCGCATAATGATTATGTGCACTATCAGTACTCGCTTACTGGCTTGAGCTATGCCGCTAATATTGCCGGCATCCAGGGCGATCTGTCAATTTATTCGGCCAGTGGCAGCCGATTGCTTACCGGATTTAATTATCAGTACAAATTGATGCATGGTACCGTAACGCCGCCATGTTCGCCAAGCGGTAATGTAAACAATCCTATTTGGCCGGGCATCTTGGTGGCCAACCGCCATTACGGTACTACCGAAACCAACTATATTGCCAGCCATTACGTGTGCGATACCAATGGTTTGCCCAACGGCGATGTAGGTTTTCTGTGCTGGACAAACTACACGCACAATAACGTACCGACGACATTTTAACAATTGTTTCTGAACGGCAATGTCATGCTGAGCGATAGCGAAGTATCTCTGAGGGCATCTATTTTACCTATCCTCGGAGATGCTCGTTCCTAGGCATGATATGATTAATTAGCGATATACTTCCCACCCACCGGCACTTTACTTAATAGCCAAACTAATGGTAAGGTAATACTCAATGCCACCAATGCTGTAAACGGAATGCTCAACCAGGGATTGAACAATTGATAATCGATTCCCTTTAGGTTATCATAGTCATAAGTGAGGCCACCCCAATCCTGCATAAAAAGTAGTACCAAGGCGTGGGCCAGATAAATGCCGTAAGAATATTTGCCAATAAAGTCACGAGCTACGGCTAGCCTGGCGGGTAAATGTAATGGCCAGTTCATTGCCCATAAAAACATCGTGGTAGAGAGTATTAATACTGATGGACTCAATGGTTCATATAGCAAAGTGCTGATGCCATTATAATGCTGATATAACAGGTAGGTACCTATGGCGATGCCTGCCACGGCGATAAAGAATAAGCTACTGCAAAGCAATGGTGATAGCTTTAACGTTACTAGCCTGTGCAAATAGTAGCCCAACACCAGGTAACCAATGTAACCGGTAAAATAGCGGATATCAATCTGCGGGTTAAAGCGTTGCAGATAGGGTTGCGTAATTAACATGGTCAACAACCATATCAGCAGAAAGTATTGAATTTCTTTCTTGGTTGCATGCCGGATGAACTTGTTGAGCACCGGCGTAATCAAATAAAGCCCGATGAGCATATACACATACCACAGGTGATATGATGCACCATATTTGAGTTGATGCAGTATCAATTTGGTATTAGTCCACCAGTGGTGCGTGTTGATGAGTTCATCGTTATAGAAGCCATAAGCAACATAAATAAGGCTCCAAAATAGAAAAGGGGTAATAACCCGTAGCAGCCGTCGTCGCAAAAAGTTGAACAGCTCATCGTCGCGGCCCAGCAGCAGTGCCCCGGTAATCATCACAAAAACGGGAACGGCAAAGCGGGTGAGGGCGTTATAAAAATTAGCTGCGAGCCATTGATCGTGCGATATTTTACCCCAGTTACCCAACGGAATAGCCGCTGTGTGTGTTACAATAACGGCTAGCAAAGCAATAACCCGTAAACTGTTAATCCAGTTTAGCTGCCTGGTAACTGTTTGTTTGGCTTTTAGTTCACTGGTCATTTTGCTTCGCGGTCATTAGTCATTGGTGAGACTATTAAAAAAAGATGTCATCTCTCACTATCGTTCGGGATGACATCTTTTTTTATAATAGTTAGCCCTCGTTTGGTTAACTAATATAAAGTTTTTACACTACTCGCTACTTATCTTGAGCCGTTTACTCTTTTCAGGCTATCTTCCTGCGCTTTTGCTTTCTTTTTAAAGTAACCGCGGATCAGGAAATTACCTTGCGCCGCTTTCAGGTCCTCGTTTAGGTTGTAAACGCTTTGGTGCAGGTAGTCCAGCGTGTTTTGCATTTGCTTGGCCTTTGTGGGATCATTCAGCAATACGCCGATGATGCTGTTGGTGCCATTCATTTTCTGGCTGGTCTGGTTCAGATTCTCAATAAACTGAGATGCCGAAACGCTGGTTTTCTGCAAATTAGCTACCGAAGCCTGTAGCCTGCTGTAGGTGCTGGTATCGCTTAACAGCTTATCTGCCAGTGTGCCTTTTCTGTTCAGCTTTGAGCCAAACTGACTCAGTTGACCGGCCATTTGGCTGGCAGAGCGAGTGGTGTTATCCAGGTTTTGTACAATAGAAGCAAATTTGTTAGCCAACACGCTGTCGGCCATTAGTTTGCCTACCAGGCCTTTGCCATCGGCAATCTGTTTAGTGGCTTTTTTTAGATCGTTGGTAATGGCCAGGATGTTAACATTGTTTTGTTGCAGGGTTTTCATAATGTCGTCGGTAGACATTGCTTTTACCGCTTGTAATACATCTCCATTTTTTACCACCGGCGCGTCGGGACTGCCGCCTTCAATCTGGATAATTTTATTACCAATCAATCCGTCGGCTCCGAGCTTT
>Ga0153918_1000928_pt1 | contig 12468 bp, 13 predicted proteins | sample TSFL002MetaG_FD_104687 | JGI IMG/M metagenome (GOLD analysis project Ga0153918, IMG submission 104687) | Attine ant fungus gardens microbial communities from Florida, USA - TSFL002 MetaG | ecosystem: Host-associated > Fungi > Mycelium > Unclassified | place: USA: Florida, Paynes Creek Historic... | reverse complement strand
TGCATCCGTAGCTCAGCTGGATAGAGTACTCGGCTACGAACCGAGCGGTCGGAGGTTCGAATCCTCCCGGATGCACCATATTCCTGTCACTTCCTGGTTGTCTGATTTAATCCCTGTAAAACGATTTCCCGATGCATCCGTAGCTCAGCTGGATAGAGTACTCGGCTACGAACCGAGCGGTCGGAGGTTCGAATCCTCCCGGATGCACCATATCTCTGGATATGGAAAAAGTGCCCCGAACTGATATGGCATGACGTATCGCCAGACAGTACGAGGGAGGAAAAGGTTGCGTGAGCAACGGCCCGCAGGGCGAGGCGAAAGCCGAGTTATCCTCCCGGATGCACCATCTCTTTTTCACTTAATTGCTTTACCCTTGCAACACGATTTCCCGATGCATCCGTAGCTCAGCTGGATAGAGTACTCGGCTACGAACCGAGCGGTCGGAGGTTCGAATCCTCCCGGATGCACCATCTTCTCTTCTTCTCTTCGCGTTATCTTCAGAATTAATCTTCTTACTACCTCAGGCTCTCAGCGACTCTCTCAACCACACTCGCGTCACAACACACTCTGTTTTAACCCGCTTTAATCTCCTTTTACGCTTACCAATCGCACCCGTCATAAAACCCAAACCCCCTGAAATTTCCGGCAATTACGCCCGGCACCGCGCTATCACCTTTTTCTGAAAAGAAAAATTGCTAATGCTTTCAAAGCATTTGCTGTTCATGCCACCTGGCGACAACCTGTGCACATTACGCTAAAGTAATGGCTCATTTGCTGGAGGTCCGGAGTGACGATGTACGATCAATATGACGCACTGATTTTCGATATGGACGGCACGATTCTGGATACCGAGCCGACACATCGAAAAGCGTGGCATCAGGTACTGGGACGATATGGACTGACGTTAGACGAATCGCAAATGGTCGGATTCAACGGCGCGCCCAGCTGGCGACTTGCGCAGTTTATTATCGAATCTAATCACTCTTCTCACGATCCGCATCGGCTGGCCGCTGAGAAAACCGCGGCGGTCAAAGCCATGCTGCTGGAAAACGTCCAGCCGCTTCCGCTGCTTGAGGTGGCTAAAGCGTACCACGGCCGACGTCCGATGGCGGTCGGCACCGGCAGCGAACACAGCATGGCGGATGCGCTGCTGACCCAGTTGGGCGTGCGCGAACTCTTCACCGCCGTCGTGGGCGCTGACGACGTAGAGCGGCATAAGCCTGAGCCTGATACCTTTTTACGCTGCGCCGCGCTGATGGGTGTCGATCCCGCGCGCTGCGTGGTGTTCGAAGACGCCGATTTCGGCGTGCAGGCGGCGAAAGCGGCCGGTATGGACGTGGTCGATGTCCGCCTGCTGTGAGTGACGCGCTGGCGCTGGCTTCCTTGTTCGGCAGCAGCTTTCTCAGCGCAACGCTGTTGCCGGGAAGCTCTGAGGCGCTGCTGATTGCATTACTGGTCGCCAAAAAGGCGTCCGTTTATGGGTTGATTGTCGCTGCATCAGTGGGAAATACGCTGGGCGGCATAACCAATATTTTTCTTGGTCGCTTACTGCCGTTGAAACAGCAGGGGCGATGGCATGACACAGCAATAACGTGGTTGCACCGACTGGGACCTGCAGCGCTGTTGCTGAGCTGGCTGCCGATTATCGGCGACCTGCTCTGCGTGCTGGCAGGCTGGTTGCGCTTTGCCTGGCCTCCGGTCCTGCTGTTTCTCGCCGTCGGGAAAACACTACGTTATATCGTTATTGCGACCGCCACCTTACAGGGCATGCAATGGTGGCATTGATTCGCACAGATTTGAGGCTAGGGTTAACATTATGCTGAACAAAAATAAATTACTGTCCCAGCGGGAGGTTAATGTGATCCCGGACGTATCTAAAGCGCTCTCCTGGCTGGAGGCGCATCCCAATGCCCTGAAAGGTATTGGTCGCGGCATTGAACGCGAAACGCTGCGCGTAAAGCCTGATGGCCATCTGGCTGAAAGTGGCCATCCCGAGTCGCTGGGATCGGCGCTGAAGCATGACTGGATCACCACCGACTTTGCTGAGACGCTGCTGGAGTTCATCACGCCGGTGGATCAGAATATCGACCATATGCTGGCGTTCCTGCGCGATATTCATCGCCATGTGGCGCGTGAGCTGGGCGAGGAGCGCATGTGGCCCTTTAGCATGCCCTGTCTGATCGACGATGCCGATCGCATCGAACTGGCGCAGTACGGCAGCTCTAACATCGGCCGCATGAAAACCCTCTATCGCCAGGGGCTGAAAAACCGCTACGGCGCGCTGATGCAGACCATCTCCGGCATCCACTATAACTTCTCACTGCCGCTGAGCTTCTGGCAGGAGTGGGCGGACGTTAAAGATGCCGAGAGCGGAAAAGAGACGATTTCTGCCGGCTATCTGCGCCTGATCCGCAACTACTACCGTTTCGGCTGGGTGATCCCCTATCTGTTCGGCGCCTCGCCGGCAATCAGCTCCAGCTTCCTGCAGGGACGCGAAAGCAAGCTGCCGTTTGAAACTGACGGCAAGGATTCGCTGTGGCTGCCCTATGCCACCTCGCTGCGTCTCAGCGACCTGGGCTACACCAATAAGTCGCAGAGCGGCCTCGGCATCACCTTTAACTCGCTCGACGGCTATGTAAAGGCGCTGAAAGCGGCCATTAAAACGCCGTCTGAAGAGTATGCCGCTATGGGCACCAAAGACGCCGACGGCAACTGGCTGCAGCTCAATACCAACGTATTGCAGATTGAGAACGAGCTCTACGCGCCGATCCGTCCGAAGCGGGTTACCCGTTCCGGCGAAGCGCCGTCCGATGCGCTGCTGCGCGGCGGTATCGAATATATCGAAGTGCGTTCGCTCGACATCAACCCGTTCTCCGCTATCGGCGTTGACGCTAACCAGGTACGTTTCCTCGACCTGTTCCTGATCTGGTGCACGCTGGCCGACGCGCCGGAAATGAGCGCCGACGAGCTGCTGTGCAGCCGTCAGAACTGGAACCGCGTGGTGCTGGAAGGGCGCAAGCCGAATCAAAAAATTTCGGTTGGCTGCAGCGAAACTGAGCACGCGCTGGTCGAGGTCGGCAAAGCGCTGTTCGCCGATCTGCATCGCGTCGCCGAAGTGCTCGACAGCAATCAGGGCAGCACGCAATATCAACAGGTTTGCGATCAACTGGTGGCGTCCTTCGACGATCCTGAGCTAACCTATTCGGCGCGCATCCTGCACGCAATGAAAGAGAACGGCGTGACCGGCACCGGTATCGCGCTGGCGGAACAGTATCGTCATATGCTGTGCGAAGAGCCGCTGGAAGTGATTAGCGAAGAAGATTTTACGCGTCAGGCGCAGGCGTCGGTGGCAGAGCAGAAAGCGCTGGAAGAGGGCGATACGCTCGATTTCGAAGCTTATCTCGCCAGTCGCGAAGGCTAGAAAAGAAAAAGGCCACATCAATGTGGCCAAATTAACATCTCTGTTGTCAGGGATGATGATAACAAATGCGCGTCTTTCATATATTCAGACGCTGGGCGAACAGAAAAGTTTCATCGTTTATAAAAAAATTTCAAAACAGGAGGTGACGTATGCCACTACTGGACAGTTTTACCGTTGACCATACCATCATGGCCGCGCCTGCAGTGCGCGTGGCGAAGACCATGAAAACTCCCCATGGCGATACCATCACCGTTTTCGACCTGCGTTTCTGCCGTCCGAACAAAGAGATCCTCACTGAGCGCGGCATTCATACGCTTGAGCATCTGTTCGCTGGCTTTATGCGTAACCACCTCAACGGCGACGGCGTAGAAATCGTCGATATCTCTCCGATGGGATGCCGCACCGGTTTCTATATGAGCCTGATCGGCACGCCGGACGAGCAGCGCGTCGCCAGCGCCTGGAAAGGGGCGATGGAAGATGTGCTGAAAGTGAAGGATCAGAATCAGATCCCAGAGCTGAACGAATACCAGTGCGGCAGCTACAAGCTGCACTCGCTGGATGAGGCGCAGCAGATCGCGCGTAACGTGCTGGCGCACGATATCGGCGTCAACCGCAACGAAGATCTGAAGCTGCCGCAAGAGAAGCTGAAAGAGCTGCACATCTAGCCTGTCGCTGCCTGAAAAAAAAACGCCGCTACGATGCGGCGTTTTTTTATGATTAGACGTCAGGAGCCTACAGAGGTTTTTAGCGGCGTCTGCGGCGTAATGCGCACCTGCTTCACCATATTGTCCTGCACGTCGAGAATATCGATAGCGTAGTCAGCGACCTTCACCCGGGTGTTGATTTCCGGGATCTCCTCCAGCGCTTCCAGCAGCATGCCGTTAATGGTACGCGCCTCCTGCTCCGGCAGGCGCCAGTTAAACGCCTTGTTGATTTCACGCACGTTGGCGCTGCCTTCCACCAGCACGGAGCCGTCGTTTTGCGGCATCACCTCTTCCGCAAGGGTAGGAGACATTGAGGTGGTGAAGTCGCCGACGATCTCTTCAAGAATATCCTCGATGGTCACCAGCCCTTTGATGTCGCCATATTCGTCGACCACCAGACCCACTTTCTTTTTGTTGCGCTGAAACTTCACCAGCTGAATGTTAAGCGGCGTGCCTTCCGGCACGTAATAGATCTCATCGGCTGCGCGCAGCAGGGTCTCTTTGTTGAACTCTTTCTTTTCGGTCATGGTGCGCCAGGCTTCGCGGACGCGCAGCATGCCGACGCAGTCGTCCAGCGAGTCGCGAAACAGCACGATGCGGCCATGAGGCGAATGGCTGAGCTGGCGCATCACTGACTTCCAGTCGTCGTTGATATTGATGCCGACGATCTCGTTGCGCGGCACCATGATGTCGTCGACGCTGACCTTCTCCAGATCGAGCACCGACAGCAGCATGTCCTGATTGCGACGCGACATCAGGCTGCGCGACTCATAAACGATGGTGCGCAGCTCTTCTTTGCTCAGCGCTGAACTGCTGGCGCCCTCGGTTTTAATCCCGGCCATGCGCATCAGCAGGCGGGTAATGGTGTTCAACAGCCAGACGAGCGGCAGCATGACGTACTGCAGCGGCACCAGCAGAAAGCTGCTGGGGAAGGCGACGCGTTCGGGGTAGAGCGCCGCCACGGTTTTCGGCAGCACCTCGGCAAAGACCAGCACCACAAAGGTCAGAATACCGGTGGCGATCGCCACGCCTTCGTCGCCGTGCAGACGCATGCCGACGATGGTGGCCAGCGCCGAGGCCAGGATATTGACGAGGTTATTGCCGATCAGCACCAGGCTAAGCAGACGATCGGGACGGCGCAGCAGCTTTTCCACCCGACGCGCGGCGCGGCTGCCGTTTTTCGCCTGATGGCGCAGCTTGTAGCGGTTAAGCGTCATCATGCCGGTTTCCGACCCGGCGAACCAGGCGGAAACCAGAACCATAACGATTAAGATAATGATTAAGGTGGTGGTTGAAACCTGTTCCAACGAAGCAATTCCTTGTGTTAAGACGAGTGAGTCAGCAGGTGCTGTAAAACACGGCTGCCGAAGTAGGCCATGGTCAGCAGCAGCGCGCCGCCGCAGTTGAACCACACCACGCGACGCCCGCGCCAGCCTTCATGATAGTGGCCCCAGAGCAAAACGATGTAGACAAACCAGGCGAGGATAGAGAGCACCGCTTTGTCGACGTTCTCCGCGCTGAACAGGTTATGCATATAAAACAATCCGGTACAGAGCACCAGCGTTAGCAGCACCACGCCCACCTGCGTGATATGAAACATTTTGCGCTCGATGCTCAGCAGCGGCGGCATATCCTGGGTGAAGGCCAGCTTTTTGTTCTTCAGCTGATAGTCGATCCATGCCAGCTGCAGCGCATAGAGCGCGGCAATAATCAGCGTCGCGTAGGCGAACAGCGACAGGCCAATGTGGATCATCATGCCCGGCGTGGTTTCCAGATGGGTGATAAAGGCGTTAGGCACAAAGGTGGCGAACGCCAGATTAATCAGCGCGAAGCTGTAGACGATCGGCAACAGCAGCCAGCCGCGATTGCGCGACGCGACGATAGTCATAATGGCGCAGATCAGCAGGCTCACCAGCGAGCCGATATTCAACAGGCTGAGATTTTGCCCGCTGTCGACGGCAAAAATCCGCTGCTGCAGCGCCACGGCGTGCGCCACCAGCGCGACGCAGGCGGAGAGCACTGCCATTCGCCGCCATCCGCTGTTGCGTTTCAACAGGCTGGGAATGATCAGTGCAAGACTCAGGGAGTAGGCGAACAGCGCCAGAAGCGAGAAAACGGACATAGATCCTTACAGGTATCAGCGAGATGAAAGGAAAAAGGCAGTATAGCGCCAGCGGAAGCCGCCTCCAACCGATCTGAGGCGCAATAGCAGAGATCGTTGCAGCTTCGTGTTATAATCCGCCGCATTATGCCGATCAGGCGCCTCGCGATTTTTTTTGAGTGAGAGACAATGTTTGACAATTTAACCGATCGTTTGTCGCAAACCCTGCGCAACATCAGCGGCCGCGGAAGGCTGACAGAAGACAACATCAAAGACACGCTGCGCGAAGTACGCATGGCGCTGCTGGAGGCGGATGTCGCGCTGCCGGTGGTGCGCGACTTTATCAACCGCGTCAAAGAGAGCGCGGTGGGTCATGACGTTAACAAAAGCCTGACCCCGGGCCAGGAATTTATCAAGATCGTGCGCAACGAGCTGGTTGCGGCGATGGGCGCGGAGAACAACGCGCTTAACCTGGCCGCACAGCCGCCGGCCGTGGTGCTGATGGCGGGTCTGCAGGGTGCCGGTAAAACCACCAGCGTCGGCAAACTGGGTAAATTCCTGCGTGAGAAGCACAAGAAGAAAGTGCTGGTCGTCTCCGCGGACGTTTATCGCCCGGCGGCGATCAAACAGCTTGAAACGCTGGCGCAGCAGGTTGGCGTCGATTTTTGCCCGTCCGATCTGAGTCAGAAGCCGGTCGACATCGTTAAGAACGCGCTGAAAGAGGCGAAGCTACAGTTCTATGACGTGCTGCTGGTGGATACCGCCGGTCGTCTGCACGTCGACGAAGCGATGATGGACGAGATCAAGCAGGTGCACGCCGCGATCAACCCGGTCGAGACGCTGTTTGTGGTGGACGCCATGACTGGTCAGGATGCGGCGAACACGGCGAAAGCCTTTAACGAAGCGCTGCCGCTGACCGGCGTGATCCTGACTAAAGTCGACGGCGACGCACGCGGCGGTGCCGCGCTGTCGATTCGTCATATCACCGGCAAGCCGATTAAGTTTATGGGCGTCGGCGAGAAGACCGAGGCGCTGGAGCCGTTCTATCCCGATCGCATCGCCTCGCGCATCCTCGGCATGGGCGACGTGCTGTCGCTGATTGAGGACATTGAGAGCAAGGTTGACCGCGATCAGGCGGAAAAGCTGGCGAAAAAACTCAAAACCGGCGACGGCTTCGATCTCAATGACTTTCTTGAGCAGCTTAAGCAGATGCGCAATATGGGCGGCATGGCGAGCCTGATGGGCAAACTGCCTGGCATGGGCCAGCTGCCGGACAACGTGAAGTCGCAGATGGACGATAAGGTGCTGGTGCGTATGGAGGCGATTATCAACTCCATGACGCGCAAAGAGCGCGAGAAGCCGGAAATTATCAAAGGCTCGCGCAAGCGTCGCATCGCCACCGGCGCCGGCATGCAGGTGCAGGATGTTAACCGCCTGCTTAAGCAGTTCGACGACATGCAGCGCATGATGAAGAAAATGAAGAAGGGCGGCATGGCGAAAATGATGCGCAGCATGAAGGGCATGATGCCGCCAGGATTCCCCGGACGCTAGGCGTTCGGCAATAAAAGCCCGAAAGGTTGCCCTGACAGGTTGCTTTTTGCGCCGAAATGAGTAAAATTTTCGGGCTTTTTATATTGCACCCGGGCCCCGTTCCCTCAATGGGGCCCGGTTGTTTTATTAACTTAAGAGGATGTTATGGTAACAATTCGTTTGGCACGTCACGGCGCGAAAAAGCGTCCGTTCTATCAGGTTGTCGTTACTGACAGCCGCAATGCACGTAACGGTCGCTTCATCGAGCGCGTTGGCTTCTTCAACCCGATCGCATCTGGTCAGGCTGAAGGTCTGCGTCTGGATCTGGACCGCATCGAGCACTGGGTTGGCCAGGGCGCAACGCTTTCTGATCGCGTTAACGCGCTGATCAAAGAAGCAAAAAAAGCAGCTTAATCTGTCACGGTGGTGAGCATGAGCAAAGAAGTTGCCGCACAGCCTCCCGTTAAGCCCCTTGTTTTGGGCAAAATGGGCGCTGCCTACGGCATACGTGGCTGGCTCAAAGTGTTTTCCTCCACCGAAGCGGCCGAAAGTATCTTCGACTACCAACCCTGGTTCATTCAGCGCGCCGGTAAATGGCAGCAGGTTGAGCTGGAGAGTTGGCGGCATCACAATCAGGACCTGATCATCAAAGTCAAAGGCATTGACGATCGGGATGCGGCAACGCAGTTGACCCATTGCGAAATTACGGTCGACTCGACGCAGCTGCCGGAACTCACCGACGGTGATTACTACTGGAAAGACCTGATGGGTCTCCAGGTGGTCAACGTTGACGGTTACGAGATGGGCAAAGTCATCGATATGATGGAGACCGGCTCGAACGACGTTCTCGTCGTGAAGGCGAACCTGAAAGATGCGTTCGGTGTGAAGGAGCGGTTAATTCCGTTTCTCGATGAACAGGTTATCAAGAAAGTCGATCTCGCTACTGGCGTCATTGAAGTAGACTGGGATCCTGGTTTTTGATCTCCGAATCGCAAGGTAACGTAGCGGCGAAAACGATGTGGATTGGTGTTATTAGCCTCTTTCCAGAGATGTTTCGTGCAATTACCGATTACGGGGTAACTGGCCGGGCAGTAAAAAATGGCCTGCTCAGCATCGAGAGCTGGAGTCCTCGCGACTTCGCTCACGACCGGCACCGCACGGTGGACGATCGTCCTTACGGCGGCGGACCGGGAATGCTGATGATGGTGCAGCCCTTACGGGATGCAATCCACGCAGCGAAAGCGGCGGCGGGAGAAGGGGCCAGGGTGATCTATCTGTCACCTCAGGGACGCAAACTCGACCAACAGGGCGTTTGCGAACTGGCGACGCAGCAGAAGTTAATTCTGGTTTGCGGGCGCTACGAAGGTATTGATGAGCGCGTGATTAAAACCGAAATTGACGAAGAATGGTCAATCGGCGACTACGTGCTTAGCGGCGGCGAGCTGCCAGCCATGACGATGATTGATTCAGTGGCCCGGTTAATTCCTGGCGTGCTGGGCAAGCAGGCGTCGGCCGAGGAGGATTCGTTCTCTGACGGTTTGCTGGATTGTCCCCACTATACCCGACCTGAAGTGCTGGAAGGCATGGAGGTACCGGCAGTGTTACTGTCCGGCAACCATGCTGAGATTCGCCGTTGGCGCCTGAAACAGTCGCTGGGCCGAACCTGGCTAAGAAGACCTGAACTTCTGGAAAACCTGGCTCTGACTGAAGAGCAAGCAAGGTTGCTGAAAGCGTTCCAGCTGGAACATCAGCAACAAAACGATGAGGCGGCAGAGTAATCTCCCGCGACTATCAGTTTACCCAGGATAAGAGATTTAATTATGAGCAACATTATCAAGCAAATTGAACAAGAGCAGATGAAACAGGACGTACCTTCCTTCCGCCCGGGTGATTCCGTGGAAGTGAAAGTATGGGTCGTTGAAGGTTCTAAAAAACGTCTGCAGGCATTCGAGGGCGTGGTTATCGCTATTCGTAACCGCGGTCTGCACTCTGCATTCACTGTTCGTAAGATTTCTAACGGCGAAGGCGTTGAGCGTGTCTTCCAGACTCACTCTCCGGTCATCGACAGCATTTCTGTCAAACGTCGTGGTGCTGTGCGTAAAGCCAAACTGTACTACCTGCGTGAGCGTACTGGTAAGTCAGCTCGTATCAAAGAGCGTCTTAACTAAGGTATCGCTAACGCGACATCTAAAAGTTAATAGCAAACAAGGGGTTGGCGTGATGCCAGCCCCTTTTTTTATGCCTGCGTCTCGGGACGATGCACATGGTATATCGCCGTGTTCACCGGCCCGCTCTCCAGCACGATTAAGCCGTAGCGCACATCGATAAAACGCGCGCCGCAGCGCTCCGCCACCGCGCGGCTGGCGTGGTTCTCTTCCGCCGCGAGGATTTCTATCGCGTTTATCTCTGGTCGCGCAAATCCCCGCGCAAGCAAAAGCGCGACGGCGCGGCTGGCCACACCCTGACGCTGGCTGTCGCTGCGCACCCAGTATCCCAGCGCGGCAAGCTGTCCCGGTTCACGGGCAAAACGGATCCCGGCCCCGCCCAGCAAACGATCCCGATCGTCTACGATGGCGAACTCTTCTGCCTCACCCTTGATTCGTTGCTGCTGGGTAAAAGCGATCCAGCTGGCCGCTTCTTCGGGTTGGTAGCCTGGATGCGCCCAGACCATCCAGGGCCGCAGCGTATCCAGAGAGGCGTTTACGGCCGCGGTGAAGGCCGTGATGTCTGCCAGGGTAAACGGGCGAAGCTGGATCGCTGGAGGCATGGGCTTTTCCATTGAAAAGAGAGGCGTAAGGCTAGCTTATCAGGCGACATTGCTAAAGGCTAAACAGCTTGTGTAACGATAACTTTACTAATTAAATTAGGCGGTAGGTGAATTTAATTATTTAAGTAATTGTTTATGAATAATTAAATGAGGTTTCGTTATCTTGTAAATTCTGATGGTAATAAAAGTGTACATAGGTGGATTGCTTGTTTTACGTGCTGTGATACAGTATTCGCATCCTGTCAGAGGATCACTAACCGCATAACGAGGAAAAAAGGATCGTAATCATGCAAAAAGACGCGCTGAACAATGTCCATATCGCTGACGAACAAATCTTGATCACACCGGAGGAGCTGAAAGCGAAATTCCCGCTGAGTGCTCAGCAGGAAGCGCAAATTGCCGCTTCGCGTCAGACGATTTCCGATATCATCGCCGGCCGCGATCCGCGCCTGCTGGTGGTATGTGGCCCTTGTTCGATTCATGACACCGAAGCCGCTCTGGATTACGCTCGCCGCCTGAAAGATCTCTCTGACCAGCTGAAGGATCGGCTCTATATTGTTATGCGCGTCTATTTTGAAAAACCCCGCACCACCGTCGGCTGGAAAGGGTTGATCAACGATCCCTACATGAATAACTCGTTTGATATGGAAGCGGGCCTGCATATTGCGCGTCAGCTGCTGGTGAATCTGGTGGAGATGGGTCTGCCGCTCGCGACCGAGGCGCTCGATCCCAACAGCCCGCAATACCTCGGCGATCTGTTTAGCTGGTCGGCGATTGGCGCGCGCACCACCGAGTCGCAAACGCATCGTGAAATGGCGTCTGGCCTCTCGATGCCGGTCGGCTTTAAGAACGGTACCGACGGCAGCCTGGGCACCGCCATCAACGCCATGCGCGCCGCCTCGATGCCGCACCGTTTCGTCGGCATTAATCAGGCCGGCCAGGTTTGCCTGTTGCAGACGCAGGGCAATCCAGACGGTCACGTTATTTTGCGCGGCGGCAAAGCACCGAACTACGGCCCGGAAGATGTCGCGCAGTGCGAAAAAGAGATGGTCAAAGCGGGACTGCGCCCGGCCTTGATGATAGATTGCAGCCATGGCAATTCTAACAAAGACTACCGCCGCCAGCCTGGCGTCGCCGAATCGGCGATTGCCCAGATCAAAGATGGCAACCGCTCGATTATTGGCCTGATGCTGGAGAGCCACATCAATGAAGGCAATCAATCTTCCGAGCAGCCGCGCAGCGAAATGAAATACGGCGTTTCCGTTACCGATGCCTGCATCAACTGGGAAACCACCGCAACGCTGCTGCGCGAGATGCATCAGGATCTGCAAGAGGTGCTGTCGGCGCGTCTGTCACACGAGGTGTAATGAGCAATGGTGGCTGAACTGACCGCGCTGCGCGATCAAATTGATACTGTCGATAAGGCGTTGCTGGATCTGCTGGCGAAACGGCTGGAACTGGTAGCTGAAGTCGGCGAAGTAAAGAGCCGCTACGGCTTGCCTATTTATGTGCCGGAGCGCGAAGCGTCGATGCTGGCTTCGCGCCGCAAAGAGGCGGAGGCGCTTGGCGTGCCCCCCGATCTGATTGAGGACATTCTGCGCCGCGTGATGCGCGAGTCCTACACCAGCGAGAACGACAAAGGCTTTAAAACGCTTAATCCGGCACTGCGTCCGGTGGTGATTGTCGGCGGCAAAGGGCAGATGGGCAGCTTGTTTGCGCGCATGCTGACTTTGTCGGGCTACAGCGTCAAAACGCTGGATAAAGAGGACTGGGATCGCGCGCCGTCGCTGCTAGGCGATGCCGGCATGGTGATTATCAGCGTGCCGATCCATCTGACGGAGCAGGTCATCGCCCAGCTGCCGCCGCTGCCGGAAGACTGTATTCTGGTGGATCTGGCGTCGGTCAAGAATCGTCCGCTGCAGGCGATGCTGGCGGCGCACGCGGG
>Ga0153918_1000927_pt1 | contig 12476 bp, 9 predicted proteins | sample TSFL002MetaG_FD_104687 | JGI IMG/M metagenome (GOLD analysis project Ga0153918, IMG submission 104687) | Attine ant fungus gardens microbial communities from Florida, USA - TSFL002 MetaG | ecosystem: Host-associated > Fungi > Mycelium > Unclassified | place: USA: Florida, Paynes Creek Historic... | reverse complement strand
TCGCCACGCCGCTCCTTGGCGATCACGCTGGAGTAGATCTGGCCGGTTGTCACGTTGGCCCGCCCGGACAGGTCACGGTCCAGGAACCGCTCGTAGTGGCCGATATCCAGGTCGGTCTCCGCGCCGTCCTCGGTGACGAAGACCTCGCCGTGCTGGAACGGGCTCATGGTGCCCGGGTCGACGTTGATGTACGGATCCAGCTTGAGCATGGTGACCTTCAGGCCCCGCGCTTCCAGGATGGCCGCCAGGGATGCCGAGGCAATGCCTTTCCCCAATGAAGAAACAACACCGCCCGTGACGAATATGTAGCGCGTCATGAAAAACCCTAGAAGTCTGCGTTAAGGCGGCCAGCGCCGCCGGAGAAAGCGAAGGAAGGCCGAAGCCCCCGATCACCTGCGTCAATCACAGTGCATCTCGAAAAACTGCCGCGTCTGTACAGACCAGGGGGATCCCCGGCATGGAGCTCGCTCGTCATTTTCAGAATCAGCCCAGCAAAAAACTGCTTGGTAATCGGCAACTGCCGTGTTTCCGGGGAAGCCACAGAAGTTGTATCAAGAAGGGAGGGTAGTCTACCGGAATGTACCCTTCAGCTCAAACCTTGCGCGTTCGTCGGCGGCTGCCAGTGAAGCTGGCAATCGGCCTGCGCCAGCGAAGGCAGATTGGCCACCGCCAGCAGGCGCTCGCCACAATATAGCAACGGCAGTCGCGGGCGCACGAAGTGTGGGACCTGCAGTTCGTTGAGCAGGCGCTTGAGGTCGCGCCGGCCGCGGCCGGGGATGTGCAGCACCTCGCCGCCCTGGCGGTAGGCGACATGCAGGCCGCTCATCGGCCGCGTGCAGACCAGCCGCACGCTGCCGTTATCCGGCAATTCCAGGGCTGCCCCGGGCTCACGCCAGGCCAACTGGCCGGCAGGTTGTTTCAGCCAGTCGCCACTCAACCACCAGATACGCCCGTGGCTGCGGACCACCTGACCATCGGCAAGGCGCCAGATGGGTTGCGCATCCCCTGCCGCATCGCGCAGGTCTGCCCAGCCGGCCCAATGGCGGGTATCGGGCAAGCGGGTGCGGCGGCTTAGCCAGTACTGCAGGGCATTACGCTGACGCGCGGGCGACAATGTGCCGAGCATGGCCAGATCGAGTGAATCCAGGCCCGGCCAGGCACGTGAAGCGCCCTCCCCGGCCGAAGCCAGATCAGTGCGTGCCAACTCATCGAGCAGGCCAAGCGCTTCGCCCAGGTGCTCCGCAGCGCGGGCAAAGTTCTGGCTGGCCTGCGGCCAACGCTGCTGCAGCAGCGGGAACACTTCGCCGCGCAGGTAATTGCGGGCAAAGGCCGTGTCATCGTTGGAGGGGTCTTCGATCCAGTTCAGCCCATGGGCCTTGGCGTAGTCGTGCAGCTGCTGCCGGGAAACATCCAGCAACGGTCTGACCAGAGTGCCCTGCCCTAGCGGCCGTTGCGAAGGCATCGCCGTCAACCCGCGCAGCCCGGCACCGCGCAGCAGGCGCAAGAGCAAGGTTTCGGCCTGGTCGTCGCGGTGCTGGGCGGTGAACAGGATATCGCCGTGGCCGAGGACTTTCGCCAAGGCGGCATAACGGGCGTCGCGGGCGGCCTGTTCGAGGCTGGCGCCGGGGAGGACCTGAACGTGGATGACCTGGAGTTCGACGCCGAGCTTGTCGCAGATGGCTTGGCAGTGGGCGGGCCAGGCATCGGCGGCAGGTTGCAGGCCGTGGTGGACATGCAGAGCGCGTAACGGAGGCGCCTGGTGATTGCCGGCGTGGTTGGCCAGCAGGTGCAAAAGGACGGTGGAGTCGAGGCCGCCAGAGAAGGCGATGTACCAGGCGGGGGCGTTGAGCCAAGGGCTGAGGTTGATCATCTAACTCTCGCTCAGTTCAAGAACGCATTCGCGGGTAAACCCGCTCCCACAGGAATTGCACCACTTCAGAAAGCAGCACACTACCTTTAGGAGCGGGTTCACCCGCGAACACCGGCGAAGCCGGTGCCATCACCCACAGAGGCCGCAGAGTTGCGGCCCCGGGTTCTATCAGAGGCCGTAGCTCATCAGGCGCTCATAACGACGGGCCAGCAGCGCGTCGTTGTCGAGCTTGCCGAGCATGTCCAGCTGCTGCACCAGGTCGGCGCGGATGCTCTCGGACATCTTGACAGGGTCGCGATGGGCGCCGCCCAGCGGCTCCTGGATGACCTTGTCGACAATGTTCAGGCTCTTCAGACGCTCGGCGGTGATGCCCATGGCTTCAGCGGCGTCGGCCGCCTTGTCGGCAGTCTTCCACAGGATCGAGGCGCAGCCTTCCGGCGAGATGACCGAGTAGGTGGAGTACTGCAGCATGTTCAGCTGGTCGCACACGCCGATGGCCAGTGCACCGCCGGAGCCACCCTCGCCGATCACCGTGGCGATGATCGGGGTCTTCAGGCGTGCCATGACGCGCAGGTTCCAGGCGATGGCCTCGCTCTGGTTGCGCTCTTCGGCGTCGATGCCCGGGTAGGCGCCCGGGGTATCGATGAAGGTCAGGATCGGCATCTTGAAGCGCTCGGCCATTTCCATCAGGCGGCAGGCCTTGCGGTAGCCCTCCGGGCGCGGCATACCGAAGTTGCGGCGCACCTTCTCGCGCACTTCGCGACCTTTCTGGTGGCCGATAACCATGACTGGCTTGCCGTCCAGACGCGCCGTACCGCCGACGATCGCGGCGTCGTCGGAGAAGTGGCGGTCACCGTGCAGTTCTTCGAACTCGGTAAAGATGTGTTCCAGGTAGTCCAGGGTGTATGGACGACGTGGATGACGGGCCAGGCGGGCGATCTGCCAGCTGGTCAGGTTGCCGAAGATGCTTTCGGTCAGGGTGTTGCTCTTGTCTTGCAGACGGGCAATTTCATCGCTGATGTTCAGCGAGTTGTCGTTGCCTACCAGGCGCAGGCCTTCGATCTTGGCTTGCAGGTCGGCAATCGGCTGTTCGAAATCGAGAAAATTCGGGTTCATAGTCATCCGTCTTGGGTCTACGGCCAGGCGGCCGGCCGGTTGATCCGTTTGGCGCCCTACCTTAAGGGATCAGGCGCATATAGGTCGAGATTAAATTTCGTCGATTCAACGATATTGCAGGAAGACGTTCTCACGCCCGAACTGGTCACGCAGTGCCTGAATCAGGCCATCAGCCGGGTCGATCTTCCACTGCTCGCCGAACTGCAACATGGCCTTGGCATCGCTGCCGGTGTACTCCAGCGTGATCGGGCAAGCCCCACGATGGCGGGTGATCAGTTCGCCCAGCCACTTGAGGCGGTCGCCCTTGAGCGCTTCGTGTGCCACTTTCAGGCGCAGGCTTTCGGCCAGCTTGGTGCGTGCGTCCTCCATGGTCATCACCTGCTTCACCCGCAGGCGCAGGCCGCCAGAGAAGTCATCGTTGCTGACCTCGCCCTCGACCACCACCATCGCATCCGTCTGGAGCAAGGACTGTGCCGCCATGTAGGCGTCGGCAAACAGCGAGGCCTCGATGCGCCCGGAACGGTCATCGAGGGTGACGAAGCCCATCTTGTCGCCCTTCTTGTTCTTCATCACCCGCAACGCAATGATCATCCCGGCGATGGTCTGGGTCTCGCGCGACGGCTTGAGGTCGATGATGCGCTGGCGAGCGAAACGGCGAATCTCGGTCTCGTACTCGTCGATCGGGTGGCCGGTGAGGTACAGGCCCAACGTGTCCTTCTCGCCTTTCAGGCGTTCCTTGAGGGTCAGTTCACGCACCTTGCGGTGGTTGGCATAGACGTCGACATCCGCCGCCTCGAACATGCCGCCGAACAGGTCGACGTGGCCGCTGTCGGCGGTATGCGCCGCCTGCTCGGCGGCCTTGATGGCCTCGCCCAGGGCAGACAGCAAGGTCGCACGGTTGAGGTCGATATTGGCCTGGTAGGCCTTGATCTCATCGTGGAAATGCGGGCCCAGGCGGTCCAGCGCACCACTGCGGATCAACGCATCGAGGGTCCGCTTGTTGACCCGCTTGAGGTCGATGCGCTCGCAGAAGTCGAACAGGTCCTTGAACGGGCCACCCTGGGCACGCGCCTCGACAATGGCCTCCACCGGGCCTTCGCCGACGCCCTTGATCGCACCCAGGCCGTAGACGATGCGCCCGTCATTGTTGACGGTGAACTTGAAGTCGGAGAAGTTCACGTCCGGCGCATCGAGGCGCAGTTTCATGCTGCGCACTTCCTCGACCAGCACCACCACCTTGTCGGTGTTGTGCATGTCCGCCGAGAGTACCGCAGCCATGAACGGCGCCGGGTGGTGGGTTTTCAGCCAGGCAGTCTGGTACGACACCAGGCCATAGGCGGCGGAGTGGGATTTGTTGAAGCCGTAGCCGGCGAACTTTTCCACCAGGTCGAAGATGTTACCGGCCAGGTCCGCATCGATATTGTTGTTGGCACAACCTTCGATGAACCCCCCGCGCTGCTTGGCCATTTCCTCGGGCTTCTTCTTACCCATCGCACGGCGCAGCATGTCGGCGCCGCCGAGGGTATAGCCTGCCATCACCTGGGCGATCTGCATCACCTGTTCCTGGTACAGGATGATGCCGTAGGTGGGCGCCAGTACCGGCTTCAGGCCTTCGTACTGGTAGTCCGGGTGCGGGTAAGCCAACTCGGCGCGGCCATGCTTGCGGTTGATGAAGTCGTCCACCATGCCCGACTGCAGCGGGCCTGGGCGGAACAGCGCCACCAGTGCGATAAGGTCTTCCAGGCAGTCGGGCTTGAGCTTCTTGATCAGCTCCTTCATGCCGCGGGATTCGAGCTGGAACACCGCCGTGGTTTCGGCCTTCTGCAACAGCTCGTAGGTCTTGCGGTCGTCCAGCGGGATGAAGTCGATGTTGACGTCGGGCAGGTTCTTCTTGGCCTGCTCGCGGTTGATGATCTCCATTGCCCACTTGATGATGGTCAGGGTCCGCAGGCCGAGGAAGTCGAACTTCACCAGGCCGGCGGCCTCGACGTCATCCTTGTCGAACTGGGTAACCAGGCCACCGCCCTCTTCGTCACAGGCGATCGGCGAGAAGTCGGTGAGCTTGGTCGGGGCAATCACCACGCCACCGGCGTGCTTGCCGGTACCGCGCGTCACGCCCTCGAGCTTCAGGGCCATGTCCCAGATTTCACGGGCGTCTTCGTCACCCTTGAGAAAGTCGCGCAGGATCTCTTCCTGCTCGTAGGCCTTCTCCAGGGTCATGCCCACTTCGAACGGGATCATCTTCGACAGGCGGTCAGCCAGGCCGTAGGATTTGCCCTGTACCCGCGCCACATCTCGCACCACCGCCTTCGCCGCCATGGTACCGAAGGTGATGATCTGGCTGACCGCGTTACGGCCATAGGCTTCGGCCACGTAGTCGATCACCCGGTCACGGCCATCCATGCAGAAGTCGACGTCGAAGTCGGGCATGGAAATACGTTCAGGGTTGAGGAAGCGCTCGAACAGCAGGTCGTAGGCCAGCGGGTCGAGGTCGGTGATCTTCAGCACATAGGCCACCAGCGAGCCGGCACCCGACCCCCGGCCCGGGCCCACCGGCACACCGTTGTTCTTGGCCCACTTGATGAAGTCCATCACGATCAGGAAGTAACCGGGGAAGCCCATCTGGATGATGATGTCCAGTTCGAACTTCAGGCGGTCCAGGTAGACCTGGCGCTTCTCTTCGTAATTCGGCGTGGTCTCTTTCGGCCACAGCACTGCCAGGCGCTCTTCCAGGCCTTCGTAGGAGACGTGCCGCAGGTAATCGTCGATACCCATGCCATTCGGCGTCGGGAAATCGGGCAGGAAGTATTTGCCGAGCTGCACCTGGATGTTGCAACGCTTGGCGATTTCGACTGTGTTGGCAAGGGCATCGGGCAAGTCGCTGAACAGCTCGGCCATTTCCTCGGCCGATTTCAGGTACTGCTGGTCGCTGTAGATACGCGGCCGGCGTGGGTCGTCGAGGGTCCAGCCCTCGCCGATGCAGACGCGGGTTTCGTGGGCGTCGAAGTCGGACTGCTTGATGAAGCGCACGTCGTTGGTGGCGACCAGTGGAGCGCCGAGTCGATCGGCCAGGGCCACGGCAGCGTGCACGTATTCTTCGTCGCCGGCGCGATTGGTGCGCTGCACTTCGACATAGAAGCGCTCCGGGAACATGCCCATCCAGTCGCGCAACAAGGCTTCGGCTTCATCCTGGCGACCACTCATCAGGGCCATGCCGATATCGCCTTCCTTGCCGGCTGACAGGGCAATAAGCCCCTCGCTGGCGGGCGCGATCCATTCACGCTGGAGGATCACCAGGCCGTTGCGCTGGCCCTCGGTCCAGCCACGGGAGATCAACTCGGTAAGGTTGCGATAGCCCTTGGGGTCCATGGCCAGGAAGCAGATACGCGACAGCGGTGCTTCCGGGTCGTTGCCGGCCAGCCACAGGTCGGCACCGCAGATCGGCTTGATCCCGGCGCCCATGGCAGTCTTGTAGAACTTGACCAGCGAGCACATGTTGCTCTGATCGGTGATCGCCACCGCAGGCATGTTCATCCCCGCCAGCGCCTTGGCCAGCGGCTTGATCCGCACCAGTCCGTCGACCAGCGAGAATTCGGAGTGGACGCGCAGGTGAACGAAGGGAACCGACATGGATAGTCCTGTAGCAGTGCTGAACGACAAGGGCGGGATTGTAGCGCAATTGCGAGGGGGTTTTGGGACCGCTGCGCGGCCCCGGATCGTCAGATCAACGAGTCGATGAGGCCTTCGCGGGCTTCCCAGGCGGCCCGCACCGGGCCGAACGAGCGCCGATGAATGGGCGTCGGGCCCAGGCGCTCGAGGGCTTCGAGGTGCACAGGCGTTGGATAGCCTTTATGCCCACCAATGCCGTAACCCGGGTAGATCAGCTCGAATGCACTCATCTCCCGGTCCCGGGTCACCTTGGCCAGGATCGATGCGGCAGCGATTGCCGGCACCTGGCTATCGCCTTTGACCACTGGCGACGCCGGTACCGCCAGCTTCGGGCAACGGTTACCGTCGATCAGTGCCAGCTTCGGCGTTACATGCAACCCTTCCACCGCTCGCTGCATGGCCAGCATGGTGGCCTGGAGGATGTTCAAGCGGTCGATTTCCTCGACTTCGGCGCGGGCGATGCAGAAGCTCAAGGCTTTTTCGCAGATCTCGTCGAACAGCGCCTCGCGCTTGGCTTCGGTGAGTTTCTTCGAATCATTCAGGCCGACAATCGGCCGAGCCGGGTCGAGGATCACCGCCGCCGTGACCACCGCACCGCACAGCGGGCCGCGGCCAACTTCGTCGACGCCGGCGACCAGGTCTTCGACCAGGTTGAAGTCCAGTCCAATCTGCATGTCAGCGGTCCTTGAGCAGGGCCAGCACCGCGTCGGCAGCCTGGTTGGAGGCGTCGCGGCGCAAGGTGCGGTGAATCTCGTCGAAGCGTTCGGTCTGCTGGGCACCGTCGGTGACCAGCGGCGCCAGGGCCTGGGCCAAGGCTTCGCTGGTCGCGGCATCCTGCAGCAGCTCAGGCACCAGCTCACGCTGGGCCAGCAGGTTGGGCAGCGACACGTAGGGGCTTTTCACCAGACGCTTGAGAATCCAGTAGGTCAACGGTGCCAGGCGGTAGGCTACAACCATTGGCCGCTTGTACAACAGCGCCTCCAGCGTGGCGGTACCCGACGCGATCAACACCGCATCGCAGGCAGCCAGGGCCCGGTGCGACTGGCCATCGAGCAAGGTCAACGGCAAGTCGCGCCCTTCGAGCATCTGCTCGATCTGAGCACGACGCGCTGCGTTGGCGCAAGGCAGCACGAAGCGCACGCCAGGCACCCGTTCGCGCAGGCGCTGAGCGGCGTCGAGGAACAGCGCGCCCAGGCGCCCGACCTCTCCACCACGGCTGCCCGGCATCAACGCCACCACCGGCCCCTCAGCCAGGCCCAGTTCGTTACGCGCAGCCTGACGGTCTGCCGTCAATGGAATGGTGTCGGCCAACGGATGGCCGACAAACCGCACCGGCACGCCCTGCTCTTCGTAGAAGCGTGCTTCGAAGGGCAACAGCGTGAGCATCAGGTCGCAACCTTCGCGAATCTTCAGCACGCGCTTCTGCCGCCACGCCCAGACCGACGGGCTGACGTAATGTACGGTCTTGATCCCGGCCTGACGCAGTTTCAGTTCGATATTGAGGGTGAAATCGGGGGCATCGATGCCGATGAACACATCGGGCTTTTCGCCGATCAAGGTCTGGATCAGCACCTTGCGCCGCTTGAGCAACTCACGCAGGCGCCCCAGCACTTCGACCAGGCCCATGACCGCCAGGCGTTCCATGGGGAAGTAAGACTGAAGGCCTTCGGCCTCCATCAACGGGCCGCCCACACCGATGAAACGCACGTCGGGATGGCGCGCCTTGAGGGCGCGCATCAGACCAGAACCGAGGATATCGCCACTGGCCTCACCTGCGACCAGGGCTACGCAAAGCTGCGCCATGTCAGCGGGTGATGCCGCGGGCAGAGTTCACGATCGACTGGCGGAACAGCTCGACCTGTTCGTGCTTGGCGGCCAGTTCGTCCAGCTCTTTGATCGCCTCTTCCACGGTCAGACCCTGGCGGTAGACGATCTTGTATGAACGGCGCAAGGCATGGATGACCTCGTCGCTGAAACCACGGCGGCGCATGCCTTCGAAGTTCATGCTACGGGCTTCGGCAGGGCTGCCGAACACCGTGACGAAGGCCGGCACGTCCTTGCCGATCGCCGTGCCCATGCCAGAGAACGCATGGGCGCCGATGTGGCAGTATTGATGCACCAGGGTGAAACCGGACAGGATCGCCCAATCACCCACGTGTACATGCCCGGCCAACGCGGTATTGTTGACCAGGATGCAGTGATTGCCGATGACGCTGTCATGGCCGATATGGGCATAGGCCATGATCAGGTTGTGATCGCCCAGGGTGGTTTCCGAACGGTCCTGGACCGTACCACGATGAATGGTCACCCCCTCGCGGATCACGTTGTGATCACCGATCACCAAGCGTGTCGGCTCACCTTTGTACTTGAGGTCAGGGGTGTCTTCACCAATCGAGGAAAACTGGTAGATACGGTTGTGCTTGCCGATCCGGGTCGGCCCTTTAAGCACGACATGGGGGCCAATGACGGTGCCCTCGCCGATTTCGACGCCGGGGCCGACGATCGACCACGGGCCAACCTCGACGCCCTCGGCCAGTTTGGCCGAGGGATCGATGATCGCCCGCGGATCAATCGAACTCATAGGGAGCGTTCCGCACAGGTGATCTCAGCCGAGCACACCGGCTTGCCGTCGACCAGGGCGCGGCATTCGAACTTCCAGATCATGCTCTTGCGGCTGAGGAACTTGGCTTCCAGCACCAGCTGGTCGCCCGGCAGCACCGGCTGACGGAAACGCAGCTTGTCGGAACCGACGAAGTAGTACAGGGTGCCATCGGCCGGCTTGGCATCGAGCATCTTGAAACCAAGGATGCCGGCCGCCTGGGCCATGGCTTCGATGATCAGGACGCCCGGCATGATCGGGTGTGCCGGAAAATGGCCATTGAAGAACGGCTCGTTGATGCTGACATTCTTGTAGGCACGAATGCTCTGGGCCTCGAAGTCCAGATCCGTCACGCGGTCTACCAGCAGGAACGGGTAGCGGTGAGGCAGGTATTCGCGAATCTCGTTGATGTCCATCATTTCGGGGGGAAGCCTGTAATAAGATAGGGAGCGCAGGTGCTGACCACACGCTCCTTTTGCAGTCCAAAGAGGAGCCAGCTAGCGACTGTTCACTCTTGCTCAGGAAATGGTATCAGCCTTCTGATGTCGGCTGGCCACCTGAGGTCACGGTATCGACACGTTTTTCCAGCTGCTGGAGCCGTTTGGCCATGTCATCGAGCTGGCGAATGCGCGCCGCGCTCTTACGCCAGTCAGCCAGGGGCTGCATGGCCGTGCCGGATGAATAGGAACCAGGTTCGGTGATCGAGCGGGTCACCATGGTCATTCCGGAAACAAATACGTTATCGCAGATATCGATATGCCCCACCAGGCCCACACCACCCGCCAGCATGCAATGCTTGCCGATGCGCGCACTGCCGGAGATGCCGACACAGGCAGCCATGGCCGTGTGATCACCGATCTGCACGTTGTGGGCGATCTGGATCTGGTTGTCGAGCTTGACCCCGTCACCGATCCGGGTGTCGGACAGCGCACCGCGGTCAACGGCAGTGTTGACGCCGATTTCCACGTCATCGCCGATGGTTACGCCGCCAATCTGGGCGATCTTGCGCCAGATGCCTTTCTCGTTGGCGAAGCCGAAGCCCTCACCGCCGATCACGGCACCCGACTGGATGACCACACGCTTGCCGATGGTCACGTCGTGGTAGAGCGTGACGCGCGGGGCCAGCCAGCCACCTTCGCCAATCACGCATCGTGCACCGATGAAGCAATGTGCACCAATGCTGACGTTGGCGCCGATGCGCGCACCGCTTTCGATGACTGCAAACGGCCCGATACTGGCGCTCGCATCCACCTGGGCATCCTCCGCCACCACGGCGCTGGGATGAATACCCGCCACAGCCTTGGGTTTGGGGTCGAACAGGTGGGAGATACGCGCATAAGCCAGGTATGGGTCAGCCACGACCAGGGCATTGCCGGCGAAGCCTTCGGCGTCCGCAGCCTTGAGCAGCACCGCAGCGGCCTGGCAGTTGTCCAGGTATTTGCGGTATTGCGGGTTGGCGAGGAAGCTCAATTGACCGGGGCCAGCCTCCTGCAAGGTAGCCAGCCCGGTAATCTGCAGCGCTTCAGGGCCTTTCAGTGTGGCCCCGAGGGCCTCGGCCAGCTGGCCGAGCGTCATGGTCACGGTCATATCAACGCGCTTGGTTCATACGCTCGATGACTTGGCGGGTGATGTCGTACTGAGGCTTGACATCGATGACCGCGCCGCGCTCGAGAACCAGGTCGTAGCCGCCCTTCTTGATCACTTCCTCGACAGCACCGTCCAGCTTCGGCTTGAGCTGCTTGAGCATGTCGCGGTCAGCAACGGCCTTGGCCTCGTTCAGTTCCTTGGACTGGAACTGGAAGTCACGGGCTTTCTGCTTGAATTCGAGCTCCAGGCGCTCACGCTCCTGCTGCTGCATCTTGTCGCCACCCTTGATCAGGCGGTCCTGGATGCCCTTGGCGCTGCTTTCCAGGCTCTTCAGCTTGGTCAGTTGCGGGCCGAACTTCTTCTCGGCGTCGACCGCGTACTTCTTGGCGGCATCGGATTCGAGCAGGGCCATCTGATAGTTCAGCACGGCGACCTTCATTTCGGCGAAAGCCGGGGTGGCGACCAGCGCCGCGGCCACTACGGCCAGTTGAGCCAATTTACGCACGATGCACTCCTGGAAAAACCGTTGTCGTTAAGCAAGGGCCGACCTTAGAAGGTCTGGCCCAGAGAGAATTGGAACACCTGGGTATCGGCATCGGTCGGCTTCTTCACCGGCATCGCCAGGCTGAAGCTCAACGGGCCCAGGGCCGTGATCCAGGTGACGCCCAGGCCGACCGAACTGGCCATGCCCGAGAAGCCTACCTTCTCGCAATCCGGCTTGCTGCCACAGTTGGTGTCGAACACGTTACCCACGTCCCAGAATACCGAGGTACGCAGGGAACGCTGGTCCTTGACGAACGGCAGCGGGAACAGCAGCTCGACGCCACCTTGTACCAGCACGTTGCCACCGAATGGCAGCGGATCCTGGTCCGGGTCGGCGATGGTGCCCGGGTTCTTGCCGGTACTAGGCGTACTGCGCGGGCCCAGCGTACTGTCTTTGAAACCACGCACGGAGTTGAAGCCACCCGCGTAGTAGTTCTCATAGAACGGCAGGCCCGAGGTGCTACCGTAGCCATCACCATAGCCCAGTTCGGTATGCAGGCGCAGGGTGTAATCGTTGGTAATCGGCTTGAACAGCTGGCCGCGGTAGTCGAGCTTGTAGAACGACAGGTCGCTGCCTGGAATGGTGCTCTCGAGCGTCAGGCTCTGGGAGTGACCACGGGTCGCCAGCACACCTTTGTTCAGGGTCGACTCGGACCAGCCGATCGAGGCCTTGAAGTTGGTGAAGTTGTCACCTTCCTGCTTGAGGAAGTCGAAGATCTCGTCAACGGTGTACTTGCCGGTCTTGATCTTGTCCTGCTGAACGGTCAGGCCGTAGGTCAGGCGCGAGGTTTCGCTGATCGGGTAACCAAGGCTGACACCGGCACCCAGGCTGTCCACCGCATAGCTGGCCACGTCGACGTCGAGGTCGCTGTAGTCGGTGCTGCGGTAGAAGGCGTTGTAGCCCAGGCTCACGCCGTCGGCGGTGAAGTAGGGATCCACGAAGCCGAAGTTGTAGCGCGTCTGGTATTGCGAACGGGTCAGGCCGATGGACACCTTGTTACCGGTACCGAGGAAGTTGCTCTGGCTGATCGAACCACCCAGGATCAGGCCGGCGCTCTGGGCGAAACCGACGCTGGCGGTGATCGAACCGGA
>Ga0153918_1000925_pt1 | contig 12511 bp, 11 predicted proteins | sample TSFL002MetaG_FD_104687 | JGI IMG/M metagenome (GOLD analysis project Ga0153918, IMG submission 104687) | Attine ant fungus gardens microbial communities from Florida, USA - TSFL002 MetaG | ecosystem: Host-associated > Fungi > Mycelium > Unclassified | place: USA: Florida, Paynes Creek Historic... | reverse complement strand
ACTCCCGACCGGGCGAGGCCCCGATGCGACGCGCCCCGCCGAACTCTGGCGATACGGGCCTACTGCACCTCTATTCGGCGCAGTTCCGGCGTATCGCCAGAGTTCGGCGGCCGGCCGGCTACCGGTTCGCCGCCCGCGGTGCCCCGATGCCCGGGTCGATCTGGAACGGGCCCGACGCCGACGGCCGCACGTCGAAGTCGAAGATCGCCGTCGGGATGTACACCGTCGAGCACGAGTTCGGGATGTCGACGACGCCCGACAGTCGTCCCTCGATCGGCGCCGCGCCCAGCAGCAGGTACGCCTGCTCCGGCGAGTAGCCGAACTTCGTCAGGTAGTCGATCGCGTGCAGGCAGGCGCGCTGGTACGACAGGTGCGAGTCGAGGTAGCGCTGCTCGCCGTCGAGCGTCACCGAGGTGCCCGAGAAGGCGATCCACTCGCTGAACTGCGGGTCGACGTTGCCCGGCACGAAGATCGCGTTCTCGTGCACGCCGTACGTGTCCATGCCGCCCGTGATGACGTCGACGCGCAGGTCGATGAACCCGCCCATCTCGATCGCGCCGCAGAAGGTGATCTCGCCGTCGCCCTGCGAGAAGTGCAGGTCGCCGACCGACAGGTTCGCGCCGTCCACGTAGACGGGGTAGAAGACCCGCGAGCCCTTCGACAGGTTCTTGATGTCCTGGTTGCCGCCGTTCTCACGGGGCGGCGCCGTGCGCGCGGCCTCGCCGGCGACGCGCGCGAACTCCGACTCGGCGAGCGAGCCGAGCAGCGCGTGCTCCGCCTCGGGCGGCAGCGCGAGCGGCGGCACCCGGTGCGGGTCGGTCGCGATGAGGTCGCCCTCGCGCTTGTTCCACTTCGCGAGCAGATCGGCCGAGGGCGCGGTGCCCATGAGCCCCGGGTGGATGAGGCCCGGGAACGACACGTTCGGCACGTGGCGGCTGGTCGCGATCTGACCCGTGAAGTCCCAGATCGCCTTGTACGCATCCGGGAACTGCTCGGTCAGGAACCCGCCGCCGTTGCCGCGGGAGAAGATGCCCGTGTAGCCCCAGCCCTGGCCGGCGAGCGGGCCCGAGTCCTCCTGCGGGATCGGGCCGACGTCGAGGATGTCGACGATGAGCAGGTCGCCGGGCTTCGCGCCCTCGACCCGAAACGGGCCGCTCAGCTTGTGCACCTCGAGCAGCGGCGCGTTCAGGACGTCCTCGGCCGAGTCGTCGTTCACGATCGCGCCGTCGAACCACTCGCGGCAGTCGACCCGGAACGCGTCGCCCGGCTTGACGGTCGCCACGGGCGGGATCTCGGGATGCCACCGGTTGTGGCCGATCCTCTCCTGGTCGGTGAACTTCTTGCTCGAGTCGAGCGGGAAGATGACGTCGGGCATGGGATCTCCTCTGGTTCGTCGTCGAACTACTGGATGCGGGGGAGGGGTCTCGTCGCGCCCGTGCCGTCGCGGCGGGCGGGCGGGGCGGGGTTCGGGTCCGGTCGGCGCGCCCCGGGCGGTGCCGGCCGTCGTCGTCGCGCAGGTCACGCGCGCGGCAGCTTCAGGTGGAGCGGGTTCCCGGTCGTGCGCGGCGCCGGCCGCCCGGCGCGCGCGGGACGCCCGGCGCCGGGCAGACGGCTGACGACCTCGGGCTCGTGCGCGCTCCGCGCGGCCCGGTCGATGAGGCCGAACGCGGCCGAGCCGGTGCGGCCGAGCCGGGGCGAGCTCATGCGGCGCGGCGCGCGGGAGCCGCAGGCGGCGCAGTCGACGGCATCCGGCACGGACGCCATCGGGAAGACGGCGTCGAACGGCTCGCACGATCCGCAGGAGAACTCGTAGGTGGGCACTGACGACTCGTTTCCGCGCCGTCTCGGACCGTCGTCGTCGACGATCGGAGGCTGCGCCTCGGTGGACGTCCCGACCGGGTCGACGCCGTTCCCGCGCAGCACGGAACGGCACGCCGAAGGCGCGCGAAGAACCTGCTCGCGGATCGCGAAAACCTGGTGCGACCCGAGGTTTTCTCCGGCTGTCGAAGAACCGGCCGAGGGTTTCGCCAGGCTATCGGCCCCCTGACCGAGCGGTCAACGGATCATCAGGCAGTGCTCAGGAACCGCGGTCCGGGGTGACGGAATCGCGCCGTTCGGCGTGCGCGACGGGGAGGCGCCCCTTCCGGTCGTCCGCGTGCGCCTCGGCATCCATTTCCTGGTTTCGGCCCTTCTGCAACGTGCAGAGGGGCCGAAACCAGGAAATAGGAGATGGAGATGAGGCGCGGCGGCAGTCCGGCGGGCCGCCCCTCAGTGCGCGAACGCCGGCGGATGCCGCACGTCCGGCGCGTTCGCCTCGAGCGACTCGAGGTACGCCGTCTCCTCCCGAACGTGCCGCAGGAAGACATCCGCGAGGTCGCGCGAGAAGCCGTTGCGCACGACGACGCGCTGCACCGTGACGTCGGTGAGGCCGGCGGGCAGCGGATAGCTCGGCACGAGCCAGCCGTGCATGCGCAGGCGATCCGAGAGGTGGTGCAGCGTCCAGTGGCCGTTCGTGCGGTCCGACAGGCGCCACGCGAGCACCGGGATGTCGCCGCCGTCGCTCACGAGCTCGAACTCGGGCATCGCGCCGATCTCCCTCGCGAGGTGTCGTGCGACGTCGCGGCACGCGCTCTGCACGCGGGTGAACCCGTCGCGGCCGAGCCGCAGGAAGAGGTAGTACTGCAGGAGCACCTGGGAGCCCGGTCGCGAGAAGTTGAGACCGAAGGTGGGCATCTCGCCGCCGAGGTAGGAGACCTTGAACACGAGGTCCTCCGGCAGCGCCGTCGTGTCGCGCCACACGATCCAGCCGAGCCCGGGGTAGGTCAGGCCGTACTTGTGCCCCGACACGTTGATCGAGGCGACGCGCGGCACGCGGAAGTCCCAGTCGAGGTCGGGCTGCAGGAACGGGGCGACCATGCCGCCGGACGCCGCGTCGACGTGCAGGGGCACGTCGACGCCGCGCGCCGTCGCGATCGCGTCCAGCGCGGCCGACAGCTCGGCGACCGGCTCGTAGCGGCCCGTGTAGGTCACGCCCATGATCGCGACCACGCCGATGGTGCGCTCGTCGACCACGGCATCCAGCTGCGAGCCGTCGAGCACGGGGTGCTCGGCCGAGATCGGCACGTAGCGCGGCTCGACCTCGAAGTAGTCGCAGAACTTCTCCCAGCACACCTGCACGGCGCTGGAGACGACGAGGTTGGGACGCTCCACGTCGAGGCCGGCCGCCCGGCGGGCGTGTTGCCAGCGGCGCTTGAGGGCGAGGCCGGCGAGCATCGCCGCCTCCGAGGAGCCGACCGTCGAGGTGCCGATCGAGCGCTCGGGGTCGGGCGTGTGCCACAGCTCGGCGAGCATGCGCCAGCACCGCTCCTCGATCGCGGCGGTCATGGGGTACTCGTCCTTGTCGACGAGGTTCTTGTCGGCGGTCTCGACGAGCAGCCGGGCGGCCTGGTCCTCCATCCAGGTGCCGACGAAGGTCGCGAGGTTCAGCCGCGCGTTGCCGTCGAGCATGGCCTCGTCGCGGACGATCTGATATGCGGTCGAGGGCGACATCTCGTCGTCGGGGAGACGGTCGCGGACAATCGCGGTCGCCTCGCCCGCTCGGGTGAAGAGCGGATTGACGTCGACCACGTCGCGGTCGACGTCGAACGACGACCTGCGGCCGTGACCGCGATGATGCGGATGCGAGGCCATGGGGCTCCTTCCAACGGGCGCGTCCGCGCTCGGCGCCTCGGCCGGCCGCCGGTCGACGACCGGCCGAGACCCCGAGCCGGAACGCGCAAGGGCACGTGCTCGCGCACCGTATTGCGCGAAGCGTCATGGTCCCTGTGTCCAGGGGTGCGGCGGGTGCGGCGGTGCGGCCGGCGGCGGGAGGGCTGCCCGCCGAACTCTGGAGATCTCGCGCTGGTGCGGCCGTATTCGCGCCGGTGATGCGGTATCTCCAGAGTTCGGCGGCGAGGCTGCGTTGGAACGCGACAGCCCGCGAGGTGGCGTCCGGGCCGCGCGTCGACCGTGGCCCTGCCCGCCGCGCCGCGCGCTCGCTCGCCCGCCCGGACGGCTCGGCAGCCCCGTGCTCCGGGGCAACAGCGCGTCATCTTGCGTCGTCCGCTTCGCGATCGCGCTCGCGGCGCGCATGATGGACGGGAGCGCTCGCCCGGCGAGCGCCGTCCGCACGGCCCGGCGCCGTGCGCCTCGCGCGTCCCGCGCAGCGCCGCCGCGGACCGCGTCGCGTCGCGCGCGTCCCGACGCGCGCCCTCGAGCAAGGAAGGAGTTCGCAACATGTGCCGACTGCTCGCCTACGCAGCGCCACGTGACACCACGGTCACGAAGGTGGTCGGGTCGATGAACAGCGACGCCTTCCAGCGCATGACGAGCGTGCACAGCGACGGCTGGGGCACCGCCTGGCTCGCCCAGGGCCCCGGCGAGGACGCCCCCGAGATCGAGTCGCTGCGCATCTCCACGCCCGGCCAGCACGACCCGGTGCTCTCGGCGCTGCTGCGCGAGAGCCCCTCGTCGGCGCGGCTCGTGCACCTGCGGCTGGCGACCGACGACTTCAAGCGCACCAAGGTCAACACGCACCCCTTCGTGGGCGACGGCATCGCCTTCGCGCACAACGGCTCGATCGTGCCGACGCACAAGTTCGCGAGCGTCCTCGACGCCGAGAGCTTCGCCGGCGTGCAGGGCGACACCGACAGCGAGCTCTACTTCGCGCTCGTGCGGCAGAACCTGCGCCGCCTCGGATCGCTGCGGCAGGCCGTCGTCGAGACCGTGCACACGCTGCGCGAGCTCTTCCCGACCGCGAGCCTGAACGCCGTGCTGCTCACGGCCGACGAGCTCGTGGTGGTGCACGCCTCCAGCACGGCATCCGTGACGGCGGAGACCTTCGCGCGCTACGGCATCGACGCGGAGGACCTGCCCGACGGGCACGTGGACGCGTACTACCGGCTCTCCATGCTCCGCAGCGCCGACGGCACGACCGTCTTCGCCTCGACCGGAATCGACACCTCGGGCTGGACGGTCGTCCCCGACGACACGGTCACGCACGTGGACCTCGCGACGCTCGACCTCTCGCAGCGGGCGCTGTTCCCCGCGGCCGCGCGCGGCACCTCGGCGGATGCCGGGGACGGCGCGCAGCCGGTCGCGGCGACCGCGACCGCGGGCGCGGCCGTCATGGACGCCATCGCCGCGGCGGACGCCGTCGACGCCTGGCGCACGACGCGCGAGCGCGGCTCGGTGTGGGTCGCCCCCGTGCGCGACACCGGCCGCAGCCTCGACCCGTTCGTCGACGGCCGCCCGCTGCCGGCTCCCGTCGACCTCGCCTCGCGTCGCCGCCGCGCCGTCTGAGCTGGGCGCCGTCGCACGGGCCGGCGCCCCTCGACCGGGGCTGCGCGCAGAACCCAGGAGAATACGCGAACAGATCCCTGTATTCGGGATCTGTCCGCGTATTCTCCTGACTTCTGCGCAGCCGTGTCAGAGCATGTGCGCATGGAAGCGCGACTCCCCGACTCGGACGCCCCCGCCGTGAGCACCGCGAGCACCGGCGGGAACGTGCGGCTGAGCGGCCTGCTCGTCTGCGCGAGCGCCGACGAGGCGGAGATCGTGCGTGCGCGGCTGCCGCTCCACGTCGAGCTGACGCGCGCCGAGCCGGGATGCGAGTCGTTCGACGTGCGGGAGACCGAGGAGCCGCTCATCTGGCGGGTCGAGGAGCGGTTCGCCGACTCCGCAGCCTTCGCGACTCACCAGGCGAGGGCGGCCGCGAGCGAATGGGGCCGCGCGACGGCCGGCATCGAACGCCGGTACACGGTCGTGGGACTCCCGCCGGTGGCTTCCTGAACGTCGCACGGCACCGGCCCTGCGGTGGCCGGCCCGCCTCGTCGCTTCGCGCGATCCCCGAACCCGGGTCGCTGGGCGGGGCTGACGCACTATTCGCGTCTGCTCCGCCGAGCGGCCCGCGTTCGGCGATCGGGCCCGGTCGCGCGCCGGCGCGAGCGGGAACGCCCGACGGGCCGCCCGTAGACTTGGCGGTGTGAGCGTGAACCCAGATCTCGTCGGGCGCCGGTACGCGCTGCCCGAGCCGTACGCCGTCGGTCGTGAGCACGTCCGTGCCTTCGCGCGCGCCGTGCTCGCCCAGAACCCGCTGCACTTCGACGTCGAGGCGGCCCGGGCGGCCGGCTACGCCGACGTCATCGCGCCCACGACCTACCCGGCCGTGCTCCAGGACGCGGCGCTCCAGCTGCTCCTCGCCGAGCCGGACGCCGGCTTCGCTATCCACCAGGTCGTGCACGGCGACGAGAAGTTCGCCTACGCCCGCCCCATCGTCGCGGGCGACGACCTGCGCACCGAGCTCGAGGTCACGAGCGTGAAGACGCTCGGCGGCAACGCCATGATCTCGGCGGCGACGCGCATCACCGACACCGACGGCAACGACGTCGTGACCGCGACCGCCACGCTCGTCGTGACCGCCGCGGCCGCGGGCGAAGGAGCGTGACGACCATGACCGGCACGATCGACCAGGCCTCGACCGCCGCAGCCGCCGCGACCCCCGTCGACCTCGCGACCCTCGGCGCGGGCGCCGTCGTCGCCGAGCGCACGATCCGCCTGACCCGCGACTCGCTCGTGCGCTACGCGGGCGCCTCGGGCGACTTCAACCCCATCCACTACCGCGACGACGTCGCCCGCTCGGTCGGCCTCGACGGCGTGCTCGCGCACGGCATGCTCACGATGGGCGCCGCCGTGCAGCCCGTCGTCGACCTGCTGGGCGACCCCGCCCGCATCCTCGAGTACGGCGTGCGTTTCACCCGCCCCGTCTTCGTCGACGCGGATGCCGGGGCCGACGTGACGATCACCGCCAAGGTCGGCAAGTCCGCCGACGAGCACGGCGTCGCCCGCATCGACCTCACGGTCTCCTTCAACGGGCAGACGGTGCTCGGCAAGGCGCAGGTGCTCGCGCGCGTCGACGGCGTCAGCGCCGTCGTCCCGGCCCCCGCCGGAGCCGCCGCGTGACGGGCCCGCTGCTCTCGGAGCTCACGACCTCGCGCGTGGGCGGCCCGGCCGAGCGCGTGCTCGCGCCCGCGACCCGGCGCGAGCTCGTCGAGACGGCCCGCGAGCTCTTCGACTCCCGCGAGCCCTTCCTCATCGTGGGCGGCGGCTCGAACCTGATCGTCGCCGACGAGGGCTTCGAGGGCACGGTGCTGCGCATCGTCACCCGCGGCGTCGAGCTCGCCGACCTGACGCGCGACGACGCCGGCTCGGTCGTCATCCGCGTCGAGGCGGGCGAGCCGTGGGCCGAGCTCGTCGACGCCACCGTCGCCCGCGGCTGGTCGGGGCTCGAGGCGCTCGCCGGCATCCCCGGATGCGCGGGGGCGGCGCCCGTGCAGAACATCGGCGCCTACGGCCAGGAGGTCTCCCGCGTGCTCCGCCGGGTCGAGTTCCTCGATGCGGAGTCGGGCGAGCTCGCCTGGCTCGACGCCGCCGAGCTCGAGCTCGGCTACCGCTCCTCGCTCATCAAGCACGGCGAGCTGCGCGGCCTCGTCACCCGCATCGAGCTGGAGCTCATCGAGCTCTCGCCCGAGCACGAGGCCGTCGACGAGGGCGCGCCCGTGCAGTACGCCCAGCTCGCGAAGGCGCTCGGCGTGGAGGTCGGCGATCGCGTGCCCGCCGCTCGCATCCGCGACGCCGTGCTGCGGCTGCGCCGGTCGAAGGGCATGGTGCTCGACCCCGGCGACCCCGACTCGGTGTCGACCGGCTCGTTCTTCGTCAACCCGGTCGTGTCGCGCTCGTTCGCCGTCGGCCTCCCCGAGGACGCCCCCCGCTTCGACGCGCCGCACGCCCCCGACGGCACCCCGCTCGTGAAGCTCAGCGCCGCCTGGCTGATCGAGCACGCCGGCGTTCGCCGCGGCTTCTCGCTGCCCGGCTCGGGAGCAGCGATCTCGTCGAAGCACACGCTCGCCATCGTCAACCGCCGCAACGCGACGGCCGAGCAGATCGTCGAGCTCGCCCGCTACGTGCGGCTGCGCGTCGAGGACGAGTTCGGCGTGCACCTCGTGCCCGAGCCGATCCTGGTCGGTCTCGAGCTGTAGCCGGCCGACCTCGGCTCGCCGAAAGGAAGGCGGGGTCCCTCGTACGACGTACGAGGGACCCCGCCTCTTTTTCCCCCCCCGCGACGAGATGAGACGAGACGAGACGAGACGACGCGCGACGAACCGGCGCGGTCGCCCCGCGTCACGCCGGGAGCAGACCGGAGCCGACCAGCTCCGCGCGAAGCGCCCAGAGCCGCCGCGCCGCCTCGATCCGCGGGTTCTGCGCGGGGAGCGCCGCGAGGTTCCGCGACTGCTCGGCCTCGCCCGGTGCGAGTCCGGCCGCGACCAGGTCGGCGCGGAGCTGCTCGATCGCCTGACGGACGGCGTCGGCCGCCTGCGACGGCGCCTCGGTCGTGACGGCGGCGCCGGGCTCGCCCGCATCCAGGCCGAGCGCCCGCACCGCGTCGGGCAGTCCCGCGCCCGAGCGCTGCGGGTCGCCGAACGCCAGCGGCGTCGCCGACGCCTTGAGGATCTCGAAGAGCCGGTCGACCCGCGCGGCCGTCCGCAGCCGCAGCTCGGGCCGTTCGAAGTCCGGGTGGTGAGCCAGGACCAGAGCCGCCAGCCCCGCGATGTGCGGGGTCGCCATCGACGTGCCGTCCCAGGCCGCGAATCCGTTGTCGGGGACGGACGAGACGATCGCCACCCCGGGTCCGCACACGTCGACCTCCGGGCCGTGGCAGGAGAACTGCGCCGAGAACAGCCCGCGGTCGGACGCGCCGCCCTTCCACGGCTGCCGGGCGTGATAGCTGCTGTCGGGGAACGTGCCCTCCTGCCCGATGGCGGCGACGGTCAGCACGTCCGGCGACAGGCCGGGGAACTGCACCGCGTCGCCCGAGTTGCCCGCCGCGACGATGCACGCCACGCCCTGCTCGCGGGCCTGGGCGAGCTTCTGCAGCATGATCTGCGACACGCCGCCGGCCCCGAGGCTCATGTTGACGACGTCCATCCCCTGGTCGATGCAGTAGTCGACCGCGTCGAGCAGGCTGCTCACGCGGCCGCCGGGGAAGATCCGCAGCTCGTGCAGCTCGGCCGCCGGCGCGAAACCGCGCACCCCGTGCCCGTCGTCCGTTCCCGCGATGATGCCGCTGCAGTGCGAGCCGTGCGCGATCACGTCCTGCGTCCACTGCCCGGAGCCCGGTGCCGCGCCCGTGAAGTCGACCCCCGAGACGATCCGCCGCAGGTCGTCGTGGGTGAGCGCCGCGGCGCCGGAGTCGATGACCGCCACCGAGACGCCACGGCCGTTCATCGCGGCGGGCACCCGGTCGAGCCGCATCAGGGCTTGTCCCCAGCCGAGCAGCTGGCGCTGCGGGAACCCCGCGAACGAGTCCGACAGCGACTCCAGCACGACGGAGTTGGCCGCCCCGGACGTGAGCGCCGGCCGGTCGACCCAGCGCGACCAGTAGCCGTGCAACGGGTTCACGTACAGTGCTCGGAGCGTGTCGTCCGACTCGTTGCTCAGCGAGATCGCCACCGTTCCGGTCGCGTCGGTCCTGCCCTGGGCGGGCACGCCGCTGCCGTAGAGGTACACCGTGGCGTCGGGAACCGGTGCGCCGTCGGGGCCGGTGACGGTGAGCCGCCACGTGGTGGTGGTGCCGAACGGGCTCACCAGCTGCGGGTCGCCGCCGAGGTCGGCTCCCGCCCCGCCGAGCTGCGGCAGGACGGGGTAGTCCTCCTCGACGACGACCTGCGGATGCTGGGCGAGCCGATCGCGGATCTCGTCGGGCATCGTCGCGGCGACCACGGTCTGGGTGATCGACGGGCCGGCGTTGGCGAGCGTGAAGCCGCGAGGTCGCAGCTCGTGCTCGACGACCACGTCGGGGTCGGCCCTGAGCTGCTCGACGACCCAGTCGAAGTCGAGCGGCTCGGCCGACATCGGAGCGATGCCGGCGTCCTGGGCGACCAGGAAGGCGCGCGGTCGCGAGGCCACGGGGCCGTCGGGCGAAGCGTTGGGGGACATCGGTCCTCCTCCTTGATCTACGGTGCTGGAGGTGCTGGAGGTGCTGGAGGTGCTGCGGGCGTCGGGGTCGGGAGCGGATCGTCGGGCACCACGACGACCGCGGGCGCGAGGGTCGCGGCCAGTTCGTCCGCGCGCATCGGGGTCGTCTCGACGATCAGCCGGTCGGAGCGTGATGCGACGACCGAGACGGTCGGATCCCGTTCGAGGGCGGGCCGGAGGGGACCCAGCACCGCGGCCGGTCCGGAGAGGATGAACCGCTCCGGACCGGAGCGGTCGCCGCCGGGCCTCTCCTGCGATGGACCGGGGCCGCTCATGGCTCCGGCAGCGCCGGGTCCTCGGCCCGCGCGGCGGCGATCGCCGCGACGACGGCGCGCACACCGGCGAGCGGGTCGCCCGCCGTGCCCGCCCGATAGCCGGCGACCGCGTCCCGGAGCCCGCCGATCACCGGGAGCAGGGCCGGGTGATCGAGGGCGTTCGCGTCGAGATAGCGGAACAGCTGCACGAGCAGCTCGCCCGCCTGCCGCCGTGATGGATCGTCCGCGCCCTCGGCCGGCGCGGCGGCGAGCGCGGCGGCGCCGAGCCCGGCGCTCGCGACGGACACGGCATCCGGCCTGGTGAAGGTGATCTCGGTCATCTGCGTCGACCTCCGCCCTATTCGACGCCGCCGGGGGCGACGACCTGGAACGGCAGCAGCTTCAGGAACGGCGCGGCCGCGTCGCCGACCGCCCGACCGGTCTTCGCGTCGCCGAGCAGCCCGCCCGCGACGCCTCCCGCGGCGCCGGCGAGGCCGGAGAGCAGGTTGCCGAACAGGCCCGCCGGCACGAGGATCAGCTTGTCGTCCGAGGGCTGGCCGGCCGGGTCGGCCGAAGCGGGCGCCAGCGCCGGCGGCACCTCGTGGAACGGCAGCACGCTCTCGAGCAGCTTGCCCGCCACGCCGCCGATCGCGGCGCCCGTATCGCTTCCGCCGAACAGGCCGCCGATCTCGCCGCCGATCGTCGAGGCGAGCCCGCCGACGATGCTGCCGAAGAAGCCCGCCGGGACCACGACCAGCCGCTCCTCGTCGGCGACGGCCCCGTCGGGACCCGCCGAGGCGGGCGTCAGCGCCGGCGGTACCTCCTGGAAGGGCACGAGCTGACTGATGATCGGGGCCGCCGCGTCGCCGATCGCGCGGCCCTGCTTGCCGCCGACGAGGCCGCCGAAGGCGCCCGCGACCCCGCCGAGCAGGTCGCCGAAGAAGCCGGCGGGAACCACGACCATCGGCTCGCCCGGGGCCTCGCCGTCGGCCGGTGCCGCCGCCGGGGGCACCACCTGGAAGGGCAGCACCGCGCCGATCGCGCCGCCGACGGTCGAGCCGATCGTGGATCCGGTGCCGCCGTTCCCGCCGAACCACCGATCGACCTGCCCGCCGAGCAGCTTGCCGCCGATGCCCCCGAGGATGCCGCCGAGGAAGCCGGCGGGCACCACGATCAGGTCCTCGGCCGGTCCGGCGGCGCCCTGCCCGTCCGGTCCCGCGCTCTGCGGGGCGACCTCGGCGGGGATCACCTGGAAGGGGAGGAGCTTGATGAGCGGCGACGCCGCCTCACCGATCTGCTTACCGAGCTTCGGCTTGCCGAAGAAGCCGCCCGTGAGCTCGCCGACGGTGCCCGAGAGCCCGCCGACGATGTCCGCGATGAACCCCGCGGGCACGACGACGAGGGCGCCCTCGCCGACGTGCTTCGCGGGTGCGTGCGCCGCGGCCGCGGGGTTCGTCTTCGCGGGGGTCGCCGCCGGTGCGGCCTCTCCGCCGATCGCGCTCAACGCCGCCGTCACTGATCCAGCCATGATGTCCTCCTGCCGTTGGGCCCCTGAGTGGTGGGGTCGGCTTCCACGATCGGCAGCCCGCGTCACGCCGAGGTCGGCGCGGCGTCCGCCGCCCGTCACGAGGCCGTCGCGTGGGCGGCCCGGCGCCGTCGCGGCGGCGTCACCGTCGTGTCACCGCGAGGCGTCGCGATCGGCGCCGTCGACCGGGACGGGCCGCTCGAGCCGGGTGGGCGCGGTCGCAGCACGGTGATGCCGCGGTGACGGCGCCGTGACGCCGTCGCGGCGGCGCGGCGACGGGGCGAGGACGCGGCGGCGCCCGGCCGATGCCCTCGCCACGGCGAGTCGTGCTGGCGCGCGCCAGCACGACTCGCCGTCCCCGGGTATCTGCGACGGCGATCGACGCTCGTACCCACCGAGCACGGAGGGAGGCCGCGATGGCCGCGACACCCATGACCATCGGATCCGGGCGAGCGACGGTGCGCCTGCTGCCCGACTTCGCGCTCGAGCGCGACGGCGAGCGCATCGAGGTGGCGCCCAGCGCGCAGCGGGTGATCGGCTTCCTCGCCGTCCAGTCCGCTCCGCAGGCGCGCCGCGGGTTCGTCAGCGCCGCCCTCTGGCCCGACTCGCCGGAGTCGCGGGGGCAGGCGAGCCTCCGATCGGCGCTCTGGCGCGGGCCGGT
>Ga0153918_1000924_pt1 | contig 12515 bp, 10 predicted proteins | sample TSFL002MetaG_FD_104687 | JGI IMG/M metagenome (GOLD analysis project Ga0153918, IMG submission 104687) | Attine ant fungus gardens microbial communities from Florida, USA - TSFL002 MetaG | ecosystem: Host-associated > Fungi > Mycelium > Unclassified | place: USA: Florida, Paynes Creek Historic... | reverse complement strand
GGCTTCGATCGTGGCCGCCAGGCTCTGGGCCAGTTTCAGCGGGTTGAGGTGCGCACCCCTGGCGTCATACAGCGCGGCCTGGTAGCGCGGGCTGTCGATCCATTGCGGCAGCTCGTCGCGGCCGATCAGGCGCAGGGCGTCGTAGCCCCATTTGTGCTCGGCGTCGTGCAAGGCTTCTTCGAGCATCTTTATCCGCCGAGGCAGCACCGCCGTCCACAGGCTGCCGAGCCGGTAATCGATGTCGAAGCCATGGCGCAAGGGCAGCTCGCACATCTCGTCGGCGGCCCAGCACATGCTGTCCCACAGGCGCCGGGTGCGTTCCACGCCCAGTGCTTTCTCCAAGGGGGGCATGTCGCACGACCAGCCCAGCAGCGCCTGGCCACCGTTGCGCCCGGAGGCGGCCCAGGCGACCCGGCTGGCTTCCAGCAGGGTCACACGCTTGCCGGCCAAGGTCAGGCGCAGGGCAGTGTGCAGGCCACTGAAGCCGGCGCCGATGATCAGCACATCGGTGTCGTGCGGGCCTTGCAGGGTAGGGCGCAAGGGAATGCTGGCGGGGTAGGTCTGGGCGTAGTAGCTGGCGACGTGCTGGGCGGATTGCTTGAACATGCCTTGGCCTCGTGAAATTTATTGTGGTTATTTTCATGAAAATCTAGCAGGGAATTTTCATGGCGCCAGGGCCGTTCGTCTTTTCTGATGGGTTGTATATGATCCGCAGGCCGCTCTGACAGGAGAACCCGATGCGTCGCCTGCCTTCCTTGACCGCCCTGCGCACTTTCGAATGTGCTACCCGCCATGGCCATTTCGGCCGCGCTGCCGCCGAGTTGTGCGTCACCGACAGCGCCGTCAGCCACCAGATTCGCCAGCTTGAAGAGCAGCTCGGCGTCGCCTTGTTCGAGCGCGTGGGCCGCCAGGTGCGCCCCAGTGCCGAAGCCGAACGCTTGCTGCATCACCTGCAACAAGCCTTCGAACTGATCGGCAAGGCCTGTGACGAACTGCGCGACCCGGCATCGCAAGCGGTACTCAGGGTGGCGGTTACAGCCGAGCTGGCGCAGAAATGGCTGGTCGCGCGCCTGGCCGACTTCAGCGGTCGCTACCCTCACATCACCCTGCACCTGCACGATCAACCAATCGATGCCGGCGCCCCGGCACTGGACGTCGACCTGGCCATCACCTACGGCACCGGTGCGCTGGACGCCAGCACCCATTTCGTCCGGCCCCTGCCGCTGCTGCAGTTCTTCCCGGTGTGCAGCCCCGGCCTGTTCAACCAGGGCGGGCTCAAGCGCCCACGGGACCTGGTGCGCCATTGCCTGTTGCACGATGACCAGGACGGCCGCACCTGGACCACCTGGCTGGCCACTCACGCCGAGGACGCCTTGCCCACCCGTCAGCTGTATTTTCCCCATGCCGCGCTGGCGCTGGAGGCTGCGCTGCTGGGGCAGGGCGTGGCGATGGGCGACAACCTGACCTGCCAGGCCGACCTGCAGAGCGGCCGGCTGGTGCGCCCGTTCAGTGCCAGCGTGACGGCGCAGGGGCAATACGCGCTGGTGTGCGAACGGCTGCGCCTTGAGCGGGCACCGGTGGCCGACTTCATCGAATGGTTCATCGAACAGCTGGGCGATAGCTGAATTCAATTCAGCTATCGCTGAGTTTTCATCGTTGGATGCCGCAAGCGAGGCGGCGTAGCGTGCAGCCATCACTCACCGATACGAGGTTGACCCATGGCACGTTCGCTCACCACCACCCCCAAGGCCGATGGCTTCCGCCTGCCCGGCGAATTCGAGCGCAAGGCGGGCTGCTGGCTCGGCTGGCCAGAGCGCCCGGATGTCTGGCGCAATGGCGCCAAGCCTGCGCAGAAGGTCTGGGTCGAGATCGTCACGGCAATTGCCTCCAGCGAGCCGGTTACGGTCTGCGCCTCCGCTGGCCAGTACGCCAACGCCCGGCGCCTGCTGCCACCGCAGGTGCGGGTGGTGGAAATGACCTGCAACGACACCTGGTTCCGCGACAGCGGTGCCTGCTTCGTGGTCAATGACAACAGCGGCGAAGTGCGTGGCGTCGACTTCGAATTCAACGCCTATGGCGGCCTCGATGGCGGCCTCTACTACCCGTGGGACAAAGACGACCAGATCGCCCAGAAAATCCTCGAGATCGAAGGCCTGGACCGCTATCGCGCGCCGCTGATCGCCGAGCTTGGCGGCATCCAGAGTGACGGCCAGGGCAGCCTGCTGACCACCGAGCAATGCCTGCTGAACCGCAACCGCAACGCCCACCTGGGCAAGGCCGAGGTGACCCGCCGCCTTGAAGACTACCTGGGGGCCGAGCAGGTGATCTGGCTGCCGCGTGGCTGCAAGTTCGACGAGACCGATGGCCACGTCGACGACCTGGCCTGCTTCGTGCGCCCCGGTGAAGTGGTGCTGCAATGGACCGACAACCGTGACGACCCGCAGTGGGAAATCTATCAGGAGGCCTACGATATCCTGCGCAGCACCCGCGATGCCCGTGGTCGTGAACTGAAGGTGCACAAGCTGCCGCAACCCGACGTGCTGCAATGGACGGCGGAAGAGGCGGCCGGGCTGGATCAGGTCGAAGGCACTCACCTGCGTGAGGCCGGTACCCGCATCTGTGCCTCGTACATCAACTATTACGCAGGCAATTCGGCCATCGTCGTGCCGCTGTTCGGCGACCGCAATGATGCCATTGCCCAGGCGACCCTGGCCGAGCTGTTCCCCGATCACTGCATCATCGGTATCGAGAACTCCCGCGAGATCCTGCTTGGCGGTGGCAATGTCGCCTGCATCACCATGCCGCAATACGCTGGAGGCCGCCGCTGATGAAGCCGAGCGCACTGGCCCTTGCGCTCGCCCTGGGCTGCGCCGCTTCTGCGGCCCAGGCTGCCGACGCACAACAGCCGACCGTAAACCTGTACATCTGGGGCGAGTACCTTGCCCCCGATACCTTGACCCGGTTCGAAAAGGAAACCGGCATTCGTGTGGTGGCCGACCACTTCGACTCGCTGGAAACCGCCGAGACCAAGCTGCTGACCGGTGGCAGTGGCTACGACGTGGTGCTCACCGCCGGCCAGCACCTGAGCCGGGCCATTGCCAGTGGCGCCCTGCAGCCGCTGGACAAAGCCCGGCTGCCGCACCTGGCCGGGGTGGGTGAAGAGTTCCGCCAGCACATGGCCGTGTTCGACCCGGGCAACCGCTATGCCGGGACCTATGCCTGGGGCACCACCGGGGTGGGTTACCAGCAGCAGGCGGTGGCTGCGCGCATGGGCGATGCGCCGCGTGACAGCTGGGCGATGCTGTTCGACCCGCAGGTGGTGGCGAAATTTGCCGATTGCGGGGTGAGCCTGCTCAACGACCCCAACGAAGTGTTCGCCGCCGTGATGCGCTATATGGGCCTGGACATCAACCAGCAGAGGCTTGAGGACCTGAAGGCGGCCGAGGTGCAACTGCGCAAGGTGCGCCCGTACATTCGTTACTTCGACAACGACCGCAACATCAACGACCTGGCCAATGGCGAGACCTGCGTGGCAATGTCGTGGAACGGCAACGTGGCCATCGCCCAAGGGCAGGCGCAGCAGGCGGGCAAGGCGTTTGAGCTGGACTACAGCATCCCGAAGGAGGGCACGTTGATCTGGCTGGATGCGCTGGTGGTGCCCAAGGATGCGCCACACCCGGACGCTGCGTGGAAGCTGGTGGATTACCTGATGCGGCCGGATGTGATCGCGCCGATTACCGATACCATCCACTACGCCAATGCGATCACGGCGGCGGATCAGCTGGTGGCTGCGCAGATCCGCAATGCGCCGGGGACCTACCCGCCGGCTGAGGTGCGGGCGCGGTTGTATGGCAAGAATGACAATGGCAAGGCCTTCAACCGCGAGCTGACCCGGGCGTTCAGCCGATTGAAGAGCGGGACCTGAATGTTGTGTTGGCTGTACTGGCCTCTTCGCGGCTAAAGCCGCTCCTACAGGGATTGCACAAGGCCCCGAGGCCGGCGTGGCTCCTGTAGGAGCGGCTTTAGCCGCGATGAGGCCAGCATGGGCAACCCATCAGCTTGGAGCTTTGCGCCTTGGTTTGCGGGCAGTGTTTTTGCCTTCGGCCGCCTTGCCTTTTGTGGCACCACTGCGCCGCTTCTTCTTCCACGGCGCCGCCTTGCCTACCGCCGGGCCAGTAATGGTCATGCGCATCCCGCGGCAACGCTCCACCAGCTTGCCCATCCACGCCGACTGCCGGGTGACGAACTCTTCCAGGCTCATCTCGCCGCTCTGCACCATGTCCAGTGCCTGTTCCCAGATGGCCGTCGTACCAGGGTCGGCAATGGCGCGGGGCACGGCGTCGATCAGGCTGAACGCGGCCGGGGTGGCAGACAGGGCCTTGCCGTTCTTCACCAGATAACCGCGGTCGAGCAAGCCCTGGATGATGCTGGCACGGGTGGCTTCGGTGCCGATGCCGGTGGTTTCCTTGAGCTTCTGTTTCAACCGTGGGTCGTCCACCAGCTTGGCGACGTTCTTCATCGCCTTGATCAGGTCGCCTTCGGTAAATGGTTTCGGCGGCTGGGTCCACAGGTCCTTCAGTTGCACATCATGCACGTCGCAGTCCTGGCCTTCGCGCAGGGCCGGCAGCACCTGGGCTGGCTGGGCCTCGCGGCCCTTGGCCGGGGTCAGCGCTTCGGGGAGGGCGCGGCGCCAGCCGGGTTCGACGATCTGCTTGCCGACGGCGCGCAGGGCATGGCCGGCGCAGTCGAACTCGGCCTGGGTGCGATCGTACTCGTGGTTGGGCAGGAACTGCGCCAGGTAGCGGGCACGGACCAGGGTATAGACCGCCTTGTGCTTGGCCGGCAGGCGTGCCGGGTCGCTGGCGGCTGCCGTGGGGATGATGCCGTGGTGGGCGCTGACCTTGGCGTCGTTCCAGGCGCGGGAGCGGCGCTGTGGCTCAAGGTGGGCTTGCAGCGGCGCCAGGCTGGCGTCTGCCCGCTGCAGTGCCGCGAGGATGGCGGGCGCCTCGCTGTGCTGGCTGACGGGCAGGTAGCCGCAGTCGCTGCGCGGGTAGGTGATCAGCTTGTGGGTTTCGTACAGTGCCTGGGCGATGTCGAGGGTTTCCTGGGCGCCGAGGCCGAACTTTTTCGAGCACAGCTCCTGCAGGGTACCGAGGTCGAAGGGCAGCGGTGCGGCCTCGCGCACGCGCTCGGTGGCGACTTTCAATACCCGCGCCGTACCGGCATCGTGCATGTCGCCAGCAGCCTGTCGGGCCAGCGCCTGGTTCAGGCAGCGGCCTTGGTCGTCGCAGGTGTCTTGCGGTGCGCGCCACTGGGCGTTGAAAGACTGGCCGGCACTTTCCAGCTGGACATCGATGGCCCAGAACGGCACGGGCACGAAATCAGCGATGCTGCGGTCGCGGTCGACCACCAGGCGCAGGGTAGGGGTTTGCACCCGCCCCACTGGCAGCACGCCCTGGTAGCCGGACTGGCGGCCGAGCAGGGTGAACAGCCGGCTCATGTTCATGCCGATCAGCCAGTCGGCGCGGGAGCGGCCCAGGGCCGAATGGTAGAGGTTGAAGGTTTCCTGGCCGGGCAGCAGGCGCGCCAGGGCCTTGCGGATCGAAGCGTCGTCCAGGGCCGACAGCCACAGGCGCTGGACCGGGCCGCGGTAGCGGCAGTGCTCGACCAGCTCGCGGGCAATCATTTCGCCTTCGCGGTCGGCGTCGGTGGCGATCACCAGTTCGCGGGCCTCGCCGAGCAGGCGCTTGACTGCCTTGAACTGGCTGGCGGTCTTGGGCTTGACCTGCATCTTCCACTTTGCCGGGATGATCGGCAGGTCGTCGAGGTTCCAGCGCTTGTAGCGGTCGTCGTAGCTGTCGGGCGGGGCGGTTTCCAGCAGGTGGCCGATGCACCAGGTCACGCAGACGTCGGTGCCCTGCCAGCAGCCGTCGGCCTTGCGGTTGGCGCCGAGCACCTTGGCGATGTCTTTGGCCTGGGAGGGTTTTTCGCAGAGGAACAGGCGCATGGCCGGGAACGCTTCATCGGGGAATGATGGGCACTAGGATGCGCAAGCGGGAGCGCGGAGGCAAGTTTTATCTGGATGGATGTACAGCTTTTTGTGAGGGGGAGTGTCTTGAACCTGTGCCGGCCTCTTCGCGGGTAAACACCACAGGGACCTCACAGATCTTGAGGGCTGTGTAATCCCTGTAGGAGTGGGTTTGCCCGCGAAGGGAGCGGCGCAGTGTAAGCATCAGGCGCGCGAGTCGCGCACCATGTCCACGTGCGGAATACCGGCTTCCAGGAACTCCTCGCTGACTACGCGAAAGCCCAGGCGCTCGTAGAACGGCGTGGCATGCACCTGTGCACTGAGCATCTGCTGCTTCAGGTCACGGTTCTGCGCTTCGACGATCACTGCATTCATCAGTGCATCGCCGACCTTCAGCCCACGCCAGTCCTTGAGCACCGAGACCCGGCCAATGGTGCCGTCAGGCAGCAGGCGAGCCGTGCCGATCGGATAGTCGCCTTCCAGCGCCAGGAAGTGTGCGGCGCCCGGATCGTCCGAATCCCACTCCAGCTCTGGCGGTACATGCTGCTCGGCAATGAACACGGCTTCGCGGATACGGCGGATATCAGCGTTATCCTTGTGCCAGTCGGCAAGGCGCACACGAATCTTATTCATTGGCGAATCCCAGGCTTCCTTGTTTGATCAGCTGCTGGACCAGCATAAGGCCATCTTCATCCTGCAACCACTGCTCAAGGTTGTCGATGTGCAGCGCATCGGCCGAGCACACCAGCTTCAGCAGCTCGCGCAGCTTGGCCGGCAGTGGGCAGCTACGGCCGCTGGCGAACAGCATCAGGTCGTCGCCGAGTTCGGACCAGGCCAGCCGCGCGCTCGGGTTGCGGATCAGGATGGCGCCGTCTTCCAGGGCTTCGATCAGCTCGTCTTCGTCCATTTCCTCACCGACCACCTGCTCCGGGTAACGCGGCTCGGTCATGAACTGGCCGAACCAGGTCAGCAGCAGGTCCTTGTCGTTGGTGTGCTTGTCGATCAACGCCTTGAGGCGGTCGAGGGCGTCGTGCTGGATTTGGTGCGGGTCGATGGCTGGTTGCGCGTCGGCGTCGCTGTAGCGCTCTTCGTCCGGCAGGAACTGGCCGAGGAAATCGGTGAAGTGGGTCAGCACTTCGGCGGCGCTTGGGGCGCGGAAGCCGACCGAGTAGGTCAGGCAGTTGTCCACGGCGACGCCGTAGTGGGCCAGGCGCGGCGGCAGGTAAAGCATGTCGCCCGGCTCCAGGGTCCATTCGCCGCTCTGTTCGAATTCGGCCAGGATGCGCAGGTCGGCGTGCTCCAGCAGCGGGCTGTCGCTGTTGCACATCTGGCCGATTTTCCAGTTGCGCTCGCCGTGGCCCTGGAGCAGGAACACGTCGTAATTGTCGAAGTGCGGGCCGACACTGCCACCTGGGGTGGCGAAGCTGATCATCACGTCATCGATACGCCAGCTTGGCAGGAAGCGGAAGTGCTCGAGCAGCTCCGCGACTTCCGGGACGAACTGGTCGACGGCCTGCACCAGCAGGGTCCAGTCCTTCTCCGGCAGTTCGGCAAAGGTGTCTTCGCTGAACGGCCCGCGGCGCAGCTCCCACGGGTGGGCGCCGTGTTCGAGGACGATGCGCGACTCGACTTCCTCTTCCAGGGCCAGGCCGGCAAGCTCGTCGGGGTCGATCGGGCTTTCGAAGTCCGGGAAGGCCTGGCGCACCAGCAGCGGCTTCTTCTGCCAGTAGTCGCGCATGAATTCGCGGGCCGAGATGCCGCCGAGCAGCTGCAGTGGAGTATCAGGATTCATGTTCAACCTATTGAAAAAACGTAATTTTCGTCCGCGAATAAAAACGCCCGGCCAGGCCGGGCGTTGAACGCGACGGTCAGCTTAGATGCGTTTGGCCTGGGCTGCCGCGTTACCGATGTAGGTAGCGGGGGTCAGCAGCTTCAGTTCGGCCTTGGCGTCGGCCGGCATGTCGAGGCCGTCGATGAAGGTCAGCAGCGCTTCTGGCGTGATGCCCTTGCCACGGGTCAGCTCCTTGAGCTTCTCGTAGGGGTTCTCGATGTTGAAGCGGCGCATCACGGTCTGGATCGGCTCGGCGAGGACTTCCCAGCAGGCGTCCAGGTCGGCGGCGATACGGGCCTCGTTGACTTCCAGCTTGCCGATGCCTTTCAGGCTGGCTTCGTAGGCGATGACGCTGTGGGCAAAGCCCACGCCCAGGTTGCGCAGCACGGTGGAGTCGGTCAGGTCACGCTGCCAGCGCGAGATCGGCAGTTTGCTGGCCAGGTGCTGGAACAGCGCGTTGGCTATCCCTAAGTTGCCTTCGGAGTTTTCGAAGTCGATCGGGTTGACCTTGTGCGGCATGGTCGACGAGCCGATTTCGCCGGCCACGGTCTTCTGCTTGAAGTAGCCCAGCGAGATGTAGCCCCAGACGTCGCGGTCGAAGTCGATGAGGATGGTGTTGAAGCGAGCGATCGCGTCGAACAGCTCGGCGATGTAGTCGTGCGGCTCGATCTGGGTGGTGTACGGGTTGAACTGCAGGCCGAGCTCGTCTTCGATGAAGGCGCGGGCGTTCTGTTCCCAGTCGATCTGCGAGTAAGCCGACAGGTGGGCGTTGTAGTTGCCCACGGCGCCGTTGATCTTGCCCAGCAGCGGCACGGCGGCAACCTGGGCGATCTGGCGCTCCAGGCGGTACACGACGTTGGCCAGCTCTTTGCCCAGGGTGGTCGGCGAAGCCGGCTGGCCGTGGGTGCGCGAGAGCATCGGCACGTCGGCATGGGCATGGGCCAGGGCGCGGATGGCGTCGGCGATCTGGCGCATCAGCGGCAGCAGCACATCGTCACGGCCGGCGCGCAGCATCAGGGCGTGGGACAGGTTGTTGATGTCCTCGCTGGTGCAGGCGAAGTGGATGAACTCGCTGACCTTGGCCAGTTCAGGCAGCTTGGCGGCCTGCTCCTTGAGGAGGTATTCGATCGCCTTGACGTCGTGGTTGGTGGTGCGCTCGATTTCCTTGACGCGTTCGGCGTGCTCGAGCTTGAAGTCGGTGGCCAGGCTGTCCAGCAGGGCATTGGCTTCGGCGGAGAACGCCGGCACTTCGCCGATCTGCGGGTGCGCGGCCAGGCGCTGCAGCCAGCGCACTTCGACCAGGGCGCGGAAACGGATCAGGCCGAATTCGCTGAAAATGGGGCGCAAGGCCTGGGTTTTGCCGGCGTAACGGCCGTCTACAGGGGAAACCGCAGTGAGCGAAGAAAGCTGCATGGGGTGTTCTCGGACAGTCAGGCTTTTGGAAGGGCGCATATCATACATGAAAAATGCCTGTAGGAGCGGGCTTGCCCGCGAATGGCCAGTGAATCCAGTAGAGCATTCGCGGGCAAGCCCGCTCCCACAGTGGGTAATGCAATTCGTCGGAATCAGCCGCGCATCATGTCGTACAGCTCGTTGAGCAGCTTGCGCCGGCTGAACACCAACTGCCAGCGATGCCCGCCCAGCTGCCGCCACAGGCGTGCCGCACGGATGCCGGCGAGCAGCAGGGCGCGGATCTTCGAGGCGTTGCTGGCCTGCTGCAGGAAGCGCATGTCGCCGTGTACCTGGATGCGCTGGCGCAAGGTGCTCAGGGTGTCCTGGTACAACGCGCCGCTGGAGGCGATGACATTCTCATGCACCAGGCCGAAATGGTCGGCCTGGGACTGGATTTGCGGCAGGCGGTTGCCGATGGTCTCGAGCAGGTCGCCGCGCTTGTTCAGCTGACGCTCAAGCCCCAGCATCGACAGTGCGTAGCGCAGCGGTTCGCGTTGCAGGCTGCTGGGGTCGCGCTCGAGGGCGCCGACCAGGGCGCGGTAACCGTCGCGCAGGTTGAGGTCGTCGCCGCCGAACACCTCCAGGGTGTCCTTGGGGTCGCGCACCAGCAGGCTGCCCAGCATGCAGCCGATGTTGGCTTCGCTGGCCTGGCCGGTGCGGGCGATGCGGTCGACCAGCACGGCGGCCTGGAACACGCCGCCCAGGGCAATCAGCTGCTCCTGCAGGTTGCTCATGCGCGCGGGCTCCACGGCTCGGCGGTCTCGATCACGCCGCCGCCCAGGCACACATCGCCGTCATAGAACACCACCGACTGGCCCGGGGTCACGGCGCGCTGCGGTTCGTCGAACACGGCGCGGTAGCCGGTTTCGGTCAGCTCCAGGGTGCATTGCTGGTCGCTCTGGCGGTAGCGCACCTTGGCGGTCAGCCGGCGCGGGCTGCTCAGGTCGACCGGATTGACCCAGAAGATTTCCGAGGCGAGCAGGGCGCGGGAGAACAGCCATGGGTGTTCGTTGCCCTGGCCGACCACCAGCACGTTGCGGGTCAGGTCTTTGTGCAACACGTACCACGGCTCGTCACCGGCGTCCTTCAGGCCACCGATCCCTAAGCCCTGGCGCTGGCCGATGGTGTGGTACATCAGGCCGTGGTGGCGGCCGATCACCTCACCTTCGGTGGTTTCGATGTTGCCGGGCTGGGCGGGCAGGTACTGCTTGAGGAAGTCGCTGAAGCGGCGCTCCCCGATGAAGCAGATGCCGGTGGAATCCTTTTTCTTGGCGGTGGCCAGGCCGTGTTTTTCGGCGATGGCGCGCACCTCGGGCTTTTCCAGCTCGCCGACCGGGAACAGGGTACGGGCGATTTCCTTGCCGCCGACGGCATGCAGGAAGTAGCTCTGGTCCTTGTTTGGGTCCAGGCCCTTGAGCAGCTCGGTCAGATCACCTGTGTCGCGGCGGCGCACGTAGTGGCCGGTGGCGATCAGGTCGGCACCCAGCGACAGGGCGTAGTCGAGGAACGCCTTGAACTTGATTTCGCGGTTGCAGAGGATGTCCGGGTTCGGCGTGCGGCCAGCCTTGTATTCCTCGAGGAAGTGCTCGAACACGTTGTCCCAGTACTCGGCGGCGAAGTTGGCCGTGTGCAGCTTGATGCCGATGCGGTCGCACACGGCCTGGGCGTCGGCCAGGTCTTCACGGGCGGTGCAGTATTCGGTGCCGTCGTCTTCTTCCCAGTTCTTCATGAACAGCCCTTCCACCTGGTAGCCCTGCTCCAGGAGCAGAAGGGCGGAGACGGAAGAGTCCACGCCGCCGGACATGCCGACGATGACGCGGGTCTTGGCGGGGTCTTTGAGTGCTGGGCTGGTCATGGGTACCGGTGTGTATCAAGGGGGAAAAACGCCGATTCTAGCAAAACCGGCGCGGCGCGTCAGTCACGCAGCAAGTCAAGGCTGTGCAGCGGGCCGTTGAGGTAATCGTCCAGGCAGCGCGGCACGAGTTCGCTGCGCCAGCGTGTGGGGTCGGCCAGCAGTTCGTCACGGGTCAGCCACACAGCGCGGACGATGTCGCTGTCCAGGGCCAGGTCGGCATGCTGGCGCACCGGGCGGGCGGCGAAGCAGATGCGCTGGTAGGTCACGCCGTTGCTCGGGGCGGTGTAGAGGTAGATGCCGACCACGCCGGTGAGCTCGACTTCCCAGGCGGTTTCTTCCAGGGTTTCGCGCAGGGCGGCCTGGGACAGGGTCTCGTTGGGCTCGAGGTGGCCGGCGGGTTGGTTGAAGACGTGCTGGCCTGCCTTGAATTCTTCGACGAAGAGGAACTTGCCTTCTCGTTCGACGATGGTGGCGACGGTGATGTGGGGTTGCCAGGTCATGAACAGCTCCTTAGAGGCCTGCACGGCCCTTGTGGGAGCGGGTTCACCCGCGAATGCGTCAGTGGATGTGCCATTGCATTCGTGGGTAAACCCGCTCCCGCAGGGGCCGCGCTGGCGGCCAGAAATCGTTTATCCAGAAAGCACAAACCCCGGTGCGTGGCCGGGGTTTGTGCTGTTACTTCAAGCGAACCTTACAGGGCGGCAATGGCGCCGTTCAGGGTCTGGCTTGGGCGCATCACCTTGGCGGTCAGCTCGGCATCCGGGGCGTAGTAGCCACCGATGTCGGCCGGCTTGCCCTGAACGGCGTTGAGCTCGGCGACGATGGTCTCCTCGTTCTCGGTCAGGGTCTTGGCCAGTGGGGCGAAGCGCGCCTGCAGGGCGGCGTCGTCGCTCTGTGCAGCCAGCGCCTGGGCCCAGTACAGGGTCAGGTAGAAGTGGCTGCCGCGGTTGTCGATACCACCGACTTTGCGCGAAGGCGACTTGTTGGTGTCGAGGAACTTGCCGGTTGCCTGGTCCAGGGTGTTGGCCAGGACCTTGGCGCGCGGGTTGTCGTAGGTGTTGCCCAGGTGCTCCAGGGAAGCGGCCAAGGCCAGGAATTCACCCAGCGAGTCCCAACGCAGGAAGTTCTCTTCCACCAGCTGCTGCACGTGCTTCGTAGCCGAACCGCCGGCGCCGGTTTCGAACAGGCCACCGCCGCTCATCAGCGGCACGATCGACAGCATTTTGGCACTGGTGCCCAGTTCCATGATCGGGAACAGGTCGGTCAGGTAGTCACGCAGAACGTTGCCGGTCACCGAAATGGTGTCCTTGCCATCGCGGGTGCGCTGCAGGGTGTACTTCATGGCGTCG
>Ga0153918_1000923_pt1 | contig 12517 bp, 10 predicted proteins | sample TSFL002MetaG_FD_104687 | JGI IMG/M metagenome (GOLD analysis project Ga0153918, IMG submission 104687) | Attine ant fungus gardens microbial communities from Florida, USA - TSFL002 MetaG | ecosystem: Host-associated > Fungi > Mycelium > Unclassified | place: USA: Florida, Paynes Creek Historic... | reverse complement strand
GCAGGGTTTCCACGTCAAGGATCTCTGAAGAGATGATGGCGTTCATGGCACCTTTATCGCGGATGTGACGCACCAGCTGACGGGTGTCGATATCAGAAATGGCAACAATATTTTGCTCCTGGAAATAATCCTGGATAGAACCATCGGCCTGTTTACGGCTATAATTGATGTTATAGTTTTTACAAACCAGGCCGGCAATCTGAATCTTTTCAGATTCCACCTCGTCATGATTAACGCCATAGTTACCTATGTGCGCGTTGGTAGCAACCATGATCTGCGCATAGTAAGAAGGATCTGTAAAAACCTCCTGATAGCCGGTCATGCCGGTATTGAAGCAGATTTCGCCGGTGGTGGTGCCTATCTTGCCGGCAGCTTTACCATGAAAAACCGTTCCATCGGCCAGTAACAGTACCGCCGGTAACTTGGTGTAATTCGTCATCCGTAAAAAAATTAAAATGGTTAATAGCCCGGTTGGCTTGTTGTGCAGCTCCGTGAAAACAGCGAGTAGTGGAGTATGAATTTACTTCCTGATTCACGGCGCAAAAGTGAGGATTTTTTTCGGATTTTGGAAGTGCGATTTTGCATTTTTGTAAAGTGATTGTAAGGTTTGGGTTAAGGGGGTTATATGCACCGTGTGTAATATACCCAACTTGCCATAAGCGACAGCCTGTGCAAGTATGATTGGTTAATGCCAATATTATCGTTCGTCCGCTCATTGCCGCGGAGGCTAGTCACTTTTTTTCGTGTATTAATTGTTTTTATAGGCACTCAAGAGGGCTTCGCCGTTTGCTTGATCAAAAAGTAACCAAAAAATCAAGTCAAAACGATTCCTTTTCTGCTCCCTGCACAAATTTGACGCGCACTGCGCAGTCAAATTTTGTGGCATTCCCGCCAACGCCCGGCCCGGCGTTTTGACAGCCCCACGCTTTCTGTTTAGGCAGCTGGTGAAAATAGCATGGTGCGGTGGCCTACAGCGGGTAGCTTCTGGCCAAAATCAGACAGAACAAGTTAGGTTGTGCGGCAGTAGAGGGCATGCAGATTGACACAGAAGGACAAAGGCCCGTGCGCAAGCGGGGTGTCAAACTGCGGCCCTGTGGTTCTGGCTGATTTGCAAGGTAGGGTCTGTGCGGCGAAAGAAGCATTCCGCTGTTAAAGCGTTTTGGTTACTTTTTCGCCAAAAAAGTAACAAGCCCTCCCGCGGCGATTGAGCGGGGCGAAAGAACCTAACAGTATGAACCAACCATAGTAGCAGCATCAAACATCATCGTACCGACACCGATTTAAGCAACTATCCCCGTTCATCAAAATAAACCCTACATTTGCATTCCTAATACATCAGGCCATGTCTGTAAACAAAGAGATTAAGCGCGTTACTACCAATACGCTGCAGGAAATGAAAAACAAGGGCGAGAAGATAGCCATGCTTACCGCATATGATTATTCTATGGCTACCATTATTGACGACGCCGGCATAGACGTGCTGCTGGTGGGCGACTCTGCCTCTAACGTAATGGCCGGTCATGAAACCACGCTGCCTATTACGCTCGATCAGATGATCTATCATGCATCATCCGTAGTGCGTGCAGCCAAGCGGTCGCTGGTGATTGTTGATTTGCCTTTCGGATCGTACCAGGGCAACTCTAAAGAGGCGCTTAATTCATCTATCCGCATCATGAAAGAATCGGGCGCGCACGGTATCAAACTGGAAGGCGGTTTGGAGATTGCCGAATCGGTAAGCCGCATCCTGGCAGCGGGTATTCCGGTGATGGGACACCTGGGTTTAACACCGCAGTCTATCTATAAATTCGGTACCTATTCAGTACGCGCTAAAGAGGAAGCTGAAGCACAAAAACTACGCGACGATGCATTGAAACTACAGGAACTAGGTTGTTTTGGGATAGTATTAGAGAAAATACCGGCCGCGCTAGCTAAAGAAGTAAGTGACAGCCTTTATATCCCTACTATTGGCATCGGCGCTGGTCCGCATTGTGGTGGACAAGTACTAGTAGTTCATGATATGCTGGGTATTAATAAAGGTTTCACTCCACGCTTCTTACGTCAATACGCCAACCTTTATGAAATAATGGGAAACGCGGTGAAAGGTTACGTAAGCGACGTAAAATCGCAGGATTTTCCGAATCAGAAGGAGCAATATTAGCCCTGTCCTCTCAAAGGGGAATTATTTGCAAACAAAATACATCTCGCTAATGTCTTTGCAATAGAGCATTAATCAGAAACTATTTTTCGAGATTCAACGCCATGCCTAAATCGGAAATCCAACAACCACATACCGACATTACGGACAACGATGTCCTTTACGAAGATAACCACCTGATTGCCATAAACAAGCGTGCAGGAGACATTGTACAGGTTGACGAAACCGGCGATGAGCCGCTTGACGAGAAGGTAAAAAGATACATCGCCCAAAAATACAACAAACCTAACGGCGCTTTTCTGGGCGTGGTGCATCGCCTGGACCGTCCGGTGAGCGGTGTGATCTTGTTTGCCAAAACCAGTAAGGGCCTGGATAGGATGAATAAGCTGTTCAAAAATCGCGAGATCCGTAAAACTTACTATGCCGTGGTGCGCAACCGCCCTAATCCACCTTATGGCAATCTAGTGCACTGGTTGGTAAAAAATCCACAGAAAAACGTAACCAAGCCCTACGATCATGAAGTGCAGGGTAGCCTGCGCTCAGAACTGCATTACCGTTTGGCCGGCGAGAAAGATGGCTATTTTCTGATCGAGGTAAACCCTATCACCGGTCGCCCGCACCAGATCAGGGTGCAGTTGTCAACTTTGGGCTGTCCGATAGTTGGCGATAACAAATACGGCTATCCGCGCGGCAGCCTGCGCAAAAGCATTAGTCTGCATGCCCGCCGGTTGCAGTTTATCCACCCTATTAAAAATGAGCCGGTAGAAATTACTGCCCCCCTGCCTAAAGATGGTTTTTGGGAAAAGTTTGCCGAGTTAATGCCGCCGCCAAGTGAAAGCAATATTAAAGATCGTTGATTAAGTTTGGGAATCATTATTTTGTAATAACCAAACTTAAAGTTGATGTCACCCGAATTGCTTACTTTTCAAAAATTTAATGACCGCCAATTAGCGCAGGATATGGCCGACATACTGGCCGAAGGCGGTATTGAATACCTTTTAGAAAAAACCCCTGTTACCTTCGATCCTTTTTACCGCACGCGCACTGAAGCGTCTGATGAGTTTTTGCTAAAAATTGCAGGAACTGATTTTGAAAGGGCCACAGACATCATTAACGATTATGAAAAGCAATTCATCGATCATGTACCTACAGACCATTACTTGTTTAGCTTTACTAACGATGAACTGCTAGACCTTGTGGCTAAGCGTGATGAATGGAGTGCATTTGATTATGAGTTAGCCAGGAAGATTCTGGCCGGTCGGGATATAATCATCACCGAAAATCAGGACGCTGAATTCCAGGAAAAACGTATAGAAGAACTAAAACAACACGCAGATATACCCGGTTGGCACATTATAATTGGTTATTTGTTCGCTTGCCTGGGTGGTGCGTTTGGGCTGATTTTTGGGCTTTACATATTATCGGCAAAAAAAATACTCCCAAATGGCGAGGTATTTTATCAGTATAACGACCGAAATCGCCAACATGCGCGCATCATGATAGGTGTAGCTATTGTAGTAATTATTATAATCATCGCTCAGGCTGCCATCCGTCCATATTAAACCTGACATACGGTAAACAAATAACAAGTGTGGTTTTTATACGTTTGCAACCATGCAACACGTATTAGACAACCCGGTATGGAACGCCCTGATCTCCGGAGATGCGGCCTTAGGTACAGGTACTGGTGAAGCGAGATATTATGACCGCCAGGTATCACCTTTCGCAGGAATAAAAACCTATACCGATAAAAGCTTCGAAACTCTTTATCAGATCATGCCTGAGGGTGTTGCAGCGTTTATGACACCGGTTCCTGTTGCTATACCATCGTACTGGGAACCCGTTATTACCGTTGCCGGCTATCAATTTGTGTTTGATACTACGCTAGAACCAGCACCGGTAACCAGCAGCCTCACAGCACTAACAGACGAACACGTGCCGCAAATGCTGGAACTTACTCAACTTACCAAGCCTGGCCCGTTTGATCTGCGCACCATCCGCTTCGGGCAATATTATGGTGTTTTTGACGGCGATAAACTAGTGGCCATGACCGGCCAGCGCATGCATGTTTTTAATTACTCGGAAATCAGCGCGGTGTGTACGCATCCGGATTACTTAGGCCGGGGTTATGCGCGTCAATTATTACTGCATCAAATACAGCTGATTACAGCAGAGGGCAAAATTCCATTTTTGCATGTAAGAGGCGATAATAAGCGGGCGATAGAAATCTACAAATCACTAGGATTTTCGATCCGTAGCGAAGCTTATTTCTCTTTCGTGAAGAAATAATGAACCTGCACGACCTGACATAGACCACTGTAAACCAATTAAATATTTGTTTGTTTTTCATTTTTGGTGACCCATGTGTAGCGAACCCGACGTTTGTTGCGTAAGGGTTAAAAAATTCATTTATTCACTGGGATATGAAAAACATAAAGTCTACAAGAGGAAAAGCCGGGATAGCCGGGCTTTTATGTTTGCTGGCACTAAGCTTTGCGGGCTGTTTAAAACACAATAACGACGATTATTATAATACCCCACAACCTGCAGCACTGGTTTCGGTACTGAATACGGCGCCATCAACCGGTTCGGTTGATTTTGTAATGGAGCCAAACCGGGTAAACATTAACCCTATTCAGTACGGCGATGGCCTGGATTATTTTGCCTGCTATATTGGTAAACGCACCTTTGATTTTTACGCAGCAGGCACGCAAACCTTGTTAAAAAGTGATACCCTTACTCTGCGCAATCAGCATTATTATTCGTTCTACCTGGTGGGTACCACCACCAAAGAGATCCTGAAACTGGACGATACGGTAAAAAGACCGGCGTCGGGCCAGGTGGGTATCAGGTTGGTAAATGTTAGTCCGGATGCAGGGGCGGTTGACCTGGCTATTCAAGGCGGGGCAACACTGGCTACCAATAAAGGCTACAAAGGTTCATCGAGCTTTGTAGCGGTAGCGGGCGATAAAACTTACACCATTGAAGTACGCAAAGCGGGTACCACAACCGTACTGGCCACTTTGAGCAGCGCAAACTTTCACAGTGATTCTATTTACACCGTTTGGCTGCAAGGCTTATCAGCCTCAACGGACGATAATAAGCTAAAGTGCGGCTTGCAACAGAACGTCTACTGGTATTAATCAGCTAAAAAGCCACCTTTCAAAAGGCCTGCGAATTTGAAGTTTCCGCAGGCCTTTTGTGTTATTGTGCACCTCCGCCAAATCTGGACGGCAAAACATTAAGCGGTTTTTATGGTTGATTTCCAGGTCGGGGATGATCAAAACAAATCAACTCACCGATCATCATTTACCATAAAAAGCATTGTGTTGACTATCTATCCGTATAAAAACATTCGTCAGTTAAAAATGGTGTTTACCGTTTTGTTAAGTTGTATTTGTTATGGCAGTTATGCTCAGACTGGCGCGCCAACAGACTCGCTCAAGGCTGATTCACTGCGCAAGAAAAACCAACCTGCCAAACCAACGACGGAAAACCTAAGCCGGCAATATGACGTAGGCGATCTGATTCGCGATATCTTTCATCCCAATAAGCCTGATAGCGCACACAAATCCTCGGGGATTACAGTGGTGCCTAACGTGGCGGCCAATCCAACCATAGGTGCGCAGATTGGCATTAAGGCGGTAGCTGGTAAAAAACTGGGGAGCGATCCGAATACACTGATGTCGGTCGCTGCAACCTCGGCATCCATCACCACCAAAGGCATTATTTATTTTTATATCAACCATAACGTGTTCACGCCCGGTAATAAGTGGAACTTTCAGGGTAATCTGGTTGCCGCCCGCACCGTTACGCCTGATTATGGCTTTGGCATTGGCGAAGGCAAGACTACCGGCAACGCGGCTGAAAGCGTGTTGGCCAATCCGGCTCACAAAGTATATCCTATCCACTCGCAGTATTACAACTTCCGCGAGAAAGTTTATAAGGAAGTAGAAAAAAACCTGTTTATTGGTGCGGGTTTGTCGTTTGATATCAGGCGAAATATTCAGAATAAAGATACCGCCAATAACGCTACACCATCCAGCGTTTACAACAATAGGTTCGGCTTTCCGCAAGATCATTATGCGGCCAATGGTTTCCTGTTCAATGTGCAGTATACCACACGCGATAACCAGAACCGCGCCTACAAGGGCATTTATTTTGATGCCGGCATCCGCGTTAACCAAACCTGGATAGGCAGTACCAGAAATGCAACACAGCTGACGTCGGACTTTAGGAAATACTTCAGCTTATCATCCGAAAACCCCGAAACCGTATTAGCCTTTTGGAACTGGGGATCTTACCTGGTAAGTGGTGCTGTACCCTATCTGGAACTGCCTGGCACAGGCAGAGACGGCGCATTTAAAAGCGGGCGCGGCTATACCGCCCAATATTTTAAAGGCACACAGTTTAATGATACCGAGCTGGAACTGCGCTTTCCTATCCTCAAAAACAAATTCATCAGCGGGGTGGTGTTCGGCAGTATGCAAACAGCTAATGACTTGCAAGGCGCTAAGCTGTTCCAAACTTTTCAGCCCGGCGGCGGCGCAGGCTTGCGTGTACTATTTAACAAAGCCACACGCACCAACCTGGCGTTGGATTATGCCTTCGGCAAATTTGGCAACAAAGGCTTTTTTCTTAATTTGAATGAAGCGTTTTAAGAAGCGTCAGCCTTATCACTACGCCATTGCGAGGATATATAAGGGGCAACAAAAAATCCCCGGCAACCATCGTTACCGGGGATCAAATCTCATTCTCTCAATTCTGATTACTTTTTAAACTCTGGCGTCGGAACGTTAGTACCTGGCGCCTGCATGGCTTGGCCATTAACAGTCACGTTTTCAAATTTCAAGGTTTGGATGTTGCCCACGCGCATGTCAGTTTTGGCCAAGGTAATGTTGCTATCTTTCAAGGTGATATCCCCAAAAGTAGTCAGTGAGTGACCAACGATCATACCCAGTCCGCCACCACTGCCTTTTACGTTTGATACCGTAACATTACGAATAACAGATTTTGGCGGCTCTTGTCCTTTCAGATCAAAGTATTGCAGCCATGGCGAGATATTGAAGATCTGCGCACCGTCTTTCAGTGTAATATCACTGATGCTGATATTCTCGTACTGTTGCGGGGTATCCGGACGTAGTTTTAAACGGCATACGGTACGACTGGTGGTACAACGTTCAATCTTTACGTTGCGTACAATAGTAGCCTCGCTGCCGCAGGTCATTACGCCGCCACCGGCTTCGAACACGCAATCATGAATATAAATGCGCTCTACCGGCGGACTATCTTTATCCTGCATCGCCATCGGGCCCTTTGAACCTTTCAAGGCGATATCATCATCACCAACAGAGAAATAGCAGTTGCTGATGGTCAAATCCTGCGAGCTATCTACATCTATGCCGTCTGAGCTTGGCGCGTGGTTATCAGGCACCTTGCCATCAGGTGCTACAAAATGGCAGTTATTTACAGTTACATTCTGGCATTTATAGATATGCAGGTTCCAGAAACCAGAGTTGGTATAGTCGATACCGTCAATCTTTACGTCTTTACAGTTTTGCAAAAAGGTTAAGCGCGGGCGCTCCACACTCAGGTTGGTAGTTTTTGGATCAGCCTGACGACGGCTGTAGAACAGCAGCCAGAACGGCTTGCCACTACCATCCAGTGTGCCTTTACCAGTAATGCGTACATGCTGCAAACCATCGGCATTGATGAGCGCCGAGCGCCATGGCTCAAAGTGCCCCTCAATGCGGGTCATACCTTTGGGATAATCATTAATATCGGTAGAGCCTTTCAATACGGATCCTTCCTGAAATTCCAGGTTTACGCCTTGTTTCAAGAAAATTGAACCGGTAACAAACACTCCTTTAGGGATAACAAGGGTAGCGCCGCCTTCTTTAGCGCATTTATCAATCAGGCGCTGTATAGCTTCGGTGTTTTTAGTAACGCCATCGCCTACGGCACCGTGATCGGCAATATTATAACGTTTTTCGGCCGTAGCCGTAGCAGCGGCTTTAGGCTGATGCGGCTTGCTGTTTACACTGGCCATTGCCCCTGTTGCCAGGCATGACGATAGCAGCAGCAACGCAAGCGATAGATTTTTTTTCATGCAAAAAAAGGTATTAACTGGTTTATACTCGCTAACATACAAAACATTTCAAAAGCAACTCACCTGTGGTATCCTGTGCAGGTTGCCTTGTATGGTTAAACCAGATACGGGCCGATGGGTTTAATTTCCAGTTAGTGTTGGGGTGCTAACATAGCTTATTTTAACACTTGTTTTTGCCCATTTTATAGCGAAGAATGTTAAAACATGAAGTAAACAACAGAGGAGAACCGGGCATGAAATTGACGCAATAAAACTGGTCAAAGCCGACGACTCAGTGGCACTTTGGGAACGCTATTGGCAATCAACGGTAATAAAATAGTTACTTAATTACACTTAACGTCATTGCTTCGTTCCTCGCAATGACGAGTGGCAATTCAGGTCAATTACCTCCCCTCTCCATCGCCACATGATAACCGGGATCTTCCATAACATTCACATCAATCACCTCATCGGCATTTTTTAACAACTGGCGGCAATCAGCACTCAAATAGCGCAGATGCAGTTTCTTACCGGCTCTGTGGTACCGCTCGGTTAGTTTATTCAACGCTTCAATGGCCGACATATCGGCTACGCGACTTTCTCTGAAATCGATGATCACTTCTTCAGGATCATTATTAACATCAAACTTCTCGTTAAACGCGGTGACAGAGCCAAAGAACAGCGGGCCGTAAATCTCGTAATGCTTTACACCGGCGTCATCCAGGTATTTACGTGCGCGGATACGTTTGGCACTCTCCCAGGCAAACACCAATGCCGAAATAATCACACCAATCAATACTGCCAGCGCCAGGTTATGCAGCCAGATGGTAATGAGCGCTACCAGCATACCCACAAATACATCCTGCTTGGGCATTTTATTAATGATGCGCAGGCTCACCCACTCAAACGTACCAATGGCCACCATAATCATTACCCCCGTCAGCGCCGCCATAGGCACTCGCTCAATAATAGGAGCGCCGAACAGAATGATACACAGGATAGTCAGCGATGCGATAATGCCCGCCAGCCTGGCCCTTGCACCGGCAGAAAGGTTCACCATTGTTTGCGCAATCATAGGGCAGCCCCCCATACCGAAGAAGAAACCGTTTAAAATATTGGCCGTGCCTTGTGCCACACACTCCCGATTGCTGTTGCCGCGGGTGGCGGTCATTTCATCAACCAGGCTCAGGGTAAGCAAGCCTTCGGTGAGGCCCACGCCTGCCATAATGAGGGAGTAAGGGAAGATCACCTTTAAAGTATCCAGCGTAAAAGGCACCGACGGGATATGAAACGGAGGGAAACCACCACTAACCGCAGCAATATCTTTCACCGTTTTGGCATGGATGCCAAAGCACAGCACCAGCAGAAATACCACAATAATAGCCACCAACGATGGCGGCACCGCCTTGGTAATACGCGGCAGGATGAGGATGATAGCGATAGTCAGCGCCACCAAACCACCCATAATATACAGCGGTGTGCCGCTCAACCAGACTTCATGCCCATTAACCACAGTTTTAAACTGTTGCAACTGCGCCATAAAGATGATAACAGCCAAACCATTCACAAAGCCATACATCACCGGTTGCGGCACCAGTCTGATGAATTTACCCAATTTAAACACGCCGATAGTGATCTGCACCACACCAGCCAGCGCCACAGCCGCAAACACATAATCAAGTCCGTGCGATTTCATAAGGGCGATAAGTACTACTACGGTAGCCCCTGCCCCACCCGAAACCAGCCCCGGCCTGCCGCCCAGTATAGACGTAACCAGCCCCATAATAAACGCCGCATACAAACCTACCAGTGGCGGAAAGCCGGCCAGTATGGCAAAAGAAAGCGACTCGGGCATCATAGTCATGGCGACGGTTAAACCGGCCAGCACCTCATTTTTATAGTTTACCTTTTGAGAAAAATCAAACAGGCGAAGAAAACTTGTCATACTTATAGTTAAGCCGCAAAAATAGGAATGTCAGTTTAGAGATGAGGATTTAATAGAAAGTTCTAACAAATAAGTATCTTCTTAAAAGCTGATTCTAAGCTTTACCGATTGACGTTCCGTTGTTCTATTTTCTTGAGATTGGATTTTTTGATCTGATTCAAGAGTTCGTATTCTGTCTTAATAGATTTTTTAGTTGGATCTCTTTTAATAATAAAACTGCCAATAAACAAACACACTGCAATCAACAATAAGGATGATGTTTCCTTCGCATCCTTATTATCGTACACATCTTCTCGATCTGTAATAAATGCCATCGAGGCAATCAACAACGATACCAGCAAAAACAGGCTAGTCAATGCACGCAAACCATATACCCATACTTTCCGCCAAAACAAGTTGCCTGTTTTCATTTGCCAATCTGGCCGGTTTTTTTCTAACAATCAATCAGCATTTTGCGCCATCAGCCTGCGGGCGCCAATTAAGGCGATGAGCGTCAGCGCAGCTACCCCCGTTAAATAGTACCCCACATAGGCAAGACCGTAGTTATGCGCCAGCATAGTAGCCAAATAAGGCGTAAGTGAAGCGCCCAAAATACCGGCCAGTGTAAATGCAAGAGAAGCGCCTGTGTAGCGTACTGATGCCGGGAAGATGCCAGCCAGGGCGGTACCAATTGGTCCGTAAGTGAGGCCCATTAAAAACATACCTAAGGAGAGAAATATGGCCGTTATTACCAGATTACCCGTAGCAAACAGCGGGGCAAAAATCAACCCGAATATCATAATGCCGATCGTAGCGACCACCAACATTTTATTACGTCCATATCTGTCAGCCACTACAGCCGAAAGCGGGATACCCAAACCGAAGAACAGCATCGAGATCATCTGGATAATCAGGAAGCTGCTTTTGGTATAATGTAGTGCCGATGTACCCCAACTCAGTGTAAACACCGTCATCAAATAAAACAGCAGGAAGGTGGTGATAGTGATGATGGTACCCAGCGTAATGGCCATGGTATGTTTTACAAAAACATCGGCAAACGGCACAGCCGAGCGTTCGTTTTTGTCGATGATTTTCATAAATTCCGGTGTCTCTGTGATCTTCAGACGGATATACAAACCCAGCCAAACCAGCAGCGCACTGGCAATAAATGGAATGCGCCAGCCGTAGCCGATAAAGGCACTCTCGCTCATGGTTTTACTGAGGATGAAAAATATACCACTTGATAGCAAGAACCCGATAGGCGCCCCCAGTTGCGGGAACATCCCGTACCAGGCTTTTTTATTTGGAGGCGCATTTTCGGTAGCCAGCAATACGGCGCCGCCCCACTCGCCGCCCAAACCCAGACCCTGACCAAAGCGGAACAGTGCCAGCAGTATAGGTGCCCAAATGCCAATGGTGGCATAACCTGGCAGCAAACCTATGGCAACGGTTGATGGCCCCATGGTCATCAATGCGGCAACCAGGGTGGCTTTGCGCCCTTTACGATCGCCAAAATGGCCAAAAATGGCTGCGCCTAACGGTCGCGCGAAGAAGGCTAATGCAAACGTGGCGAGCGACTCCAACGTAGCCGAGGTAGGATCGGCAGCGCGGAAGAACAGCTTTGGGAATACCAGCACCGCGGCAGTGGCATAAATATAAAAGTCAAAAAACTCAATTGTAGTACCGATAAGACTGGCGGTAAGTATGCGGCTTACCGAGTTGGCAGGTGCAGGTTGCTGATTCATGGCTCCAAACTTATTAAATTTGAGGGAATGAGGCAATTGTGGGATTGAGCAAATAGGAGGAAGCATATATCGCTTCTCAGAATCCGGCGTAAGAAAATAACGGGCCGACAAGATGGAGAAGACTTGAGTTAACGGTAGCAAATTAACTAAAAACAATCATAAGAACAAGCCTCCATCGGGGGCGGCCTGTTCTTATGGCAGGAAGACTAACTCTTTCTAACTTACTTTAACTTGGCCCCGTCTTACAACTCCGCCTTTTGTCCGCCGTGCGATTCTTTCCCTTCGTAAAACATCATTTCCCGGACTACCTTACCGTTGGCATCCCATAAAGTTGCCGGCCCGTGAGCGGTTAGCCCCTCCCATGATGATTCTGATTTCTTTTTACCATCGGGCCAAAACTTGGTTAAAATGGTGGTACCATATGGGGTATGGTCGCGTGTCCAGTTCAGGCTGCCGTCGGTGTTCCAGTATGATTCCAATCCTTCTATGCGGCCATTGTTGTAATTGGCTTCGTATTGTTTCTGTCCGTTCGGCCAAAACCAGGCCTGTTTGCCGTGGAGCACAAAACCGTTTTTGCTGGTCCAGCCACTGTAGTTAACGCGGGG
>Ga0153918_1000922_pt1 | contig 12519 bp, 7 predicted proteins | sample TSFL002MetaG_FD_104687 | JGI IMG/M metagenome (GOLD analysis project Ga0153918, IMG submission 104687) | Attine ant fungus gardens microbial communities from Florida, USA - TSFL002 MetaG | ecosystem: Host-associated > Fungi > Mycelium > Unclassified | place: USA: Florida, Paynes Creek Historic... | reverse complement strand
GGCGGGACGGGGCGGAGGACGAGGAACTGTTGGACGGGCGGCGGCGATGAAGGACGGCAGCCGGGGCGGCAATCACGGCGGGCCTTGAAATAGGATGATGGGTGACGGTGGAAGACGCAGCAGAATACGAGCGGAGACGGGAAAGCGAAGGCGGCAACTCCGGCAGAGGCTAGAAAGGGCGTCAGTCAGGCCAGCATCACTTGTCGGCGACAAACCTTGTCAGCCAACTGGGCATCCCTTCCGGACATCAAGGCAAGGTGGTCAAATCCAAGCAGAGGTGAGTCCGCGCGTGTTACTTCACTATCCTCCATCATGTCTCTACTCTCACTATTGTCGAGCCAGTGGTGGAGTCGTATGTCCCGGAGATCGTCTTCGTCCACGTAGCTTTCTGCATCGTCGTCCACAAGGCTGTTCACATACTCCAACTCAGTGCGCAGAGGCATAGCCATGATGGAGCAGCCGGCGAGTAAGAGGAACTGCACAGGCGGGATGCAGACAGCAGACAGAGCATATCCATTTATATTTTCTCGCCAACAGCCAAGGAAACCATCTCCATCTCAGATACAAGATGAACACAGATCGATTAGTTCTCCTTCCCGATTCGACCAGTTTACACTTATGGCACCCATATTCCCACCCCCTGCGCCCGAAACGTCTCTCTCTTCGCTGTCGACTGCATTCTTCCCCGCTTCTCAGCGCTCTCCCCTCGCCCTATCCTCTCTTACTTAGCGTCCTCGTCTTACTGCCAATCCTCTCTTTATCTCAATTATATCTCGTTTATTCATTCTCGTGGGAATTTCCTCACGAGATGCTGCTCAAGTAAGCTCATTGTCCAACTCTTTGACTATCCCAAATGAAGTCTAGGCTATCTCAGCCCTCAGCAAATCAACATTCTATACCGTACCAGCCTGGTCTTATGACTACATTCTGGTCCCCGCAAATGCAGCACTCGACAATGATGTCTGCCTCGTGTTTGCAGAGCTGCTATCTTATTATATTATAATACCAGAAATGCCATCAGCCCAAATCGCCAATCATCCATCAGTCAAAAAGATAAATGTAGGGTCGTGTGAAAGATATTATTTATCCAATTTGAAAAAAATTCAACGGCCGCCGTCCGTCCTCTCGCGGAGATCTTGGACACACGATGGCCGAAAAGAAAAACTTGACAAATCGTTGATGAATAGGTTGTAGCGTCGAATTATCGAAAACGAAGCGTTGAAGTTGAGGAAGAATTGCCTTTCCCATCGCCATACTCTTTCCCAAGTATAGCACTGTTCTAAGCTTAGTCCTTTATTGTAATTGTATCATTGACCTTCATGAGGCGCTGAACAATTTTGTTCTTCTTCTTTTCAAGAGCGGGGCCCACAAACCATACTTGAGACAGTAGTCATCCAACTTACGAGTCCGCTCAAAAGCGCATCTCATGTCGGATGAAGTAGACTAGTATGAAATGATCCGGTATGCGCTCGCTCTTATATGATTGTATCGGAGCTACACTTGCTAATGAGCAATGAAAAAGATATGCAAAAAGGCAGCAATCGCATTGAGCAGGTGACTCAGCAGGGCCTACCCCAATTTTGGTATTTGTAATTGCCTGGAATGATTGCGCCTTATCCGCCGATACTAACTTTGATATACATTATTGAGGATTGTTTTCAATCTGAGATAATTTGGAAACCGCGTGGACTACTTCACTACCCTGACATGTCATACATAAGCAAACAACCAATTCCTGAGTAGTGTCTCTGCAATATTCACCAATTTGGAGAGGAATCAAACTATGAAAAGCTCCATGATACCAGACAGGATATCAGGTCCTCTGTCTCCTTTTTTCGTTTTCCTACCGCCTGAGACTTTCATGCCTTGCTGTCCAAATTCCGTGTCCTCTAGTCACAAAACCAGTCACAAATCGTGAAACAGATAAAACATACGAAATGGAATAACTCTGAACCGGACCGAATTCTCAAAATAGAACGCGATGCAGAGTTCGGTATAATGTTAGATATTTATCAAATATAAACCATGATTTTACGCCTCATTTCTGTATAGGAAGAGAGAGAAAAGTAGATATACCTATATCTATGGGAGAGGGGGGGCATACGACGAGCACACGACAACTCGTTTGTAAAATTACAAAAAAAAACATTCCGTGATCGGGTGGCGTCTCTTTCCATCTATATCCATTATCAGCACAACTCGATTGCACCCTATAATGTACTGTCTACTACATTTATAATATTCATTTTTATTACTTAACAATCATTTCAGGGTATTACTCTCCCAGAGCCAATCTACTGGATACCATCAAGAGGGTCTCGACTCGGTTCTCTGTGTGAAAAATTCATGTCACTTTTCTAGAAAACTAATGTGACTTGATATACTGATAATCTAATCTCATGACTTTGTAGCACCACTAACCAAATAAGGAGTGCAAGCAATGTAATTCTCTTTCTCTTCTCATTTTAAATTTGAAAATGCCTTTGGTGCTGGATCGATAGCCTGCATCTCAGTAAGTTAACTTATTAGGGAAAAGATATGCTGCTCACGTGATCATGGGAGACCAAATAAATAATGATCAGAGACTAATTAGGTCGATCTATATGCTGATAAGGTAGTGAAAAACAGCACTAAGATATAGCGCTATTTGGTAAGAGGCAAGAGAGGATATGCTATTTCTCGTGCTATGAGACAAGGACGAAGAATAATTGTGCATTTGACAACGCGTTCTCTCTAACTTGCCAGATTTGCCGTTTTGTCAAACATTGAATCAGAGGAGGACAAGGTTGAAGTTTGTCGTGCTCGCCGATGAGGTCTTTGATTCGGGCTTTGCAGGTGGATCAAGGGGACTGAGTACATCAAGGGGCATCATTCAAGTATAAGACAGTTCCAGTGCGGCACCGAAAGCCACGACAACTTTTTTAATCAATGAGAGACAAGTGTGGGGTCTGACTGACTGGCGATGGGGAACAAAGCAGGTTGGTTTTGTCTCAGTGATGGTACCGTTGATTCACAGCCAGAGATTTTTTTGCTGCGCATGACTGATAGTGACAAATTAAGCGCCGAAGCCGTTCTCGCCGAAGAGAAACACCAGGTCACAGGATTGCAGTGCAAATTGTTTTTTTTCCCCTTCGTTCCAAAGCGAACAGAAGGGGTTTGTCATTGCCTCATTAGTGTGTGTGTGTCTATGAGAATGAGTGTTCCAAAAGTCTGGGTCCCTTTCGAAACAGTATAGAGAAGCTCGTTACGGGTATATCTACCCGTTTTTTGCAATCAGTCTATTTCTCGAACATGATCCTTTGGAGAGATGTCTATACGTGCGTACAACAGCAAATGGATCATGTCTCTCTTCGTTGTTGGTTTGTTCTTCGTTTCTTTTTTCCAAAATGGCGGATGGAGCTCAGTGAGATTTTGTAAGCAAGTAAAAAAAGATGGGATGGTAAGACATTGAAGCAATTATAATGATGTTAATTGAAATGTGTGAGAGGGTTTTCAAGTTCTCTCTCAAGTCCTTCCGTCCACAGAATCCGGAAGGCTACGAGATTGCATGACATTGATGTGATCAATTTAAGTGATAGCGTTATGCCCTGTCAAGCCTACCGTACGAAATCGGTGTATTCAAGACTCGATGCTAGCTTCTCTGATGTCCGTCAAGTCGGGGACCAAAACATTCATCGTTCATATTTGAGACTGTATGTGGAATTGCGTCTCTTGAAATAGCGAGAGTTCTTTTTTCTCTAAACAAGATTCTCTACTCGAGCACTAACGGCATGTGCATTAGTCGATCCCTATAATGTCGAACTTGAAATTAATGAAACTCGAAGAAGAACGTTTTTCTCCCAGGACAAGGCTATTATGGCGTTGCCAGAAACCAGGCTTCAAGGTTCGCTTCGAACAGAATTCTATTTCTGACAGATATTCATCATAGTGAATCCTTTTGTATACTAATGCCCCTTGCCCAGTTTAAATGTCGCGAGTATTTTCGGATGCGAAAGAAATTTTGAAGAGGGCAGTCTGATTCTTTCTAAACGGGTCACAATCGGGAGAAACACAGGACAAATCACTACTTTCGGCATCACATATGGTATATTGCGATAACCGATCAGAAGGTTTCCTTGCATATATTCGTAACCCTGAAACAATTCATATGGTCGAATTCTCATGCTGTCCGATTTATATGTCAGGGGGGAATCGCTTCAGGGGATGCATAACTATCAAGAGTGGGAGGGTTTGAGAGTAAAAGTAATTATGCGACCGTTCATGAGAAGGGCTGTGTTTAGTAACAGAACTAATGGGTGAGGTGGGCCAATTAGAAAAATTCATGAAAATAATTGAGGGCTTCTTCAGCTTCTTTCTCGGAAGATAGATGAACAGAGAAAACCTCTGTAATTCCAACTAGGCAGCTGATTCGTGTAGATGAACGGGCATAAGCTCGCACAGACCGGCTTTAGACCCCAAAGATGTTTCGAAACATGGTCGTGGCGATACGCAACCGAACCGATGAAGGCTTTTGACGGATTGTTCGGGAACAACTTAGGGACGCTCCTGATTGTGGGCGCTTTTTGCCAAAGGGAAGATTATCATATATCAGAAACGACTACTATCGAGCAGGTGTTTCACTACTAGGATAAAAAGTCGTGTCGATATATTTCATTGCTGATTCGATCAATGCGGAAAAAAAGTTGAGACTACAAGTGCGTAGCAATCGGATATACTTGTTGTCTCTGCTGGAGCCGTGTGCCAAAGTAAACATTTTCTGATCGACGTTGAGAAATCACAAGTGGAGAAATTACAAACGGGGCATTGTGAGCATGTGAATAGATTAGATTTTTTCCGACGGGTGGCCGTTTCCGGAAAAGGGAATACGCATGATTACCTTTGCGGCACTCACTCTGGTTTCTGGAATATCAGTCGCGCATGAATAGGGCGATCTTCCATGGAGCTCAAGTTCTAGATACCCGGCTCAATCTATAGGTTGGTATCCAATTGTCTTGTAAACTTTTACCAGGTTTTTGAAATATCTTGCTCTATCATCACGTGGAGGGAAGCTGTTCCTCGGACTGACCATCACAGGTGCTTCTAACTTACTTCAACAGAACCATGGCAATCTCATTCTTTCGGCCAAACAGCTGTACTATCCTTCCATGTTACGAATTCCGCCTGTCTGGTTCCAAGATTTTCCTGTTCAAGCCAATTTTCTGCCGTTCTTGAGCATTCTACGCACAATCTTCGCTTGGTGGAGTAGTTTTGAGTTGAAGCAGTGTGAGACTCAAAGAACTCTCGGAATGCCATGGGGGTTGTCATACTGCTTCTTAACCTTTGCGCGTCTTTTTCCACGACTGGCCCCTCTGTGCCAGACATTCCTGCGCCCATGAACACAAGCTGCACCCAAAAGCTCTGAATATGTTGGTTCTAGTCTGGCATGCGATTTTATTTTAACTCTGCCTTGCTTAGTGGCGCTTGTTCAAGTCCTCGATATGTAAATGTGTGTTATCAATTGGAAGCACCTAATGACCTGACTTATTCGACGGGTTTCTCTCCACAATCATATCCATTCGGTGGCTTCTCCATGGCTTCTCCATATTACGGCCGTTCATCCATCTACTTTGGCTCCCAAGACCTTTTTCATTTTCACCGAAAAAGTTTGATTAGACTGGCGATTTGTACGCATTGTGTCTAGCCATCATTCAAGATGTGATTTCCATCCGAGGAGTAACTCGCGAACATCCCCCGGAACGCTATTTCATGCTCATTGCGGTTCCATTATAAACATTTATCGACATCCCGAAATGCCTCGAACACGGACTTACCAAAATTGGCTGGTCTTCTAGCCGTGTTCTCTGCGGATGCATCCTCAGCACGTGCTTCGTAATGACGTGCCGACTACTTTCGAGCGCCTAGAAGATGCTCAGAATACGGGCATCAATCCAAGTGTTGACACCGACCGTTGCTGTTAGGTAAAATCTACGCTTAAAGTCCCGCCCTCAGTGAGTTACGGACCTGTGTTGAGAGCCTATCTCACCGCTCTACACGTTCTTTGGCACACCGCCATTATCGCCTACTACGAGTTTAGACATCAACCGGGTCGGCCAAATCAGCAGCCCTCGGGAGCCTCGGCGCTGTCACAATTGGTCAGTTCATATACATACTGGTGGTATTTCTCGAATTAGATTCGCGGAGCAGACGGTTCATATAATCCCTTTATAAATCCCTGGATTCGACGGTTCGCTGGCGAATAAGATGTAAGAGCTGATGGATATTCGGGGTTTGCTCGACACGGAAAGGTTTAGAATTTGCGATTGAGGCACAAGACGCCCTAAATTGCCTCAGAAGTCAAGCCTAACGCCACTTGGGCACGATCTGCCCGCCGGCGGCGCTTAGATCGCTATCCTTTTCTGTGATCAAGAAGCCACTCATCCAGTCAGCTTGGAAGGGATGTGAGGTGTGAGAACGCACGGCTTTCCTCTTTAAAGGCATGCCATTGGCTGATGAGGGGTCGGTGTATGTGTTGAGCCCACTCTGAGTTTCAAATCATCTCACGTTAGTGTAAAGTTCTATTGAGCTCTCATAGAAACAAGAATGTATGTCGACGGGGGAGTTCCTACTCTCCTGCCTCGAGGAAGCACAGTTTCGGCAGTATCTCAATAGGATTTCAGTTGTCGCTCTGTCCGTGTGAGTGGAAGGAGAGCTCCAATTAATAGATTATGATTGAGTGACAGGTCCATTTTTCAGACTGAACTAGAGACTTCATCCTCATAGCCGGCTCCCCTGATTACGTTGTAGGCAGTGGCTACTAGTTTCCGATGGCTGAGTAATGATATTGTATATTATCATATAACTGCTGCATTAGTCGGTGATGATTTTAAGTCCTTTCAGTTGGCACGACAACCTGGCACAGCATTATTACCTACTTGTTGCCGGTATCCGTACTTCTTGGATACTTTACAAATGTAAGTCTTGAATTTTCGTGGCACGCGTGTGGTACTGTCAATTTGATGATGATACGTATCGGCTGTTCGCAGTCTTTTCCGGTTTTCCTAGTCCAAGATTGAATGCCTCTCTCTACTGGCTAGCCTTGTGAGTGTTAATAAAATAAAACTCTACTCGTTTCCAGGTGAAGAAAAGGGAAGACCGATATGTGTTTTCGAGGCATGTTTTTTCGATGTAGAATTCCCTCGAAAAAAAGAAAACGGACTTTAAAATCTTTAAACATTAGGACCCGACATAGCTCAAGATTGATATTATCTATCAATGTCCTTTGAAACACTCTTGAGTGTTGATGAAGAAGAAGAGTCCATCTGAACATTGTCTTTGAATAACAAGTGTGGGAGTCTTCACGAGCCTTCACGTGTTTCATGGCGAGTGTCCCTGTGGTTCATGACATGTCCTGGGGTTTACTATGCTAATTTCCTATTGATTGACATCGACGCTGTCAGTCGATGCACTATTATCGACATACACATTCTCTGTGTTCCTGAAAATATTACGAAAAGTAATTGTATGTTGCTATCATGGAATGAGTGTTAGACCTTACGTTCTTCCCAGGTGTCACCAACAGAGAGTAGTTACAATGTCTGCGTCTGATGACAACCTCCTCTCTTCTCTTCCAGGAGGAATAGTCTCTCTGCATTCTCCCTCCGAGGAACAAGATTGGCAGCCTATCTTGCACTCTTCGAACCAGGTTGTTCTCTATAATCCCAAAAGCCATGCTCTTTCGATTAGTCGTTTTTCAAGTAGCCATGATCTCACCGTGCGAAACAACGCTTGTCCGTATTGCAGACGTGCTCTACCTGAGGGATTTGAGCATTTCACAGAAGACAGTGATTTCGACGTAGTCGATCCTATGCATCATACCCGCAAACCTGATTACTTTCACCTGTTGGCCGCTGCGAATGAGAACACTTCTGTTCCGCCATCACTCACGGCTCACGAGGACAGTGGACCTGCAGATTCTCAAAGCGGAGGAACTTCCAGAGCATTTCCTCCCAACACTCTGGCAGAAGGCTACTTCAAACGCTTTTTTCAGGAGGACTACAAGCTCGGTATGGGAGCCAATGGGTCGGTCTATCTGTGTCAGGTGAGTGAGCCCAATTAATTGAGCTCATGGGCTTGTGAGAGGGCTGGTCGACACAATATGGTTGACCGACAAGCTATTGGATCTCCTCAGCAGTTCATGCTAAAGACATTGATACACAGCATGTGCTAGACGGAAATAAACTCGGTTCGTCCTTGAATATTGCACTGACTCCTCTACTCACTGTCATGTATAGGCCATTTTGCAGTCAAAAAGATCGCGGTCGGAGAGTCCCATTCCTATCTACTCGCCATTCTTCGAGAAGTGCGTCTGCTTGAGAGATTGCATCATCCGAATATCATCACATACCAGTTTGTACTTTGCCTTGCCCTGGGTTTCGTTTTGATTCACCCGATCCAGTCATGCGTGGCTTGAAACTTGCCAGTTTTCTTCCTTTGGACCACGGGTACCGACTCTCCATGTATTGATGCAATGGGCGGAGGGGGGTAGTTTGGATGATTTCATTGATATCCGTCTAGGTCGCGGATCGCCTCATGTACATATTAACCCTTTCGGTGCCTTTTATTCGTCCCCAAACCCCGATACGTCTACGGAGGTTTTAGAATCCCATAATGCACCCAATGATGTTCTGTCGCCAACTCCGGATCTACATTCCCGCTCTGCCCGTATTCGAGCGTTCCGAGCGTATCAACGAGCTACTCCAGCGGAGCAAGAGCGTATGCGACGCGAGACCCCTGTCGCGGATGGAAGGATACTAGGGAGAAGATCACGGTCCCTGAAGGCAGTCCATTTATTGAGCGCGGATGAAGTAAAGAGCTTGTTCCGTGATGTAGTCGAAGGACTTTACTTTCTTGTGAGTAACAGATCAGAAATTTTGTTATCCATTCTCACTTTCTGCAGCATGATCGTTCTATACTACATTTGGATCTGAAGCCAGGGAACGTACTCTTAACTTGGGATGAAGGCAAACTTATGTGCGTATCCCATTTAGCATTCACGCCGACCTTTAAACTTTCATCCAGTCCCAGAGCTATGCTCTCAGACTTCGGTACTTCACGCGAAATGATCGGGAACAGCCCAGTTCGATCTGGAAATACGGGAACGTACGTAGGTGGTAATCAGAGTAATCAGCTTGCTGAATTGATGTCCAGGCTGGAATACTCCTCGCCTGAATCCGTTCCATCGCCTAATGGTGTTTTGCATGATGTCAATTCCAAGTCTGATATGTGGTCTCTTGGCATGATTCTTCATAAACTTCTATTTTTCAAACTGCCGTATCGGTGTGTCTATTCTTCACTCTCTCGCTAATTGCATATTAATTTCTCTAGTTATGCCGCTGATGGCGACAAGGATGAGAATTTGAGCAGTAATCAGAATCCCGAGAGGAAAAGTAGAATTGGAGAAGCGGAAAAGTTACGACTCTTGGAACAAGAGGTGTTGGATTATCCTGGGCATGTGATTTATGTCGAGTTTGAACATAAATCTTACGATGTGGTCAAGGTTTAAAGCAAATCCAGATTTCGTCCTCACGTTCGAGGCTCGCAGGATATCCCGAAATTTCCTCATACTACTTGAAGGTTTGTTGAATAAAAGTCCTAATACAAGACCATCATGCGAGCGTATTTCCAATGCTTTCAAGGAGGGCAAGGTAGTTTTGTTTTGTATGTCGAATTAGCCAGTTAACAAGACCATTTTCATTTCAGCTCGATCCGTTGAAGGAATCCCCAAAGCACACCGACCGGGCCTCTCTCGTCCCCTTGACACGGTCTATCTTTGTACCAGGTACAACTTTAGAGCCAGTTGGCCCCCATGCTGAACTGACTGAGCAGCCGCAAGAAGCAAGGGCTGATAGTGAGACCATCAGTTCACATCCACTAAGGAGAATGTCGATCTTGGGTCTGCCATCACCTTCAGATTCATCAAGTTCAAAGGATGTCACCCAGAATGAGACCGAGACTCGAGCACAGGCATTGAAAGTAAGGTGGCATGAAAGGGTATTAGAGTTCCTCGTAAGACATCAAGGACCACTAGTAAAGTTTACGAAGAGCTCGGTTCTGGCAGCAAAGGTGCGTGATTACAGTTTCTGCAGTATGGCCCATTTTCACGATTTCAAAGATTCTCAGTCTATCTGCTGTTTTCTCAGAGTCATATGGATTCCTCCAGCTGGGGTTACCTTCATTGTTGATCGGAGCTGCGTTGGTCGATGCTACAGTGGAGATGACATTGTTTGGACACGTCGGATTCTTGGTCTTCCATGTTTTAGGCATCAAAATAGGTTGTGCTCGTGGTTATTGTTGTTCATAGTATTAGTTGTCCAATAGCCTATGTGCTTGCATGGTTCTTGGCAAGTGCCGAGTGCTAGCAAATCATTCTAGTTCCCTCCACCATAGCCGTGGTTAGCACCAGTCCATGCTTCCTTCATTTGATTGCTATGGATGATTCTGAGAAAAGACTGCGCCCATGGCTTCTGTCGAGGAAGACTTGCACAGTGTCACTCTCTACTCCGAGTCCCGATTCTTTGAATTACGTGACTGCTCTTCGGGATGACCGGCCTTGACCAGGCTTCGGGATGACCGGCCTTGACCAGGAGACATAATATGGTACACGAACGTTATGCGGGGCTGCTGTATTATTGTGTCAATCCCTCCTGAGGACAGTAGCTCAAAGAGGCGATCGCCATCATGGAATCTATGTAATGCCCTGAGTAGTCACCATTTCTCATCCTCGTTTGATTGAACTAGGCTAACTTTCAATGTAAACAAATCCCTGAACGCGCTTTTAGCTGAAACAGATGAAGAATTGCTTAGCAAAGGGGCCTGGCGACGATATCATGATCGAGACTTTATTATCTCCGTGGTGCGCAGTGCCTGTCGTGTGCTTCGAAATGGGGCCTGACTAGCGTATCAGGAACCTGATAGGCCTTGTGACTATGGAGGTGAACGGATCTTTTCTGATCAACGAAATTGAGAGGGCACTCTGAGCGTACGCAGTATGGTATACCGGCGAGCTTTTCCAAATCAATAATTAAGGTGTCGAATACGTCGTTACTCAATCAGTGTGGCTTTTGCCTGATTGCTCGGTCTTTTTTTGTGGGACGATGATTGACATTTTATATCCACCAGACCACTGATTGATACCGACGTAACATTGCGAGGGTATATATATATATGTGTGTGTGGCGTTCGTAACGCTTTTTTTCGTTCGTGGCTTTTCGACCGTGGCAACTTTGTGATCCAGCCATCTGACGGATAGCGATGTTCGTAGATATATATTGTATCGCTAATAACTAGACCTGTGTTCCCTCTCTGTGGGCTGTCCAAGCATCGAAAGGAAACTTTCATTTAATTTGACTATTCATTTAATTTGGACACAAGCATAGTTGACTAAAGAAAAAAACTAACCTCGCTTCTCAGACCGCGCCTTATTATCTGCGGGAGCTTCTCCCTTTTTGTAATCAAGGACTGGGAAATTTGACTCCCTGATTCGCGAAGTTGCCGACAGAGTCGGCGCGTGTTATTAGTTCCATGACCTTATCTCTATGAGCCACTCAATCAGCGCGATGTTTTTTTTTCACGTTACACAAGGCCTTGCAGATTACTTTGTGCTGGCGTTGATTTCTAATAACGGGAGTCATCCTCAAACAACGGGTCTCTTCGAGCTGAATCGATCAGTGCTCTCTGTGTGTGACTTAATCATGCGGGGAGCGATAGCCTGTTCAGAGGACTTTTTTTTCTTTTCAGTGCGTCACATCACTCATGAGTTTGTCGTCTCAAATAAGAGGGCCCTGAATGGGTCATGACAAAACACACCAACTTGCGGGGTGGCAAGGGGCAGAGGCCTCAAACAAAGCTCGCATGAATAACTGACGGTAATCCCCAATCTCATAACATGATATCCTCGATTGCAAAAAAGAAAAAATTGATTTGAAACAAGATCTTTTCCCTCTAAAAAAAAGTTACTATACACTACATTAATAAGAGTGATTGAACAAAAAAAATTCTCGCAATCATGAAATTCGTTTTTTTTTCTAACTTCGCAATGCAGTGGATGAAACCTGAGGCATGGACCCAGATCACGTTTCTCCTCGATGAACAGCCCCTCCATATGAATCACCAAAAAAGAAAAAATACTCAAGAGTGAGTTCCAGCCTCTCTCGTCATTGAAACATAAACAAAACCCCCTGTTTGAAATGGAAAGTAACAAAAAGAAGGGAGGAAAGAAGAAGTCTGGAAGTTATCAGATGTAAACCCCCCGTGCCCCCCACCCGGTGGTTGGACCATTCCCCAGAATGATGATAATCAATTAAAAAAAGGAGAAAACTCTCTTTGGAGGTGGGGTTTTCTAAGAAGGAGGAGGATTTTTATGGGCCGTCCATGTATTTGTTGAAATTCATACTAAGACTTTTCAATTGAGCAAAAAAAAAAGCCAGCTTTCCAGGGCTCACCTGGGGGGGGGGAAGCACCAACATCCGATGGATCCATCAT
>Ga0153918_1000919_pt1 | contig 12530 bp, 17 predicted proteins | sample TSFL002MetaG_FD_104687 | JGI IMG/M metagenome (GOLD analysis project Ga0153918, IMG submission 104687) | Attine ant fungus gardens microbial communities from Florida, USA - TSFL002 MetaG | ecosystem: Host-associated > Fungi > Mycelium > Unclassified | place: USA: Florida, Paynes Creek Historic... | reverse complement strand
GATGATCAAATGTTTTCATGTTATGATAAACAATTGGGACGAGATTTGTTGCGCGTACGACTTTTCGCTCATCTCCTCTTTTCTATCTAAACTACACGCCCGCACGACTGCACACGATATAGACAAGTCTAATGCAGCTTAGACTACGGTCTTGACAAAGTGGTATTTAAATCTAAATAGTATCATACCATTTACGCAGCACAATAAAAATATGCGCGCAAGGGAAAGGAAGAAAGACTTGATTGCATTCTAACTATATTCTCTATTATATGTAATAACATGATGTTTCCATGACACCTCGGTGTCATTCCGTGACAATGATGTCATTCTGCGATAGTCATAAGAAGTGTCCTGAAACCTTAGATTCCGCGCTCTAAGATAGAGTATAAAACCCACTGTTAGTGTGTCAAAGAGAATGTGTTCACTCGAGCGGCTGTGATGAGACAGGAAGTCGAATCCTGGAGGTCGATGCAGCAGAGCCGATCATTCTTGAGAACAGGAACGACTCGTGGGAGGGGGATTCTGTTCCTTGCTAATTAACTACAGTGGAACAAAACCAAGGCATATTGCTCTAAATCCTCGTGTGAATGAGACGTAGGCAATGCTGAAAATCTCAGATCACTACTATAAACACCGTCCATAGTTCTGTCGACCTTTCGACATCACCATAAGCAGTAATCAAGCGTGAACTCGTCTTGGAGATTATCGTTGATAGAGTTTAGAGCCCGAGCGAGCACAGGCATAAATTACCCCCTGATTATAAGGTCAGCATAGCATTACCACGTTGATAGCACCTTGTGTGAACCGAATCAAACTGAACTTTGGCACTCCTATATGAACTAGTGTCTATATCAGAGGTGGAGAGGAATAGAAGATAGAATAGCAATCAAGAATTTTCATAGTCCAAATTCATATAAAACTTGGATTCGCGTCTGCGCAGGTGTCATACAACCGAGGTAGAAAAAGAATTACTGATGCAGAATTCGTGGCAGCTTTCGACTGAGATAACGTAACCAACGAGATTTTGGTAGGACTGGTTGAGGGACGGAGAGAACAGGAAAAGGCGATGTCATTTGTAACCACTCCTGGGGGTTAATGATGTGGGTTAGGATCCAAGGGTGACGCTATAGAAGGATCAGGTACGCGACAGCTACGAGAATGATTATCCTTCGCACCTTGAGATTACTTGCCGTCACTCGCGTCAAAGGATCCTTGTGTAACATCGAGTCCAGCAGCGAAACAACAGCATAACCATCACTAGTCGGATCCCGAGGTTGGCGGCCTCCTGTAGGGATTCTTTCGACTGTCATTACTTTGTCTACTTCCCAATCTTGTGTGCAGATTTGATTATACAACAACCATTCACCATGATGCACATTGTCATTGGATGAAGGTGCATTAAACGGTGTGCGTCCAAACAACAAGCAATAGAAAGTTACGCCGAGTGCCCAAATGTCCAGAGCTTCCGTAATCGGTGGACGGGCTTTCATGAATTTCTTCCCGCGGGCATTCGTCGATTTGACATAGGTTTAGATGGATCCTCATGAATATCGTCAAACCAGACTACTTCAGGTGCCAGAAAGTTTGGGGTTCCTAGCGTCTTTTGGAGGTCAGAAGTAGGGAATAAGGAGACGTCTTCATGGTTGGACCAAGATGAATTATAGATGAATTATAGTGGGAAACCCCAAAATCAATGATTTTGACCATTGTTCTATCTCGAGAGTAAAGTAAGTTGTGTGGCTTGATATCACGATGGACGATCCCCAGGGAGTGTACTGTCCAAGGATAAGTCCACATCAGGATCATTCTCCAATCAAGGGAGCGTACGATACTCTAGACCAACGATCACATCCCGTATAATGCGCCGTATCTGCTCGAGGCGAAGTATCGGTTCTTTGCTCTCAGTAGCCCACTGTATCGGTCCTCCTGCACAATATTCCATGACTAGGCTATGTTTTGATCATCTCTGGAAGAGGGATGAAGCTACCCACTCAGATAAATTTTGTCCTGTTGAGGATCATCTATGACTTCAAACAGCTGAACAACATTTGGATGTCGGCACTTCTTCATGATTGCTATTTCCTTTCTGATACTATTTTCTGTGCTACTCATTGGATATATGCGCTCAGTCCCAAGTGCTGTCTCGCTCTGCTGGTGCCTTTTTCTCAACTGTCTGATTCTATCCCGTGGATTACTGCGTTTCACAGTCTTGATGGCCTGAGGGCCGAACGTCAGGATGGATCAGAGCCAAGGGAATGTACTCACCACCTTTCTGTTTAGTTCTTCTTGATAGTGACACAAAAAGACCTCGCCATGTCGTCCTTTGCCGATTCGAGCGTCCTTCCGATATTGATTAATTTTAGGTACACGATTTTTCGATGTTGCAAGCTCAATAGTGGCACGAAGTGGTTCGAGGGAGTTGTAGGGAGTGCCCCTTTGGGATTTTTTCTCCTGAGTCTTACTGGATTGTGGCATAGTGATAGGCTGAACAAGGTGAAGGTGGTGATTGACAAGTAGAGTATAGTATAGTGTCCTCAGACAGTGTTCGCTGCCTGATTAGGTCATAATATCCGATTTTGTCACGACAGTGTCCAAGGAAGATGGCAGACTGCACATTAACGCTCACATTACAGCTTACACTGCGAACCCGTTGATCCCCTCTTCGGTGAATTATCTATTTCGAAATGATGATTGCCAACAGATAAGCAGCTAATTCAGACACGGTCGACATTGCCACTTAAACGAATAGTCCGTCCGATCATCATCCTCACGCTGCCATCTACACAGCAACAAATCCAGGGTTCAGGATTGAGGACCCCAGAGGCATCAAGTACGCGGGAGTGCGAGCAGGTCGTCAGTACAATTAGGGGAACTGCCTGGTCAAAATGTAGCTGTCCCTCGAATTACGCTCGGATATGTGCCTCTAGTCTGTCATCCGTTGTATCGTATCTTGATAGCACTAGCCTTGTGGCGTGTTTCTAGAGCTGAGGGACGTATTAGCTTATGATGCTACTGTGTCTCAAAGATCAACATATTCTACCTTTGAGCTCTTCAGCCTCTTCGCGTTGTTCGTAGTCGAGCACGAGCCGCTTCAGATGTTGCTGTTCAACTTTATCTTGAAGCTGGGCACTCCTTGTATGGACGGCCAGAGCAGATGCAGAGGGGATGGCAAGCTGTCGCGCCTACGACTAGTGAATTTCTTCTCTGAAACGAAGAGAAAACAATACTTACAAGCTGTTTATTGCCACGCTTCGTGATGACAGTGAAGTTCATGATATTCTGAGACTCGTCATCTTTAATCTGATCTTCATCATCATCATCAGCCCCCCTCCTCTTTCGAGACGCGGGAGGTAGGATGGCAGAATCCCAGAGAGCCAATGCCGTTTTTTTGTCCACCTTTCTGGACTCCGCAGAAGTGTCAGTAACCAGTTTAGCCAATTCCCTGGCAAATTCGGCATCGGCTTCTTCAGATGGTCCAAGATTTTCTTGCTTGCTGCTGCTTGCTGAAAGAATTATCTTCTCATCTGGAGAAGGTGCGCGATCATCAACCTACCGATATCGAGCTTGGGCTCAACAATAGGTATTATTTTCAAAAGTAGATGCACGTACCAAAGATTCTTGCAAATCCTCGTCTTCGTTTGCGCCCTCGTCCTCATCGTGATCAGCATTAGAGTGTTTGTCATCGTCATCATCGTCCCTACTATCTTCACTCTCATCAGTAAGACCTATAGAAGATATCAGTACAAAACACAATTGACAAACAAAATGAGCATTACTGACCAGCAGCCTGATAGGCAGAGTTGTACATCTCATCAACAGCCAGGGCAGCCTCCTCAAGATTCTTCAGAATTTGCATTTTGGGCCGTACAGCCTATTTAAATAATAAGCCAAAGTCATGAACGCGCGTGTTTGGATCTGACCTCCAATGAGTCAGAGAACATAAAATCGACATCCAGAGGCAGAGTTTGCGTGCAGTAAACATAGTACTAGAAGTACATCAGGTGAAGTTGGGCATAGACTGTAGATATTATGGCAAACCTGAAAGAAGATTAAAAAATTATCAAGTCTCTTCCTCTGTGTACCTCGATCGAAGCACATTCCACATGTGTCCAAAAGAGCACAAATAAGCCTGACGCGAAAGAAATCATCGGGCATATCAAGTAGGACAGTCGTATTGGGTAGAGGCCGGCCTTCGGCTGCGATAAACATAATAAGAAGACTAGTCACAATAGAAGAAGCAACAAGCTCACGATGTCCAAATGTGACAAGGGACCAAAGAGTATCAAAGATGATACTAGAGCTGAACATGCGATATATATACAGTTCTCCAAGGAACTTGATCGTCGCCAACCTTTTCTGATTGGCATTATAGACGTTTTGTTCGAGGCCTCGACGGATATCCTCTAGGGTCTGGTCAACAACAAAGACAGAAAAGGCAGGGCGATAACGTTGCAAGTCGTATGTTAACATCGCCAATAAGGAGATATTACTATATTTAATCTTCCAAGGCTTCGTGAAGATTTTGTACAGAACAGGTTTCACCTCTTCGTTTTCCCAGTCAAGCTTCCGTAGTGATTTGAGGACCTTGTCGATAGTCTTCTTAGCAAGAACATCATAGATAAGATGCCGAATAAACAATTCGATTTGGTTTCGTTGCTTCTCTTGCTTCGGTGCACGCTCCGGGGGGTTGCACTGATGACAGAAAAAAGATGAGGCAATTGGGCAGACTTCAAATAATTTACATACTTGATAATAAGCATTCTCTAACATCAGAATTTGACGCTGATCAAAGTGTTGCATGCCTTGTTTGCGTCGCATGAGTTCAAGCTGAAATTGCAAGGTTAGAACGAACACGGACGTGGATAGGAAGAGAAACGAACCATGGTGCCGAACCTCTCGGCAGTGTCCTCACTTCTTAACAGAAAACGACCGCACCCTTCCAACAACATGGCTATGTTGTCAACGTTGGTTCCGGTGAAATCATCCAAACAGACTTTGAAAACATGTAGGATGACATGAAATGGGACGATTTTAAATTTTGTCAAATGACAAAAGAATGCGATGTTCTGAAATTCAATGCTCAGCTGCAACTAAAATCGCTTGAGCATGAACCTACCCTCGTCCTGATTTCTGCTAGTTCTTTGACTACATTTTTTTTACGCTGTAGATATCGAAATTCATCTTCTAGCTATCAAGGTGATTAGCGTAGCTAAGCCGGAATGCTATGACTTACGTGAGCGACAAGTTCTGTCCCAATATCAGGCATATATTTATTGAGAGTAGCCACAAGCCGTGCGTAGTGTGGCAATAAATCGATTCGATTCTTAGGAACTTGGCTCAAAGCCTGACACCGGCATTTAGGTTAGAGAAAGAAACATCGGACTAAATGGCAGGAATCCTGACTTTAATCAAGCGTTTTCTGGCCGCCTTCGAGTTAAGAAAGGCGAAATCAATTGCCGTTTGGTCAATTAGACCCCTGTTGGTAGCATCCTGGAGTCGTACAAGCAAGGCTGTGAGAAGCTGGGAAGGACCTTGAGGCGCAATTCGAGGTGAAGACAAAGTTGATGTGATTTTTGGGGACCCAGGAACAGGGGTGCGTGCACTGACCAAAAACATTTGCAACATTTAGGACATATAAAATGACTGATCCTCACTCGTCATCATCCTTGAAGAGCAGCGAGCCATCATCTGCATCATTCATCTCCTCCGAGTGGTCTTTTTGCAGATTGTGGAGTTCCTCTTCGAGTTGTCGAGCTTCTTCCTTTTCTTGTTGTATGCGCTCTTGATCTACATCCTTCAAGTCAACTTCGGGCGCGCCAACCGAAATATCGATCCCAAGGACACTACTCGGAACGTAATCTTTAAGGTCTTGGACATCTTCGTAGTATCTGCGTTCCTCTTCATCCTCCCACTTACCACCCACAACTATCGTTTCTTCAGAATCATTATACAAGGACCCATGAGTGGACCCAATTTGAATTGACTCGGATCTCTGTGATGCTGTAGGCAGCAAAGGGAGAGGAAGATAAAGAAGCTCAGACAATCTACGGGTATTAGTTCAAATCTAGGTCAAATTATGGTGGTGATGCTCACGATTGGCAGTTTGCGAGTAATTTCTCATAACCTTTTGTCATCTTCTCATAAGCCTGTTGACGATCTTCGAAAATCTCTCCAGAGCGAATATAGGCTTCATGATTACGTTTATCTTGCTCCTGAAGGCGCTGAAAATATCTCGATAAGTCAGCGGCAATAAGCGACGCGGAATTGAGGTTACCTTGTGTTCGATGACAAGCTTTTTGCAGACATTATCAAAGTATCCTTCACACATGCGCTTGAAACGGTCACGGATATCTTGTTCAATTAGTTCGTGCTCTTCCTTGTGGCGGATGAATCGGCATTCTGTATCACCGCCACTCGACTGCATATTTGAGAGCGAACCAGACTCGCCAGTAGCATGAATCTGCTTTGGTATCATAGGAGGCATAATTCCAAGGAAGGGCCAGGAATATGATTTCAAAAACGTGATCAGGAGAGGTAGTGAAGAGAGACTCGGATCATTAGATAGCTGACATACTAGATCAATAGTTTGCGATTATAAGAAACTGTGAAGCTCGCTTACCAACTCCTTCACTGCTTTCATTACCCACTCTCCGCCACTCTTCTCAGGAGTCTCACGGATGATACCCACCAATGCCAACTCCGAACATATGCGAAGTACAGGACGCTGACGTGATATACGTGCATTATCTTCTTTCTCTCTTTGCTCTGCAATCAAAGTGCTGATATTCGCCTTGGAAGGCGGAGCGATCGCACTGGACAACGATGACACGAGGACTGGTGTGAAGGTTCTGGGGAAGCGACGGTGCAGATGAGATATCACCTTTAAGGAAACCGTGAACTTTTGGATATCAGATGAGCGAGCAAGAATTACATACTTCGACTGCTCCCCAAGTATCTTTATCTGTCTTGCAGCGGGCTATGCCCTCAGTTACAGCACCAGCTATTTCATCGATATATTTTTCAAGAGACAAGGACTCGAGATCCTTCAATATCTGATCCCTGTTGTCTGCGGCCATAGATTGGCGGATACGCTTGATAAGTGTAGTATGGCGCTTCAGTGAGGAATCGAGCCTAGAGAATTCTGTGGATAGTGTAGAGAGATTACCGAAAGAAAGCGGTAGAAACTACCTTGCCGCCCGGGGTTGAGGTTGAGCTCCTTGAGTCTGACGCGCCTCTCATGACGAACTCGCTCGTCGTCCGTTCTCGACGACATATGTGCCCCATTTGAGGCTGGATCCATGGCAGGACAGCAATGGATTGTCTGTGGATCCCCACACTGTATTACATAACCCGTCAGGCGACTCATTGTCAAATGGCCATGCCTGTGCCTAACTAGCCCCTTTCATGGATGATAGTGACGACTATTTTGACGATGACATCGTGTTGGACGCACAAACGATCGCTATCTTGGACAGAGAGGAACAGAAATATTTCTCACAAAGGCAACATCTGCCGCCACCGCCTGTGGTCACGAAGAAGCAGAAAACGCGCGATGGGTGGTCCCCAGGCGTCGGCAGTCGGCCACGAGAGCATGAGCTTGACGATCTACCAGAGATTTCAGTCACTGCAGATGGAAATTATGGTTTCACGGGCTCATCTGGGTCCTCAAATTTCGGCCAGCCACTATTTGTCCAGACTCCTCAGTCCGATGTACAAAGAGACCAGAATCCACAGAATGGGCAGATATTCCTGCACCCTCAACCAGCACCAAGCGTCCTCCAGCCTATGATTTCTGCTGCTTCAAATCGTATCAGTCCTACACCCAATGTCCGGCCAAGAAACTCCACATCAGCTAATAGACTCATCCCTCATGAGAATTCCGAACAGCTTGAGCTTCAGAAAAATATTGCAGGATTGCAAGCACAACTTCTGGAGCTTGAAATGCAAAATCAGAGATTTCAAATAGCCCTGAAAGAAGCGACAGAAATCAGATATGCGAAAGAAGGAGAGGTCTCTATTCTGCGTAAAAACATGGAAAAAGTGCATTCACTCCTCAATCGTTCTGTCTTGCAGCTCACCTGTTTCAGACAGCGCAAAGTCATGCAGCAGAGATCTCCAAATTGAAGGGTGCTAGAGAAGAAGTAGAAGCTCAGCAAAAACAGATGGAGCGCCAGATGAAAGAGGAAACAGAAAGGTTCAAGACACAATTCATGTTCAAAGCAGGTCCTTGTGAATGAGTGTTCTATTTTGAAAACTAATAGGTGTGTGTGTTCTAGCAACATGAACTCGAGGCTTTGTTGCGAAGACCTACCTCAACACGAACCCTAAGGACCCCCAGGAATGCACCTGTGACTCCCGTAAGGGTCCCTAGTCCGATTAGTGCTTGGAGGGTTAATCAGGACGCTGAAAGACTCAATCAAACACCGCGTAGAGATCCTTTCCTCCGCTCGAGTCCTCAAGCAGCGCGTACCTTTCGCAAATCACCTGAAATGAAAAGAACCGGATTACTCCCTGGTTTCCGAAATTCCTTTGCTTCTACTCCTCTCAAGCCCAACATGAGGACCAATTCCAGAGGAAAAGGAAAAGATGTGTGCCGGGAAGAGTTAAATGAGGCCCCTCTCCAGAGAGTGACGCCAGCAACTGTTGGCCCCTTGCACCATTGTCCAGCTGACATCTTTGATCTCGATGACCATGTTGACGACCATGTTGATACTGCACCAGCCTCTGATGATCCATTGCCTCATGTTGCCGAAGATGATGCCTCTCTTATGTTCGATGATAATCTTGAGGAAGTGAATGAGGAAGCGGGTCCTGGTGTTTTGAATGATAAAGCTGAGGTTAGTGCTAAGTGGTTTAGATATGCGCAGATTTTAGCATTCAATTTCAGCTTTCTCGCATTGTCCTTACGCATACATATATGGAGGCGAATGAGGCCACTTTCCAGCTGCTGATCAATCTGCCCTTCATCACAACTCTGTCAGACTCACAAGCAAAAGAATGTACTCATGCTACTCGATCAATTTTGCTCGTCCTATCCAATCTTGCTGATGATTCAGATTACGAGATTTGCTCACGGCAAGTCACTAATTACTTGATCATGATTCTTCAGTGTCTTCTCAGCGTTGACTCTGTACGCATCTTTATCGCCTCCGCCGTTGACTGTAATCTAAATACCCCTATAGTGTATATCAACTGCTGCCTTATTAGATCTCCTGCGTTCATTCGCGTTGTTGCTTCCCGAATTTTCCAAACTCGTAGAGTCTTCGAGTGGCAACGGTACTTCGCTTTTTGTTGTTTTGTTCGACTTGCTGGACCGTCTTGCTGGATCTCCCTCGGACAGGGACGCAGTATGCATAAAAGAAATATTTTCTCTCTTAGAGGTCCTTCTTTTCAATATATCTGACGAGACAGTTGATAGGTTTGTTCTTGGGTGGATACTCAACAATCGCACTTACAATTATTCATCAGACTTGCACTTATTTTACCCACTCGCATAAGTTCTTTACTGAAAATTTTGAACACCTCTCATTCACACGAGACACTGGAAAGCCTTAGTAGATCTTTCCTCCTCTTAGCAACTTGTAGGCTCTTTCCTCTGCTTTAGATCACTATTCTGACCGTGCTTTAGACGATCCATTCCGTGGGCAAATGTTAGCCCCGGTGCAGGATGCTGACTCAGGAGCTTTTGATCATAAAGACCCACCTTTTCTTCATCATCTCTGCACATACCTGTTGAACAACTTCCGCAGCAGCTTCATCGAAGTGAGCTCCTGGTTTTTTTCTCAGAAAAAAATCTGTTGTTGATAATACAAACAGAATACTACTTCCTATGGCAACTTACTAGGTTGTTTAGCACAGTTGTCCCTGTCACAAGCGGAATCATTAGTTCAATCAAGCATAGTAATTCCTACCTTGACCTACATGATCGCTGAGATCTCTATGGTACTCTGGAATGACGATGGATCGAGCCTTACAAAACTTCAATCACAATTGTAAGTTTTTTCTCTTGATTTCTCTTTTTGATTTAACAAAAGCTAGTTTTATCCGCTTCATTAACCAAAGTCTTTTTCTCCTTCATCACCTTGTACATTCCTCCGAACCAATCGTACGGCTACACGACAAATTACAACACTGTCCTTATTTCGATAATCTTGTCCATATGTTCATAGTCAGCTTTGGCCAATTCAGTTACGCGGATCCTCCTGACTGGATTGACATTGAAGGGAAAAAAGAATTAGAATGTCTTGTCGGTACGTTATTAATTGACTGTACTTGTTACATCTCGTCAACCTGTGTTGTCTAGACATCGCTCGTGGTCTCCTGGATCTTGCTGTTGATGGTCCTGAAGGAGTTAGCATCTGGACTGCCTACCAGATAGAACTTGACAGCGAAACAGACGACGAGGAAAGAGAAGCTCGGCTCATGGACGACGACATGCAATCTTGAAGCCCACGATCTTTTTTCTTCTTCTCGATTTCAAGTATAATTTCCAAGCATGATATACAACATCTATTAACATTAACTTAATATTTATCTGTGACTCGAATTCAGGAGTTCAAGTGCAAAATATTGTTCCGATTAAGATGTCAAAGTAGGGACCAAGCTAACCAAATGTGAGATGAAGGTTGCTCTTTCAAAGATTAGATTCCAGACACTTACATGGTTCAAGATATCTCCCTTCAATATATTTGGCACAGTTTTGACGGTGCATTGATCATTGGTGGCATCATCGTCACCTAGTAATTTTTTGACAAAATTTAGGCGTCAATCGTCGAGCAGAAAACACTCACCCGGACATGACACTACATTTTCGGAGGAGATGATGTGTATCTCACCAACAGGATGATGAAAGCCCAAGAACCTGCCCGGCACAATCGGAACAATATCTTTTTCGTTGTTGATGCGTTTGAAGTTGGGCACCTATGCAAAGGAATTAGGTGCGGTGAGAAGAAAATATTTCTAGGTTCCGACTGCATACTGAATCTCACCTTGGTGTCGACGAGTTGAGCCCAGGCTATATTGCCAACACGTGGTGTGCCGTATGTGAATGCTTGAATATTGGTTGAGGCTGGTAGATTCAACACAAAGAAGATCACATCAAGCTCGGCCAATGCACCTCCTAGTGAGTGACCGATCTACATCTAGGATGACAGACTGAAATACTTTAATAGAAGTTTGACATACACAAGTCACGGTCTGCGTGTTGTGGACAGCCATCAATCTCTTGACTTCTTCTAGAATTTGCGAAGCGGTCAGAGCATGCTCGTCACGGAATCCGTCGTGGACTTCAACAGTGGAAGGGACTCCGGGAAATAGGGTAGCATCCAAGGAGCCCTTCACGATATTGACATCCGTCAAGATGGATAAACTAGAAGACGATCAATGGCGATTTCGTTTCAGGACTGATTTCTCACAATTCTGTGGGATCCGTTCCTTGATGAGCGACAACTACGGTATCCTGGTCCGGCCAGTAACCGACAAAGACTTAGCTCGACATGTTAAATCCGATCAATATAAATTCAAGGTGATGGGCTCACAATTTTGTACAGCATCTCCATCCCCGCCGACGAGAGTAGGTTGAAATCCAGGCAAGGCATCACACGCGTCTACGGTGGTTTTAGTGTTTCATGAGATTGTATCAATTGTATCAAGGTACATACTACCACAGGACCAGTCCTTGAGTTTTTTCGTTGGACAGTATGCCGCACGAGCAAACTGTGTATATGGTCTCAGTCCTGTAATTTCGTCTCTTGACAGCGGTGCAACATTGCGATTCTGCAATATCGCATGGGGGGCAGCGATCGCCGCCACAGTAAGAGTACATGCTGTGAGCAAACTTCTCAACATGGCTGCTTTAATTATTCCCCTATATTCAAGAAATCAGAACCCGACTGGCTCTTGATGTGGTACACAGTTATCCGGAAGCTAGTTCCCTTTATATTGCCACTCATATGCATTCATTCTGATCGTCTCATCTGAGATACTCTCCTCCCTTCACGCAGAGTGATTTCGAAGCAAAAAAAGATAGACAATGGAATGTGGCGTAGAAGTAGAGGGACGTTTACTTACTAAGTCGATATCCAAAGTGTAAAGTAGTGGGGATTGATTGAATCAAGCTCTTATGTAGGTATTCTTATAAATACGTATATCGTAGCAGCATAAATGTACCACACTCCTTGGCAGCATGTCGGATCAGGATTCAATAGATTATTTCCATTTTAGTATTATCTGCCTTATATGGAAATAACATCAAGTGAATGGTCCATCGAGACGATCACGTTGCTCCAGATACAGTATCAGAACGGGCACGTCGTCCCCTCAACCCAATTTGACTATCAAGTAGTTTGTCTTGATGCTGTGACAAGCATACAGAGCGTCTCACACTCAATGATCGTTACAGTTGGTTGCGTGGACCCAAGAATCAGTACGTCACATTACGTTGTGAAAGAGGTCAGATCAGTTAGTCGTCAAGAAAAAAGACGTAATCGGATGATGACGCTCATGCTCCTGAATATCGTGGTTAATTATGG
>Ga0153918_1000918_pt1 | contig 12541 bp, 8 predicted proteins | sample TSFL002MetaG_FD_104687 | JGI IMG/M metagenome (GOLD analysis project Ga0153918, IMG submission 104687) | Attine ant fungus gardens microbial communities from Florida, USA - TSFL002 MetaG | ecosystem: Host-associated > Fungi > Mycelium > Unclassified | place: USA: Florida, Paynes Creek Historic... | reverse complement strand
GGCGAGAATTATCATCCAAACATCCGCATCACCGAGTTTTTAAACCGGATGGATCTGGCCTACGCTGCCGCTGATGTCATCATCTCGCGTGCTGGTGCAGGTACCATTGCAGAGTTATGCGTGGTGAAGAAACCGGCAATACTGGTGCCATCGCCAAACGTGGCTGAAGATCATCAGACCAAAAACGCGCTGGCGCTAATTGGCGAGAACGCAGCCGTATTGGTGGCCGACAGGGATGCATCTGCAAAATTGGTAGACACAGCCCTGGCGCTGCTGAACGATAAAGAAAAACAAAAAACGCTGAGCACCAACATTGGTAAACTGGCCATGCCAAATGCCGATGAGGTGATAGCAAAAGAGGTTATCCAAATAACAATCAACAATTAAGTCACACCCTCCGCCCACGGGCGGAGGGTTGGTTTATCGGGAAGGTTGATAAGTGATGGCTAACAGGATTAAGAACGTTGGAATAAGATTTACATGAGAAGATAAGGGGGAGAACAAATAGCTCCCTTAATCAAACTCAATCAATAAATAACAAAACAATGCAACTGCAAAACATACAACGGGTTTACCTTGTGGGCATAGGCGGCATAGGCATGAGTGGCCTGGCACGTTACTTTGCACACCTGGGTTGTATTGTGTGCGGTTATGATAAAACATCAACCCCACTCACTACCGAACTGCAGAACGAAGGCATGCAGATCATCTTTGATGATCGACCGGATTGGCTGCCCATCAACTTTGACCAGCCCGACGAAGGCACACTGGTGATCTATACCCCGGCCATACCGGCAGATTCGCAGATCATCAAACATTTCCGTGATCGTGGTTTTGAACTGTTCAAACGTTCGCAGGTATTGGGCTTGATTAGTAAAGGCATGTTTACCGTGGCCGTGGCTGGTACGCATGGCAAAACCACTACATCGTGTATGGTGGCGCACATCCTCAAGGCATCGGGCACAGATTGCTCGGCGTTTCTGGGTGGTATTGCGGCCAACTATCAGACCAATGTGCTGTATGGTAAAAACGATGTGGTAGTGGTTGAGGCTGATGAGTACGATCGGTCGTTTTTGACCCTGCATCCAAACATCGCCATTGTTACTTCGATGGATGCCGATCATTTGGATATCTACGGCGATCATAGTCACCTGCAAGAGTCGTTCCGCTTATTTGCGGGGCAAATTAAACCAGGCGGGCAGCTGATCTACCACGAAGGCCTGCCTATCGGTCACGATGGACAGACCTATGGTATTGACGACAATGCACAGGTAGAGGCCAGCAACGTACGTGTGGAGAATGGCGACTTCTATTTCGATTTCAGCAATGGCGAGTTAGAGATCAAGAATATCAGACTGGGCATGCCCGGCATCCACAACGTAAGCAATGCAACCGCAGCCACACAGGCCGCGCTGCTGCTGGGTGTATCGCCTGAGGCTGTAAAAGCTGCGCTGGACAGTTTTGCTGGGGTGAAGCGCAGGTTTGAATACATCGTGAAGAATGATGCGCACATCTATATTGATGATTATGCGCATCACCCTGAAGAGTTGCGTGCAGCTATCAGCTCGGTAAAAAAACTATATCCAGGCAAAAAGCTGACAGTGATTTTTCAGCCGCATCTGTTCACCCGCACGCGCGATTTTGCAGACGGTTTTGCCGAGGTGCTGGATATGAGTGATGAGCTGTTGATGTTGGACATATACCCGGCCCGCGAACTGCCTATTGAAGGCGTGAGCGCAGATATGGTATTGGAACGCATGCAATTGTTAAATAAGCGCAAATGCGGAAAACAAGAAGTGCTTGAGATAGTGCGTAATGAGAACCCTGAGCTGCTTTTAACTGTTGGTGCAGGAGATATAGATCAATTGGTGCAACCATTAAAAACCATACTCGGAAATGTTTAAAGATAAACACCTCTGGAGGACAGTTTTGTTCAGTTTTATCTGGGTGGTTTTTCTGGCCGGTATGGGTTTGGTGATGAGTTTTGTGAGCGCTAAGAAAGCTGCTATAGTGTGTACTAAAGTACAAGTGATCATTCCGGGTAACCAGTACTTCATTGATAAGGTAGGGGTGAGCAGCATCATCGGTATAGAAAGTAACTCGCTGGTCGGGCGCAAGCTGCAAAATATCAACATCCAGGCGCTGGAGTCTAAGCTTCGGGCCAATCCGTTTGTAGAGGCGGCCAAAGTTTATACCGATATGGATGGGGTAATTACGGTAGAGATCAGTCAGCGCCGTCCGCTGATGCGCATTATCAACAACGTAAACCAGGATTACTATATCGATGAACATGGATTGAAGATCCCGCTGTCAGATAATTTCACCGCGAAGGTGTTGGTAGCAAACGGTGTTATTGACGAGCCTTTTTTGGGCAAGGTAGATACACTGAAATATCAGTTAACGAAAGATTTGTTTAAAACGGCAAGTTATATCAGCAAAGATTCGCTGTGGTCTGCTCAGATAGGGGAGTTGTATGTCAACAGTCAGCGGGAGATAGAGCTGGTGCCGCGCGTAGGCAATCAGCGCATTCTGTTAGGAACTGCAGACTCGCTGGAAACCAAACTGGCTAACCTGCGCGCGTTTTATAAGCAGGCCATCCCGCTGGTAGGCTGGGATGCTTACAGAGTAATAAATATAAAGTATCCGAACCAGGTGATCGGCGTAAGAAACGAGAACATGAAAAAGGATACAACTGCAATAAAAAAAGATTCAACCAAAACGGTAGCAACGGCCGCCGTTGACACAATTAAATTAAAGAACTAATTATGGACAAAACCTCAACTCACGAAAAAAGCGCACCAATTGTGGTAGGATTGGACATCGGTACCACTAAGATCTGCGTAATTGTTGGTCGCCGTAGCAAGAACGGGAAGGTGGAAGTGCTAGGTATCGGTAAAGCCGAATCTGCAGGAGTTACCCGTGGGATGGTGTCTAACATTGATAAAACGGTACAGGGTATTTTGCAGGCAGTAGATATTGCCGGTACCCAGTCTAACGTAGAAATAAAGGTAGTAAACGTAGGCATTGCCGGTCAGCACATTAAAAGCTTGCAGCACCGAGGTTTAATTACCCGCCGGGACCTGAACTCAGAGATCAGTCGCCGTGATATCGAGAAACTGATTGAAGACATGTACAACCTGGTGATGCCTCCGGGTGAGGAGATTATTCACGTGTTGCCGCAGGAGTTTACGGTAGATAACGAGCCGGGTATTAAAGATCCGGTTGGTATGGCAGGCGTGCGTTTGGAAGCCAACTTCCACATTATCTCGGGCCAAGTTACCGCTATTAAAAATATTGTTAAATGTGTTAACAAAGCCCATCTGGATAGCCAGGAGCTGATCCTGGAGCCATTGGCTTCATCTGAATCTGTATTGAGCGATGAGGAGAAAGAAGCCGGTGTTGTGCTGGTAGATATTGGTGGTGGTACAACAGATGTAGCCATCTTCCATGAGGGCATCATCCGTCACACCGCGGTTATTCCGTTCGGGGGTAACAGCGTGACTGAAGATATCCGCGAGGGTTGTTCTGTAATGCGCAATATTGCCGAGCAATTGAAACTGCGTTTTGGTTCTGCCCTGGCTGATGAGAACAAAGAGAACGAGATTGTTTGCGTTCCCGGTCTGCGTGGCCGCGAACCAAAAGAAATCTCGGTAAAAAATCTGGCTTACGTGATTCAGGCCCGTATGGAAGAGATTGTAGAACACGTGTACTACGAAATCAAATCATCAGGCTATGAAAAGAAACTGATAGCAGGTATCGTTATAACTGGTGGTGGCGCGCAATTGAAACACTTGCCGCAACTGGTAGAATACGTAACCGGTTTGGATTGCCGCGTGGGTTACCCGAACGAGCATTTGTCTAAAAACGAGGTACTGCCAAAGCAAACTTATGAAGAGCTGCAAAGCCCGATGTTTGCCACAGGTATCGGTCTGCTCATTAAAGGTATCCAGAAGATGGAGTACGAAATGGCCGGACAAACCACACAGCAGACGCAACCAAAGGTTGAAAAACCAAAGTATGACGATGAGAAAAAATTTGGCCTGTTCAGCAAATTGCTTGAAACCGGAAAGAAATTTATAAAAGACGATATTAAGGATGAGGATTTTTTGAAGTAGGGGTTAGTTGATTGAGTTGAGTAGTTGATTGGGTGAATGGTTTTATTATCTCTAAACTACTCACTCAATCAACCACTCTCTAACTCAATCGATCTTGTTTGCGCGACTTTTCAACACCGATATAACTTTTCCACATTGTTAACGATTGTGGATAACTCTTGTTGAAAAACTATTAATATTACATTCACAACAAGTATCTACTCATTAGGGAACATATAGCTGAAAACGAGGATTATGCAGTTTGAAATGTTAAAAGATAAATCGTCAATCATCAAGGTAATTGGTGTTGGCGGCGGCGGTGGGAACGCAGTAAACCACATGTACAAGCAAGGTATTACCGGTGTAGACTTTATTATCTGCAACACGGATGCCCAGGCATTGGAGCTGAGCCCTATCCCCAACAAAGTGCAGTTGGGCGCCAGTTTAACCGAGGGAATGGGTGCTGGCTCGATCCCCGAAGTAGGCAAAAACTCTGCTATAGAAAACATTGAAGATATTAAGCAAATGCTGGGCACTACTACCAAAATGCTGTTCATCACAGCAGGTATGGGCGGTGGTACCGGTACCGGCGCCAGCCCTATTATTGCCAAGGCTGCCCGCGAGCTGGATATATTAACGGTAGGTATCATTACCACGCCTTTCTCTTTTGAGGGCAAGCGCCGTAAAATGCAGGCCGATGAAGGTTTGGAAGAACTGAAAAAGTATGTTGATTCATTTCTGGTTATCAGTAATGATCGTCTGCGTCAAATTTTTGGTAACCTCACCATGAGTTCGGCTTTTGCACAGGCAGATAACATTTTGACCACGGCTGCCAAAGGCATTGCCGAGATCATTACCCTGCCTGGCTATATCAACGTTGACTTTAAAGATGTGCGCACCGTGATGAAAGACAGCGGCGTTGCCATTATGGGCAGTCATGCAGCCGACGGTGAGAATCGTGCGCTGAAAGCTGTTCAGGGCGCATTAGCCTCTCCGTTGTTGAAAGATAACGAGATTGAAGGTGCCCGTTATATTTTATTAAATATCAGCTCCGGTGTTAACGAGGTAACCATGGATGAGGTAAGCATTATTACCGACTACATCCAAGAGAACGCCGGTTTAGCTGCCGATCTGATCTGGGGTAATTGCCAGGATGAATCGCTGGGTGATCAGTTGTCGGTAACTATTATCGCTACCGGTTTTCAAACTAAAGATGAGCGCGATAAAGAGCAGAGCAGCAAAAAAGTAATTTCTATGCTGATGCCGCAGGATACGCCGCTGGTTAAACCAGTAAATGAATTCATTGCTCCGGCACCTGCTCCTACAGAAAACGTTTTCTCTGAGCCATACCTGAAAGCTAAGGAAGCAGAATTGAAACAAACTGGTCTGTTTGATCTGTTTGGTGCGCCTGAGGCTGCTGATAGCAGCAATATTATTAGCAGCAATAACAATGATGTGATTAAACACAGCCTTGTTGCTGAAGAACCAAACGCAGCCGAGCCTGCTCCTGATTTTGGCGAGTTTACCTTTAAAATAGCAGAACCGACCATTAGCTTTGAGCCTGTGCAGGATGCGTTTATTCCAGAGCCGGAACCTGAACCAGAGCCGGAAGCGGTTGTGGGCGCAGACGATCATAAGACGGACGAGACGATGGAAGAGCAGCTTCGCAAATCGCGTGAGCGTATCATCAAGCTGAAAGAATTGAGCATGAAGATGCGTAACGGCAACATCCAGGAGCTGGAAAACGTACCGGCCTACAAGCGTAAGGAAATTGCCCTGCAACAAACCCCGCCATCGGCAGAGAGCCAGGTATCACGCTTCTCCTTATTAACTGATGATGAAGGTAATACCGAGATCAGGAAGAATAATCCCTTCCTGCATGATAATGTTGATTAAATCAATCTAAACATAGAAATAAGAAACCCCTTTGTAACAAACATAGGGGTTTCCTGTTATAAGCTATTCCAAAAAGTTATAACTTTGGTGCCGGCTGCTAATACGGTTATATTTGTACATTGTAAATTATCTTAAGTAAACGCGTTTTGGATCTTTTCGATAAAATCTCAAAAAATATGGGCGGGCCGATAGGCCAGCATCAAAAATGGTCTCACGGTTATTTCTCGTTCCCTAAACTGGAAGGTGAAATTGCGCCGCACATGATGTTTCAGGGTAAAGAGCACTTGGTTTGGAGTTTGAACAATTACCTGGGTTTAGCTAATCACCCTGAAGTGCGTGAAGCTGATGCTCAGGGTGCTGCCGATTATGGTATGGCTTACCCAATGGGTGCGCGCATGATGTCTGGAAATACCAAGCACCATGAAGAACTGGAAAGCGGCCTGGCCGAGTTTGTTGGTAAAGAAGACGCGTTCCTGCTTAACTATGGTTACCAGGGCATGGTATCTATCATTGATACGCTGGTTGACCGTAATGATGTTATTGTATACGACGGCGAATCGCACGCTTGTATTATTGATGGCGTGCGCCTGCACATGGGCAAGCGCTTTGTTTATCAGCATAATGATATTGACAGCTGCGCCAAACAACTGGAGCGAGCTACCAAGCTAACCGAGCAAACCGGTGGTGGTATTCTGGTGATTACCGAAGGTGTATTCGGTATGTCTGGCGCACAAGGTAAACTGAAAGAGATTATAGCCCTGAAGGATAAATATAAATTCAGGTTATTGATAGATGATGCGCACGGATTCGGTACACTGGGTAAAAACGGTGCCGGTGCCCATGAAGAGCAGGATTGTGTGGCCGGTGTAGATGTTTACTTTGGTACCTTTGCTAAATCAATGGCCGGTATCGGCGCGTTTGTAGCGGCTGATAAAATGATTGTTGATTTTCTGCGCTATAACATGCGTTCGCAAACCTTTGCCAAGGCATTGCCAATGCCAATGGTACTGGGTCTGAAAAAACGCTTCGAGCTGCTGAAATCAAAACCGGAATTACGAGAAAAACTGTGGACAATTGCTACTGCCCTGCAAACCGGCTTAAAAGAACATGGCTTTGATATCGGCATCACCAACAGCGTGGTAACCCCGGTATTTCTGAAAGGTGATCTGCATGAGGCTACCAGCCTGACCATGGATCTGCGCGAGCGTTACCAGATCTTCTGTTCAATTGTTGTGTACCCGGTAATCCCTAAAGGATTGATCGAGCTGCGCCTGATCCCTACGGCGGTGCACACCTTGGAAGATGTACAGCGCACGCTGGATGCTTTTAGTGATATCTCTGCCCGTTTGAAGGCAGGCGAGTACAAAGAGAAAGAAAAAAGCATGATAGAGGCTTAATTAGCTTCTTACTTTAATATACAAAGCCATTCAAAGCAGGTTGAATGGCTTTTTTGTTGGCGATTGTTCATTAACTCTCAAAGAGTGTGGAGGGTGTCATCCTGAGCCTGTCGAAGGGCGCGGGAAGGCCCTCCGCACGTGTTTCGACGGGGCTCAACATGACACCCTTTTTATCATTGTCATTTCATCTTTAGAGTCTCCGGATTTTATTACTCAGCATGACATAGCTATTAAATTACCTCTTCAGCAACAACTCCGCAATCGCAATATCTTCGGGAAAGGTAATCTTCATATTCCGGTGATCGCCCTCAACTAAAAGTATATCCACGCCTGATTGTTCTACCACGCTGGCATCATCAGTAAAGCTATTATTAAAAGGCTGCTCATAGGCTTTTTTAAGCAAGCTGGATTGAAAAGTTTGTGGTGTTTGCACCAGCCATATCTCATCCCGTAAAAGGTTCTCAGAGCGGCCATTTCGCAGCCTGCGTATGGAGTCGCGGCTTTTAACGGCCACAATGGCGTTGCCTTGTGCGGCAGCCTGCTCATAAGCCTTGTCGATGATAGCAGGGGGGGTGAGTGGACGCACGGCATCCTGCACAGCAATCAGGCTGTCATCCTCGGCCAATATTAATCCGTTCTTTACTGAATGAAAACGAGTCTCACCGCCGCTAATCAATTGGTGAGGGATGGTAAACCGGTGTTCGGCGCATAGTTGCTGCCAATATTCATGAAATTCAGGATGCATCACCACAATAATCTCCGGCCGGCTTTCTGCAGCTGCAAATGCCCTGATGGTATGCATCAGCACAGGTTCGCCGTTCAGTAAAAGAAACTGCTTTGGCACGGCAGTCTGCATGCGTGTGCCGGTGCCGCCGGCAACTATAATAGCGTAGGTTTTGCGACGTGATGACATGGGTATGCAAGTTAGCAAATAAATAGCATCATGCCATTGCTACTCAGGAGCAGAACTGTCCTCCAGAGTAATTTCGAAAAAACATCAGACGTATATCAGGCATGGGCTAAGATGTCTCCCTGCGCCTTCGTTCCAGTGATATCCGGTGGTGTCCATAAAGCAAAAAATGTGAGACCGGTTACCCAATCTCACATTTTATATCTAAAATCTCACGTTTCTAATTAGATAATTAGCATGGCATCGCCGTAGCTGTAGAAACGGTATTTCTCTTTTACTGCAACTTCGTAAGCGTTCATTACCTCATCATAACCGCCAAATGCACAAATCATCATCAACAGGGTTGATTCTGGGGTGTGGAAGTTGGTTACCATAGAATTAGCAATGCTGAAATCATATGGAGGGAAGATGAACTTACTGGTCCAGTCGTTAACCGCTTTCAGCGTTTTGTTGGCAGATACGGCAGATTCAATAGCACGCATTGAGGTTGTACCCACAGCGCAGATGCGTTTTTTGCGTTCAATGCCACGGTTTACAATATCGGCCTGGCGCTGCTCAATAATGATCTGCTCTGAGTCCATTTTGTGTTTGGTTAGATCCTCCACCTCAACCGGGCGGAAGGTGCCTAAACCAACGTGTAAGGTTACTTCGGCAAATTCAACGCCTTTAAGTTCCAGGCGTTTCATCAGCTCGCGGCTAAAGTGCAACCCGGCAGTAGGGGCAGCCACCGCACCTTCGTGTTTAGCAAAAATGGTTTGATAACGCTCTTTATCTTCGGCAGTTGCTTTACGTTTGATGTATTTTGGCAGCGGGGTTTCACCCAGGATTTCGATGTTACGACGGAACTCCTCGTCGGTACCATCAAACAGAAAACGGATGGTACGGCCGCGTGAAGTAGTATTATCAACCACTTCGGCAATCAGCAGATCGTCATCACCAAAATAAAGTTTGTTGCCAACGCGGATTTTACGGGCCGGATCAACCAGCACGTCCCACAGGCGCAGTTCTTTATTCAATTCACGCAACAGGAAAACCTCAATAGTAGCACCGGTTTTTTCTTTGTTGCCATACATACGGGCAGGGAATACCTTTGTGTTGTTAAGAATCATTACATCCTTATCATCAAAATAATCCAGAACGTCTTTGAATATTTTATGCTCAATTTTACCGGTATCGCGGTGCAGTACCATCAGGCGGGCTTCGTCGCGCTGGTCGGCGGGGTTGTGTGCAATTAGCGATTCTGGTAAGTTAAACTTAAATTGAGATAATTTCATAGTAGCCTATATAAAATTTTAGGGGGCAAATGTATAAATTTTTCAGTAATATTAAACGGATAATCAGCGAGTTTGTGTGATTACTTCGTTAAAAAATAAAAACAGCATAGGTTGTAACGATTATTGGGGGATGGTGTCTAACCCATATACAGCATGATATTTCTAAAATTACTCCGGGAAAGCTTTTTGTTTGCGTTTGATGCGCTGCGTCAGAATAAAACACGCACCGTACTGTCGTTGCTTGGGGTAACCATTGGTATTTTTACCATTATAGCCGTACTATCGGCAGTCGATACGCTGCATAATAACCTGCAAAGCAGTGTAGACAAACTGGGCAGCAACAGTATCTACATCCAACAGATGCCCTGGGCCATTGGCGATAAAGATTATCCCTGGTGGAAATACCTGCAACGCCCAACGCCCAACCTGCGCGATTATGAGAAGCTGAAAAGCCGTGCCCAAACAGCCGATGGTGTTACTTACCAGATATTTATGGATAACCGTACCGTGAAGTATGGTAGTAACTTTGTAGAAAACGTACGCATCAGTGCATCGAGCTATGATTATTATCTCACTCGTAATTTTGATCTGCAGGCAGGGCGTTATTTTACCGAAATGGAATCACGTGCTGGTTCTGCCGAGGTTTTGATTGGGGCCGATGTGGCCTCGGGGCTTTTTCCGCATGAAGATGCCATCGGTAAACGCATTAAAGTGATGGGACGCTATATGCAGGTGATTGGAGTTTTTGAAAAAGAGGGGGAAAATATGCTGGGCGTAACATCAGACCAGTTGGTAATGATGCCCGTGAATTTTGCCCGTAATATTATCGATATTCAAAGCAATAGATACGGCTCCCAGATTGTAGTAAAAGGCAAGCCCGGCGTTACCGAAGGAGAAGTAGAAAGCGAACTGGACGGCCTGATGCGCTCAATCCGTATGTTAAAACCAGGGCAGGAAGATAACTTTGCCCTTAATAAATCAACTATTCTGACCGAGGGCTTTAATAAGCTTTTTGATTTCGTAGATATTGCCGGCTGGATTATAGGTGGTTTCTCTATCCTGGTAGGTGGTTTTGGTATCGCCAATATTATGTTTGTATCGGTTAAAGAACGTACCAATATCATTGGCATACAAAAATCTCTTGGAGCTAAGAATTATTTTATCCTGTTGCAGTTTCTGATAGAGGCCATTATACTATGTTTATTAGGAGGATTGATTGGCCTGGGGCTGGTTTACACTGGTACGTTGATTGTGAAAAATGCCTTTGATGTAGCCGTAGTGCTTTATCTCAGCAACATCGTTAAAGGACTTACCATTTCAATTATTATCGGTATTATTTCGGGTATTGTGCCTGCCTGGTTTGCTTCAAGGCTTGATCCGGTTGAGGCTATTCGCAGTAATTAAGCAGAAACCGCAGTTTTATAAAATTTCGATACTTTCTCAAATAAAATTTCGGGCATAAACGGCTTGGTCAGAAAATCATTCATACCCATACTGCTGGCTTTTTGGAAGGTTTCTGGCATGGCATCAGCCGTAAGGGCGATAACCGGTATTTGCGGATGTTTTTGTTTGATAAGTTGCGTTGCTTCAAAACCGTCCATTACAGGCATCTGCAGATCCATAATTATCAAATCAAACGGCTGTTGATCTGCCATTTCTACTGCAATTGCGCCATTGCTTGCCTCAAAGGTTTTAACGTTCCATTTGTTTAAAAAACGATTGGCAATGAGGATGTTCATCTTGTTGTCATCAACCACCAGTACTTTCATGCCGTTCAAATCGGCATTCATCATATTCTGCTCTGCATTGGCATTGGCAGGTGTTGCTGGCTGCACAGTGGCAGCAGGTTGCACAGATGGCTCTGGTTTGCTAGCCTGGGTGGGGACCGTTGCTTGCATTGGCGGATTGGGAGAGACTACATTTGTCCCAACTGATGATGCGGATTTAGCTTCTTGCGGCGGCACTGCCTGTATCGGAACACCCACAGAATTTGGCGACTGGGACGTATTTCTTTGCGATTCTGTTACTGCTGATCTTTTTGCTGCACGGAGCTCATAAGCATACTGGATGGCAAAACTGATCTGGGTGCCTTTGCCAAGAGTACTTGATATACTAATGCGGCCACCATGCAATTCAATTAAGCGTTTAACAATAGCCAGCCCTAGTCCGCTGCCGCCGTTTTGGTCTACACTCATTTCCTGCACAAATGGCTCAAATATTTTTTCAAGGTTCTCTCTGGCAATGCCCGTGCCGGTATCAGTAATGGTAAAGCGCAGGGTTACGCTGTTGTTGGTGCGTTCCTGTTGTTTTACGTTTACATCTACGCTGCCCACATTGGTAAATTTAACAGCGTTACCAATCAGGTTATTCATGATCTGACCCAGGCGAACAGGGTCGGCTATAATTGCGTCTGGAATACTGCGATCTACCGATAAATTTAACTTCAGGCTTTTCTGATCGGCCCTGGCACGGAAAGACTGCCCGATATTCATCATCAATAAATGTAAATCAACCGGTACCATGTGCAGGGTATACATACCGGCCTCAATCTTGTTATAATCAAGAATGTCGTTGATGATACCCAGCAGGGTTTCTCCTGAAAATTTGAGGCTCTGCAGATAAGGTAACTGCTCTGGTCGTGGGTTATCTGCAATCAACAGGTTGGCTGTACCAATCACTGCATTCATAGGCGTGCGGATCTCATGACTCATGGTAGACAGGAAATCTGATTTAAAAGATGATGCTTTTTCAGCCTCTTCCTTGGCATCAATCAGTTGCTGGCGATCTTTTTGCTTGTCGGTAATATCTTCACCAATACTTGTAGTTTGTTTTATGCGGCCCAACTCGTCATATATAACGCTGTTTTGCCACGCTATCAGGCGTTCCTCTCCACTGCGACAAATAACAGAATTGATGTAAGTTGATTCCAGGCTATCATTTTCATACCATCCTTTAATTACCTTCTTTGCT
>Ga0153918_1000912_pt1 | contig 12617 bp, 10 predicted proteins | sample TSFL002MetaG_FD_104687 | JGI IMG/M metagenome (GOLD analysis project Ga0153918, IMG submission 104687) | Attine ant fungus gardens microbial communities from Florida, USA - TSFL002 MetaG | ecosystem: Host-associated > Fungi > Mycelium > Unclassified | place: USA: Florida, Paynes Creek Historic... | reverse complement strand
CCAGGGAACATGGGGATAATGGGGCAAAGGGGAAAAAAGAGGGAAGGAGGGAAGGAGGGAAGGAGGGGAAAGGGGGAAAGGAGGGGAAAGGAGATTTTCATTGGGCTTGCTAGAGCTGGTGTCCCCTCCGCCAAAACCTGCACTCTTTTATACACAAATCCCCTCCCGGAGGTCCGATTCCGGCCGATCCAGAAATAGCGCGGTAACATTATTTGATGGCAATGCACTAGCGCGCACTACTCTCCACATGCTAGTAGATGTCTGTGGATCCAAGTGCCGATCGATGCGCCCCCTGCGGCATTGGGAAGCCAACCCAGCGCAGACCTACTCGATCTCAGCAAAAGACACCCCAGTATGCTACCGGTATGCTGCAGAAAGTGGGCTGAAGAGACATAGCGGACAGGTAGGTTCCAGATTTGGACAGGATCCGCTTATTATCCGCTTATCGTCTTTTCCACTAGTCCAAATTTGCTAGGCATGATAGTGCCTCAAACACGAGATGTCATTTAGTCACGGATATTTATCCGGCGGTCGACGGTCTATTGTCTTGAGGCGATTTTGGTCGGTCTCCCGGATTTCACCTGGGCATCATGGTAGCTTTCGCTATGGTTGCTGACTGGTGTTGAGATTACCATCATGAGTTTGGATATGGGGAGTGAAAATTCAATGCGAATGCGAATGCGAATGTACCATGACCCTCGCCACAGCCACTTCTATTTACGGGATTGATCATCGGGCGATTAATTAAAACCAATGCAGTGCCCCGTGCCCAAAAATTCCGAAACGGCATTGCTCCTCTGATGTGGTAATGTCGATTTGTTCAGATACTGCCGCTTATATTTTTTTTAACTTCTTTTGGAAAAGCTCAATTCTTGTGTTTCAGTCTCATGTGTGGAGCACTAGATAACGACCCTTGGAAAATGGAGATTAGGTAATTCAGATCCCACGTCCAGTGCCATTGTCCGCCCGTTGTCCGTTACTTCGAGTACGTGTAGTTTACCAGTTAATGTACATGAATTCCTCATCTGGGCACCGACTGCCCAGTATTGCGGTTCTTTGAGGGCAAATTCTGTGGCCAAGTTGTCTGTATCGAAGTGGACTTGTGCATGATGTCGGAACGAAGCAAGAACAAGGTTGAGCTACATCCGAGACACCCTACAGTGTAGGGTAGAACCAAATGATTTTCTGTGACAGCGGATGAACTTATTCTAGCTTTACTCCCTCTTTTATTGCCTAGACTTCAGTTGTCTATTCTACTTGGGGACGTCTTTATCTAATAGTCTGTAAGAGATACCTGAGGCAATGATTTCCCACATATTGTCGACCCAGCACAGATTCTGTAATGTATTGCCTGATTTCTGCTACCTCTCCAAGGCATTCTATACCTGTATTCACGACTCACACTTTTGTGTCAGACAAGCCAATGAACACGGCCTACATCTCCCAGCACCAAATATGCTGAACTGCTTTATAACGTGAATGTACAAACAGAGCAGAGCAAAGTGCCCAGAGCTCCCCTTCTTGGCGTTTATGCCTGTCCCGAATTGGTTATTTTGCATGGCAAAGGGATCATACGTTTGGGATACCCAAGGCAGAAAATACTCGGATTTCAGCGCAGGCATCGCTGTCAACTCATTAGGGCATGCAGATGAAGGTGTCTTGAAGGTATGTATCTCGTCTAGGGATACTGACTGATGTCTGATTATCAACGAACAAGCCTCCAAAATCATCCACACGAGCAATGTGTATAACAACGAATGATCTCCTCAACTCGCATCTCTTCTTGTAGCGACTGGCCAGTGTGAAGGTGGCCTTGGTTTTGCGCCTGGTCACCAGGCAATCGATCCTCCCAGCGGGCTTCTTCTCAAATTCTAGTACCGAAGCAAATGAAGGTGAACTCAAGATTGCCCGCAGAATCGGAAAAGATCGTTGGTCGCTCGAACACAACAAGCCATGGGATGCACAAGACTCCAAGTGTACCAAAACGACGATTTGAGAATGCTTTCCATGGAAGGCGTATGGGTGCTCTCAGCGTGACGACAAATCCAAAAGTACCAGGTACCCTTTGAGCCTCTGCTGCCTCAAGTTTCCTGCGGGAAGCTGATTGATACGGAGGCACTGAGCACATTATTGACAGAGAATACCTGTGCTGTAATCGTGGAGCCTGTGCAGGGTGAGGGTGGGATCCACCCCGCTGAGACGGAGTGGTTGATTCAGCTGAGGAAGAGGTGCGATCAGGTAAATGTTGATTTTTGACGAAATCCAGGTAAGTAAAGCAATATGAACTTCAAGCTCAGCATGTCTGTAGTGGCCTCTATCGCGCTAGTACACTATGGGCTCACTCATCGCTTCCTGTTGAGGTGTGATCAGGTTGGTGCAGTGTTGATTTTTGACGAAATCTAGGTAAGTAAAACAACATGAACAAAAAGATATTTGTCATCATCTTCTGAATCCGATAAGATAAGTGGGTTGGACAACATGATAGTAGTGGTTGAAAATGGAGTGTAGGAAATTTATCTGTTGATTAATTCTCTGGATGTCGCATGATTGATGCCACAACTGAGTTGTTATTCAGTTCTACTCATTAGGCTTTGTAGGGCTTTGAAGGCTCAGCCCTAGGGGGGATACTGTCGTATATCTGGACTTCTGATGGACTTCTGGTCTTCCAAATTATGTCTAATTATGTTATTTCTTTCTATTTTCTTCTGCTTTTCTCTTCCAATTTTTAAGTTTTACAGTAGGATTTACTAAATCTTGTATTTACGATTCTCTTTTAGGATAACTGTATATAAGTTCTGTAGCTATCCTGTACTATTCTTAAAATCAACTTAAGACTTCCTCTTTCCTGGACCCCTCTTGTCTTCTTGGACTTATGTCCACTCTTCCTGCTATTATATCCCTACATTTCTATACAACTACCCTCTCCTGAGATTGGTAACCACAGTGTGATAAAGAATTGAGACACAGTACATAAGTTGAGGCTAGGGTTGCTTAGTCCACTCGTTTTTCAAAAATCTATCACACAAGGACTAGTTCAATCCACTCATCTTCTGGTTATCTTCCAAAGTTTTCCAGTTAAGTTTTGGATCACATATATTTACCGTTATTTTGATAGACATCTGTCTTCTAATATTTTATGATATCTTTCAAGTTCAATGCTGAATCATCCTCTTCAGTAACGGGATCCACGCATCCATGTGATTATGTCAGACAGGCTAAACTCAAATTATTGCAGTGGACTCACATAATGTCGGAACGAAGCAGGAACAAGGTTGAAGTACATCTGAGACACCATACAATGTAGGGTAGAACCATATGCTTTTCTGTGACAGCGGATGAACTTATTCTAGCTTTACTCCCTCTAGTATTAACAGTATTTTCAAGATTGTTCCACTGTGATAATCCTGGACTTGTTTGATTCAAAGTCTTGAGTGTAAGTAGTATTATCGTAGCATTATCAGTCTATCTGTAAAGAAGATCTGATAGGTTTTCTGGGCAAACAAGAATCAAAGATGTTCATTAAGACTTAGAACTACAAAGAGTAAGACACAAGAAGCTAAATTACTTGCTTTAGCTACACACTTTTTTTAAAAAAAAAATCAACAATTTATTACACGGGGTGCGAAGACAGGCCGTGGTAGCTACACTCTTTCGAAAGAGCAAAGGCTTATTTCTAATTGAAAAATCCTTATTTTGGATTTTTGCTTTTCCTATGACTTTGATCTGCAACATATGGATGGACAAGGAAATGAGGGTAACTAGTACCATAACTCCTTTGTTACCAGAGCCCATTATCCGAACCTATGAAATAAGTAGACTGGCATGTCAAGAAGAATCAGACAGTGAAAATATGTCATTCTGAGCATAAAATAGAGGTCTGAAAATATTCTGTTCCAGACAACTCCAAGATGAACGAAACGGGAAGAGGGGCTGGCCTGGGATATTTCTATCGAAGGTTTGGTGTTTTATTAGCAAGAGGTAACTGTCTTCCAAAGACTGGATTGTTGTATGGTCTAAGGCTGTTGCACAGTGGGGAACGAGCATGAAGAATTTGAAGGAGACTGGTAGCGGGTGAAGCAGGTGATAATGATGAAAAGAGTAGGGTACAAGAATACTGCTAATTATAAACAAACTGGATTAGTAAGCTGGAACATGACGAGAGCTATCCTCGGTTCGGCGTTCCAAAAAAGATGCTAGCAAGGATGCCCTTCCAGATTGTTTATTGACTGCTGGCAGCGGTCAAGATGCCCGTGTCCTGGCAATATAGGACACGCGAGTTCAATCTCCAGAGTTCGACTAGAAGGGACATATCATGTCAGCTGTCTCACGGTATGTGTGTCAAACAGAAATGAATTCTAATATCTCGATGCCTCGTGCAGAGGATGGTCCACAGGAAGTTGCTTTGACGCCTGTCTTGAGCGGGATTTTTGTCCTCTTGTCTCGACAGGGACCTCTGAACTTTCTATTGATTGAAGCAACCCTTCTGGTTGTGATTAATTTCGAAAACCGGACCGTAAATTAAAACACCTGAATTATATGGCGAAGAAAGCGAGGACGAAAGGGAAGGATGATGGGAAGCCGGACATGGGCGGAGGAAGCAAGCCGATTAAGGTCGTGACCTTTGATACTTCGAAGAAAGGTTCGCACCAACTCTCAATGAACACGTCAAGATCTTTCTGCAATGACTCTTGTTAGGATCATTTGAACAGCGTCAACCCGATGACTGGCAAGTGTCAGAAATGTCAAACCCAGCTGCATGGGGAGAAATGGCAGTGGATGGAGACTGGAGCCAATCTTCTGCAGCTAATTGGTCTGACCCTACACTTCAACCTCTCCCAACCCTTTCGGAAGCATATTCGTCTTTTTCAACTTCCTCACAACGTCCACGTCCATTATCAGTTTCGACTGACCCCTTGGTAACTACAGTCAACGACAAAGCAATGTTGGATAGTCCCTATGATGACTTCCAGAAATCTCATCCAGGTCATAATTTCGGGTTACTTCCGAGCGATGCAACATCACATATCGCGCCTATGTCGCCTTCAAAAACATCAATCTACGTTGATCCGCAGTCGTTGACATTCACAGCTGCGGGGGTGACGATGCAGAAATCAAAACCACAGGCACCAATACAGACACAGAAGTACACGTCGGCGAGCGAACAGGCTCGAAAGAATATGAAAATACCTACTGCATCTCAGTCCAGGCCCCCGCCAGTCCCTTTGAAGCCGTTGGAGCCCACTCCTGCGAGCGTCACATCCAAATCAACCCTCACTGCTCAGCAGTGGAAAACTTGGGCGACAGGACCACCGACTTCTGCTCACACATCTCATCATCGATTTGGGAGCCGGGATGACTATGCTGTTGTGGCAGCTGCAATAGAAAGGGATGTGAGAAAGGCCGCCGCTGCAGGTAACCACTCCCTTCAAGCCGGATGGCCTGATTCCTTTCAAAGTGGGGGATATGCTGATCCTCCGAAAGCGAGCGGTTCAAGCCACCAAGGAGATAGTACTGGGTGGCCTCAACCGGGTACGAGTGGTTGGATGATTCCTCAGAGCAGTAACGTTGGTTTGGACCACAAATTGAAGAGAAAAGGTGACTTTAATAGTAGTCGGCATCAGCAGTTCCATCGGCATCAGATTCACGCTCAGTCAAATCAATACCATGAACCAACAAGTAAAAACTGGCAGGACTGGGCTGGTGGCCAGGGTGAGGAGACCGATTCTGACGACGAGTGGAACAACCAAGATGACTGGTACGCTGATGGACATTCGGAAGGGTGGGGAGCTCAAGGTGATAGTGGATGGGGAGGAAAGGGAGGTGATGGTTGGGAAAGCAGATGGGATGATAAGTCTAGTGGCATCCAGAAAGGCAAAAGTAGTTGGGGCGGCAGAATAGAGGGAGGCAGTTGGGATACTAGACCAAAAGGAAGTGAATGGGATGGTAAGCAAAAAGGAGGTAGATGGGGCGACAAGTCAGGGGAAACCTTTCAAGGAAGGGATAAAGGCGCGACTAACTTGAATGCTGACCAATGGGTTGCGGATTCAAGTGGCTGGGATCATCAGGGGACTGATAATTGGGGCATCAATCAGGGTACTTGGGGCGGATCCGAGGTCATTACTGATCCTCCAGAGAACCTCACGGTAAGGGAAGCTCTGTCGCCCCTACAGCGTTCTCAAATCCTCAACGAATTGCTCAAACATGAACAGAAACATAAGACACAAGATACCTCTTCGAGGTACCCTCATGCTGTCACATTGACTGATAATCCAGTACCACGCAAAAGTCATGAATTTGAGTCATCATGGGGGCAACAAGACGGCTGGGGTCCGATTCAAGAGGTGGACGAAGAAGACAAGTCTAACAACGATGATGAAAAACCAAAACATGACCCATGGAGTTATAAGATCGACGATACTGCATACTCGATGCCTTCCAAGACGTTAGCGTATGCATATCAAAATACCGTTACATCATTGCACCAGGAAAAGCCAAGGAATAGCACGAACGACTATATATCTACTGAATTTGTGGAATCTCACGGTAGAGCGTTAAAACCTGTGGAACAGGCATTATTCGGCAAAGTAAGATGGGCAAAAGATCGGATCTACTGGATGTTTCCTCCAGAGAAGGATGAGCGTGTTTCACAGCTCTTATCGTGGATAGAGAGACTTTCGCGTCAGCTTGGTACTTTCGGAGTGCGCGCCAGTCATGCTGAATGTGAGGACTTGACTGACTGACTTTGAATCTAGCTTCACAAATTTTTGCAGTCAAGAGAACGTGGGGCACTTATCGTCAATGCCAGTTTTCGTTTACCAGAACTTCCTAATCAGCCTGTCTTCGACTGGCTGACATTCGACCAGCTTCAAGCAACAATGGATAAGACTATGCAAGAATCCGTTGTATTCTATGATCCAGCCACCCAAGTTATTGTCTTTGTTCTGCTCCCATCAAAAAGTGGAAACAGTGTGGCTATGTGGCGGAGAAAGATCCAAGTGCCCAACGACACTAGGCTCATATACGAGCAATATATAACTCAAGCTATTGCGGGTCTGAGAAAAGAACTCGACTATACTGTATATGTTGACCGGTGAGTATTATTGCCAGTTCTTCATGTATATTTTTTCACTGTGTCGACCTGTGAAGGTTGCCTTTGAAGCCTGAGGATCCCAGAAAACACAAGTCTAAGTTAAAAAAGCCTCGAGGTACTCTGACGCTACAACAGAAGAAGCGAAAATGGTGGCACATTTTAAAAAATCTCTTCTTACCCTTTGTTCACAACTCTGATTGATATCTTATTTACTTCTCACTGGTCTGTTGTATATCTTTGTGCTCTAACTCACCCTCACTGCAGCCTGTACATTTACCTTTACTGTACTATAGCATATACTTTACTTTTATCGATCCAGTAGCCTTACCTGACAGAGGGGGGTTTATGATATTTACTCGCCATTGTGGCAGGTATTCCATTACGACAATATTGTATCTCTTCTTCCGTTGACGAATTTCGGTTGAACCTCAATGCTTCAGAGATATCTCACATACATGGTGAGCAAGGTAATACTTTGTGGTGCAATACAGGAAAGACAACAAGGTGTAAGTAGCACTAGGTTAATCGATCTGTACAGTCGGATAACCTTATTGCTTCAACACGTTAATCAGACGGGTGCCATGCTGAATTCTTTTCGACAGGACACAATTTACGACCTTCTTAGGCGTCCGTAAACGAGTGTTGGAGCTATGGCATGTATGACCAAGATATATCCAAAAGCGGTTGAAGCGCTGAGTAATTGAATGAAGTACCAATTCATCTAGTAGGAGTTCCGGTTGTGTTTCGGTTGTGTTTCGGTTGCAAACAAGAATCAGTGATGGCACAAGTAATATTCTCACGCCTGGCTTATCCTTTGATCCCCTTGACTCTCAGCATTCTTTTCTGTATACTCTCCTGCCGCTAATTGTCAAGTGCACAGGACATGCAGATAACCCAGCTCTGATATCTCTACACTGTTGCTTCTTATTCACTTGTCCCCGATTTCGAAGCTATGCCAAACACCGTAAACACATCGTCGTATCCAGAGAAGGATTCGGATACTTTTGTCATTTCAAACACTGCAACACTGAGTGTGCCATCGAAAAGCACATCTACAACTACAGAAATAAAGAAGCAAATCAAAGAAGAAGCACTAGAATCTCATGAAGTCATTGATTTACAAGCCTTCAGCGAAAAGAAGTCCTGGATTGAGGAGAGGATAAAGGTGTGTTACATTATTTGATTTTTGGTTGGTCACAAACATCCGCTATCTCAGTACTTGGAAGAAATGCCTGTTGTAGAGGTTTTTGCTGGGCTTGAAGCGATTCGCGCCTCTGCAGAGGTCGTGCCCGGGCTTCCTTCACGTGCTACCCTCGAGGAATGGCTTGCAAAACACGATAACGTTGACAAGGAAACCGAGATATTTGATACAGCTGAGCTAGAGAAGCTGAGGCAATTAACGAAGGGTAAGTTTTAGTGTACTGCGAAGCACTTACGGCACTAACTGCGCTCAAAAAGCGGCCACACATCGGAACCTTTCTCCACAGGATACCGACGTTATAGAATCAACTCTCATGACTATCTTTTCGCTTGACAAATTGTTGCAATTACTCCGAGAGCATTCAGCATCGCTTGAATTAATGGCGACTAGGTTAACATGGGAAGAACATCGATCATCTGCTTGGGTCGAGCGTCGGATGATTATTGCCGATTTGACTCAGTTCATAATGAATCGCGCCCGTTGGAGTACCTCCGTTTACGACAATCCAGTTAAGGACGATTTTTCTCTTGCTAGACGTGGCTCGGTCAACTCTTTCGCTTCCGCTGGATCCGATTCTTCGGTCAATGTTAATTCCGCTACATTCTCTCGCAGTGTTCGTTTCAAATTAGCGGAAATGTTGTCGCGTGACGCAGCCCATTTCGGAAGTCGTGTTACCTCTCTCCGTCATGGCAGGATTGCATCGGCAGGCAAGGCTCTAGACAAATTAATTGATCTCAGCCGAACGCCTGTGCCGGAGGAGCTTTTGGATGAGCAGGACCGTCTCGAGGAAAAGGGAATCACCGAGCTGGAGCAGATTGGTAAATTTGCCATGAACCTAGTAATGCAATGGCGGAAGTGCGTTAATTTCTCAGACTTGTCTTCAATTGGTCATTGATATTATGTTAGAGCCGACGAAATCCACATTGAGACAATGAAGGATCAAATGACAGCGCAGAACCTTCTTGAAGAAATTGAGACAGCAAAACTTCACCATCCACTTCAAAGACAATGCAATTCGTTTATGTCGCGTGCAGATGTATTATTCAAACGATTGTCGGTCAGGGTTAACCCTGTGACTACGCCTCACTTTTTCCCTCGTCCTACCCACCCTCTCTTTGAGGATCAGCAAGTGTTCAATCTACACCTTGCCCAAATGCTAGCCACAGAAATACAATCAGCCATTGACCTGGTCAATAGGGTTAGCATCTCTGCCAAACAGTATCAGAAGATGTTTGAGGCAGTGCAGAAGCTTGACACTGCACTGGAAGGTGCTATTGAAATGTCACAAAACTTTAAGGCATTCCAGAAGCAAATGGAGGTTGGGGTGTCCAATATCAACGGTGATGGCTCTGCTCCCGACCTGAGCACTGAACGCTGCCTGGAAACTAGTCGACATAGTGTGTTCTTGGCGCTCTGGCCCTCTTTGTCGGAAGAAATCACAGCAGCTCTGAAGCGCACGGACGCCATTCTTCCAGAGCTGCAAGCATCGTTGGTTCTTTTTGATGCATCGGGTGTCAGAGACCCAGAGTATAGGATTCAGGCTATGGCCGAAATCCAGCAATTGTGGGGACTGAAGAATTCGGTGGAGGTTGCTTTCCAAACGATGCTTGATAAGTTGGATCACTTGCGAGAGGCTCGAAGAATTGCTTCCAGCATTGAGACGATCAGACAATGTTTCTGTGATTTCAGTCTGCAGGTCAAAGAGGTTATGGAACAGGCACGATGGCGTCAGGACACATTTCACAATAATCTGCCATTGACTCCCGAAAGCCCAACCATATCAGTCGAAGATGATTCGATCCTTCCACCCCTTGATTTCGCAAAGCAGTTAGCGATGGCCAGAGAAGCTATCGTGAACGAGACCGAGCGTCCTTACATTCTACTATCACAACATCTAGAGACTCTTCTTAGGGAGTATTTTACACGGAAGATTGCTTTATTGAAGGGTGCTGCTTTGGCATGCGACGACATGTTAAACATGCTAGCTGCTTTGCAGCAGCAGGCCTCATCCATGATCTCCGCTCGCGAGGAGTGTCACGCGCTCCAGTTACGTATCGAGGACGCGAAGATTCGCTCAAGTTCGACCCTCGAGGGCATTTTGGCAAACACTGATCGAAAGCTTATGACTGACAGAACGGCTATTTTCAATCGCGAGGTGGACTGCCTCCAAACCGACGTCAAAGCTTTTACTGAAGGGCTTGTCTTCAAGATCCCTTTTGTCGCTCGCCAGTCGCCCTCTATATCACTAGGCACTACCAGGCAACGATCATTGTCTCACGATTTGAATGATGCGCTCATCCGTGATCATAAATTTCATTTTGACCTCCTTTCTGTTGATGCTGCTGTTCGGGCCGATTGTAACTCATTCTCCATGAGGCTTGGAGGAGAAATTGATGGCCTTGTCAGGTGTAGCCACCACCTCGCCCTTGCGCGGTTGTCTAAGGATCTCGACAGTGACATCGCAGAGACAATTGCCCAAATTTACAACGTCAACCAACAAATGAATAAGTGGAAGATTCGGACGGAACAGCTCACGAAAGATGGAAGTAATCTCGATCCACTTAATGACCTTCTTGAAGAGGTCGAAGAATATTCGCTAACTCATCGTAAGAATATCGTTAAACGATTCCCATCCCACCGAGAACAGTTGCGGAGGATGGAGATACTTTCAACTACTCTCGACCAGCCCGTACGTGAGACGCTCTACATGATGCGCGTCCGCTCTGTGGATGACCTAGAGTTGCGTTTTACCACCTGTTCTGAAAACATTGCCTCTCTCAAGAAAGAGTTAGACCAAGCTATTCGAACTGGGCTTTTCCGGCTGGGCGAAGCGAAGCGAGAAAAAGAGCGAAAAAAGAGAGAAGAGACAGAATGGAAACAAGCAGAAGAGGAGCAGCGGAAGAGGGAGGAGGAAAGCAAACGCTTGCAAGAGGAGGAGAAAAGGCAAACGAATGCAAGAATGGCAGAGGAAGCTCGTATACAACAAGAAAGGAAACTGTTAGCAGAAGTGGAGGCGGAGAGGCATAGATTGGAACAAGAGAGGGTTGAAGCAGAGAAGAGGGCACTTGCTGAAAAACAGGAGGCTGAAGGCGAACGACTACGCCTGGAACAACAATATTCCGCGGCGATGGAGACGCAATGGCTGCAAGCGCAGAAAGAACGAGATGAGCTTGCGTTGAAGCTTCAACAATTGCAAGAGGAATTGATGTCCTCCAAGAGGCTGCAGTTAGACCAACAAAAAACCTCGGCTGAGCAAACTGCGAAGACTGTGTCCGATCTGGAGAAGCAAAGACGGGACCTTGAGGATCTACTAAGAGAGTATCGTGACAAACTTGATGCCCTCAAAACCCTTGAAAGTCAGGCTCAGCAGACAGAAAAGGTTCACAATCTGCTGGTTTCCATAGATGCCCAAGGTCTGTTGTTTCATGAAATTCTGGGCAAATTCTCATTCAATGATTCTCGCAGATGTTTCTACACATGAGGTGTCATCAATCACGCCTAAACTTCAATCTCAGGAATCAATGGAATTAGAGACCCGTGTTTCTATGCTCAGGAAACGTTTGAGTGCCCTTGCACTAGAAGACGTTGCTAGCTCGTCTTATATCTTGCCGACCAGTGACCAGACGAGATGTTTGAGGAAAGAATTGACAGATTTAGTCAGCGAGATTGATTTCTTGCTCCCAGGCATTAACGATAAGACGACCAATGTGGTTTTCCGGTCTTTTCAAGCTGAGCTCGATGTTGCCAAAGAACAAATCCAGCGTCTAGAAAGGTTGTCTGGGCTCAACTCTCGCATCCAGAGTTGTGATACCGCTTTGAGTGATCTTCTCGAACATATCGACAATTATCCTGCACCTCCTGCCGTACCCAAGTCTTCATTTTTAACAACGACCATGTTAAGTCCGGAAAAACAACTTCTCGCGCGCATCAAGTTTACTAAAGATGCCATCGATTCAATTGAAGATTTCGCTCAGCCACTCTTATCTGATACTCGAGTTGCAGCAGAACGCTCAAGGATGTTGCAGACATGGAATGATCTGGCTGACATGGCAAACGATCGATTCGGCAGAAAATTCCGACCGGGTAGCACGATCGATTGTTCTGAAAGCTCTAGCGGGCGAAGTGCCACCTCTTTCCGGACATCGAACAGTGGAATGACTTACAGTAAAAAGGAGTCGTACAACGGCCTTTCTCTTGGGCCCAAACCTTCACGGCCAACACGAGGAGGATTGTTAGCACCGCCTCATCCCGTGTCTACTCAACGTAGTGTCAAATCTGGTAGTAGTGTGGTTAAGCCACACCCTCCAAGTAAACCATCGACGACTT
>Ga0153918_1000911_pt1 | contig 12620 bp, 8 predicted proteins | sample TSFL002MetaG_FD_104687 | JGI IMG/M metagenome (GOLD analysis project Ga0153918, IMG submission 104687) | Attine ant fungus gardens microbial communities from Florida, USA - TSFL002 MetaG | ecosystem: Host-associated > Fungi > Mycelium > Unclassified | place: USA: Florida, Paynes Creek Historic... | reverse complement strand
GCGGATGCCGGCCGGGCCCCGCCCGCGGCATCCGCGGGCGGCCGGCGGCGCGCCCCGCCCGCATCCGCGGAGGGCGCCGGGAACGGCGAACGGACGCCCGGAAGGTCTCCGGGCGCCCGTTCGCGCAGGGTATGGGGGCACGACCGGGCCGTGCCCGGGCGGCTACGCCTCGATGACCACCGGGATGATCATCGGGTGGCGCCGGTGCTTCGTGTTGACCCAGCGGCCGACCGTGCGGCGCACCACCTGCGAGAGCTGGTGCTGGTTGGTCGTGCCGCCCTCGACGGCCTCCTTGAGCGCCTTCTGGATCGAGGGGATGACCTCGTCGAAGACGGCCTCGTCGGGCGCGAAGCCGCGCGCGTGGATCTCGGGACCCACGAGGATGTTGCCCGTGGACGCCTCGATGACCGTGAAGATCGAGAGGAAGCCCTCCTCGCTCAGGATGCGGCGGTCCTTGAGGTCGGCGTCGGTGATCTTGCCCACGGTCGAGCCGTCGACGTAGACGAAGCCGATGTCGAGCTGCCCCACGTGCGAGACGTCGCCGTCGACCATGTCGATGACGGCGCCGTTCTCGACCACGAAGGTGCGCTCGTCGGGCACGCCCGACTGCTTCGCGATCTCGGCGTTGGCCACCAGGTGGCGGATCTCGCCGTGGATCGGCATCGCGTTGCGCGGCTTGATGATGTTGTAGCAGTACAGCAGCTCGCCCGCCGAGGCGTGGCCCGAGACGTGGACCTTCGCGTTCGACTTGTGCACGACGTTGGCGCCGAGCTTGATGAGCGAGTTGATGACGCGGAACACCGAGTTCTCGTTGCCCGGGATGAGGCTCGAGGCGAGGATGACGGTGTCGTCGGCGCCGACCTCGATGTTGTGGTTGTGGGCCGCGATGCGGCTCAGCACGGCCATCGGCTCGCCCTGCGACCCGGTCGACATGTAGACGATCTGGTCGTCGGGGAGGTTGTAGGCCTTCTTCTGGTCGATCAGCACGCCGTCGGGCACGTTGAGGTAGCCGAGGTCGGCGGCGATGCCCATGTTGCGCACCATCGAGCGGCCGATGAGGGCGACCTTGCGCCCGTTCGCGACGGCCGCGTCGATGACCTGCTGCACGCGGTGCACGTGGCTCGAGAAGCTCGCGACGACGACCTTGCCGGGCGTACGGGCGATGACGTCGGCGATGACCGGGCCGATCTGGCGTTCGGTGGGCGTGAAGCCCGGCACCTCGGCGTTGGTCGAGTCGGCCATGAAGAGGTCGACGCCCTCCTCGCCGAGCCGCGCGAAGGCGCGCAGGTCGGTGAGCCGGCCGTCCAGCGGCAGCTGGTCCATCTTGAAGTCGCCGGTGTGCAGCACGGTGCCGGCATCCGTCTCGATGAACACGGCGAGCGCGTCGGGGATCGAGTGGTTGACGGCGACGAACTCGAGGCCGAAGGGCCCGAGCTCCTCGATCTGCCCCTCCTTCACGACGTGCGTGACGGGACGGATGCGGTGCTCCTTGAGCTTCGCCTCGACGAGCGCGAGCGTGAGGCTCGACCCGAGGATCGGGATGTCGCCGCGCAGGCGGAGCAGGTAGGGGACGCCGCCGATGTGGTCCTCGTGGCCGTGCGTGAGCACGATGCCGACGATGTCGTCGACGCGATTCCGCACGGACTCGAAGTCGGGGAGGATGAGGTCGACGCCGGGCTGGGTCTCCTCGGGGAAGAGGACGCCGCAGTCGACGACGAGGATCTTGCCGTCGATCTCGAACGTCGTCATGTTGCGGCCGACCTCGCCGAGCCCGCCGAGCGGGGTCACGCGCAGGGTGCCGGGCTTGAGATCGGGGAGGTCCGTGGATTTGGGCATAAGTGCCTTCCGGTGTAGCGGATACGGGAGCATCGCACCGCGCGATGCTGAAGCGATTCGCGGCCGCCGGAGGGCCCGGGCCGACCCGCTAGCGGGTCGTTCCGGGCACCTTGGGCAGCGCGCCGCCCGCGGCCGCGTTGCGGTCCGGGCGGAAGTTGGCGAAGTCGACGCCCTCGATGTCCTTCACGAGCGCGATCTCGTCCTCGATGAGGGCGGCCTCCCACTCCTCGGGGCCCACGAGCGGCAGGCGCACGCGGGGCGAGTCGATGCGGCCGAGGCCGTGGAGGATGTACTTCGTCGCGACCGTGCCGGGCACGTGCGTCATGGTGGCGCGCACGAGCGGCTCGAGGCGCTTGTGGGCGGCCGTGGCCGTGGCCAGGTCGCCCGCGTTCACGGCGTCGACGATCGTGCGGTAGGGCTGCGGCGCGATGTTCGCGGTCACGCCGATGAGGCCCGTGCCGCCGATCGCCAGCAGCGGCAGCGCGTTCGCGTCGTCGCCCGCGAAGTAGAGCAGGTCGGTCTGGTTGAGCACGCGCGAGTTCTGCGCGAGGTCGCCCTTGGCGTCCTTCACGGCGACGATGTTCGGGTGCTTGGCGAGGCGCAGGATCGTCTCGTAGGCGATCGGGATGCCCGTGCGGCCCGGGATGTCGTAGAGGATCATCGGCAGGTCGGTGGCGTCGGCGATCATGCGCATGTGCGTGAGCACGCCGGCCTGGGTGGGCTTGTTGTAGTACGGCGTGACCGCCATGATGCCGTCGGCGCCGGCCTCGGCCGACTGCTTGGCGAGCTGGATCGCGTGCGCCGTCTCGTTCGAGGGGCCGCCCGTGATGATCTTCGCCCGGCCCGCGGCGACGGACTTGCCGACCTGGACGAGCTTGAGCTTCTCGGCGTCGGTGAGGGTCGACGTCTCGCCCGTCGTGCCCGTCACGACGATGCCGTCGGCGCCGTTCGAGACGAGGTGATCGATGAGCTTCTCGACGCCGTTCCAGTCGACTTCTCCGTCGGCGGTCATGGGCGTGACCAGGGCGACGAGCACCTGGCCGAAAGGATTCTCCTGAGCGGTCACCCGTTCAGGCTACTCGGATTCGGGGCGCCTCGCCGCACCAGCGGGCCGCGCGGGCGCGCCGCGACGGGCCGGCGGAGGGAGCGCGGAGCCCGCCGGGCGAGCGCCGGGGCCGGGCGCACGGGATCGCGCGCCGGCCGCCGACATCCGCCCGCCCTACTTCTCCTTCTTGCTCTCCACGTCTCCGGAGAGCGCGGCGATGAAGGCCTCCTGCGGCACCTCGACGCGGCCGACCATCTTCATGCGCTTCTTGCCCTCCTTCTGCTTCTCGAGCAGCTTGCGCTTGCGGGAGATGTCGCCGCCGTAGCACTTGGCGAGGACGTCCTTGCGGATGGCGCGGATGGTCTCGCGGGCGATGATGCGCGCGCCGATGGCGGCCTGCACGGGCACCTCGAACTGCTGACGCGGGATGAGCTTGCGCAGCCGCTCGGCCATCATCGTGCCGTACGAGTACGCCTTGTCCTTGTGCACGATCGCGCTGAACGCGTCGACCTTGTCGCCCTGCAGCAGGATGTCGACCTTCACCAGGTCGGCGGTCTGGTCGCCCATGGGCTCGTAGTCGAGCGAGGCGTAGCCCTGCGTGCGGCTCTTCAGGTGGTCGAAGAAGTCGAAGACGATCTCCCCCAGCGGCATCGAGTAGCGCAGCTCGACGCGCTCCTCGCTCAGGTAGTCCATCGAGATGAGCGAGCCGCGACGGCTCTCGCACAGCTCCATGATCTTGCCCACGTACTCCTTGGGGGCGAGGATCGCGGCGCGCACGACGGGCTCGCGCACCTCGATGATGCGACCCTCCGGGTACTCCGAGGGGTTCGTCACGACGTGCTTCTGGTTGTCCTCCGTGGTGACCTCGTAGACCACGGACGGGGCCGTGGTGATGAGGTCGAGGCCGAACTCGCGCGAGAGGCGCTCGGTGACGATCTCGAGGTGGAGCAGACCGAGGAAGCCGACGCGGAAGCCGAAGCCGAGGGCGACGGAGGTCTCCGGCTCGTAGTTGAGCGCCGCGTCGGAGAGCTTGAGCTTGTCGAGCGCCTCGCGCAGCTCCGGGTAGTCGCTCGCGTCGATCGGGTAGAGGCCCGAGAAGACCATGGGCTTGGGGTCGGTGTAGCCCGCGAGCGCCTCGGTCGCGGGCTTCTGGCTGTTCGTGACGGTGTCGCCGACCTTCGACTGGCGCACGTCCTTCACGCCCGTGATGAGGTAGCCGACCTCGCCGACGCCGAGGCCCTTCGAGGGCGCGGGCTCTGGCGAGGAGACGCCGATCTCGAGCAGCTCGTGGGTGGCTCCCGTCGACATCATCTGGATGCGCTCGCGCGGCGTGAGCTTGCCGTCGACCATGCGGACGTACGTCACGACGCCGCGGTACGGGTCGTAGACGGAGTCGAAGATCATGGCGCGGGCGGCCGCGTCGGGGTCGCCGACGGGCGCGGGGATGCGCTCGACGATGCGGTCGAGGAGCGTGTCCACGCCCATTCCCGTCTTGCCCGAGACGCGCAGCACATCGTCCGGGTCGCCGCCGATCAGGTTCGCGAGCTCGGCCGCGAAGCGCTCCGGGTCGGCCGCGGGCAGGTCGATCTTGTTCAGCACCGGGATGATCTCGAGGTCGTTCTCGAGCGCGAGGTAGAGGTTCGCGAGCGTCTGCGCCTCGATGCCCTGCGCGGCGTCGACGAGGAGCACGGCGCCCTCGCACGCGGCGAGCGAGCGCGAGACCTCGTAGGAGAAGTCGACGTGACCGGGCGTGTCGATCATGTTGAGGGCGTAGGTGCCGCCCTCGGACTCCCACGCCATGCGCACGGCCTGGCTCTTGATGGTGATGCCGCGCTCGCGCTCGATGTCCATGCGGTCGAGGTACTGCGCGCGCATCTCGCGCTCGGCGACGGATCCGGTGAGCTGCAGCATGCGGTCGGCGAGCGTCGACTTGCCGTGGTCGATGTGGGCGATGATGCAGAAGTTGCGGATCCGGGTCGGGTCGGTCTTGGCCGGCTCGAGCGGCTTGGTGGCGCGTGGTGACATGGTGTGGACGATTCTCCCATGGACCGCGGGAGCGGCGCGCTCGCCGACCGCCCAGCGCGAAAACCCTGGCTCCTGAGCGGAGCGATGGCAAATGGGGACATCGGTCCGTCCAAGGGCCTGGGTTTTCGGCGTTCCGCGGGCGCACTCCCCCGCCCGGCGGGGTCGCGCCTAATGCCGATTCGGCCGGGCGGGCGAGGCATCACGCGCCCGGCAGGGAACACGATGGATGCATGAGCGAGCGCCAGGCATCCGCATCCGTCGCATCGTCCGCTGCGGCGGCTGCAGGATCGCCCGCGTCAAGCGCGCCGGGGTCAGGCTCCGCGGCGGAGGGTCGCTCCGCGGCGCTCGAGGCGGCCGGCTTCCCGGCGCGCGTGCCCTGGCGGGCCGTCGGCGTCTACGTCGTCGTCGCCCTGGCCGCAGCCTGGCTCGTCTGCCTGCCGCTGTGGCTGCAGGGCGGCGACGTCGCGACGTTCGACCCGGTCGCGTTCCAGTTCCTGGCGCTCGGCATGATGACGACGCCGACGATCGCGGCCCTGCTGGTCGTCTTCGCGGTGCAGCGCGTTCCCCGCGGGCATCGGGTGCGTGCGCTCGGTCTCGGCGTGCTGCCGGTCGGCCGGACGATCGGGTTCGCGGCGCTCGGCGTCGCCATCCCCGTCGTGATCTACGCGCTCGGCGCCGTGGTCGCCTCCGTGTTCGGCTTCGCGACGCTCGCGCCGTTCGGCGGCGAGGGCATCCGCGAGCAGCTCCTCGCCGTGCTGCCCGCCGAGGCCGCCGCCTCGCTCGGGATCGCGACGATGCCCGGCTGGCTGCTCTCGCTCTCGGCGCTCGCGCAGTCGCTGGCGTCCGCGCTCACGCTCGCCACCGTCTCGGCGCTCGGCGAGGAGATCGGCTGGCGCGGCTGGCTGCTGCCGTCGCTGCGCCCGCTCGGACTCTGGCCGGCGATCGCGCTGTCGGGCGCGCTGTGGGGCGTGTGGCACGCGCCGCTCATCCTCGCGGGCTACAACTTCCAGGACCGCACGATCGTGGGCCTGCTGCTCATGGTCGGCATGTGCGTCGCCATCGCGCCGGCGATCTCGTGGGTGCGGCTGCGCAGCGGATCGGTGTTCCCCGCCGCCTACTTCCACGGCTCGTTCAACGCCTTCGCGCTCTCCGTCTTCCCGGTCATGGTCGCGCCCGGCGGCTCGACCGACACCCGCGTGGTCGTGCTGGGCTGGACGATGTGGGTCGCCGCGCTCGTCGTCGGCGTCGCGCTGTGGCTCCTGTGGGGCCGCCCGGAGCGCCGCACCACGGCCCGCGCGCGCCCGGCGCGATAGTGGCCGCTCATGCTGGTGCCGCGCCTGGCTTTGGCGCCGCCTGTCCGATTGGTGGGGAGATCCGCGCCTGCGCCAGTCCGGCCAAGCGACACGAACCGTATGATTCCGCCGCTCGTGCTCGGCGTCGAGGCCGAGCGCCCGCATCCGGTCCCCACGGTTCGGACAGAGCTTCTCGGAGCATGCCGCAGAAGGGGCTCGTCGAGCTCAGGCCAGCACGAGCTGGTCGACGACGCGCCAGGTGTACCTGCGGTCGTCGCGGCCGATCTCGATGAGCGACAGACGAGGATGCGCGACGACGACGTCTTCGTCGGGCAGGGCGCGGAGAACGTCGTCGACCCGTTCGAGGGCGGCGTCTCCGGAGAAGTAGGCGAGCGAGACGTGCGGCCGGAAGCCGTCGCCGTCGTCGTCGGTCGTTCCGGTGAGCGTTCGCACCTCGTCGGCCTGGATGCGCTCCAGGTCGGCCAGCCAGGGCGCGAGCTCCGCCGCGAGCCCGAACCCCTCAGGGTAGGCGAACGCGGTCGGGAAGCGCAGAGGCTCCGCCGCGACCTGCGAGGAGCGGGAGAAGACCGCGTCGCGCAACGACGCCACTGCTTCTTCGTCGAGGTCGGCCGTGTGCCCGACGCCCGTCATGGTGAGGTGCAGCCACTCGACGGGGACGAGGTCGACGGCGGCCTCGCCGCCGATCCGCTCGGCCGTCGCCTCGGCGGCGGCGTGCAGCTCGGGAGCGTCCTCGAACGTCAGGTGGAAGGTCAGGAACCGCGTGCCCGGCCCCCAGCCCGGACGCCACCACCAGTGATCGTGCGCGCGATCGAAGGCCCTCGGCTGAAGCTCCATGCGGCCGAGCGTAGTGCGCGGGCCCCGATCGGAGCGCGGAGCGAGCCCGCCGTGCCCAGGCGCATCCGGCAATGCCGGGCCTCCCCTCCCGAAGAACCTGGCGCTCAGACGAGGAGATGGCGAATAGCGGCATCTGTCGGCGTGAGCGCCAGGCTTTTCGGACGCGAGCAGGCCCAGCAGCGGTCAGCGGCCGCTCTTGGTGGTGCCGCGCTTCGCCTCGGCGGTGAGGGGGTCCTCGGGCCAGGGGTGCTTGGCGTAGCGGCCGCGGTTCTCGGCGCGGACGCTCGCGTAGACCTCGCGCCAGAAGAACTCGAGGTCGTCGGTCACGGCGAGGGGCCGGCGGGCGGGGCTCAGCAGGTGCAGCTGCACGGGCACGCGGCCGTCGGCGATGCGCGGCGTGCGCGTCCAGCCGAAGCACTCCTGCAGCTTCACGGCGAGCACGACGCGGCCGTCGGGGTCGTCGGCGGCGGGGTAGTCGAGGGCGTGGCGGGAGCCCGACGGCACCTCGAGCCGCTCCGGCGCGAGCTCGTCGAGGCGGGACGCCTCGGGCCAGGGCAGCAGACGGCGCACGGCGTCCACGAGGTCGACGCGGCTCGCGGCACGGCCTCGTGCGAGGGCGTCGATCTCGGGGGCGAGCCAGTCGGCGGCCGACGCCGCCAGCGCGGCATCCGAGACGTCGGGCCAGGGACCGCCGAGCACGCGGTGCAGCAGCGCGAGGCGACGGCGCAGCGCGGTGGCGGCCTCCGACCAGTCGAACACGGCCAGGCCGTCGCGGGCGAGGGCTCGGGCGACGGCATCGCGTGCGGCGCCGGCGTCCGGCTCGACGGGCGTCGACGAGAGGTCGATCGCACCGAGCCCGCGGACCCGCCGTGCGCGCACTCGGCCGTCAGCCCAGGCGGTCTCGGTGGATGCGGTCAGCAGCGCCGCTCCCGCCCGCAGCGCCGCCTCGGCGGAGAGCGGGACGGCGGCGCGGACGACGGCGCTCGCGCCGGCGCCCGACCCGGATGCCCCGCCCAGCTCGGCGATGGCGAGCCACTCGGCGCCGGCGAGCGGCGATGCGGCGTCGACGGAGGCGCCGGTGCCGCCGGCGAGGAGGAACTCGACGGGAGGGCGGGCGCCCGGACGCGACGGCGCGGATCCGCGGCCCCCTCCCGTGCCCGGGCCCGACGGGCTTCCGCCGCCGGACGCGCTCGCCGCGCCGCCCGGGCCGCCGCCGGAGCGCGCGATGGCCGTGCGCGCCCGGGCGATGCGATCGGGATGGGCGAGGGCGACCACGAGCGCGAGGGCCTCGTCGTCGGTCGCGCGACGCAGCCTCGGGGACGTGCTCGCCGCGTCGGCGCGGCGGGGTCGTGGAGAGTCGTCCGCCGCAACGCCCGCGGCGGCCGGGCCAGCGGCGCCCGTGCCCGCACCCGCGATGCGCTCGAAGCGGTCGGCGTCGGCTCGCCAGCGAGCACCCGCTCCCCCGCGATCGTCGCGCAGCCGGCGCCACAGCGCGGCGAGGTCGCCGCCCGGCGCCCGCTCGTCGCTCACGAGCACGGCCGCGGCCTCCGCCGCTCGGCGCGCGCCGAGCTCGCCGGACGCCTCGAGCAGCGCCCGGGCGATGCGCGGGTCGGCGGGGATGCGGGCGAGCGCGCGACCGAGGTCGGTGGCGCGGCCGTGCTCGTCGACGGCGCCGATGGCGCGGAGGGTCGATTCGGCTGCGCGGCCGGCGGCCTCCGGCACGGCATCCGGGAGGTCGAGGCCGACGCCGAGGGGCGCACCCCAGCAGGCGAGGTCGAGGGCGGCCGAGGCGAGGTCGGCGACGGCGATCTCTGGCGTCCGGTCGGGGCGCATCGCGGCCCACTCGGACTCGGGATAGGCGCGCACGACGACGCCGGGACCGGTGCGCGCCGCGCGGCCGGCCCGCTGCTCGGCGGCGGCGCGCGAAGCGCGGACGGTGACGAGCGTGCTCGCGCCGCGGGCGAGATCGATGCGCGGTTCGCGCGAGAGGCCCGCGTCCACGACGGCGTCGACGCCGGGGACCGTCAGCGACGACTCGGCGAGGGCGGTCGAGACGATGACGCGACGACGGGGCGACGGGGCGAGCACGCTGTCCTGCGCGGCGGCGGGCATGCCGCCGTGGAGGGCGAGCACGTCGATGCCGTCGGCGTCGCCCCCGGCCGCGACCTCGACGCCGGTCCCGCCCTGCTCGAGGATGCCGCGGATGCCGTCGACCACGCGCGCGATCTCCCGCGTGCCCGGCACGAACACGAGCGTCCCGGTCGTCGAGGACCGGCGCGCCACCGCGGCGGCCGTGCGCGCCACATGGTCGAGGTAGTCGCGCGTCACGCCGCGCGCGTCGAGGCGCTGCGCGCCGGACGGGGCGGGCGCCCACTCGACCGCGAGCGGATGCGGCGTCGCGGCGACCTCGACGAGCGCGGCCGGCCCGCCGGCCCCGTCGCCCAGACGGCGCGCCCAGGCCTCCCCGTCGAGCGTGGCGGACATCGCGACGAGACGGAGGTCGCCGCGCAGCTCGGCGACCTCGCCCGCCATGGCGAAGGCGAGGTCCCCGTCGAGGTTCCGCTCGTGGATCTCGTCGAACACGACGGCGCCGACGCCCGCCAGCTCGGGGTCGGCGAGCAGGCGCCGCACGAGGAGGCCCTCGGTCACGAACTCGACGCGGGTCGCGGCGCTCGACCGGCGCTCGTCGCGCACGGCGTAGCCGACGACGTCGCCGACGCGGGTGCCCGTGAGCTGCGCGAGCCGACGGGCCGCGGCCCGGGCGGCGACGCGCCGAGGCTGGGTGACGACGACGCGGCCGACGCTCGCCGGGCGGTCGCCCGCGATCGCGCGGGCGACGAGGTTCGCGACGAGCGGCGGCACGACGGTCGTCTTCCCCGATCCGGGCGGTGCGACGACGACGGCTCGCGCGTCGTCCGCGGCGAGGAGGGCGTCGAGCGATCCGACGAGCCGTGCGGCGGGCAGCCCGCGGGAGACGAGTCCGAGGTCGAAGGGCGCAGCCGGCATCCATCCAGTCTGGCCGATCCGCCGCCCTGGTTCTGCGTTCCCGACCACTTCGGTCGCCGGCGTTCGGCGACCCCGGCGGCGGAGCGGACGAGGTCGTGCGGAGCGGACGAGGCATCCGCTGAACCGACGAGGACAGTCTCGAGCCCGCGCCGATCCCGGCGGGCGAACGCCGCCGAGGCGGAGGCGGACGCCGCGACCCGAGCCGGTCGCCATCGGCCGCGAGCACGATCCTGCTTCCTGCTCGCGACGGAGAACGGCGGTCCGGCACCGCTCCACGGGGCGCCGGGCGCCGTCTTCTCATAGTCTCGAGGTGGGGGTGGGGAATCCTCCGCACGGGAACGGCCCCGGCAGGTTCCCGAATCGTCTCGCGGAGCACGCGGGGGCTCCGCTCTCCGGAGCGGACGTCCCGTACCCTCCGCCGGCCACCCGTCCGACCGAAAGGATCTCCGTGTTCGCCGCCACAGGCCTGCTCATCCTCATCGCCATCATCGTGGGCGTCGTCCTCGTCGCCGCGATCATCCTCTTCCTCGTCATGCGGGCCTGGGTGAAGGTCGCCCGCGCCGACGAGGCGCTCGTCGTGTCCGGCCGCAAGCAGAAGACCACGCAGGGCGACTCCCCCGTCACGGTCATCGTGAACGGCAAGGCGATCGTCAACCCGATCACCCAGCGCCACGAGGTCATCTCGCTGCGCTCCCGCCAGGTCGAGCTCAGCGTCTCGGCGCAGTCGCTCGACAACGTCACGCTCGACGTCAAGGGCGTCGCGCTCGTGAAGATCTCGAGCGACCCGCAGCTCGTGCGCGCCGCCGCCGAGCGCTTCGCCTCGCAGGACCAGGCCGTCTCGCTCTTCACCACCGAGCAGCTGGAGGGCGCGCTGCGCGGCGTCATCGCGAAGCTCACCGTCGTCGAGCTCATGCGCGAGCGCGCCCGCTTCGCCGAGGAGATCGCCGACTCGGTGCGCCAGGAGCTGCGCGACCAGGGCCTCGTGCTCGACTCGTTCCAGATCAAGGGCATCGAGGACCAGGTCGGCTACATCCAGAGCCTCGGCGCGCTGGAGATCGAGGCTCGCAAGCGCGACGCCGCGATCGCCCGCACCGACGCCGAGCGCGCCGTCGCCAAGAAGGCCATCGCGAACCGCGAGGCGAACCTGGTCGAGCAGACCGCGCTGGACAAGAACGCCGCGGCCGCCCAGGCCGAGGTCGGCAAGGCGCGCGCCGAGGCCGAGCAGGCGGAGGCGCTCGCGGGCGCCCGCGCCCAGCAGGCGGTGCTCCAGCAGCACGCGGAGAACACGCAGGCGAAGCTCGACGCCGAGGTCAAGCGCGTCGCCGACGCCAAGGCGTACGAGGCGCAGAAGGCCGTCGAGTCGCGCGCGTTCGAGGAGCAGCGCAAGGCCGAGGTCGACGCGCAGAAGCGCGTCGTCGAGGCGAACGCGGCGACGCAGGTCGCCGACGCCGAGGCGCGACAGAAGATCCGCCTCGCCGAGGCGGCCCGGCAGGTCGCCGAGTCCGAGGCCGCGGCCGTGCGCCTGCGCGCCGAGGCTGACTCCGAGTCGGTGCGTCTCGCTGGTCAGGCGAAGGCCGACGCCATCCGCGCCGAGGCCGAGGCGCTCGAGCAGAACCGCGAGGCCGTGCTCGCACAGCGCGCGCTCGACGTGCTGCCCGAGCTCATGACCGCCTTCGCGAAGGGCTACGCGAATGTCGGCAGCATCTCGATCGTGGGCGGTCCGACGGATGCCGCATCCGTGGTCGGCGCCGAGCAGGCGGTCGCCACGAAGGCCGTGTTCGAGTCGCTCCGCGAGACGACCGGCATCGACGTCGCCGCGCTCATCCAGGGGCAGACGATCGGTCGCGGCATCGGCGAGGGGCTGCGCGAGAACGGGGCGCACGGCGCGCCGACCCTGTGACGCTCTGACACTCGCACGGAAATTGCCGTGACGCGGGCTTTCGGCTAATCTTGCTCCTTGGCTTCCGCGTTGTCCCACACGGCGCGAACTCGCTGGGCGGCCCCTCTACCGCGCGGCACTGTTCACAGACACCCACGCACAGAAGGCGTTTCATGGCAAACATCAAGTCGCAGATCAAGCGCATCGAGACCAACCGCAAGGCGACGGAGCGCAACAAGGCGTACAAGAGCGAGCTCCGCACGCTCATCCGCCGCGTCCGCGAGGCCGTCGCCGCGGGCGACAAGGAGAAGGCCACCGCCGCCCTCGCCCTCGCTTCGAAGAAGCTCGACAAGGCCGTCTCGAAGGGCGTTCTGCACAAGAACCAGGCCGCGAACCGCAAGTCGGCCATCGCCACGGCCGTCAACGCGCTCTAAGCAGCCGCGACTCCGCAACGCAAGCGGGCCCCGCACCCTCCGGTGCGGGGCCCGCTTCGTCGTCCCGGGGCTCCCGCTCGAAATGGCGGGGTTTGGTGCGTTCGGCGGGTGCCGAACGCACCAAACCCCGCCATTTCCGGCCGGAGGCCGGAGGTCAGAGGTCGCGGGAGGCGACGCGGCGGAGCATGCGCTCGACGGCGAACTCGGCGTCGCGGCTCGCGCCCTTCACCATGTGGTCGGTCTCGGCG
>Ga0153918_1000909_pt1 | contig 12635 bp, 5 predicted proteins | sample TSFL002MetaG_FD_104687 | JGI IMG/M metagenome (GOLD analysis project Ga0153918, IMG submission 104687) | Attine ant fungus gardens microbial communities from Florida, USA - TSFL002 MetaG | ecosystem: Host-associated > Fungi > Mycelium > Unclassified | place: USA: Florida, Paynes Creek Historic... | reverse complement strand
CGGCTGCGGCCCGTCGAGGTCGGGAGCACGAGCGTCTGGCGCGTCGTCACGGTCATGGCGCTGTCCGTCACGGGCCTCTTCTCGGCGTTCGGCCTCGCGGTGCTCACGGCGCAGGGGCAGCGCGTCGAAGAGCGCATCCTCGACATCTCCTCCTACAACACGGAGTCCGCGCTGCTGGGCCTCGTGAGCGTTCCCTCGCTCGTCGTCGCGTGCGTCGTCGTCGCCGGCATCGCGCTCCTGCAGCGCAGGATCGTGGCCGCCGCGACCGGCGTCGCCGTCATCGCCGTCTCGAACTTCCTCGGGCAGCTGCTCAAGTACGCCGTCTTCGAGCGCCCCGCGTTCCTCGACGACGTGAGCAACACGTTCCCGAGCGGGCACATGATCGCCTTCGCGTCGGCGGCCGTCGCGGTCCTGCTCGTCATCCCGGCGCGGCTGCGCGGCATCGCGGCGCTGCTCGCGACCGTGCTCCTGTGCGCTGTCGGATTCGAGTTGCTCTCAGCCGGCTGGCACCGGCCGAGCGACGTGATCGGCTCGCTCTTCCTCGTCTGCGCCGTCGCCGCGGCGGCCGTGCTCGTGCCCGGCGGCGCCGTGCCGGCGCGCACGCACGCGAGCGCGCGCCGGCTCTCTGGGCTGCTCACCACGGTCTCGTTCGTCCTCGGGTTCGTGGGCGTCGGCGCGGCGCTCGTGGTCGCGCTCGGGCTCTTCGACGGGGCCGACGCGCCCGTAGCGGTCTTCGGCTACAGCGCCGTGCTCGCGGTCGCGCTGTTCACCGTGGGGCTGCTGCTGTGGGTCATGCCCGTCGCGCGAGCCGACCGCGGCTACGCGGCCGCCGATACCCGCGCCCCTCGCTCGACGGTCTCCGGCCACGTGCCGCACGCCCCGGGCCGCACGCCGGGCCTGCCGGGCTCGGGCCTGCCGGGAACGGGAGCACCCGGCCCCATGATGGCCGGCCGCTGAGCCGGGACGCCGCGGGCATCCGGGCCCGGTCGTCCATCTCATCCGTCCATCTCATCGCCGCTCGCCCGACGGGATCTGCGCCTCTGCACGGCGAAAGCGGTCGGGTGAGCGCGGTGCGTCTTCGTGCTCCCGACAGGATGCGCCTGATTCGACGACGGATGTCGTCGGGCGAGCCGGCACGGAGGACGATCGACTCGCCTGAGCCACCGGTCGACGCGGCTCCGCGTACCCTCGAGAGGATGAGCGGGTCGGAGGGAATCGCGAGCGTCGTGCTCGAGCGCGCGGAGTGGCGGGCGCGCGAGGCCGCGCACGAGGAGCGCGCCGACGCCTTCACCGCCGGCTGGCGAGCGCGCCGCGCGACCGGCGAGTCGCATCCCGTCGACGACTTCCTCTTCACCTACTACCCGGTGAAGCCGAGCGTGCTGCGCCGCTGGCATCCCGGAGCGGGCATCGCCCTCGCGGATGCGGTGGAGGAGCCGCGCGCCCGGTGGAAGTGGTACCGCCCGAGCGACGCTGGGCACGACGCCGGGCACGACACCGGCGCCGGTCCGCGCCGTGCCGCGACCGTCGCCGACGGCATCCGGGCCGACGACCTCCGCCGGGGCGACGAGAGCCGAGCCGTCGAGGTCGACGCGGACGCCTACGCGACCGTGCGCGCCTCGAGCATCGCGTTCATCCGCGACCTGCTGACCCGCACGGCGGAGCGCGAGGCGCGCTTCGGCTGCTTCGGGCTGCACGAGTGGGCCATGGTCTACCGCCTCGGCGCCGACGAGCTGCGCCACCGCACGCCCCTGCGGCTCTCGCCGGCCGAGACCGATGCGGTCGTCGAGGGCCACCGGATCGGCTGCACCCACTTCGACGCCTTCCGCTTCTTCACGCCCGAGGCCTCGCCCCGGAACCTGCTGCAGCCCACGCGCGAGACGCAGCTCGACCTCGAGCAGCCGGGCTGCCTGCACGCCGGCATGGACGTCTACAAGTGGGCGACGAAGCTCGGCCCGCTCGTGCCGGGCGAGCTGCTGCTCGACGCCTTCGAGCTCGCCCGCGACATCCGCTCGCTCGACATGCAGGCGTCGCCCTACGACGTGCGCGACTACGGCCTGCCGCCCGTCGCGATCGAGACGGATGCGGGCAAGCGCGCCTACGTCGCCGCGCAGCGCGGCTTCGCGGCGCGCGGGCAGACGCTGCGCGGGCGGCTCGTCGCGGCGATCGACCACGCTCACGCCGTCGCCGGAGGAGCGCCCTCGGCGGACGCCGTCGCCCGCTCCGGCATCCGGCGCACTCGCGCGGCGTAGCGGCGACGGGCCCGGGGGCGCGGCCGGCGCCTCCGGTGCAGCCCGCGCGCCGAATCACCCGTCTGCGCCCGATGCGCCGCGTCATCGGGCGTCGCCGACGCCAACTATGCTTTCAGGCATGTCTAAGGTCCTTCAGTCGCTGCCCGTGAACGAGCGCGTCGGCATCGCATTCTCGGGAGGTCTCGACACCTCCGTCGCCGTCGCCTGGATGCGTGACAAGGGGGCCGTCCCCTTCACCTACACGGGTGACCTGGGGCAGTACGACGAGGACGACATCGAGTCGATCCCCGCTCGCGCGCTCGAGTACGGCGCCGAGGCGTCGCGCCTCATCGACTGCAAGCCCCTCCTCGTCGACGAGGGCCTCTCGGCGCTCTCCTGCGGCGCCTTCCACATCCGCTCGGCGGGTCGCACCTACTTCAACACGACGCCCATCGGCCGCGCCGTGACCGGCACGCTCCTCGTGCGCGCGATGCGCGAGGACGGCGTCGACATCTGGGGCGACGGCTCGACCTACAAGGGCAACGACATCGAGCGCTTCTACCGCTACGGCCTGCTCGCGAACCCGCGCCTGAAGATCTACAAGCCGTGGCTCGACGCCACCTTCGTCTCGGAGCTCGGCGGCCGCAAGGAGATGAGCGAGTGGCTCGTCGAGCACGGCTACCCGTACCGCGACTCGGCCGAGAAGGCCTACTCGACCGACGCCAACATCTGGGGCGCGACGCACGAGGCGAAGACGCTCGAGGAGCTCTCCACCTCGCTCGAGATCGTCGACCCGATCATGGGCGTGCGCTTCTGGGACGAGTCCGTCGCGATCGCGACCGAGGACGTCTCGATCACCTTCGAGGCGGGCCGACCCGTCGCGATCAACGGGGTCGAGTTCGACGACGCCGTCGCACTCGTCCGTGAGGCGAACACCATCGGCGGCCGTCACGGCCTCGGCATGAGCGACCAGATCGAGAACCGCATCATCGAGGCGAAGTCGCGCGGCATCTACGAGGCGCCGGGCATGGCGCTGCTGTTCATCGCCTACGAGCGCCTGGTCAACGGCATCCTCAACGAGGACACCCTGGCGACCTACCATGAGCAGGGCCGCCGCCTCGGCCGCCTCATGTACGAGGGCCGCTGGCTCGAGCCGCAGGCGCTCATGCTGCGCGACTCGATCCAGAAGTGGGTCGGCTCGGCCGTCTCCGGCACCGTCACGCTGCGCCTGCGCCGCGGCGAGGACTACACGATCCTCGACACGACCGGCCCCTCGCTCTCCTACTCGCCCGAGAAGCTCTCGATGGAGCGCGTCGGCGACTCGGCCTTCGGACCGGTCGACCGCATCGGTCAGCTCACGATGCGCAACCTCGACATCGCCGACTCGCGCTCGCGCCTGGAGAACTACGCCTCGCGCGGCCTCATCGGCGGTCGCACGGGCGAGCTCATCGGCGCCGTCGAGTCGGGCGTCGCGGGCGAGGTCACCTCGCACGCGCAGGCGCACACGGCGGAGGACGAGCGCCTCGCCGACGCCATCGACAGCGCCGGCGAGTCGGCCGCCTTCGACTCCGGCACCGACTAGCCGCCGTCGGCGCTTCGCGCGCCGACTCGGCAGACCACGGGGATCGCCCCTCCGCGCACGTCGCGGAGGGGCGATCCCCGTTCTCGGCTCCGCTCGGCCCGCCGCCCGCCTATCTCGGCTCGCATCCGCTCGGCGCTCGCTCCGTCCCGCGAACCGAACTCTGGCGATGCTGCGAGGGTGCGCCTCTATTCGGCGAGGTGGCGGCGTATCGCCAGAGTTGGGCGCGGATCTGCCGGCGAGGCGGCCGCATATCGCCGGAGTCGTGCGGGCAGGGTCAGGCGCGGAGCGCGGCGATCTCGGCGGCGAGGTTGGTACGGGCGCGGAGCTCCCAGCGCGCGTGGGCGGCGTCGGTGACGTAGATGCGCTCGGAGGCGAGGATGCCCTCGAGGACGGCTGCGCGGCCCGCGCGGAAGGCATCGTCGGGGACGTGCGCGTACTCCCGGCGCACGGCGGCCGTGTACCAGGCGTAGCGCGGGGCGCCCGCCGCGAGGATCGCCAGATCGGCGTCGAGCAGGGCGTCCTCGTCCGCTCGCTCGTCGCCGACGCCGCTGCTGACGTCGACGTCGACGGGCGGAATGCCGGTGCCGCCGCTCGCACCCGTGGTGCCGCCGGACCCGGTGATCGGCTCGGCCGCACCGGCCAGCTCGTCCCCGGCGTCCCTCGGCTCCTGCTCGCTCACGGCCTCCGCCGGTTGCGGCTCGCCGACCGCACGACGGGTGCCGGGGATCGTCGCGAGCACGAGCCGGGCCACCCGGTCGGCCAGCGCGCCCGGCGCACCCGCATCGCGCAGCGAGATGCGGGCGAGCTCGGCCGAGGCTCGCTCGTCGTCGCCGGGCGCGCCCGCGTAGACGGCGTCGTGGAACCACGCGGCGAGGAAGGCGGCAGGGGAGACGGGCTCGCCCCACGTGCGCAGCTGGTCGAGGCCGAGGAGCACATCCTCCAGGTGACGCACGCCGTGGTAGGCGCGGTGCGGCTCGCGCCAGCGATCGAGCAGGTCGGCGCCGAGACGAGCCCACGCGTCGGCGCGGTCGTCGGCTCGGGGCGGCGTGCGCGGTGCGCCGTCGGAGGCCGGGGTCGCGGCGAACGTCGTTCCGTCGGCGCGGTCGAGGACGGTGGGCGTCGGCGCGGGCGCATCGGCCGCGACCGGGCGGCCGGGCGCTGCGGCGGACGTCCCCCGGCCGCTCCCGGACGGGGGCGGCCCGGACGGCTGGGGGTCCGCGCCGAGCGGGCGCGCGCCGTCCCGAGCCGGGGAGCTCGCGTCCAGCGCGACTCCCGCAGCAGCATGGGAATCGGCCGTGGGCCGCTCCTGCGCGATCGGGCTCGCGCCGAGGAGTCGCCACTCGGCGGCGAGGAACTCGTCGCGACGGGCGTCCTCGACGAGCGCGCGGTCGATCTGCCGCACCCGCAGCCCTGCGAGCTGGATGCGACGCAGGAGCTCGCGGCTCGCGACCGCGACGGCGCCCGCCGCGACGAGCTCGTCGTGCCGCTCGAGGGGCACGTCGTAGTGGTCGAGGTCGAACGCGCGCCGGGGGATGCCCTGGGCGCGCGCGAAGGCGTGCAGCTCCTCGTAGCTCGCGTCGGAGACGAGATGGCTCCACACGGTGCCGTGCGCCGGCCACACCGCCGGATCGATGAGGATCGTCACGAGCTCGCCTCCCTTTCAAGACCGCTGGTGCACGCGGATGCCGTGCGCACGGGCGCGCCCGGTGCCGGCGCCGGACGGCTGCCCGTCGACCGGCCGCATGACCGATCGCGGGGCGGTCCCGCCGGCCGACGTGGCGGTCGGTCGTCGTCTGCGCCGACGCGTCGCCTCAGCGTACGCGCGAACGAGGGCGCGGGTCGCCGTCGCTCGCCGACCGACCGCGGTGGGCGCCCCGTCGGCGGCCGCCGCTCGCGTCGGACATCCGTCGTCGGACGATCCGGCGACGCCTCCCGCGTCGTCGTGCTCGCTCCGCCGTGCGCGACACGGCACAATGGCGGCATGCGCGTCATCCAAGCCGCCTCGTGCGTCGTGCTCGACGACGAGCACCGCATCCTGCTCGTCCAGCGCGGTCATGCGCCGCAGGCCGGCTCCTGGACCGTGCCCGGCGGCAAGCTTGAGGCAGGGGAGACGCTCGCCGAGGCCGCCGCCCGCGAGACGCTCGAGGAGACCGGCCTCGTCGTCGAGGTGGGCCGCGAGCTGTGGCGGCTCGACATCCCGGCCGGCATGGGCATCGTCTACGACGTGCACGACTTCGAGGCGCGCGTCGTCGGCGGCGAGCTGCGGGCGGGCGACGACGCCGCCGACGCGCGCTGGTTCGCGCGCGAAGAGCTCGACTCGGTGCCGCTCACCGACGGTTTGGTCGAGGCGCTCGTCGACGGCGGCGTCTACGACGCCTAGCCGGCTCCGCCGCGAGGTCTCTGCGCGGTCGTCGCCCGCGACGTTCTCAGCCGTGCTCGAGGGATGATGCGGCGTGCCAAGGTCCGAGGATCCCTTCCGCCCACCAGGGGGAGGGGAAGCACGCTCCCTCTGCAGCGTTCGCGGCCCGGCCCGCCGGTCCGCCTGGCTGATGACTCGGAAGCCGCTCCTCGACGCCGGGCGCTTCGCCGGGACCGGCTCGATGCATCCTCCGCCCGACTCGCCCAACGCGGGTCGCTGGCCGGGGCTGGCGTGTATATGCGCGCGGCCCACGTCTGCGACCCGTGTTGGGCGATATTGCGAGGACGACTGCCGGGGAAGACGTTGAGCGCGGGCCGGCCTGGAAGTGCTGCTGATGTGGCCTCGGGCCCTGTCGTCACTCGCGCGGATTCGCCGAATGCGGGTCGCAGGGCCGGGCTGGCGCGTATATGCGTGCAGCTCGCGTCTGCGACCCGTGTTGGGCGATCCCGCGAGCGGACCGCTGCCAAGGCGGGCCCTCTCGAGGTGTGGTCGGATCTCGACCGGCGGCCGACGGGGCGTCCGACGTCGTCGCCCCGGTCGGAATCGCCGAACTCGGGTCGCTGGCGGGGGCTGGCGCATATGCGTGCTCGGCCCGCGCCAGGAGCCCGTGTTGGGTGGCGTACGGCGGCCGACCCAGGTCGGTCGCCGTGCAACCGGGCCGGCGATCGGGCCGGCAGCCGCCCGGTCGACTGGCGTGCGGCGCCGCGCTACGGCGTGTGGCGCGCCTCGAAGGAGCACAGGGCGACGGGGTTGCCCTCGGAGTCCTCGACGAAGGCCATGACCTCGTCGGTGTCGTTCGGCCCGATCGCGTCGGTCGTGTGCGAGTGGATGACGTGCGGCTCGGCGATGACGCGCACGCCGTCGGCCCGCATGGCCTCGACGCGCTCGCGGGCATCGTCGACGCGCAGGTACAGCACGGTCGAGGGAGCCTCGTGCGTGAGCATGATGCGCGTGAGCCCTGCGTTGAAGAACGCGAGCTTCGACTCGGCGAAGACCGCCGCGGGCTGCTCGCCGAGCAGCTCCGCGTAGAAGGCGATCGCCCGGTCGAGGTCGTCGACGCGCTGGGCGACCTGCAGGATCTCGAGCATGACGTGCTCCTCTCGCTCTCGCCCCGTGGGCGGAACCGCATGGCGCACGGCGATCCGCGGAGAGCCCTTCCCGAGTGCATCGCGGCGCCGTCGCCTGGATGCCCGGAGCCTAGCCCCGGCGGGTGGGAAGGCACCTCACGACTCCGACCGCGTTCATTCCAGGTTTCGGCCCTTCCGCACCCTGCAGAAGGGCCGAAACCTGGAAACGGATCTCGTCGCCGGGGCGCTCGCTCAGATCGTCCCGGGCTCCGCGTCGCCCTCGGCCAGCGGCACGAGCGTGAGCAGCACGTCGTCCTCGGCGATGCCGATGCCGTCGCCCGCGTCGACCGCGACCGCTCCGCGCGCGACGAGCTCGTCGATCGCTGCCTGGATGCGGTTCCTGATGTTCACCCCGAGCTTCTTGTAGCCGAGGATCCTGCGCACCTCGCCCAGCACGTCGATCCGCTTCGACGACGGGTGGATGAGCTCCGTGCTCGCGCCGCCCGGCGCGCTGTCGGCGGAGCCGCCCGCGAGCACGAAGACGACCGCGAGGCCGATCTCGTGCAGCGAGAGCTGTTGCACCGTGAGCTCGGGCGTCGCCTGGGCGAAGCGGCGGAACGTCGTCGCCCGGCGCGGGTCGGCGCCCTCCGGCCAGTAGAACGTCGTGCCGTCGTCCTCGATGGTCGTGGGCCAGCCGCGCGGGATCGACGACTCGACGATCGACTGCTGCTTCTTCGAGTAGCCGCCCTGGCCGAAGCGCCGGTTGACGATGCGCGTGAGGCGCGCCGCCTCGACGGGACCCTCGACCGTCGTGGCGCTGCGCACGGCATCCAGGATGAGCGCGGGGTCGCCCGCGTCGCTCGTCGCGTACACGTGGTCGACGGGGGCGGGCGCGAAGTCGACGAGGACGACCGTCGCCGGGTAGGGCGACGACTCGTCCGTCGTCTCGGGTTCCTCCTGCGGGAGGGGCGGAGCGATCGGAGCGGCCTCCTCGCCGTGCTGCTCGTTTGCGCCGCCGTCCTGTTCCGGACCGGCTCCCTGCGCGCCCGCGAGCGCGAGCGCGGCACCCGCGAGGCGCGCGATCGAGCCGGCGCGATCGCGCAGCCAATCGGGCAGGAAGAGCCATTCGACCCGCGACCAGCCCGAGATGTCGGTGAGCGCGAGACGCGGGATCGCGTCTCGGTCGGCGACCGTGGGGCGAGCCGCCCACTCCGGCGTGTCCAGGAGCACGGCGACCCAGTCGCCGCCGGGCGCCCGCACCGCCAGGTCGACGCGGAAGCCGGAGCCGCCGACGCCCGTGCGCACCTCGAAGCCCTCCGCCCGCAGGGCCGCCGCGACGTCGTCGACGTGCGGCTCGCCGGACCATTCGCCGTACGGGTCGACGCCCGCCGCGTAGCTCTCGGTCTCGGCGAACTCGAGATAGTCGCGCAGGTGCTGGACGCCCACGGAGCGGGTGCGCTCGAGGTCGATGTCCTCCGAGTCGAAGGAGGAGAAGACGACGACCTCGTCGCGAGCGCGAGTGACCGCGACGTTGAGCCGGTGCTCGCCGCCGGAGCGCGTGAGCGGGCCGAAGTTGAGCCGCAGCCGGTTCGTCTCCGGGTCGGGGGAGAAGCCGAGCGAGAAGAGGATGACGTCGCGCTCGTCGCCCTGCACCACCTCGAGGTTCTTGACGAAGAGCTTGTCGTCGTCGCGCGCGAGCGCCGCCTGCACCTCCGGGTGGGGCGACTGCTCGAGCCGGTCGAGGATGAGCTCGCGCTGCTGGTAGTTGAACGTCACGACGCCGATGGATGCGTTCGCGTCGGCGCGCAGCCGCCGCAGGATCTCGAGCTCGATGGCGTCGGCTTCGGCGACGTTCGTGCGGGTGCCGCCCTTGCCGCCGTCGAAGCGCCCGTCGACGCGGCGGAGGGTCACGCCGGTGTTCGAGGCGAGGCCGGTATCGGCATCCTCGTCGAGGTCGCGCGGGGGCATGGGGAAGCTCTTGAGCCTCCCGTCGTAGTACTTGTCGTTCGAGAACGCGATGAGCGACTCGTCGCGGCTGCGGTAGTGCCAGGCGAGCCCGATCGAGGGCACGCCGATCGCCGTGGCGGCGTCGAGGATCGAGCGGGGGACGTCGGGCACGAGGCCGGCGTCCTCGTCTTCGAAGGCGTAGTCGCCGGTCGGGTCGACGGTCTCGAACGTCGAGCTCGGCGGCATCTGCTTGGCATCGCCCACGATGACCGCGGACCGCGCGCGGCCGATCGCGCCGATGGCGTCGGCGGTGCGGATCTGCGAGGCCTCGTCGAACACGACGAGGTCGAACGCGACGGTCGCGGGCGGGAAGTGCCGGGCGACGTCGCCGGGGCTCGCGAGCACGATGGGCGCGAGCGCGAGGAACAGCTCGCGGTGCCGTTCGACGAGCGTGCGGATCGGCACGGGCCGGCGCTTCTCGAGGTCGTGCGTGAGATCGGCGCAGGCGGCCGGGTCGACGGCCAGCGCATCGCGGCGCACGGCGAATGCCGGGCTGCTCGTGGACACCTCGCGGTGCAGGGCGGCTGCCGTGCCGATGTACTCCTGCACGTCGTGCTCGCGGGCGAGGCGGTCGAAGCCGGCCACGGCGGGCGCGCCGAACGCGAGCCCGACGGCGGCGCGGGCGCGGGCCACGGCCTCCTCGTCGCCGCGGCGCAGCGCCTCGAGCTCCGCCGCGCGCGCCGTCCACAGCGAGCCCGCCGCCGAGCCGTCGTCGCCGCGGAGCGCCGCGGGGTAGGTCGCGAGCCGGGCGATGTCGCCCGCGTGCTTCTCGCGCAGGAACCGCAGGGCCGCCTCGTCGTGCGCCGTCTCGCCGTGCTGGCGCGCCGTGCGCAGCTGCACGCGGATGTCGCGCGACTTCTGCGTGCGGTCGTGCAGGTCGAGCATGAGCGTCTCGAGGCCCGCGCGCACGAGGTTGCGGCGCACGATGTCGAGCGCTGCGGCCTTCTCGGCGACGAACAGCACGCGCCGGCCGCGGGCGACGGCGTCCGCGATCATGTTCGTGATCGTCTGCGACTTGCCCGTCCCGGGAGGGCCCTGCAGGACGAACGTGCGGCCGTGGGCGGCCCACTCGACCGCGCGCAACTGCGAGCCGTCGGCGGGCACGGCGAGGTAGCGCTCGTCGTCGATCTCGCGGTCGGCCCCGCCGCGCTCGTCGCCGTCGGACTCCTCGCGGACGAGCGCGGCCGCCGCTTCCCTGTCTCCGGCGAGGGCGCGCACGAGGGGCGCCTGGGCGAGCCGGCCCGCGGAGTCGCGCAGGTCGCGCCACAGCTCGACGCGGGCGAACTCGAGCATGGCGATGCTCGCCTCGGCCGTGAACGTGAGCGGCGCGCCGATGCGCGCGATCTCGGCGGTCAGCTGGGCGAAGATCGTCGGCAGGTCGAGACCGCGGTCCTCCACGGCGGGGTGCTCGAGGGCGTCGAAGGTCGCGTCGAACGTCTTCTTGAGCCGTTCGAGGAGGCACGTGTTGACGATCGTCTCGCCGTCCGCGTCGCGCGCGATCTCGAAGCCGCGGCCGGTGCGGCCCTTGATCGTGATGGGCACGAGGAACACGGGCGCGTGGGCCGTCGCCCCGGACTCGTCGCTCCAGGAGAGCTGGCCGAGGCTCAGGAAGAGGTTGTTGGCGCCGGTCTCGGCGAGGGTGTCCTCGCTGCGCCGGCGGAGCGCGTCGAGCTTGCCGCCGAGGCTGAGCGCGGGGCTCTTGGCGAAGACGATGCTCGACTCGACGACGAGCTCGTCGCGCTGCTGGGCGGTGAGCTCGGCCGCGTTGGCGACGCCCAGGCGCTCGGCCGCGTCGGCCACCTCGTCGCGCGCGAAGACGTGCGCGGAGCGGCCGGACTCGAGGACGTCCTCGAGGTGGGCGATGGGCGACTCGGCGACGAGGAGCTCGACGCGGCCCTTCGCCGCCTCGATGTTGAGCAGCGGGTTGCGCAGGGACAGATCGAGCAGGCTCGAGCTCCACCGCGCGAACTGGCGGCGCATGGCCGGAGTGAGCTCGATCGCCGCATCGGCGTCCGAGCCGGTATCCATCGGGATCGGCACGACGGGCGGCTGGACCTTCCGTTCCTGCTCGACGGCGGCGAGGGCCTCGTGCTCCGTGAGCTCGTGCGCGGGCCGCACGCCCGCTCGCGCCTGCCGCACGTCGAGCACGAACACCTGCTGCAGCGGCGCGGGCTCGTCGCCGCGCGTCTCGAACGCGGCCGGCAGGCCGTGCTTGGCGTCGGAGGCGGCGGCGAAGGCGTGATCGAAGCGCGCCGAGACGGCGTCGGCCGACGGCGCCTGCGCGATGGAGCCGACCAGCTCGGTCACGCTGACCAGACGCAGCCCGAGGTCGTCGAGGGCGGCCGAGATGCGCTTGCGGTCGGTGAGCACGGGGTCGGCGAGCTTGACGCCCGCGGGCAGCCAGCCGACGTACGTCTCGCCGAGCGCGCGGGCGAGGATCGGCGCGAGGTCGGCGCGCTCCAGCAGCGAGGCCGCCAGCGTCGCGAACTCCAACGGCGTCGCCTCGCCGCTGGAGCGCACCACGAAGGGCTCGCGGATGATCGTCGGCGGCCAGCTGACCGCCTCCTCCGCGCGGAGCCGGAGGCCCGAACGGGCGAGCTCGGCGAGCGCGGCCCGGCCGATGTCGTCGGTGCGGTCGGGGTCGTGCGCATCGAGCTCGGCCGAGCCCGTCGCGGCGCCGAGCCGCGCCCGGAGCCGCTCGTCGAGCACGGTCAGCGCGGGCGAGTTGGGTCGGACGAACGCGGCGAGGGTGGCGGCGTCCTCCTGCTGGACCCACGCGTCGCGGGGGATCACGATGTCCGGGCAGGTCATGGTCGTGCGCCCGCTCGGCATGTGGCAGTCGACGATGATCTTCGTCTCGGGGGAGCCCGGCTCGTCGACGCCGGCGGCGAGCCGGGCGAGGGCCGGGTCGTCGGCCAGGCTGATCTCGTGCACGATCTCGTGCTTGCCCGCGAGCTCGCCGATCTCGAGCGGGACCGTCCTGGATGCCGTGGTCGAGCCGCCGGCCCGGGCCACGACCCCCAGCACGAGCCGGTCGAACCGCACGGGCTCGGCGCCCGTGTTCGCGATCGTGACGCTCAGCACGGGGCTCTCGCCGCCCTCCAGGCTCATGGCGTTGAAGGTGCGCGGGAACGCCACGCGCACGAAGACGTTCGGCGTGGGCGTGAACTGCGCGATGCGCACGTCGCGGCCGACGAAGGCGGGCTGGTCCTTCGTGGCAGGCTCGGTGTCGCCCATCTTCAGGTCGACGCGCACGTGCCGAGCCGACCCGGCTCCGGAGGTCGCCTCGACGAGGGCTGGCTCGTTCGCCGCATCCGACGGGCCGATGACGG
>Ga0153918_1000906_pt1 | contig 12652 bp, 10 predicted proteins | sample TSFL002MetaG_FD_104687 | JGI IMG/M metagenome (GOLD analysis project Ga0153918, IMG submission 104687) | Attine ant fungus gardens microbial communities from Florida, USA - TSFL002 MetaG | ecosystem: Host-associated > Fungi > Mycelium > Unclassified | place: USA: Florida, Paynes Creek Historic... | reverse complement strand
GATGGCATACAGGGCAACGGTCGGGCCGTACACCCAGATGCTGCCGAACGCGTACAGGAAGCCGCCCACGGCCGGAGCGACGATGGTAGCGGCCTGGGTTGCCGAGGCGGAGGCGGCTACCGCTCGCGGGAACAGCCCTGGCGGCACGACGTTGGGTAGCAGCGCCTGGGTCGCCGGCATCTCGAATGAGCGGGTGGCACCGAGCAGGAAGGCCAGGGCGAAGATCAGCTCGCGGCTGACATTGTCGGCGGCACTGCCCACAGCCAGCGCCAGGGCGATCAGCCCCTGCAAGGTCTGGCACAGCGCCGCCACCTTGCGCCGGTCATAGCGGTCGGCGACATGCCCGGTATGCAGCATGAACAGCACCCGGGGCGCGAATTCGACCAGGCCGACCAGGCCCAGGTCGAGCACATTGCCGGTCAGCTGGTAGAGGTGCCAGCCAATGGCCACGGTGAGCATCTGGAAGCCACTGGCGGTGAACACCCGGGCCAGCCAGAAGGCGACGAAAGGGCGGTGATGACGCAACAACTGCGGTGCGGAATCGGACATCGGGAACCTGTTGGTCTCGGCGCAGTAGAGGGGCTCGCAGCGTATCATCTGTTTGTAACAACCGGTTACTGTTTGCCGTGATCGGCACTTTTCCATGCCTCGCGGAAGGGGGTGGGGCAACCGGTCACGCGGCAAACAACCGCACGGCCCAGCGGGCCATTCGGGACTATGCTTTTTAGCAGTCGTTGATCTGGATCAATCGTTGCTTTTGCAACAGATGGGCAACGAACAGGCAACGAATGGGCCTTCGGGCCGGAATCCCTGCGATCGAACAGAACAATTCCAAGATGCCGCACTCGACTACCGTGGGGGCAGTGGGCGACGGGGCCACAAGCCCAGACGCCGGATTATCTGAAGAGGAAGCACCATGTTCGGAATAGAGGCCTTAGAGCTCGCCCGAATGCAGTTTGCCTTTACCGTGTCGTTCCACATCCTGTTCCCGGCCATCACCATTGGCCTGGCGAGCTACCTGGCGGTTCTCGAAGGCCTCTGGCTGCGGACCGACAAGCAGGTCTACCGTGATCTCTATCACTTCTGGTCGAAGATCTTCGCCGTCAACTTCGGCATGGGCGTGGTCTCCGGGTTGGTCATGGCCTACCAGTTCGGCACCAACTGGAGCCGCTTCTCGGAATTCGCAGGTTCAGTAACCGGCCCCTTGTTGACGTATGAAGTGCTGACGGCATTCTTCCTCGAGGCAGGCTTCCTGGGCGTCATGCTGTTCGGCTGGAACCGTGTCGGGCGTGGCTTGCATTTCTTTTCCACGTGCATGGTGGCGCTGGGCACGCTGGTGTCGACCTTCTGGATCCTCGCCTCGAACAGCTGGATGCACACCCCGCAGGGCCATGCGATCGTCGATGGCAGGGTTGTGCCGATGGACTGGTTCGCGATTGTCTTCAACCCATCATTCCCCTTCCGCCTGATGCACATGGCCACCGCTGCTTTCGTCGCCACGGCCTTTTTCGTCGGCGCCTCGGCGGCCTGGCACTTGCTGCGCGGGCGGGACAACCCTGCCGTGCGCAAGATGCTGTCGATGGCCATGTGGATGGCCCTGATCGTCGCGCCGGTGCAGGCGGTGATCGGCGACTTCCACGGCCTGAACACGCTCAAGCATCAGCCGGTCAAGATTGCAGCCATCGAGGGCCACTGGGAAAACCAACCGGGTGAGCCGACCCCGCTGATCCTGTTCGGCATTCCCGACATGAAAGCCGAAACCACCCATTTCAAGATCGAGATCCCGGTGCTCGGCAGCCTGATTCTCACCCATAGCCTGGACAAGCAAGTCCCTGCCATGAAGGAATTCCCTGCCGAGGACAGGCCCAACTCGACCATCATCTTCTGGTCGTTCAGGGTCATGGTCGCCATGGGCCTGTTGATGATTGCCGCAGGGCTTTGGAGCCTGCTGTTGCGCAGGGGGGGCAAGCTCTACAGCTCACGCCCGTTCCTGCATTTCGTGATGTGGATGGGGCCCTCCGGGCTGCTGGCCATCCTGGCAGGCTGGATTACCACCGAGGTGGGGCGCCAGCCGTGGGTGGTCTACGGCCTGATGCGCACTGCCGACGGTGTGTCCAACCACAGCTACGCCCAGCTCGGGTTTACCTTGATCGCGTTCGTGGTGGTGTATTTCGCGCTGTTCGGTACAGGCTTCGCCTACATGATGCGTTTGGTCCGCAAAGGGCCTCATACCGGCGAAGGCGATGATCAGCGGCCGGGTGGCCCAGGCCAGAAACGTACCCCGGCACGGCCGTTGTCGGCCGCCGACGAGGGCAGCGATGCCGTCTCCGCCAACCTGAGCAAGGGGAACTGAGCCATGGGTATCGACCTTTCGCTGATCTGGGCTGTGATCATCATCTTTGGCGTCATGATGTACGTGGTGATGGACGGCTTCGATCTGGGGATCGGCATGCTTTTCCCCTTCGTCAAGGGCGAGCGTGACCGTGACGTGATGATGAATACCGTTGCCCCCGTGTGGGACGGCAACGAAACCTGGCTGGTGCTCGGCGGTGCCGGTCTGTTCGGGGCGTTCCCGATGGCCTATGCGGTGGTGCTCGAGGCGCTGTACTTGCCACTGATCCTGATGCTGATCGGCTTGATCTTCCGCGGTGTGGCGTTCGAGTTTCGCTTCAAGGCGACGGCCGAGAAGCGTCATATCTGGGACAAGGCGTTCATCGGCGGCTCGCTGGTCGCGACGTTCTTCCAGGGCGTGGCCTTGGGCGCCTTCCTCGAAGGCTTCAAGGTGGTCGACCGGCATTTCGCCGGTGGCACCCTCGACTGGCTGACACCGTTCAGCCTGTTCTGCGGCCTTGGCTTGATCGTCGCCTACACCCTGCTGGGCTGTACCTGGCTGATCATGAAGACCGAGGGCGACCTGCAAACGCGAATGCACGACCTCGCACGGCCTTTGGCGCTGGTGCTGCTGGCGGTGATCGGCATCGTCAGCCTGTGGACCCCTATCGCGTATCCACAGATTGCCGACCGCTGGTTCAGCATGCCCAACCTGTTCTGGTTCATGCCGGTGCCGTTGCTGGTGCTGGTGACCTTCTACGGCCTGCTCAAGGCGGTGGCGCGCAATGCGCACTACACGCCATTCCTGCTGACCCTGGTATTGATCTTCCTGGGTTACAGCGGGCTGGGCATCAGCCTGTGGCCGAACATCATCCCGCCGTCGATCTCGATCTGGGATGCCGCCGCGCCACCGCAGAGCCAAGGTTTCATGCTGGTGGGCACGCTGTTCATCCTGCCGTTCATCCTCATGTATACCTTCTGGAGCTACTACGTGTTCCGCGGCAAGGTGACCCATGAAGACGGCTATCACTAGGAGGGCCGCATGATGACCGGTAAACATGGCCTGCAAGACAAGAAACCGCTGTGGCAGCGGCTGGGCTGGCTGGTGCTGATCTGGGCAATGAGCGTGGCTGCGCTGGGCGTGGCCGCCTGGGTGATGCGGCTGTTCATGGGGGCCGCAGGCCTGACCACCCATTGAGTGCAGGGGGCGCCAGGCGCCCCTGCTTTTATTTGCGCGCCTTGAGGACCACGAACTTCGGTGTTGCAGCGACTTGCTCGACGCCGCGGAACAACCGCGCCAGCTTGCTGTGATAGCCCAGATGGCGGTTGCCGACGATGTACAGCGCGCCGCCTATCACCAGCGCCTCGCGCGCCTGCTGGAACATGCGCCAGGCGAGGAAGTCACCGACCACCTGCTGCTGGTGGAAGGGCGGGTTGCACAGCACGACATCCAGCGATTGTTTTTCAACGCCCGCCAGGCCGTCCCCCGGCATGACCGTGACTGGCCGCTCACCCAAAGCCGCCTGCCAGTTCTCCAGTGCCGACTGCACTGCCATGTACGACTCATCGACCAGGGTGTACTGCGCATCAGGGTTTGCCAGCGCACTGGCAATCGCCAGCACGCCGTTACCGCAGCCCAGGTCGGCTACGCGGGCGTTGCCCAGGCCATGGGGCAGGTGGGGCAGGAAGGCGCGGGTGCCGATGTCCAGGCCCTCGCGGCAGAACACATTGGCATGGTTGAGCAGCTCCAGTGCCGGCTTGTCGAGCGTGTAGCGGGTCGGGTAGGGCGACCTCGCGGCCGGACGCTCGCCGACCGTGGCGGTCAACAGGCGCGCCTTTTTCTGCGCCAGCGAAGCCTGTACCGGGCCGATGTACTTTTCCAACAGGTCACCGGCCGCCCGCGGCAGGTGCTTGATCATGGCACCGGCAATCACCTGGGCGCCGGGTGCCAGGTGGCCTTGCAGGCGGATCAGTTGTTCTTCAAGCAGTGCAAGGGTTTTCGGCACGCGCACCAGTACGCGGTCGAACGGGCCTTGCCAGTGCTCGCTGGTCGGCACGAAGGGCACGCTGTCGAACGCCTTGCCATTGCGCGCCAGGTTTTTCTCCAAGGCCATGTGCGCCAGGTGCGAGTCGCCGCTGCTGACCACCTGCAGATGATCGACAAGGCTGGCCGCCAAGGCGCCGAAGCTGTCATTGAGCACCAGTACCCGGCTGCCAGCGTCCAGGCCCTGGGCATGCAGCTGCTCGAGCAGGTATTCATCAGCGGCATCGAAGGCCTGCAACGGGTCGTTGGCCTGGTCCGGTTGGCGGATCAGGTCGAGTTCGGCATAGGGGGTGGTCAACAGGGGCATGGCGTCTGGCTCGGGTACGGATCTGCCCATGGCGGTTCGCCACGAGCTTTGGTACGCGATTCTACAGGGCTTTGTCCGAGGCCGCAGGCCTGGCTACTGGTCGATCAGGCCGCGCATCATGGCGATAGCGATGGCACCGGACTTGTTGGCAGCGTTGGTCTTGGTGATGATGCTACGAATATGGAAGTTCACCGTGCTCTGCGACAGTGAAAGGATGCAGGCCACGTCGGCTGCCGTCTTGCCAGCGGCTGACCATTTGAGCACTTCGATTTCCCGGTCGCTCATTTTGAGCGGGGTGCTGAGCCGGGCCAGGTGATATTCACTGACGATCGCGTGCAGGGTGTGGCACAGCCACTGCACTTTGCCGGCTTTGTCATACAGCTCGGTGATGGCTACAGCATTGCTCGGCCTGCACACGCTGACTTGGCTCTCATTGTGCTGCAGGTCATGCAGGGACTGCGTCCAGCCATGGCGCAGGCCGTGTGCACAGGCCTGTTCACGGTACTCGGGCACCTCCCTGTACAGCTCATCGGTCCACAAAACCGGCATGGTCGAGCTATGGCTTCGGGTTGCCGCAGCGTCCTGTTTGTAGAACTCATCGCGCTGGTAGCGCTCGATCCACGCTTCTGGATAGTTGCTGTACAGGTACAGCCTTGGCGATTGTGCAGCCAGTTGAATGCGCAGCTTCAACCCTAGAAACGCCATATCCAAGTCTTGCGCCAGGTGCACTGCGAGGTCGAACACCTTTTGGGGCGTGCTTTCGCTGATCAGTCGATGAAGATGCTCATGATTCCACTGAAGCATCTGTCTACTCCCTCGGCGGTTACCGTTCAATCCGTTTGCATGACGGGATTGATTGTAGGAAAAGGCTGACTGTTATGTTGGGTTTTTTTGTTATAGATGCCACATTTTTCATGTAACTCGACACGGCCGTCTTGCTGTGCCCCTACTTTCCGGCGGTTTTTATCCGGGCCGCTTTGCGCGACACTGGGCGCACGCCTTACACGGAGCCCGACATGACCGCCAGTGCCGAGAAATTTACCCGCCAGACCCTGCTCGACGTCCATCCGCTGACGCCGAACCTGTTCAGCCTGCGGGTTACGCGCGATCCAGGGTTTCGCTTCCGCGCTGGCCAGTTTGCCCGGCTGGGCGTAGCCAAGGCCGATGGCAGTGTGGTCTGGCGGGCCTATTCGATGGTCAGTGCCCCCCATGACGAATACCTCGACTTCTTTTCAATCGTGGTGCCGGGGGGCGAATTCACCAGCGAACTGAGCCGCCTGGGCCAGGGCGATACCTTGTTGATCGACCGTCAGGCGTTCGGCTTCCTGACCCTTGATCGCTTTGTCGGTGGCCGAGACCTCTGGCTGCTGGCGACCGGCACTGGCATCGCACCTTTCATGTCGATCTTGCAGGACTTCGAAGCCTGGGAGCGTTTCGACAACATCAAGCTGGTGTATTCGGTGCGCGAGGCCAAAGAGCTGGCCTATGTAGACGACATCGCCGGGTTGGAACAGCGTGATTACCTGGCCGAATTCGCAGGCAAGCTGCAATTCATTCCGGTGGTGACCCGTGAGCAGCACCCAGGGGCATTGAATGCGCGCATCACCACGCTGATCGAAAATGGCGAGCTGGAAAAGGCGGCGGGGCTTGAGCTGTCGCCCGAGCATTCGCGGATCATGCTGTGCGGCAACCCGGACATGATCGACGAGACACGCAAGGTGCTCAAGGCGCGTGACCTGCAACTGAGCCTGAGCAAGCGGCCGGGGCAGGTGGCGGTGGAAAACTACTGGTAATGCAAAGGGGCCGCAAATGCGGCCCCCGCTGTTTCACGGCAACCGGTTCTGGTTCTGTGCCTTGAGCAGGTCGCGAATCTCGGTCAGCAAGGTTTCCTGCGGCGTCGGTACCGGCGGGGCGCTTGGTGCCGCAGCTTCTTCTCGCTTGAGCTTGTTGATCGCCTTCACGCCCATGAAGATGGCGAAGGCGACAATGATGAAGTCGATCACGGTCTGGATGAACTTGCCATACGCCAGCACCACGGCCGGCACATCCCCTTGGGCAGCTTTCAGGGTGATTGCCAGGTCGCTGAAATCGACGCCGCCGATCAGCAGCCCCAGTGGTGGCATGACCACATCCCCGACGAATGAGGAGACGATCTTGCCAAAGGCCGCGCCGATGATGATACCGACCGCCATGTCGACGACATTACCTTTGACCGCGAAGGCCTTGAACTCACTGAGCATGCCCATGTTTGATTCCTTGTAACAAATGGTGAGGTTAACGCAGTGTAAGCCACTTGAGCGCTTCATGCGTTGGCTTCAGGGCTAGTGACTGCGGTTAGAACGAATAGTTTTGTCGCATCTCGACCGGTTCGAGACACGTCGGCCTCGGCTATCATGGCGATTTTTTCCAGGAGACCCTGCCCATGGCCAAGGCCAAGCGCTTGTATGGCTGCACCGAGTGCGGCGCGACCTTCCCCAAATGGGCCGGCCAATGCGCCGACTGCGGGGCCTGGAACACCTTGGTCGAAACCATGATCGAGAGCGGCGGCGCGGCGGCGCCCAGCGGCCGCACGGGTTGGACCGGGCAGCAGGCGCAGATCAAGACCCTGGCCGAAGTCAGCGTCGAAGAAATCCCGCGCTTCACCACCAGCAGCACTGAACTCGACCGTGTGCTCGGCGGTGGCCTGGTCGATGGCTCGGTAGTACTGATCGGCGGTGATCCGGGGATCGGCAAGTCGACCATTCTCCTGCAGACCTTGTGCAACATCGCCGTCGGCCTGCCTGCGTTGTACGTCACGGGTGAGGAGTCGCAGCAGCAGGTGGCCATGCGCTCGCGGCGCCTGGGCCTGCCCCAGGACCAGCTCAAGGTGATGACCGAGACCTGCATCGAAACCATCATCGCCACCGCCCGGGTGGAGAAACCGAAGGTCATGGTGATCGACTCGATCCAGACCATTTTCACCGAGCAGTTGCAGTCCGCCCCCGGCGGCGTGGCCCAGGTGCGCGAAAGCACGGCGTTGCTGGTGCGTTATGCCAAGCAGAGCGGTACGGCGATCTTCCTGGTGGGCCATGTCACCAAGGAAGGTTCGCTGGCCGGGCCCCGGGTGCTGGAGCACATGGTCGATACCGTGCTGTATTTCGAGGGTGAGTCCGACGGCCGTCTGCGTCTGTTGCGGGCCGTGAAGAACCGCTTCGGCGCGGTCAACGAACTGGGCGTGTTCGGTATGACCGACCGTGGCCTGAAAGAAGTGTCCAACCCGTCGGCAATCTTCCTCAACCGTACCCAGGAAGAAGTGCCCGGCAGCGTGGTGATGGCTACCTGGGAAGGCACCCGGCCAATGCTGGTCGAGGTGCAGGCGCTGGTCGATGACAGCCACCTGGCCAACCCACGGCGGGTCACCCTGGGCCTGGATCAGAACCGCCTGGCCATGCTGCTGGCAGTACTGCATCGGCATGGGGGTATTCCCACCCACGACCAGGACGTGTTCCTCAACGTGGTCGGTGGGGTGAAAGTGCTGGAAACGGCTTCCGACCTGGCGTTACTGGCAGCGGTGATGTCCAGCCTGCGCAACCGGCCGCTGGCCCATGGTCTGCTGGTGTTCGGTGAGATCGGCTTGTCGGGTGAGGTGCGCCCTGTACCCAGTGGCCAGGAGCGCCTGAAAGAGGCGGCCAAGCATGGCTTCAAGCGTGCCATCGTGCCCAAGGGTAATGCGCCGAAGGAGCCGCCAGCGGGGTTGCAGGTGATTGCCGTGACCCGGCTTGAGCAGGCCCTGGATGCCTTGTTCGAGTAATTGTTGGCCTGTGCCGGCCCTTTCGCGGGTAAACCGCCCACAAGCACGGCACAGGTTTCTGAATCTGCGAGTCCCCGTGTAGGAGCGAATTTATCCGCGATAGGGCCAGACCTGCCTACCATCGCATACGCCCTCCAAAGTTGCCTATCAGCCCATTGAGGAGGTCGTTGCCATCCACATCACTGCTGTAGTCGGCACTGACGAACTGAGCTGTATGCCGGGTCGAGCGTAGGCAACCTGGCGTAGGTTTACCCGCGAAAGCGCCGGCACAGGCCAATGAAAAAGGGGAGCCGACGATGCGCATCGGCTCCCCCTACCTCACCGCTCAATCAGCAGTCAGTGTTCGGCAACTGCGCTGCGCCGGGGCGCCTGGTTACCGTGCTCGTCCAGCTCCATCACTGGCACTTCGTTGTCGTCGGCATCGAACAGCTTGCCATCCTTGAAGTAGTCGCCATCACGCAGGCACGAGATGTCCGAGTACTGGATGGTGCGCTCGTAGGCTGCGGCGAATACCGACTGGTTCTCCGAGTTGCCCGTCTGGAAGTGGTTGAACAGCAGGTTCAGCAGGATCGCCATGATTGCCGCCGAGCTGATCCCCGAGTGGAAGATGGTCTCGAACCAGTTCGGGAAGTTGTGGTAAAAGGTCGGCGCGGCGATCGGGATCATGCCGAAGCCCAGCGAGGCAGCGACGATGATCAGGTTGACGTTGTTCTTGTAGTTGACCTTCGACAGCGTGCGGATGCCGCTGGCGGCCACGGTGCCGAACAGCACGATGCCCGCGCCACCCAGCACCGGCGTCGGTACCGCGGCAATCACACGGCCCATCACCGGCAGCAGGCCGAGCACCACCAGGATCACGCCACCGGTGGCAACCACGTAGCGGCTCTTGACCCCGGTCACGGCCACCAGGCCGACGTTCTGGGCAAACGCGCTTTGGGTGAAGGAGCCAAAGATCGGCGCCAGGATGCTCGATGCCATGTCGGCGCGCAGGCCGTTGCCCAGGCGCTTGGAGTCGACCTTGGTGTCGATGATTTCACCCACGGCGAGGATGTCGGCCGAGGTTTCCACCAGGGTCACCATGATCACGATGCACATCGACAGGATCGCGGCGATGTGGAACTCCGGCATACCGAAGTGGAACGGGGTGGGGAAGGCGAACATCGGGCCTTCGCTGACCTTGCTGAAGTCGGTCATGCCCAGCGCCCAGGCGATCAGCGTGCCAACCACCATGGCCAGCAGGATCGACAGCCGCGAAATGGTTGCGCTGCCGAGTTTGCTAAGTACCAGGACAATGGCGAAGGTCAGTGCCGCCAGGCTGATGTTGGCGACGCTGCCGAACTCCGGCGATGCACTGTTACCACCCATCACCCAGCGCGCGGCAACCGGCATCAAGGTCAGGCCGATGGTGGTGATGACGATGCCGGTCACCAGCGGCGGGAAGAACTTGGTGATGCGCGAGAACACAGGGGTGATCAGGAAACCGATCACCGAAGCCGCCATGACCGCGCCGAGCACGCCCGGCAGGCCACCACCGCCCTCACTGCTGAGGATGGCGCCCATGGTCGCCACGCCGGCGAACGATACGCCCTGCACCAATGGCAGCTGGCAACCGAAGAACGGAATACCCAGCGTTTGCAGCAGGGTCGCCAGGCCACCGGCAAACAGCGAAGCAGCGATCAGCATGCCGATCTCGGCACCGTTGAGGCCGGCTGCCTGACCCAGGATCAGGGGTACCGCGACGATCCCGCCATACATGGTCAGCACATGCTGCAGACCGTAAGCCAGGTTGGCACCCAGCCCGAGGTATTCGTCCTCGGGGCGCTGGGCGGGAGACGTGCTAGGGGACGTAGTCATGGAGCAGGCTCTCTGTTTATTGTTGTGCCGCTACTGTAGACATTTCCTACAAAGCATTGCTACATGAATTGTATACAATATTTTGATCGGAGCGCGAACAGCGGGCCTTGCAATGTGTGCAAAACCTCAATGCAGAAGGCGTACCAAGTTATGCAATGCGGTGCTAGAGGGGTGTGTACAAAGCACTGCTACCCAGGCAGAAAGCTGTCTGGGTAGACAAGAAACAGGAGGTGGGAAGGCTGTTAGTCAGCTAACAGATTGTATTCTTCGATCAGTTCGCGCAGCTCACGCATCATTTCGGTGCCATCGGCCAGGTTCAATTCCACAAGACGGTGCAAATGGCTCATCGACTCGACGTCGATATACAAGCAGACGAAGCCCAGGCGGGCGGGTTCCTCGTGACGCAATTCAACTTGCATCTGCACGCGCACTCCTCGGTCCAGGTGGATGATCGCATCGAAATCCTGGCTCAAGTCGGCGTCCCACTGCTGCGGGCGCTCGACCAGCATGCCCTTGAGCGACACATCCAACAGGTTTACCGGCCAGCGGCGGTCGCCCTGGCGCAGCTCGGTGGGGGCATCGAAGTCGATGCGCTGGAAGCGGCGGCGTTCGTCGTGATCGCTCATGAACAGGCCCTCGGGGTGACATCCTGACTATAGTTAGTTGGAGACGTGCATCAGGTACCGCAATCTGGCCGCAGAGGCTCTAGACCAAAGCAAGTGTGGCAATGCGCGATGACACGCCCTAGACTCGATGGGCGGTCTTTTCCAATCCACCAGCTGGAAGCAAACCATGAACAACAATAATAGCCTGCTACGCCACATTCCGTGGCTGGCGCTGGCAGTCATAGGAGCCTGCGCGCTGGGTGTGGTTGCCCTGCGTCGCGGCGAGGCGATCAATGCCTTGTGGATCGTGGTCGCTGCGGTGGCCATCTACCTGGTCGCCTACCGTTACTACAGCCTGTTCATCGCCACCAAGGTGATGCAACTCGACCCTCGCCGGGCCACCCCCGCGGTGCTCAACAACGACGGTCTGGACTACGTTCCCACCAACAAGCACATTCTTTTCGGCCATCACTTCGCTGCCATCGCTGGCGCCGGCCCCTTGGTCGGCCCGGTCCTCGCCGCGCAGATGGGCTACCTGCCGGGCACGCTGTGGCTGATTGCCGGCGTTGTGCTGGCCGGTGCGGTGCAGGACTTCATGGTCCTGTTCCTGTCCACTCGCCGCAACGGCCGCTCGCTGGGCGACATGGTGCGCGAGGAGATGGGCCGCATCCCGGGTACCATCGCCCTGTTCGGCTGCTTCCTGATCATGATCATCATCCTCGCGGTGCTGGCGCTGATCGTGGTCAAGGCCCTGGCCGAGAGCCCATGGGGCATGTTCACGGTGATGGCGACCATTCCGATCGCGATGTTCATGGGCGTGTACATGCGCTACATCCGCCCGGGCCGCATCGGCGAGATCTCGGTGGTTGGTGTGGTGCTGCTGCTGGCGTCGATCTGGCTGGGGGGCCAGATTGCTGCCGATCCAGTCTGGGGCCCGGCGTTCACCTTCACTGGCGTACAGATCACCTGGATGCTGGTCGGCTACGGTTTCGTTGCCGCTGTGCTGCCGGTATGGCTGGTACTGGCGCCGCGTGATTACCTGTCGACCTTCCTCAAGATCGGTACCATCATTGCCCTGGCCATCGGTATCCTGGTGACCATGCCCGAGCTGAAAATGCCGGCGCTGACCCAGTTCACCGACGGTACCGGCCCGGTGTGGAAGGGCACCCTGTTCCCGTTCCTGTTCATCACCATCGCCTGCGGCGCGGTGTCTGGCTTCCATGCGCTGATTTCCTCGGGGACCACGCCTAAGCTGCTGGACAACGAAGCCAACGCCCGTTACATCGGCTACGGCGGCATGCTGATGGAATCGTTCGTCGCCATCATGGCCATGGTTGCCGCCTCGGTGATCGAACCGGGCGTGTACTTCGCCATGAACAGCCCGGCCGCCGTGGTGGGCGCCGATGCAGTTTCGGTGGCGCAAACGGTCAGCAGCTGGGGCTTCCTGATAACCCCTGAGCAGCTCGAAGCGGTAGCCCGCGACATCGGCGAGCACACCGTACTGGCCCGTGCCGGTGGTGCACCGACCCTGGCGGTGGGCATCGCGCAGATCCTGCACCAGGTGTTGCCGGGTGAAAACACCATGGCCTTCTGGTACCACTTCGCGATCCTGTTCGAAGCACTGTTCATCCTGACCGCCGTCGACGCGGGCACCCGCGCCGGCCGCTTCATGCTGCAGGACCTGCTGGGCAGCTTCGTGCCGTCGCTCCAGCGTACCGACT
>Ga0153918_1000905_pt1 | contig 12679 bp, 12 predicted proteins | sample TSFL002MetaG_FD_104687 | JGI IMG/M metagenome (GOLD analysis project Ga0153918, IMG submission 104687) | Attine ant fungus gardens microbial communities from Florida, USA - TSFL002 MetaG | ecosystem: Host-associated > Fungi > Mycelium > Unclassified | place: USA: Florida, Paynes Creek Historic... | reverse complement strand
TGCCTGGTAGCTGTTGGTCGTGTTGCTTATACCGATGGTTTGGGTCTGGAAAACATCGGCCTTACTGTTGAAGAACGCGGTCGTAAAATTACCGTTGATGAGCACATGGAAACCAGCGTTAAAGGCGTTTACGCTATTGGCGACGTGGTGCGCGGCGCTATGCTGGCCCACAAAGCTGAAGAAGAGGGTACGATGGTTGCAGAATTACTTGCCGGCCAGAAACCACACATTAACTACAACCTGATCCCTGGCGTGGTTTACACCTGGCCAGAGGTTGCCAGCGTAGGTTTCACCGAAGAGCAGTTGAAAGAAAAAGGTACCGCATACAAATCAGGTCAGTTTCCGTTTAAAGCAAGCGGTCGTGCCCGTGCAAGCGGCGATCTGGACGGCTTTGTAAAAGTACTGGCTGATGCCGCTACCGACGAGATCCTGGGCGTACACATGATTGGTCCGCGTGCAGCGGACATGATTGCCGAAGCCGTTATTGCCATGGAGTTCCGCGCCAGCGCAGAAGACGTTACCCGCGCCAGCCACGCTCACCCAACCTTCACCGAAGCGATGCGTGAAGCTTGTTTGGCTGCAACCGACAAACGCCCGATCCACATTTAATATCGGAGTTCGGAGTTTCGATTCGGATTTATAATACAGAGGTGCCATCCAAACAATAAATTGGGTGGCACCTTTATTATTTATAAGCAAAACGGGATGTCATGTTGAGCCCCGTCGAAACATGCGTGATGGCCTCACCTTGTGGTATGCACCATGCGCGCCCTTCGACGAAGCTCAGGATGACACCCCACGCACTTTTTGTAACAGATGCAGATCCTCGTCAACATCGGAATAATTATAGTTACCATCGCAGGCATGGAGTTAGTTTCCTGGGCCATGCACAAATACCTGTTCCATGGCCCGTTGTGGTTTATCCATAAAACCCATCACGGTCACGGTAAGGGTTGGTTTGAATTGAATGATCTGTTCAGTATGTTATTTGCCGGCATTGCTTTGTGGCTGATGTGGCTGGGGCATCTCACTTTAGATGATCACTTTTGGATAGGCACAGGTATCAGCATTTACGGCATCGTCTACTTTATCTTTCATGATTGGTTTATCCATAATCGGTTCAAAGCTTTCCGGTCAAGAAACCGGTATCTGCTGGCTATCCGCAGGGCGCATAAAATTCATCATAAAGCGATGAAGAAATGGCCGTCGGAAGAGTTTGGGTTGTTGGTGGTGGGGAGGAAGTGGTTTAGGCGATAAAATCTCTAACTGTCATCTCAACCAACGGGAGAGATTTTTTCGGCGCGATCATTCGGGATGCAAATTCGAAAAGATCCCTCACTATCGTTCAGGATGACATCTGGTGAGTGGATTCACAAACAATACCACACAAACAATAAAATTTCCGACATTCGCCCTTATGCTGCAAATACAGGAGAACGTTTCCCTAAAAAACTTTAACACCTTTGGCGTTGAGGCTACGGCCCGATACTTTGTGGAGATTAGTCATGAAGATGAACTGGCCGAGCTCTTCCTCGATCCGATGTGGCAAACCGTACCGCGCCTTATCCTTGGCGGGGGCAGCAATATGCTTTTTATTAGTGACTTTGATGGCTTGGTGATTCGCATGAACATTCGTGGGATTGAGCATCGCATCAGTCATACCGATGTTTTTGTAGAGGCCGGTGCCGGCGAAGTTTGGAACGAGTTGGTTCAATATGCGGTGCAGCATGGCTACGCCGGTCTGGAAAACCTGAGTCTGATACCTGGCTCGGTAGGTGCATCGCCTATCCAGAATATTGGGGCCTATGGCGTGGAGCTGAAAGATGTGTTTGAAAGCTGTTGTGCGTTTGAGATTGCCACCCGAACCGTTAAAAAGTTTAACAAAGAGCAATGCGGCTTTGGCTATCGCGAGAGTGTATTTAAAGGCGAGTTGAAAGGGCAGTATATTATTACTTCGGTAAAATTCAAACTGTCGCTCACGCCAAACCTAAATCTGCATTACGGAGCCATCAGTCAGGAGTTAAGTAATCGGGGTGTTGTCCAGCCCACTATCAAAAATGTATCAGACGTGGTATCGCACATTCGCGTGTCTAAACTGCCCGATCCGTCTACCATTGGTAATGCGGGTAGTTTTTTTAAAAACCCGGTGATTGGTGCAGAGCAGTTTGAAAAACTGCATAGCCTGTATCCAGAAGTGGTGAATTATCCGGTTGGCGAAAACAAGGTAAAACTGGCCGCCGGCTGGCTGATAGAGCAGTGCGGCTGGAAAGGAAAAGTAGTTGGCAACACTGGTACCTGGAAGAATCAGGCGCTGGTTTTAGTGAACCATGGAGGGGCCACTGGTACCGAAGTGTATGCACTGTCGTCGCAAATCATAGACAGTGTGTACAGTAAATTTGGCGTTATGTTAGAACGTGAAGTAAATATGATACAGTGATGTTTTTCTAACAAAAAATTAATATTTATTTTCTTATTAGGAAAAACAGCCGCCATTAAGCGGCTGTTTTTATTTTGTAAATGGCTCAAAAACAAGTATTAGTGATGTTTTTGAACCATTTACCCATTTTAATATACGGGTATTGACAGTTGGATGACATAGGCCTGAATGCCCTGTTTACTTAGATGAAATTGAGATGAAAAAATTATCGGTATGGCGTTTGTCTATTCATTTATACACAAACACCAACTGAAATGACAAAGATTGAGTTTAACACATTAGTATTGCGCCAGGCAAGTTCACTACGTTCTTATGCCTTACATTTCACACATGATGCGGATGACGCAAACGACTTGGTACAGGATACCATGTTAAAAGCTATTACTTATTACAATAAGTTTAAAGAAGGCACAAATCTTAAAGGCTGGTTATATACCATTATGAAAAACACTTTCATAAACAACTACCGCCGCTTTGTTAAGATGAGCACCTTTGTAACAAAATCTGAAGAAATTTCATCAGCAAACCTGGTTTTCAGTTCAACCAAAAATCAGGGCGAATCTAAATTTGTGATGGACGATATCAAGAAAGCGCTTGACCGTCTGCCAGAAGATTACTACGTACCATTCACTATGTATTTTGAGGGACACAAATACCACGAGATTGCCGATCATTTGGCTATCCCTATCGGTACTGTTAAAACCCGTATCCACGTGGCTCGTAAAATTTTGAAAAAGAGCCTGAAAGCTTACGATAACGGCATCAAACGTCCGGTTTATTACAACGACGAAGACTAACTACACAATCATCTTTTAAACTCAATATATAAATGTGGAATCGCCCGCTTGAATTAACAAGCGGGCGATTTTTTTTTTATAGTCTCTTCAATAGGTTAATAGCTTCTTTAGCAACCACCTGGCCGGAGATAATGGCCGGCGGCACACCCGGCCCGGGTACTGTGAGCTGACCGGTGTACAGCAAATTCTTTACTTTCTTAGCGCGCATGGCCGGTTTCAGAAACGCGGTCTGGCTGAGTGTATTGGCCAGCCCATAGGCATTGCCTTTAAACGAGTGGTAATCGGCCTTAAAATCATTAACCGCATAGCTGCGTTTCACCACGATGTTATGGCGAATGTTCTGGCCGGTCAGTTGCTCAAATCGCGTTAGCATCAGGTCCAAATATTTTTCGCGGATTGCTTCCTCGTCGTTCAATCCAGGAGCTATTGGCATCAAAAAGAACAGGTTTTCGCAACCTTCGGGCGCTACACCCGGGTCTGTCTGAGAAGGGCAGGAGGCGTAGAATAATGGTCGTTCTGGCCATCGAGGAGAGGTATAAATATCGCGTGCGTGGCGGTTAAAGTCTTCATCAAAAAATAAGTTATGATGTCGCACGTTACTGACCTTTTTATTAATCCCGATATAGTATAACAGGCTCGACGGCGACATCACGCGCTTATTCCAATAATCTGGGGTATAATTACGATAAGGCGCATCCAGCAAATGTTGATCTACATGCTCATAGTCTGCACCGGCAATTACTATATCAGCCTCAAAATTTCCGTTGCCCGTAATAACCGTTTTAGCCCGATTGCCGCTTACCGCTATTTTGGTAACTTCAGTGTTCAGTTTAATTTCAACGCCCTGTTCTTCGGCAACCGCCACCATCGCTTTTACAATTTCGTGCATGCCACCCATGGGGTACCAGGTGCCCAGAGATAGATCGGCATAGTTCATCATGCTGTACATGGCCGGCGTGTTTTGCGGAGTAGCACCCAGAAACAGTACGGGGAATTCCAGCAGTTGGATCAGTTTGGGATTTTTAAAATATTGGCGCACATGTTTGCTCATACCCGTCAGCAATTGCATACCGATGGATTTTCGCAGCAAATCCAAACTCATGTACTCGGTTATGGAATGCGATGGCTTAAATACATACTCGCCCATACCCACGCGGTATTTATAAGCAGCCTGATCTAAAAATTGGCGCAATTGCCGGCTACTGCCTGGCTCCAACTGCTCAAAGGTAGCTTCCAGTTGGGCCATTTCGGCGTGCACATCCAACAGATCATCTTTGCCAAAATAAATGCGGTAGCCCGGGTCTAGGCGTTTCAAATCGTAATAATCAGATGGATGCTTGCCAAACAGGGCGAAGTAGTTTTCAAAAACATCAGGCATCCAGTACCAGCTGGGGCCCATATCAAACTTAAAACCATCTTTCTCCCATACCCGTGCGCGACCGCCCGGCTGGTCGTTCTTTTCCAGGAGGGTTACCTTGTGCCCCTCTTTGGCCAGTAATGATGCTGCTGCCAGGCCGGCAAAACCGGAGCCGATAACAATAACCTGCCGGGGTATATTCATAGGTGCAAAATAATGAAAATGTATGCCGCAATGGCGCATGTTTATTCTGATAAATATCCTTACAACAGAAAGGTTTTTAAAAATGACCGTTTCGGAAAGCAATAGGTATGGTATTTTCGTATTTTTAGCCGATGTCTGCCAATGATGTGAATCTGTTTAACGAAACATGCTTTAAGTGCAGCGCGGTAATCACCCGGCAGTACAGCACCTCATTCAGCAACGGCATCCGTGCGTTGGATGAGCGGTTTCGTTATCCTGTTTATGCTATTTATGGCTACGTACGTTATGCCGACGAAATTGTAGACACTTTTCATGAGTACGATAAACAGCAACTAATCACCGATTTCCGTAAGGCCACTTTTGAGGCTATTGCCACCGGCATCAGTATCAACCCCGTACTGCAGGCTTTTCAGCAGGTGGTTAACCGTTACCAAATTCAAACCGAACTTATTGATGCATTTTTACGTTCAATGGAACGCGACTTACATCAGACCCATTATGATGCTGATGGTTACCAGGAATATATTTATGGCTCGGCCGAAGTGGTAGGCCTGATGTGTCTGCGGGTGTTTTGCGAGGGTGATGATAAGATGTATGATAAATTGTTACCCTACGCGCGTAGCCTGGGTGCAGCTTTTCAGAAAGTAAATTTTCTGCGCGATGTAAAAGATGACCTGCAAACCCGTGGACGGATATACTTCCCTGGCATAAGCTTCGCCAATTTTTGTAAGGCAGACAAGCAGCAGATTGAGAATGATATTAGTGAGGATTTTCGCAAGGCGCTCATCGGCATCAAGCTATTGCCGCAAGGTGCCCGTTTGGGGGTATATATTGGTTATGTATATTACTCCAGATTATTTAAAAAGATCTGCGGTATGCCGGCTGAGGCAATTTTGAAGCAACGCATCAGGATACCTGATGCGCTAAAAATGTTATTGTACTTTGAGGCCATTATGCGGCAAAAGTTAAATTTGCTGTAAATGAGGACAGGGGTTTTGCAGTTGTTGCTATTGTTGTTTTCGGGCGTTGTATCGGCCCAGAGTTTGCCCAAAGTTAGGGCAGCTTTTGTGCGCGCGCTGAACAATAAACAGGTAACCGACTCACTATATAACAGTTTGGACAAAGCGAAAGATAAAAGTCCGGTGCTGCTGGCTTATACAGGCTCTGCCAATGCCATGCGGGCGCTGCACAGTTGGAACCCTTACTTTAAAATAAAATATGTGAGAGATGCCGAGCAATATTTCAGCATGGCCGTGCTAAGGGATCCACATAATATAGAGATCAGATTTTTGCGATTTTCTATGGAACATTACGTGCCAGGGTTTTTGGGATTTAGCAAGAACCTTCAGGCCGATAAGGCCGAGATGTTAACGCAACTACGCGCAGGCCATCATGGTACGGCAGATGCGGTAACCGTTAAAACTATTATGGAGTTTCTGGTGCAAAGCAAACGCTGCACCGCGCCAGAAGACGAATTTTTAAAAAGACAGATAAGCATGCTGAAATGATACCAGCCAAGTTTACCTACTTATTTATAAATGCACTTACTATAGTGTTCCCGCTCATTCTGTCTTTTGACAGGCGGGTACAGTTCTATAAAAAATGGCGCTTTCTGTGGCCAGGTATGCTTATTACCGGACTGGTGTTTTTAGGCTGGGATATGGTGTTTGTGGTAGAAGGTGTCTGGCGCTTTAACGATCAATATACCATCGGTGTAAATATTAACAACCTGCCTATAGAAGAAATTCTGTTTTTCTTTACCGTGCCGTTCTCTTGCGTGTTTGTTTACGCCTGCCTCAACTACTACATCCGGTTAGAAATCCCGGAGCTGAGCCCGAAACCGTTTACAGGGGGGATGATCCTGTTATCATTGGGGATCATTATTCTGTGTTTTAACCGTGTTTATACCCTGGTGACGTTTGGCTTTTTAATGGTGCTGTTGCTGTATATTCAATACATTCGTTCTGTGAAATGGATGGGCAAGTTTTACCGGGCTTATATTGTGTGCCTGCTGCCGTTTTTTATTATAAACGGATTGCTCACTGCCATCCCGGTGGTAGAGTATAATGATCACCGTAACCTGGGTGTTCGGCTGTGGACCATCCCACTGGAAGATATGTTTTATATGATGGCCCTGCTGTTGATGAATATTGCCTTTTTTGAATATTTCAGCAAACGTGCCAAGCCAGTAGTTGTTATTGCAGATGAGTGATTTACCGGTATATACCCGCAGTCAGCTGGCCTTGCGCAACGGGCAGGACAAGCCCCAGATCTGGGTGGCCTGCCGCGGACTGATCTATGACGTAACCGAGAGCCGCCTATGGCGCAACGGTAAACATTACGAGCACTGGGCCGGACAAGACCTTACAGATGAACTAGCCGATGCCCCACATACAGAAGGCGTTTTTGAAAAGTTTGTGGTAATTGGGCGGTTGGCTGATTGGGGAGTTGCTCCTGTTTAGAAATTTAAACAAAACCCGCTTTATTTCATTAGATAAAAATTTCCGGTGATGCCGAAATATTTTTCTCCGTCTACATTATAAACGCTGCATACAATATAGTTGTGAACCCGGTGCACGTTTATAAATTCGCGCTCACCCAGAAAACCCATAAAGTCACCTTCTCCAGGATTGCCCAGTATAAAAACAAGAAGGACAATTCCGGCTAAAATCAGAATTGTCCTTCGTTTCATATCAATATCAGGCTGGTATTAACCGGCAATAGTAAACTGCGCCAGGTTAACAAACTCCTGTACCCGATAGTTAATCTCATCTGCGCTCAGGTTTTTCAAGCGCTCGGTACCAAATTTTTCTACACAGAACGATGCCAGGGCAGAGCCGAAGATGATAGCGTTCTTCATGTTATTGAAGTTTACGGTACCTACTTTGGCCAGGTAACCAATAAAACCACCAGCAAAGCTATCGCCCGCGCCGGTTGGATCAAATACATCAGCCAGGGGCAGGGCAGGGGCAGAGAAGATCTGGTCTTCGCCAAACAATAATGCGCCATGCTCGCCTTTTTTAATGATGAGGTATTTGGGGCCCATCGTCAGGATCTTTTTTGCGGCTTTTACCAATGAGTGCTCGCCTGATAGCTGGCGTGCTTCGGCATCGTTAATAGTCAGTACGTCTACCATTTTCAGGGTTTCCAGCAAATCATCCAGTGCAATGTCCATCCAGAAGTTCATGGTGTCCATTACAATCAGTTTAGGGCGGTTTTTAAGCCTTTTAATCACCGTTTGCTGTACTTGAGGGGTAAGGTTGCCCAGCATTAAAAACTCGCAATCCTGGTAGTTTTCCGGAATGATAGGGTCAAAATCGGCCAGTACATTCAGTTCGGTCACCAGCGTATCGCGGCTGTTCATATCATTATGATATTTGCCGCTCCAGAAGAATGATTTCTCGCCCTGTTTAATTTGCAAGCCTTCGGTATCTATACGGTGGTTATGAAAATCTTCAATTTCTTCTTTAGGGAAGTCATCACCTACAACGGCAACAATTTTGGTTTTATCATAAAAATATGAAGCCGCCAGACCGGCATAAGTGGCTGCGCCGCCAACAATTTTATCGGTTTTACCGAAAGGAGTTTCAATTGCGTCGAACGCTACGGTGCCAATAACTACTAAGCTCATGTATGTTGAGTGGTATTAATTTTCGGCAAATATTGTGATTTTAAGCTGTACTTGCTGCGCCCACCACCAACAAACTGAAAAAAGTTAAAATCACGCAAAAAATTAATGAATTGGTTATCAAGCCAAAACAAAATATTTGAATTTTTTTTGCAGAAAAATTGTGCAGTTAAGATAAAAAACCTACTTTTGCCCCACTCCAAACCGGAAACGTACTCCTGAGTAGCTCAGCCGGTTAGAGCATCTGACTGTTAATCAGAGGGTCGCTGGTTCGAGCCCAGCCTCAGGAGCGAAAAGAAAGCCTTTAACTTAATTGTTAAGGGCTTTTTTATTTTAGTGATGTGGACGTTTTAGCGATTCTGAATTTGAGTTGAAAAAAACCAGAATTACCGATCTTAATTCTAAAGAACTATAAACCTACTACGCTGTCCGAAGCGTATAACTTCTACAACCATACCCTATTTAATCAGGGTATAGGTTCCCCAAAAGTCGGTATTGCTAGCCAGATACATGTCATTCTGATTGGTGATGATCACCGGTTCTCCGTTTATTACCCGCGGCGGGCGCAGGGTTCCCTCAATTGGATTACCATTTGCATCATGATCGGGGAGGCCGGGTAACATGACGTGATAGCTAAACTTGTCTCCGTTTGCTACTGATAACCCAAGGGATTTTAAAGGGATAGCGAGCTCGTAAGTCCAGAGCCGCGCTATAGTAATATGTGCAGCAGCCTTTATACCTTCGATATTGTAAACAGAAAGTATTGAATCGGTAATTGAAGGAATCCCTTTCACTTTCAGCTCTTTTAACACTACCGGTAACCGTGCATTTGTGACCACTTGTACCGAATCGAGTATCTTTTTATTGGTGGGTATGTCTGTGTAAAGATCGTTAACCTCCCTTGTCGCGGCCATAATATGATCTATTGTTTGTTCAGTTTGCGGTAATGGGAAAGAAATGGTTACATTATCTGTAGCTTTTGCACGCGATTTTTTATCCATGCCGCGACTGATAGTGAAAATAACGCCACTGTTTAAAGCTTTTGTTGTTACTCTTACGCCTTTACCACACATAGTAAAATACAGGTAGTTATCGTCATTGGAAATAGTATAATCAATACGTGTCGCCGGATTAGATGCTGCCAAGGCCTCGTCTTTCCATTCCTTTAAAAATCCGTCGATTTTTATATTTTGAGGTGCGCGTACGCTGGTTTCCTGAATCGACGGCTGTTTTTGAGCTCTGGCAATGTTGCCGACAGAAGTAATAAGGCATATAATGCCAAAGAATTTAAGGTACTGCAAAAGTTTCATTATGATAGGTTAACTTAAAAAGTCACATTAGGTCAATGCAATTGGTAATAAACAATAATACTAAATTTAGAGTAGCGTCTTAGTTTATTTTTGTTAAAGTTATTAACTAAGACTAACGCTAAAAAATGAGCGGAGCGAAGTGCTTTGCCTATTCTAGAAAGGCAAACCAGCAAAAATCCCGGATACATTGTTTTTGAAGATGACTATCAGGTTTCTGGCGTTCCTTTTAAAGCAGGCCGGTAAAGGGGTAAGATAAATCATTAAACAGCCCCTCCCTAACTAAACAATGTTGCAAGGTAAATAACTACCTGATGGTCGCTGTATGCCAGGCCTAGCTGCCGTCTGTTTTACTAATTATGCCGCGGATGATACTGTCTAATTCCTCTGCGGTTTTTTTAAGTAGGGGCAATACCGCGGTTACAGTTGTTCCGCTATTCTCTGTAAGGGCCAGCTCGGTAAGCCCAAGCAAACGGCACAGGGGTGCCCGTACCACATGAGACTGGTACCAGGCAATCTCGCGCAATTGCTGATTTTGTGCCTGGATAGCCTGTAATTGTTCTCTGCTCTCAGTTACGTCGCGCATTGCCCCGATCAGCCGCAGTGGGTGTCCACTTTGATCGCGAATTAATAATGCGGTATTGCAAATCACCGCAAATGAGCCATCAGCTTTTTCAAACCTATATTCATCCGCCCAACGGTCTTCGGTCCCTGAAACTGCTGCATTTATTTTTTCGTTTACACGCTCCAGGTCACCAAGGTGCATTTTATCCATGATCCATTTCCGCGGCACAGTATTGCCGGCTTCGGTGTAGCCAAACAGTGTTTTAAATCCTTCACCCAAAAACACTGTTTCGCTGGCAATATCCCAATCCCAGATGGCATCCGAAGTAGCACGGACGGCATAGCTAAAACGTTCATTGCTTCGTAACAATGCAGCCTCGGCCTGCACGCGAGCTGTTACATCCTGGCAAATCACCATTCTTGCCCGGTAACCGCTCAGTTCAATTGGATGCCCTGTTATATCAACAAAAATAATCTCACCGTTTTTTTTCATGTGCCGCCAATAGCCATGGCGGGTTTGATGGTTCATTCTAAGTGAAGCAACGGTGGCAGTAAGTGCTTCCTGATCTTCCGGTGGAAAAAGCTGGCGGATGGTTATAGACAGAAATTCTTCGCGGGTATAACCGTAATTCCGCAGGGCTTCATGATTCACCTCTATTATGCGCAAACTGTCCAGATCATATATCCATTTAGGAATGGGGCTCAGGTCAAATATCTTGTGGTATTTTTCTTCAGAACGCTCAGCCTCCTGTTTGGAATGTAACAATTGTTGTTCACTTTCAACACGTGCCGTTACATCGCGCCCGGAAATACATAAGCTGGTGACCTGCCCATGCTCAGCAACCGGGCTAACGGTAAACTGGAACCAGCGCATGCTGCCATTAGGCAGCGCATAAGATTGTTCATAAGTAAACGGTTCGCCCAATAGTACCTTAGCTATCACATAACGAAATGGTTCGCGGCGTTCTTCCGGTAGATAATCAAGTAGAGATATACCAGTACGCAGTTTTCCCGCTTCACCATGTTGAAAGATCAGAGCGCCGGCCTTGTCATTATATGCAAGGATGTTCAGCTCCTTATCCACCAATACAAAACCTTCTACCGTATGGTCAAAGATAGTTTGCAGATGGCTTTCAGAAACACGCCTCTGCTCTTCTGCTTGTTTCCATTTGCGGATATCAGTCAGTTCTGTACAATAATGTATATCACCCTGTTCGGTAAGGAAACGTACGGAAGAGTACTCGCAAGGAAAACGATGACCGTCTGGCGCAATAGCCGTAGTCTCACCCCGGGCCTTGCCATTTAGTTCGCGCTCTGCAAGCAGTCCTGATAGTCTCGGATCTGTATCGTCTAGAACGTTTTCCCGTTTTAGCGTATCCAGTTCTGCTAGCGAAAACCCGAACAACTCCGCTGCAGTTTGGTTGGCAGCCAGTACCCGGCCCTGATTGTCAGATAAAAAAAACGCATTTTGCGCTGTCGCAAAAATACTTTCGTAAGGTAGCATATCATTGCACAATCTACAACTTTAAGGAATGTTCATGAAGCGTATTTCTACTATTTTTTAAAATGAACGGCTCACTGAACATTTAACAATTATAAAAATGGTTACTGACAACATTTTGCCACAATGGCGCATTCCCCCTAAAATGCTTCGCCCACACTAAACAATATTGCCCTGTAATTATTGCTAAAACCATAATCGGCCCCGATATTGGTGCGCGATCCTTTGTTGAATTTAACGCGTAAGCCGCCGCCTGCGGCAGGATGCCAGGCTTTAAACATGGTGCCTGAGCCGCTTACCGTATTAATGTTGCTAAACAGTACAAAGCCCAGTAGGCCATTGCTGGTTATATCGCGACGGTATTCGGTTTCAAAGTAAAAAAGACTTTGTCCGCGGTAACGGCTTTGGTCAATGCCGCGGCCTGAGCGGTTGTAGGGATCCCAGCCTATATTGGGCAAATCAAGGTATGGTGTGCTTTTATTAAAGGCCGACCAGAAATACGTCCAGAAAGCCAGTGTGTTTTGTTGCGCAGGTTTTGTGGGATTAAGCGAAAGGTATTTGCGCAGATCAATATAAATGGAGCTCCACAAGTTGTTACTGCCTAAAAATGTGGGATTGATACGGTAAATAATATTGGTGTAAGCGCCAGGCAGCGAGGCTTGTTCAGTATTACGGCTATCATATAATAAATTTAAGGTAATACCCGATGAAAATGAGTTGCCGGCAGTACCGTGCTCATACTGCGTATACTGTTTCAGATCAATTGTTGGATCATCGGCATGAATACTGGTATGGAAATCAAGTGCGTAACCCACTCCCACAAATAAGAAAGGCTGTATGCGCTTTAATACATTCTGATAAAAGCGAATGTAATTATAGTCTAC
>Ga0153918_1000904_pt1 | contig 12685 bp, 11 predicted proteins | sample TSFL002MetaG_FD_104687 | JGI IMG/M metagenome (GOLD analysis project Ga0153918, IMG submission 104687) | Attine ant fungus gardens microbial communities from Florida, USA - TSFL002 MetaG | ecosystem: Host-associated > Fungi > Mycelium > Unclassified | place: USA: Florida, Paynes Creek Historic... | reverse complement strand
TCGGCGCGTGCAGCGCCCGCGCCAGCGCCTCGAGCTCCGGCTGCGCCTCGGCCTCGACGAGCACGCGCTCGAGCACCGCGTCGTGCGTGGGACGCGCGCGCTCGTAGAGGTCCCGACCACCCGCCGTGAGCTCGGTGTAGATGCCGCGGCGGTCGTCCTGGCACAGGATGCGGGTGAGCAGCCCGCGATCCTCGAGGCGCGTCACGAGCCGCGTCGTAGCGCTGGGGCTCAGCGCCGTGGCGCGCGCGAGCTGCTGCATGCGCATGTGCCAGCCGTTCTGCCGGCTGAGCGCGTCGAGCACGGTGTACTCGACGACCGAGAGCGCGGCCTCGGCGGTGAGCGCGCGCTCGAGCTCGGTCTCGATGAGCCCGTGCAGGGCGGCGAGCGTTCGCCAGCCCTGGGCCCGGGTCTCGACGGCGTCGTCGGCGATGCCCATGGAAGCCCTCCCTCTCGAAGACGGGTCGCGTCGGTTCGTCGTGCGCGCGACTCCCGGGCAGACGATCGCAATAACCAGCGCTTGCAACTACTTCGACTCTAGCAGGAGCGTCCTTCCGCACAACTCCGGCGATTCCAGATCGAGACCACCCGAATCCGACCTCGACACCTCGAATCCTCCAGAGTTCGGCGAGGATCCGACACGCTCCGCGCCCGGCCGCCGCGCCTAGGATCGGCCGCATGAGCACGATGGAGACGTGGGGCGAGCTTGCCCGGCTGCTGAGCGACGATCCGCGAGTGGCCGCGGCGGTGACGCATGCGATCGACGACCCGGCGGGCTACTTCCGCGAGCACGAGGAGGCGCTCCTCGATCGCGGCATCGACGAACCCGGCAGGGTCAGTGGCGTGATCGCCCTCGTCGACGCGCTGTGCAGCGCCGGCGAGGCGGCCTCGGTGGACTCGCGCACGGGCGCCGACGGCGCCGTCGTGGCGATCGCCGGCCTCCCCCGCGTGCATGCCGCCGATGACGTCGACCTCGAGGAGGTAGCACTCGTCGACGGCGGCGCGGAAGCGGTGGTGTCGGCCGCGAACCGGCTGATCGAGCCCGCGGGCGTCGCGATCGTCGTGATCGACGAGGGCTCCGACGCGCTGCCCCTGGTGTCCGTCCCCGCCGACCGGGTGCCCACGCTGCAGCGGGTCGCGGGCCGGGTCGACGTGGTCATCCGGATGCCGTGACGCCGCGCGGTCCTGCGGTGCACGCAGCGCCGACCAAGCCCTCCGCGCGCACGAAGAAGGCCCCCGATCACTCGGGGGCCTTCTGCTCGTAGCTGGAGCGGGGCTTGAACCCGCGACCTCACGATTATGAGTCGTGCGCTCTCACCAACTGAGCTACCCAGCCATGGGCACCGAACGCGGTCGGCGTTCAGGCGGAGCCCCGAGTCAGGATTGAACTGACGACCCCTTCCTTACCATGGAAGTGCTCTGCCACTGAGCTATCGGGGCGTGTCGTGCGGGGAAGGCCCTCGCACAGGCACCAGGAGAGCATAGCAGAAACCTGCTCCCTGGCAAATTCGGCGTGCGCTACGCGGCGACGCCCTGCGCGGGCATGGTGACGACCGTCGACGGCACGTTGTACTGACGCAGGAAGGCGAAGGGGTCGATCTTCTCGCCCGTGGCCGTGTGGATCTCGAGGTGGAGGTGCGGGCCCGTCGAGGCGCCCGTGCTGCCGACCTGGCCGAGCTGGTCGCCGACGTGCACGACGTCGCCGGGCTTGACCGTGATCGAGTTCGGGATCATGTGGCCGTAGACGCTGTCGAACTGCTGGCCGTTGATCGTGTGCGTGACGATGACGTGGATGCCGAGGCCGCCGTCGTCGACGTTCTGGGTGTACTTCACGACGCCGCCGGCGATGGCCGAGATGGGCGTGCCGAGGCCGGGCGCGAAGTCGACGCCCTTGTGGTCGCTCGAGCAGCCGGCGCACGGAGCCGAGCGAGCGCCGAAGTAGTCGGAGATCGGCACAGTGACGGCGAAGGGCCACTGCACGGCGGAGGAGATGTCGTTCACGTAGGCGTTGGCGCCCGGGTAGGTCATCCCGGCGGAGAGGATCTGCGCCGTGCCCGAGCCCATGGTGGTGACCCGGTAGGCGTCGGTGCGGGCGACCTGGTCGTTCGAGACGGACGCCGAGACGGTGAGCGTCTGCGCGCCCTCGACGGGCGCGTCGCCGACCTGGTCGGAGCTCGAGAGGAGGTTCGCGGCGGCGGCCGCGGCGCCGGGCGCGGCGGCGGGGAGGATCGTGGCGACCGCGACGGTGGCGGCGAAGCCGACGGCCGTGGCGCCGATCGCGCCGCGCAGCACCTTGCCTCCGCGCTGGCCCTTGCGGTCGGCGCTCTCACGGGCCTCGCGACGCGACTGCGGAAGCGCGACGACGGGGGCGGAGCCGACGCCGTCGCCCTGCGACTCGCGGAGGAAGGCGCTCGGGATCTCGACGAGCTCGCCCTCGAGGGGCTGGATGCGGTCGGTGTCGTTGACCTGCTCGACCTCGGCGTCGGCGCCCTGCTCGACGACGCGGCGGCCGCGACGCGTCGCGATGGCCTTCGCGCCCTCGACGGCGTCGGAGAGCTCGGCGGCCTGGTCGCCGGCGGCGCGGGCGACGCGCTCGGCCTCGCGCATCTCGCGGCGGGTGCGGAACGCGGGACCGGCGGGGGCGTCGAGCTCGTCCGCGGAGAGGACCGCGCCGAGCTCGGGAGCCGAGGCGGCGGGCTCGTCGACGACGTGACGACGACGCTCGGCCTCGCGTGCTGCGCGGCGCGACGGGTAGGCCGACGCCTCCGCTGCCGCCTGCGCGGACGAACCAAGCATGCCGTCAGCCATCGTGTGCGTCACTGATCCGCGCCTCGCCTCTCTGAAGTCTTGGAGTCACCGACATCCGGTAACAACTAGATAAAGAGTAACGAGAAGGTCACGAACGCGCCAGAGCGAACACCGACCCCGATCGATGCGCACGCACCCAGACGCGGTGAATCGCAGGAGAATCGGCCTTCCCTCTCACATATTCAAACAGCATCCCGGGCGTGTCGTGATCTTGTCCGCGAGCTCCCAGCCCCGTGGCCGCAGTCCGCACAGGACTCCGACGCGTCCGGCGCGCCTGCGTCCCGCGCCGTCCTCGGCCGCAGACGAAAGCCCGGCCTTCCACGCGCCGGCGCCGGACGTCGGCGATGCACGGCGCTGCGCAGGCAAGGATGATGGCGCAGCAACGCGTCACCGCCGGAGCCCGACGGTCACCGCCGGAGCCCGACGAACGAGCGGACGAGCGGACGGCCGCGAGTCGGACCGGCCGGCGAGCGCTCGAACGCGCGCTCAGACGGCGACGGGCGCGCCCAGCGACATCGAACGGCCCAATGCGTCGGCGTCGCCCGCGCCGGGGCGGACGCCCGGCCTGACGACGCCGACGAATCCGCTCCGCTCGACGAGCTCGGCGCCGTCGATCGCCTGAGCGAGTTCGCGCAGGCCGCCCGCCCATTCCTTCTCGTGCGCGTATCCGGACACCGCGACGCCGCGCTCGATCAGGTCGAGAGCGAGCTCGGCGAGCTCGGGCCGCAGCCCTGGAGCAGCATCCTCCTCATCGTCCCTCGTGACGACGAGGGCGCGATCGAGGTCGCGCATGTCGCGGAGCGCCCCGCCGGCCGCCGATGCCAGGTTGACCCGCAGACGGCTCACGCCCGTCGAGGCGAGCTCGGCGAGGTCGTCGTCGGAGGCGGGCGCCTCGATCACGAGCGTGCGCAGTGCGCTGAGCGCGCCGATCCCGACGAGGAGACCCGGTCGCGGCGCTCCCCAGAGACGAAGGAGCAGGCCCTCGAGCGATCCGCACGACCAGACGGGGGTCAGATCGACCCCCGCCGGCCCGATCACGGTGAGGCTCGTCAGGCCGGGGACGGCATCCAGCCCCTCGAGGCTCGCGGAGGCCGACTTCGGCATGAGCGCGAGCCTGCCCCGAGCGGGCACGAGCATCGTCTCGGCGAACGCGTGACGGTCGAACGCGGGCCACGCGGCCATGAGCTCGGCGAGCATCGCGTCGCTCGGCGACGCCTCGGCGTACCCGCGGAGCACCTCGAACGCCGAGTCGTCGCCGATCGCCGCGAGCGCGCGAACGGCGGCGATCCTCGCGGCCGCGCGCTGCCCCTTCACCGGAGCGAGCACGGCGACGTCGCCGCCGCCCGTGGCCTTCAGCCAGGCGCGCACCTCGCTTGCCTTGGCGGGCGGCGCGATCGGCGCGCCCGACGCCCCCGCACCCGAGGCCCCCGCGCCCAACGCCCCCTCGTCGGCCGCACCAGCACCCGCGGCCACCGCGCGCCGCTTCTCGGTCGCCGCGCGGATCCGCACGAGCGCCCGCTGCACGTACCCGGGGTCGTAGAGATCGTCGAGCGCGGCGACGAGCCCCTCGACGACGCCGGGCTCGACCCGGTCGGCGATCGCGGCGAACGCCCAGAGCTCGAGCCTGGGGAAGGACAGCGGGCGCTCCTCGAGGGCCCGGTGCGCACGCTCGACCGCGGGATCGCCGATCGCGCGGGCGACGTCGCGGGCGAGCTCGTCACCGACCTCGACCTTGTGGATGCCGCCGAGGACGCCCGGGATGCTCGTGTACTGGGCGAGGCGCCGCAGCAGCGCGATCGCCTCGCGGACGCCCGCCGCGCCCCGGACCCAGGACGCCACGACGAGGCGTGCGACGAAGTCGGCGGCGTCGCGCGAGGCCAGGTGCTCCACGAGCGCGCGAACCTCGGCGTCCTTCAACCTGCTCGGCAGGCTCCTGGCGCTGTGGAAGGTGAACAGCCGGCCCGGATGACGGAACGCCGACGCGAGCGCGGGCCAGTCCGCGAGGTCGACGGAAGCGGCGGAGACGGGTGACTCGGTCATGACCACGACCCTGCCACGGACCGCCGACATCCGCCGCGGCGCGCCGACATCCGCCGCGGCGCGCGGCCTCAGCTCTGCAGGCCGGCGCGGGCGAACGACTCGCCCACGGCCGCGCGGAGCGCCTCCGCGATCCCGGGCGCCGCGGCGACGATGCCGACGCGACCCTCCCGATCGGCCCGGATGCCGGTCACGACCGCCCCGGACTCCCGCGCGACGAGCGCGCCGCCCGCGTGGTCCCAGGGGTTCGTGCCCTGCTCGTAGTAGCCGTCGAGCCGGCCGCAGGCGACGCCGCACAGGTCGAGCGACGCGGCGCCGATGCGACGCAGGTCGCGCACGGAGGGCGCGAGGTCGGCCCAGGCGCGGGCCTGCGCGGCGCGCTCCTCGGGCACGTAGCTGAATCCCGTGCCCACGAGCGAGGAGCCGAGCGCGTCGGCGTCGCTGGCCGAGATCGGTTCCCCGTTGCGCGTCGCGCCGCCGCCGCGGGTCGCGAGGAACAGCTCTCCGGCATCCGGCGCGAAGACGACGGCGGCGAGCGCGTCGTAGGTCACGGGTTCGTCGCCCGGCTCGCCGACGACGGCCGCGATGCTCACGGCGTAGGCGGCGTGGCCGTAGAGGTAGTTGACGGTGCCGTCGACGGGGTCGACGACCCAGTGGATGCCGGAGCGGGAGCCGGCCTCGCCGGACTCCTCGCCGAAGAAGCCGTCGTCGGGGCGCTCTCGAGCGAGCTCGGCCCGCACGAAGGCCTCGACCTCGCGGTCGGCCGCGGTCACCACGTCCGTGAGCGAGCTCTTGGTCGCGGCGACGGAGAGCCCCTCCCGTCGCCGCCTGGCCGCGAGCGCGCCGGCCGCTCGCGCGATGGGCTCGGCGACGGCGAGCAGGAGCCCGGGAAGGTCGGGATCGGCGAGGAGCGCCCGTTCGCCTTCCGTCTGCGATGCCCGAGTGAGCCCGGTTCCGTGGGACTCGCCGAGGGTCGATTGGTCTTGCACTCGAGGAGACGCCGCGTCATCGTTCACCCTGTCGACGCTAGCAGCGAGCCGGGAACGAGAGGAACACACCGCTGTCCATATGGACAGGATTGGTCCACAGCAAAACGCAGATTCGATTAGATGGTTTTCTCTTGTTTTTGCTGTGCGCAGGCACTAGCGTGATGCCAACGGTCTCGCCAACGACGCCAGGAGCCCAGATGTACGCAACCGAACGACAGCGCATCATCGCCGACCTCATCTCCACCGAGGGGCGCGTCGTCGTCGTCGATCTCGCCAAGCAGCTCGACGTCACCTCCGAGACCATCCGCCGCGACCTCGACCAGCTCGAGTCGGCCGGCGTCCTCCGTCGCGTCCACGGCGGCGCGCTGCCGGTCACCCGCGGCGGCGTGCCCGAGGCGAGCCTGCACGAGCGCAGCTCCGCCCACCTCGACGCGAAGAAGCGCATCGCGCGCGCCGCGTTCGGCCTGCTCTCGCAGACGTTCAGCGGCACGATCCTGCTCGACGGCGGCACGACGACCTCGCTCATCGCGCAGCTCATCGCCGAGCGCGACGGCATGCTCTCCGCCACGCCGCAGACCAAGCGGCGGCAGGTCACGGTCGTCTCGAACTCGATCCCCGTGCTCAGCGCGCTCGCCGAGACGCCCACGGTCGAGGTCATCGGCGTCGGCGGCCGCGTCCGCTCGCTCACCAGCTGCACGGTCGGATCGGTCGCCCGCGAGCAGTTCGCCGGCTTCCGCCCCGACGTCGCCTTCGTCGGCACGAACGGCATCTCCGCCGCGTTCGGGCTCTCGACGCCCGACACCGACGAGGCCGACGTCAAGTCGCAGATGCTCCGCAGCAGCCGGCGCGTCGTGCTCGTCTCCGACTCGTCCAAGTTCGGCTGCGAGGCGCTCGTGCGATTCGGCGGCCTCGCCGACATCGACGTGCTCGTGACCGAGACGATGCCCGTCGGCCCCCTCGCCGACTCCCTCAGCCAGCACAACGTAGAGGTCGTGGTCGCATGATCGTCACACTCACCCTGAACCCGGCGCTCGATCGCACGACGACGCTCTCGGCGCCGCTCGCGCACGGGCACGTCAACCGAGTCGCCCCCGCGACGCTGCAGGCCGGGGGCAAGGGCGTCAACGTCTCCCTCGCCCTCGCCGCCTCCGGCGTCGAGACGCTCGCCCTCTTCCCCGCCGCGGAGAACGACCCGTTCACCCTCGCGGTCGCCCGCACCGGCATCCCCTTCCGCGCGATCCCCGTCGCCGGCGCCGTGCGCACGAACCTCACGATCGCCGAGCCCGACGGCACCACCACCAAGCTCAACGAGCCGGGCCCCGCGCTCGACGCCGACGAGAGCGCCCGCATCCTCGAGGCCGTCGTCGAGACCAGCCGCGGCGCCAAGTGGCTCGTGCTCGCGGGCTCGCTCCCCGTCGGCGTCGACGCCTCCTTCTACGTCGACGTCGTGCGCGCCGTGCGCGAGGGCCTGGGCGACCGCGCCCCGCGCATCGCGGTCGACACCTCGGAGGCCCCGCTGCAGGCGCTCGTCGCGGCCGGCGTCGAGGTGGACCTCGTCAAGCCCAACGCGTTCGAGCTCGCCTCGATCGCCGCGGCGACGTCCGGCGAGGGCGCCATCGCCGATGGCGACGCCCTCGAGCTCGACGCCGAGCTGGCCGCCCGCGCCGCCGCCGCCGTGCTCGCCCGCGGGCCCCGGGCCGTGCTCGCCACGCTCGGCGCGACGGGCGCGATCCTCGCCGCCCGCGAGGCCGCCTACTTCGCCGCCGCCCCCCGGATCGAGGCGGTCAGCACGGTCGGCGCCGGAGACGCGTCGCTCGCCGGCTTCCTCCTGGCCAACGTCGAGCGCCGCGCCCTCGCCGGCCAGCTCGCCCAAGCGGTCGCCCACGGCGCCGCCGCGGCGTCGCTGCCGGGTTCGACGCCGCCGACGCGCGAGCAGGCGGCGGAGTTCGCCGCCGACGTCCTGCCGCTTCCCCTTCCCCTCCCCACCACCCCCGCCGGTCACTAGCCGGCCCCTCCCTGGAGCAATCATGACCACGCTCATCACCCCCGGACTCGTCACACTCGACGACGACCTCGGCCCCGACAAGGCCGACGTCCTCCGCGCGCTCGCCGAGCGTCTCGTCGCGCAGGGTCGCGCGACCGACGCCGACGCCGTCTACGCGGACCTCCTCAAGCGCGAGGAGAAGGACTCCACCGGCATCCCCGGCGGCATCGCGATCCCCCACGCCCGCTCGGCCGCCGTGCTCGAGCCCACGCTCGTCATGTCGCGCCTCAAGCCCGGCGTCGACTTCGGCGCGGGCGACGGCCCCGCCGACCTGGTGTTCAGCATCGCCGTGCCCGACGGCGCCGACGACGCGCACCTGTCGCTGCTGTCGACCCTCGCTCGCTCGCTCATCCGCCCCGACTTCACGCAGTCGCTGCGCGAGGCGACGACACCCGAGCAGATCGTCGAGATCGTCGGCGACGTGCTCGACCCGAAGCCCGCCGAGGCCGCACCGGCAGCCGCGCCCGCCGCCGCGGCTCCGGCAGCCGCATCCGCCGAGGCCCCCGCCTCGGGCAAGACGCGCATCGTCGCCATCACGGCCTGCGCGACCGGCATCGCCCACACCTTCATGGCGGCCGACACGCTCACGATGGCCGCCAAGAACCGCGACGACGTGCAGCTCGACGTCGAGCCGCAGGGCTCCTCGAAGGTCGTGCCGCTCGACCCCGCGATCGTCGCCGCGGCCGACGCCGTCATCTTCGCCGTCGACGTGGATGTGCGCGAGAAGCATCGCTTCGTCGGCAAGCCCGTCATCCAGGTGCCCGTCAAGCGCGGCATCGACGCCGCCGAGGAGCTCCTCGACCGCGCCATCGCCGCCACGAAGGACCCGAACGCCACGCGCGTGACGGTCGACTCCTCCGCCTCGAGCGCGGCCGAGAGCGGCCCCGCCAAGAAGGAGAGCGTGGGCGCGCGTCTCAAGCGCTGGCTCATGACGGGCGTCAGCTACATGATCCCGTTCGTCGCGGGCGGCGGTCTGCTCATCGCCCTCGGCTTCCTGCTCGCCGGGTACGAGATCCCGCTCAAGCACGACGACGCGTCGGGGCTGAGCAACGCCGCGTACACGCTCCTGCACTACACCCTCTTCAACCTCCCGCCCGAGGGGCTCGGCTACTACCTCGGCGCCGTCGCCTTCACGATCGGCGGCGCGAGCATGGGCTTCCTGGTGCCGGCGCTCGCCGGCTACATCGCCTTCGGCATCGCCGACCGCCCGGGCATCGCGCCCGGATTCGTCGCGGGCGCCATCGCGCTCAGCATGAACGCGGGCTTCCTCGGCGGCCTCGTCGGCGGTCTGCTCGCCGGCTGGATCGCCTGGTACCTCTCCTCGCTCAACCCGCCGAAGTGGCTGCGCGGCCTCATGCCGGTCGTCATCATCCCGCTGATCGGCTCCATCGTGGCCTCCGGCGCCATGCTGCTCTTCCTCGGCGGGCCCATCGCGGCGCTCATGAAGGGCCTCAACGACTGGCTCATGGGCCTCTCGGGCACCGGCGCGGTCGCCCTCGGCATCATCCTCGGGCTCATGATGTGCTTCGACCTCGGCGGACCGGTCAACAAGGTCGCCTACTCGTTCGCCGTCGCGGGCCTCGGCGCCGGTTCGCTCGTCGACAACCCCGTGCCGCTGCAGATCATGGCGACGGTCATGGCCGCCGGCATGGTGCCCCCGATCGCGGTGTCGATCGCGACGTTCATCGCGCCCAAGCTCTTCTCGCCCCTCGAGCACGAGAACGGCAAGTCGGCCTGGCTGCTCGGCCTCGCGTTCATCTCGGAGGGCGCCATCCCCTTCGCCGCGGGCGACCCCCTGCGGGTCATCCCGGCGAGCATGGTCGGCGGCGCGCTGACCGGCGCGCTCACCATGGCGATGGGCGTCACGAGCCAGGCACCGCACGGCGGCCTCTTCGTGTTCTTCGCGATCGGCAACCTGTTCGGCTTCGTCATCTCGATCCTCGCCGGCTCGATCGTCACGGCGCTCGTGCTCGTGGCGCTCAAGAAGTGGGCGCGCAAGCCCGCCGCTCCGGCCGAGACCGAAGCCGCGGCCGTCGAGGCCGTCGCCGCCTGATCCCCGCGCGGACCGGCTCCCAGCTCGGTCGCCCGGCATCCGCCCAGGCGACCGGGTCGGCGGCTCGGCTAGCCTGACCCGACCGACCAACTCCGCTCCGCGCGTCCTGCGGCTTCCATGCCGTGCCGCAGGGCGCGCGGACATCCGAACGTCACCCCACCGCATCCACTCGACGACGAGCGTCCGATGCTCGCCGCCCCCAGGAAAGGAACCGCTCATGGCCGAGCGCAACGCCACCATCGCCAGCAAGTCCGGACTCCACGCCCGCCCCGCGAAGCTCTTCGTCGAGGCCGCGTCGAAGCAGCCCGTGCCCGTCACGATCCGCGTCGGCGACGGCCCCGCGCTCAACGCCGCGAGCATCCTCTCCCTCATGGGCCTCGGCGCCGCGCACGGCACCGTCGTCACCCTCGCCGCCGAGGGCGACGGCGCGGAGCAGGCGCTCGACGAGCTCGTCGCGCTCCTCGAGACGGACCTCGACGCCGTCGAGTAGTCGAGTTCGCCTATGGAACGGCCGAGGGGCCGTGCCCGTGCCGGATGCCTCCGGACGGGCACGGCCCCTCGGCCGTTCCATGTCTCCTGGAGGCCCTGCCCTGGACCGCATCCGTATGGGTTGCGCTGGCTCGTCTGCCCCGAACAAGCACGACCCATACGGATGCGGGGGTCTGCTGCGCTACTTCTCGCAGGCGATCCCGTCGCCGTCGCCGTCCAACTTCGAACGATAGCCCGGGTCACCCACGTACAGCGGAGCAGCGCCGGCAGCCTTCGCCTCCTTGCAGTTCGCGTAGTACACGCTTCCCCCGGCCCCGGACCCGCCACCGGTCGAGCCGCTTGACGCGTCCTCTGCGGGAGCCGCCGGAGCGGGCGCCGGAGCGGGATCGGCCACCGTCAGACGGACCTTCGTGCCCGGCGCGACCTCGCCCGAATGCGACTGCGCGGTCACCGACGTCGTGGCGGCCTCCTCGGGCGTGATCGAGCGGTTCGCCTCGACCCGCAGGCCGAGCGCCGCGAGCGACGCTGAGGCATCCTGGTAGGAGGCGCCGACCACGTTCGGTACCGCGACGAGCGGGGTCGGAGTAGGGGCCGTCGTGGTCGCGATCGGCTGCGCGAACGATCGCGGCGTCGCAGTGGGCGCGGCCGTCGCAGCGACGATCGGAGCAGTGGACCTGGCCGTTCCGTTCCCGATCGCGAGGACGATCAGCCCGATGAGGACGGCCGCTCCCAGCGCCACCAGGAGCCGCCACGGCGTCTTCGGCTTCGGACGCCGGAACGTCATCTGCGTCTGCAGCATCCCCGGGCTCTGAGATACGGCCTCCCAGCCGTCCTTCTCCCACTTCGCGGCCGTCATGGCCTCGGTGCCGCGGATCGCCCGCACCGTCTTCAGCTCGTACCGCGTCTCGTCTTCAGCCATGCATCCCCCTGATCAGGCCCGCCTTCATGGTCGGCAAAACACGCGCGAGCCTAGCAACAGCGCTGCATCCACCAAAGCCTGCATCTGTATGGGTTCTGCTTGGTCGGATGGCATCCGAAGGAGCGCAACCCATGCGGATGCGGGGATATCGTCGATGACGCCATGCCGACGAACCCGATGGGAAAGACCCGGATGAAGCCCGACTCCGTGAAGACGTTCCTCGCGATGCTGCGGAACGCGAAGACGCGAGCCCACGTCGTCGCGGCGCTCGCCGGCGAGACGGCCTCCGTGCCGGCGGGCGTCGCTCAGGGCCTCGAGCGGATCGGCCTCATCGCGCGCCCGGATGGCGAAGCTCCGGTGATCAACGACGAGTTCTTCGCGGATGCGGTCGACGCCCTCGACGCGTGGACCGGCCCCGCATCCGTCGCCCGCGGCGAGCGGATCCGCGCGGGCGACCTCCGGAAGGCCGATCTCGACGACGCGGTCGCACTGGTCGCCCGCCGGGTCGTGTCCGCCGGCGAGACGGTCGACGAGGCGACCCTGACCGACCGGCTGCGGCTCTTCGTCGAGGACGCCGCCTTCTTCCGCCGCCACGCCTGCGACCTCGGCGTGCTCGTGCGCGCCGCGGATGGCTCTGCCTACCATCTGGCCGAGTAGTCGGGGCATGCGTCGCGGCCGCGCGCCGACGAACGGATAGGGTCGCGGGATGACGAACCAGCCACCGCCGACCGTTGCCGGTTCGGGCGTCTTCGCCGCGGGCGCGGGCTCCGCCGTCCCTCCGCACCGCAGCACGGCGGGGAACGTCACTGCCACCATCCTCCTGTCCGTGCTGCTGCTGATCGGCGGCATCGCCATGGCGCTCACCGGCCTGCTGGGCGCGGCGTTCGCCTCCGACGCCTGCGTCCACGGCTCCTGCGAGCTCGTCTCCCTCGGCTTCGCGCTCGCCGTCTTCGGTCCGCTCGCCTGGACGCTCGCCGCCGTCGTGCCGTCGATCGTCCTGATGGCGCTGCGGCGAACCGCCTGGTGGATCCCGCTCGCCGGCCTCGGCGGCGCGACCCTGACCTGGCTCATCGGCACCGCCCTGATGAGCGCGTAGGACGCCGGACGACGCCATGCCCGCGTCCGCATGGGTTCTGCTCGCTCGTACGGCATCCGAACGAGCAGAACCCATCCGGATGCGGGCACGACGCGACCCCGGAAACGACGAACGCCCCGCTCGAGCGGGACGTTCTCACGGTGGCGAGTGAGGGATTCGAACCCCCGAAGGCTGAGCCGTCTGATTTACAGTCAGATCCCTTTGGCCGCTAGGGTAACTCGCCGTGCACGCGGCCCGAGCTCGAGGAGCCGGA
>Ga0153918_1000902_pt1 | contig 12705 bp, 16 predicted proteins | sample TSFL002MetaG_FD_104687 | JGI IMG/M metagenome (GOLD analysis project Ga0153918, IMG submission 104687) | Attine ant fungus gardens microbial communities from Florida, USA - TSFL002 MetaG | ecosystem: Host-associated > Fungi > Mycelium > Unclassified | place: USA: Florida, Paynes Creek Historic... | reverse complement strand
CTGCTCACCGAGGCCAAGGAGCGCGCCTACGCGCTGGTCAAGGAAAAGAACCCGAGCCTGGCCGAAGACGAACTGCGGCACATCGGTGAAGTGGTAGGTATCGGCGCGGTGAAATACGCCGACCTGTCCAAGCACCGCACCAGCGACTACAGCTTCAACTTCGAACTGATGCTCAACTTCGAAGGCAACACTGCGCCATACCTGCTGTATGCCTACACCCGTGTGGCCGGCGTATTCCGCAAACTGGGCAAGGGCTTCGACGAGGTCGACGGCAACATCGTGCTGCAGGCCGCTCATGAGCAAGACCTGGCTGCGCGCCTGGCCCAGTTCGGCGAGATCCTCAACAGCGTTGCCGACAAGGGCACCCCGCACGTGCTGTGCAGCTACCTGTACGACCTCGCCGGCCTGTTCTCGAGCTTCTACGAGAACTGCCCGATCCTCGCCGCCGAGACGCCGGAACAGCAGCAAAGCCGCCTGCGCCTGGCTGCGCTGACCGGCCGCACCCTCAAGCAAGGTCTGGAACTGCTCGGCCTGGAAACCCTGGAGCGCATGTAAGTTGGCTGCCAAGAAAAAACCTGCTCCCAAACGCGGCGCCAGCCGTCAGACGGCCCCCGCCAAGCAGCCGATTCCCGGTTGGGTATGGCTGGCGGTCGGCCTGACGGTCGGTGCATTCATCGTTTTCCTGATGAAACTCGAACCCGGTGGTGGTGACATCAAGCGCACCAAGCCCGAGCAGCAGAAGCCGGAGAAAGTGGCCGAAGCCAGCAAGTCGGCCACCCCTGCAACGCCACAAGCGCCGGTGAAGCCGAAGTACGACTTCTACACCCTGCTGCCGGAGTCCGAGGTAATCGTGCCGCCTGAGGCCGTGCCGGAAAAGACCCCGCCGGTGCCTGCGCAGCCGGTGACCCCGGTCACGCCAGCTGAAGCGGCAAAAATCGACACCGCTCGTGCCCAGGCCGCGCTGTTGGGCCAGACTCCGCCACCAGCCCCCCCGGTGATCAAGCCAGCGGCGACCACGCAGTACTTCCTGCAGGCCGGTTCGTTCCGCAAGCAGGCCGATGCCGACAAGGTCCGCGCGCAGATCATCCTGCTCGGCCAGGTGGTCAAGGTCGAGTCGGGTACCGTCAAGGAAGAAACCTGGTACCGCGTACTGGTCGGGCCATTCAGCAACCGCGAACAGCTGACCGTGGCGCAGAAGCAGTTGGCGGGGGCGGGGTTCAGCAACCTGCTGCTGCAGCAGCGACAGACCCGTCAGTAATCAAAAAGGCCTTGCCGCACTGCGCGACAAGGCCTTTTTTGTCAGTGTCCGTTGCCTTAGCGACTGCGAGCGTTGGCTTCGGAAATCTGGCTGTTCAAGGTCCAGAAGTCATACAGCACACCCACCAGGAACAGGCCGCCGGTGAAGAAGTAGATGATCGCCGAGATCCACTTGCCCTGGTACAGGCGGTGGGCGCCAAAGATGCCCAGGAAGGTCAGCAGGATCCAGGCGATGTTGTAGTCGATGCGCCCGGACTGGAAGCGCATGTCCGCCTCACGGTCCATCGACGGGATCAGGAACAGGTCGATCAGCCAGCCAATGCCGAGCAGCCCCAGCGTGAAGAACCAGATCGTCCCGGTGATCGGCTTGCCGTAGTAGAAGCGGTGCGAGCCGGTGAAGCCGAAGATCCACAGCAGGTAGCCGATGACCTTGCTGTGGGTGTCGTGATACGGCGTCCCCTGTTGATAACTGTTCATTCATAGCCCTCGTGGGTTATCCGAAAATTTTCTAAATAAAAATGTGACTTTTCCGTCGCAGGCCGACGTACGGCAGCATGACAATCGACCAACGGCCCTGAAAGGGAGCAAAAAGCTGTTATAAAGTTGCGCGCCAAACACATAACATTCACAAGAGCTTCATCTATGCCGCCTTTATTCAAGACATGGCTGACCCTCTGCCTATTATTGCCCCTGGCCGCCCACGCCACCAATCGTGAGCAACGTCTTCCCAACGGTTTCACCGGCTATACCAGCAATGCCTCGGTGAGACACGCGCCCGCCAAGCAGAGCACGCTGCATGCACGCTCGAACTATTCGGGCAAGGGCCACAACCTGCCTGCCGTTGCGGCGATGTCGCCGAAGCAGAGCAGCGATGTGCTCAGCCGTGCGGTCAACGTGCTCGGTACCCCTTATGTTTGGGGCGGCAGCAACCCGAAAAAAGGGTTCGACTGCAGCGGGCTGGTCAAGTACGCCTTCAACGACGTGGCAGACGTCGACCTGCCGCGTACATCCAACGCCATGGCCCAGGGCCACGGGGTGAAAGTCGCCAAGAGCGAGCTCAAGCCAGGCGACCTGATCTTCTTCAACATCAAGAGCCGTCGGGTCAATCACGTTGCCATCTACCTGGGCAACGACCGCTTCATCCATGCGCCGCGCACTGGCAAGCGGGTGAGCATCGACAGCCTGAGCAAGCCGTACTGGCAACAGCACTATGTGGTTGCCAAGCGGGTACTGCCGAAAGAGCAGCAGCTGAGCCTGGCCAAGCGCTGATCCTGTCGGCGCCTGCCTGGACCGGCCCTTTCGCGGGTAAACCCGCCCCTACAGGGATTACACAGCTCTCGAAAAACCTGCGCTGCCCCTGTGGGGTTTACCCGCGAAGAAGCCGTAACAGGCGCTAAAGATCGCTGATCAACCCCCTCTCCCTCAGCCCCCGCATCGCCCCCTCCATCGTCCGCATTCCTTCAGCCGCCCCGGTCTGCATCACCGAACACAACTGCGCCACCCTGCCCTCGCGCACCAGATTGCGCACCGCAGGTGTCGCCACCAGCACTTCTCGCGCGGCCACTCGGCCGCCGCCCGCACGCTTGACCAGCACCTGCGCCACCACCAACCTCAGCGACTCCGCCAGCATCGCCCGCACCAAGGGTTTCTCTTCTGCCGCGAACACCTCCACCAGCCGGTCAATGCTGCTTGCCGCCGACCGCGTATGCACCGTTGCCAGCACCAGATGCCCCGTCTCCGCTGCGCGCAACGCCAGGCGGACGGTTTCCAGATCGCGCAGTTCGCCGATCATGATCACATCCGGGTCCTGACGCAGGGCGCTGCGCAGCCCCTGAGCGAAGTCACGACAATGCCGACCGATCTCGCGCTGGTTGACCAGGCTGCGTTGGCTGCTGTGGACAACCTCGACAGGGTCTTCGAGCGTGATGATGTGCAGTGCCCGCTCACGATTAAGCCGGTCGATCAGAGCCGCCAGGGTACTCGACTTGCCACTACCGGTCGGGCCGCCCACCAGCACCAGGCCATCCGTGTGCTGCGCAACGGCCTGAAACACTTCTTCAAGTTCGAGTTCATCGACACTGGCAATACGTTTCGGAATCAGACGAAACGTTGCAGCCAGGCCGTTTATCTGTCGAAACAGGCTGAGACGAAAACGCCCCAGAGATGCCAACTCCAGGGCCAGATCCAGTTCATCGCCCTGCAACCATTGTCGGCACTGGCCCTCGTCGAGCAGCACTGACAGCGCATCGTTCATTGCGGCGCAGGACACGCTCGGCAGCGCCATGCGCCGCAGCTCGCCATCCACGCGCAGCATCGGTATCTCGCCCGCCGCCAGATGCAGGTCGCTCGCGCCTGCATCCACAGCCCGGGCCAACAGGTCGGTCGCGTCCATGAGACTCCCCAATAGCCATCAAGCAGGTAGAATGCCGAAGATCTCCAGAGCCGACGGCATCGATCCATGTCCACCATAGCAGACAACCTTACCGCCCTCGCCGCGCGCATCCACAACGCTGCCCAGGCTGCCGGGCGTGATCCGGCCAGCGTCCGGCTGCTGGCCGTAAGCAAGACCAAACCGGCCAGCGCCATACGCGAAATCTACGCTGCCGGTGTGCGTGATGTGGGTGAAAACTACCTGCAGGAAGCCCTGGCCAAGCAGCAAGAACTGCGTGACCTGCCCTTGATCTGGCACTTCATCGGCCCCATTCAGTCGAACAAGACCAAAGCCATTGCCGAACATTTCGACTGGGTACACTCCGTGGACCGCCTGAAGATCGCCCAACGCCTGTCCGAACAGCGCCCTGCGGGCCTGCCACCGCTGAACATCTGCCTGCAGGTGAACGTCAGCGGCGAAGACAGCAAATCCGGTTGCGCCCCGGCCGACCTGCCAGCACTGGCCAAGGACGTGGCGGCACTGCCAAACCTGCGCCTGCGCGGGCTGATGGCGATCCCTGAGCCGACCGAAGACCGTGCCGCCCAGGAGGCCGCCTTCGCCAGCCTGAACCAGCTGCAGGCCAGCCTGGGCCTTGGCCTCGACACCCTGTCGATGGGCATGAGCCACGACCTGGAAGCGGCCATTGCCCAGGGAGCGACCTGGGTACGTATCGGTACCGCCCTGTTCGGCGCACGCCAGTACGGCCCCGTCTGATTCCATGCTTTACTCACTCTTTCCTTCAAGGACCTGACATGAGCAAGACACGTATTGCCTTTATCGGCGCCGGCAACATGGCCGCCAGCCTGATCGGCGGCCTGCGTGCCCAGGGCATGGACGCGGCGCAGATCCGTGCCAGCGACCCCGGCGCCGAAACCCGCACCCGTATCCAGGCCGAGCACGGCATCGAAGCTTTCGAAGACAACGCCCAGGCGATTGCCGGTGCCGACGTGGTCGTGCTGGCGGTTAAACCGCAAGTCATGAAGGCCGTGTGCGAGTCATTGAAGCCTAACCTGGCTGCTGGCCAGCTGATCGTCTCGATCGCCGCCGGCATCACCTGCGCCAGCTTGCAGACCTGGCTCGGCGCCCGTCAGGTGGTGCGCTGCATGCCCAACACGCCAGCGCTGCTGCGCCAGGGTGTCAGCGGCCTGTACGCCACCGCTGAAGTGTCCGCCGAACAACGCCAGCAGGCCGAACAGCTGCTGTCGGCAGTCGGTACCGCCCTGTGGCTCGAGCAAGAGCAGCAACTGGACGCCGTCACTGCGGTCTCCGGCAGCGGCCCGGCCTACTTCTTCCTGTTGATCGAAGCGATGACCGCTGCTGGCGAAAAACTCGGCCTGCCACGCGAAACCGCCTCGCAGCTGACCCTGCAAACCGCCCTGGGCGCCGCGCACATGGCCGTGGCCAGCGATGTCGACGCCGCAGAGCTGCGCCGCCGCGTCACCTCGCCAGCCGGCACCACCGAGGCGGCGATCAAGTCGTTCCAGGGCAATGGTTTCGAAGCCATCGTCGAGCAGGCGCTGCAAGCGGCGTCGAAGCGTTCTGCCGAGCTGGCCGAACAACTGGGCAAATAAGGAGCTGTTGATGAATGCATTGTCCGGCGCCGCGATCTTCGTGGTGCAAACCCTGGTCAGCCTGTACCTGGTGATCGTCCTGCTGCGCTTCGTGCTGCAACTGGTCAAGGCCAATTTCTACAACCCGCTGAGCCAGTTCGCCGTGCGCGCAACCCAGCCACTGCTCAAACCGATCCGCCGGGTGATTCCGAGCATCGGCGGCCTCGACACCTCGTCGCTGCTGCTGGCGATCGTCATCCAGGCGCTGCTGATGGGTTTCGTGCTGATGGTCACCTACGGCACCTTCGGCGACGTGCTGCACCTGCTGATGTGGGCCATCATCGGTATCACCTCGCTGTTCCTGAAAATCTTCTGGGTGGCGATGATCGTCATGGTGATCGTGTCCTGGGTCGCACCGAACAGCCACAACCCGGCTGCGGAGCTTGCCTGGCAGATCAGCGAACCGGTGCTGGCACCGTTCCGCCGTATCGTGCCCAACCTGGGCGGCATGGACATCTCGCCGATCTTCGCCTTCCTGGCGATCCAGGTGATCCAGTCATTCGTCATGCCGCCGCTGGCCGCCTATGCCGGCATGCCACAGGAACTGTGGCGGATGATCTGAGCCCAAGCACTGCTGCTTACCTCCCGTGGCAAGCCTTCGCTTGCCGCTGGGGGGAGTGCTCTTTAGACTTACGCCTCCGTCAAGCGTGAGCAGGGTCGATGTCCACTGTCCTTCCCGAAGATTCCGTCGGTCTGGTTACACCGCAAATTGCCAGCTTCGATGAACCGCTGGCCTTGGCCTGCGGCCGTTCGCTGAACAGCTACGAGCTGGTCTACGAGACCTATGGCACCCTGAATGCCAGCGCGAGCAATGCCGTGCTGATCTGCCATGCCCTGTCCGGCCATCACCATGCCGCGGGCTACCATGCTGCCACCGACCGCAAGCCGGGCTGGTGGGACAGCTGCATCGGCCCCGGCAAGCCGATCGATACCAACCGCTTCTTCGTGGTCAGCCTGAACAACCTCGGTGGCTGCAATGGCAGCACCGGCCCCAGCAGCGTCAACCCGGCCACCGGCAAGCCTTATGGCGCCGAGTTCCCGGTACTGACCGTTGAAGACTGGGTGCATAGCCAGGCGCGCCTGGCTGACCGCCTGGGCATCCAGCAGTGGGCGGCCATCGTGGGTGGCAGCCTGGGCGGCATGCAGGCCCTGCAATGGACCATCACCTACCCTGATCGCGTGCGCCACTGTGTGGATATCGCCTCGGCACCCAAGCTGTCGGCACAGAACATCGCCTTCAACGAAGTGGCACGCCAGGCCATCCTTACCGACCCTGAGTTCCACGGCGGCTCGTTCCAGGACCAGGGCGTGATCCCCAAGCGCGGCCTGATGCTGGCGCGCATGGTCGGCCACATCACTTACCTGTCCGACGACTCGATGGGTGAGAAATTCGGCCGCGAGCTGAAGAGCGACAAGCTCAACTACGACTTCCACAGTGTCGAGTTCCAGGTCGAAAGCTACCTGCGCTATCAGGGCGAGGAGTTTTCCGGCCGTTTCGACGCCAACACCTACCTGCTGATGACCAAGGCCCTGGACTACTTCGACCCGGCCGCTGCCAATGGCGGCGACCTGGCTGCAACCCTGGCCCACGTCAAGGCGGATTACTGCATCATGTCGTTCACCACCGACTGGCGCTTCTCGCCAGCCCGCTCGCGGGAGATCGTCGACGCGCTGATGGCGGCCCGCAAGAACGTCTGTTATCTGGAGATCGATTCGCCTTACGGCCACGATGCCTTCCTGATACCCACGCCTCGCTACATGCAGGGTTTCGCGAACTACATGAACCGCATCGTCATCTGAGGACAGCATGAGAGCCGATCTGGAAATCATCCACGACTGGATTCCCGCCGGCAGCCGGGTACTCGACCTGGGCTGCGGCAGTGGCGAGCTGCTGGCCTCGCTGCGTGACCGCAAGCAGGTCACCGGCTATGGCCTGGAGATCGACCCCGACAACATCGCTGCCTGCGTGGCGAGGGGCGTCAACGTCATCGAGCAGGACCTCGACAAGGGCCTGGGCAACTTTGCCAGCAACAGCTTCGACGTGGTCATCATGACCCAGGCCCTGCAGGCCGTGGAGTACCCGGACCGCATCCTCGACGAGATGCTGCGGGTGGGCCGCCAGTGCATCATCACCTTCCCCAACTTCGGCCACTGGCGCTGCCGCTGGTACCTGGCCACCAAGGGGCGCATGCCGGTCTCGGACTTCATGCCGTACACCTGGTACAACACGCCGAACATCCACTTCTGCACCTTCGCCGACTTCGAAGAGCTGTGCCATGAGCGCCGCGCCAAGGTCCTTGACCGCCTGGCTGTCGACCACTTGCACCGTAACGGGTGGGGCGGGCGGCTTTGGCCTAATCTTCTAGGTGAAATCGGTATCTATCGCGTCAGCAGCCCGGGCCTGCAGGAGCATCAACTGGCGGTCTGACGCCCACCGGAGGACTCGCACCATGCGTCGCCTAGCCCTGTTCCTGATCAGCCTGTGCCTGGCCCTGCCAGTGATGGCGGCCGATGCCGCCCGACCTGAGCGCAAGGAAGTCTTCGGCGACGTGACGGTGCACTACAGCGCCTTCACTTCAAGCCTGTTGCAACCGGACATCGCCGCTGCCACCGGGCTCAACCGGAGCAAGAACCAAGGCGTGCTCAACATCGCTGTGCTCAAGGCCGACAAGCCGGCCATGGCGGTGGTCAGCGGCACGGTGAAGGACCTGACCGGGCGCACCAGCCCGCTGTCGTTCAGGCAGATAACCGATCAGGGTGCGGTGTATTACATCGCCCAGTTCAAGATCGAGCAGGCCGAAACCCTGACCTTCGACCTGAATGTCGAAACCGGCGGGGTCAGCCATCAACTCAGTTTCAACCAGGAAGTGTTCCCAGGCGAATGATGAATTTCCAGCAACTCGTATTGGCCAGCCACAACGCCGGCAAACTCAAGGAACTCCAGGCCATGCTCGGCCAGTCCGTGCAACTGCGCTCGATCGGTGAGTTCAGCCAGGTCGAACCCGAAGAGACCGGCCTTTCGTTCGTCGAGAACGCCATCCTCAAGGCCCGCAACGCTGCGCGTATCTCGGGCCTGCCGGCACTGGCCGACGATTCCGGCCTGGCAGTGGACTTCCTCGGCGGCGCACCGGGTATCTACTCGGCGCGCTATGCCGACGGCAAGGGTGATGCGGCGAACAACGCCAAGCTGCTCGAGGCGCTGAAGGACGTGCCGCCAGAGCAGCGCGGCGCACAGTTCGTCTGCGTACTGGCCCTGGTGCGCCACGCCGACGACCCACTACCGATCCTTTGCGAAGGCCTGTGGCACGGCAGCATCCTGTTCGAGGCCAGCGGCGAGCATGGCTTCGGTTACGACCCGCTGTTTTGGGTGCCGGAGCGCAAGTGCTCCAGCGCCGACCTCGCGCCTGCGGATAAGAACCAGCTCAGCCACCGCGCCCGCGCCATGGCCCTGCTGCGTCAACGTCTGGGCCTGGCATGATCGCAACGCTGTCCGAAGCCGGCGCGGTGGCGCTCACCAGCCTGCCGCCGCTGGCCCTGTACATCCACATCCCGTGGTGCGTGCGCAAATGCCCGTACTGCGACTTCAACTCCCATGCCGCCGGGCCCGAGCTGCCGGAAGAGGCCTACGTCGACGCGCTGTTGACCGACCTCGACCTGGAGCTGGCCGCTGCCCAGGGCCGGCCCCTGTCGTCGATTTTCTTCGGCGGCGGCACCCCGAGCCTGTTCAGTGCCAACGCCCTGGGGCGCCTGCTGCGTGGCGTGGAGCAACGCATCCCGTTCGCGGCAGACATCGAAATCACGCTTGAGGCCAACCCAGGTACCTTCGAGCAAGAGAAGTTCAAGGCCTACCGGCAGACCGGTATCAACCGCCTGTCCATTGGTGTACAGAGCTTCCAGCCGGCCAAACTCGAAGCGCTGGGCCGCATCCATAACGGCGACGAAGCGATCCGCGCCGCCGGCATGGCTCGCGCGGCCGGCTTCGACAACTTCAACATGGACCTGATGCACGGCCTGCCTGACCAGTCGCTGGACGACGCGCTGGGTGACCTGCGTCAGGCCATCGACCTCGGGCCGACGCACTTGTCGTGGTACCAGCTGACGGTCGAGCCGAATACGGTGTTCTGGAACCAGCCGCCGGAGCTGCCTGAAGATGACATCCTCTGGGATATTCAGGAGGCCGGCCAAGCGCTGATGGCGGCCAACGGTTTCAGGCAATACGAAGTTTCCGCTTACGCCCAGGCTGACCGCGCTGCCCGGCACAACCTCAACTACTGGCGTTTTGGCGATTTCATCGGCATCGGAGCCGGGGCCCACGGCAAGCTGACCTTCGCCGACGGCCGCATCCTGCGTACCTGGAAGACCCGCCTGCCCAAGGACTACCTGAACCTGGCCAAGCCGTTCAAGGCGGGCGAGAAGCTGTTGCCGGTGGATGAGCTGCCGTTCGAGTTCCTGATGAACGCCCTGCGCCTCACCGATGGCGTGGAAGCGGAGCTGTTCACCCAGCGCACCGGGCTGCCCCTGGCGCAGCTGGCCGAAGCCCGCCGCGCCGCCGAACAAAAGGGCCTTTTGCAGGTCGAACCGGATCGACTGGTGGCCACGCCACGCGGCCAGCTGTTCCTCAATGACCTGCTGCAGTATTTCTTGACCTAAGGATGACCCATGGATCTGGTACTTGATCTGCTCGCCACGGTTTCGCGCTGGAGCCGCAGCAATCTGTCTGAGATTTCCCTGGCCCTGGTAGGCTGCCTGCTAGTGCTGTTCGGCACCGACATCAAAGGCTGGGTGGACCAGCGCCTGGGTGCCCTGGCGGGCGCGCTGCGGGTACCGGTAATGGCTGCCCTGGTGATGGTCGGCAGTGGTGCGGCGCTGATCTATGCCACGCCTTGGGTGGTGAAGGGGTTGGGGCAGTTCAACAACTATGCACTGGCGCCAGTGTTGTTGGTGGTGCTGGTGTTGATTGGCGTGGTAGCTGATCGCCGCGGTTGAGCCTGCTAAAAGCTGCCCCGGAGAACCAAGGCAGCCCTACCACCTGACTAGCCCTTATTGGGCATCATCGAAGTGGTCGCGCATGAAGTCTCTTGCGGTCTTGAGCACAGTCAAGATCCGGATGAGCTTCCAGACGCGGCTCAGCGCATCAAGCAAACGCTTCATATGCCTTGGCCTCCGTGTTGGCGGGCCAATCTTCCAGCATCTAACCGGTACTTCGATGCCTTCGAAAACCGTGTGAGGTTTTCGGTGAAGTGGCCAGGTCAATGGCCCTTCGAACAGAGTCACCGGCACGGTTCTCAGGCCGTGTCGAAGGGGCCGGAAAGCAGAAATCTTCGCCTACCCGGCCCATCACCGAAACAATCCACACAGGAGCAGCGCGATGATACTTGGGTTACACAGTCGAAGCTGTTAACCGCTTCGACACACTTGCTGCTGGATATTTCTGATCATTGACCCACCATCTCAGGCTGCCTATGATTCACAGACCGTGTGGGGTTTTCGGTGAAATCCCGGAGCGAAGGATACTCAGTCCTGTCGCTCCAATAAAAAACCGCTCTTCTCAGAGCGGTTTTTTTCGCCTGCATTTTTTCAGGCATCAGTACATCGAAAGGCTATCTCAGCCAATCAATCCACCTTCTCGAACTTCAGATCCCACACACCATGCCCCAGCCGCTCGCCGCGGCGTTCGAACTTGGTGACCGGGCGCTCTTCCGGGCGCGGCACATAGGTGCCGTCTTCAGCACGGTTACGATAGCCCGGGGCGGCGCTCATCACTTCCAGCATGTACTCGGCATACGGCTCCCAGTCGGTCGCCATGTGGAACACGCCACCGGGCTTGAGCTTGCGCCGCACCAGTTCGGCGAACTCCAGCTGGACGATGCGGCGCTTGTGGTGACGTGCCTTGTGCCATGGGTCAGGGAAGAACAGCATCAGCCGGTCGAGGCTGTTGTCGGCCACGCAGCGGTTGAGCACTTCGATCGCATCGCAGTCATACACCCGCAGGTTCTTCAGGCCTTGGGTCAGCACGCCGTTGAGCAGCGCACCGACACCCGGACGGTGTACTTCGACACCGATGAAGTCCTGTTCAGGGGCGGCAGCGGCCATTTCCAGCAGGGAATGGCCCATGCCGAAGCCGATCTCCAGGGTACGCGGCGCCGAACGGCCGAACACCTGGTCATAGTCCACCGGGCTGTCGGCCAGCGGCAGGATGAACTGCGGGCCGCCCTGGTCGAGGCCACGTTGCTGGCCTTCGGTCATGCGCCCGGCGCGCATCACGAAGCTCTTGATGCGGCGGTGTGGGCGCTGGTCGCCGTCGGTGGAGATCGGCGTATCTTGCGAGTCAGTCATCAGGGGCTCTTACTTGATCAGACCATCCAGCGGCGAAGAGGCGCTGGCGTAAAGTTTTTTCGGCATGCGGCCGGCCAGGTAGGCCATGCGGCCAGCGAGGATGGCGTGCTTCATGGCCTCGGCCATCAGCACCGGCTGCTGGGCGTGGGCGATGGCGGAGTTCATCAGCACGGCTTCACAGCCCATTTCCATGGCGATGGTGGCGTCGGAAGCCGTGCCAACACCCGCGTCAACCAGCACCGGCACCTTCGATTCTTCAAGGATGATCTGCAGGTTGTAGGGGTTGCAGATACCCAGGCCAGTGCCGATCAGGCCAGCCAGCGGCATCACCGCGATGCAGCCGGCTTCGGCCAGCTGGCGGGCGATGATCGGATCGTCGCTGGTGTAGACCATCACGTCGAAGCCATCCTTGACCAGCACTTCGGCGGCCTTGAGGGTTTCGATCACGTTGGGGAACAGGGTTTTCTGGTCGGCCAGCACTTCCAGCTTCACCAGGGTGCGCGACTCGTGGGACTTGTGGCCATCGAGCAGCTCGCGGGCCAGACGGCAGGTACGCACCGCCTCGACAGCATCAAAGCAACCTGCGGTGTTCGGCAGGATGGTGTATTTGTCGGGCGACAGCACGTCGAGCAGGTTCGGCTCGCCCGCATTCTGACCAAGGTTGGTCCGGCGCACGGCCACGGTGACGATCTCGGCACCCGAGGCCTCGGTGGCCAAGCGGGTTTCTTCCATGTCACGGTACTTGCCGGTGCCGACCAGCAGGCGCGACTGGAAAGTGCGCCCGGCCAGGATGAAGGGCTTGTCGCTACGAACGTTGCTCATCGTTGTTCCTCGGGAAAAGATTGCTGGGCTTGCAGGTAATCGCCGGCCCGGTTTCAGCCGCCGCCAATGGCATGGACCACTTCGACCTGGTCGCCTTCGCTCAGCTGCGTGCTGTCGTGCTGGCTACGCGGCACGATATCCAGGTTGAGTTCCACCGCCACCCGGCGCCCGGTCAGTTCCAGGCGGGCCAGCAGGGCCGCGACGCTTTCGCCAGCGGGCAATTCGTAAGGTTCACCGTTCAGTTGAATG
>Ga0153918_1000901_pt1 | contig 12710 bp, 10 predicted proteins | sample TSFL002MetaG_FD_104687 | JGI IMG/M metagenome (GOLD analysis project Ga0153918, IMG submission 104687) | Attine ant fungus gardens microbial communities from Florida, USA - TSFL002 MetaG | ecosystem: Host-associated > Fungi > Mycelium > Unclassified | place: USA: Florida, Paynes Creek Historic... | reverse complement strand
CAATGGCGAAATCACCTTCAAGATGTTCGCCGGCGGCGTGCTCGGTTCGGAAAAGGAAGTGATCGAGCAGGCGCAGATCGGTGCCGTGCAGATGACCCGCGTCAGCCTCGGTATCGTCGGCCCGGTGGTACCGGACGTGAACGTGTTCAACATGCCGTTCGTGTTCCGTGACCATGCGCACATGCGCAAGATCATCGACGGTGAAATCGGCCAGGAGATCCTCGACAAGATCACTGACTCCGAATTCAACCTGGTGGCCCTGGCCTGGATGGATGGCGGCTCACGCAGCCTCTACACCAAGAAGCCGGTGCGTAGCCTCGAAGACCTCAAGGGCATGAAAATCCGCGTGCAGGGCAACCCGCTGTTCATTGACATGATGAACGCCATGGGCGGCAACGGCATCGCCATGGACACCGGCGAAATCTTCAGCGCCCTGCAGACCGGGGTGATCGACGGCGCCGAGAACAACCCGCCGACCCTGCTCGAACACAACCACTACCAGAGCGCCAAGTACTTCACCCTGACCAATCACCTGATCCTGCCGGAGCCGGTGGTGATGTCCAAGACCACCTGGAACAAGCTCACGCCTGAGCAGCAGGTGCTGGTGAAGAAGGTTGCCCGTGAAGCGCAGATGGAAGAACGCGCACTGTGGGACGCCAAGTCCGCCGCCAGCGAAGAGAAGCTCAAGGCTGCCGGTGTCGAGTTCATCGCCGTCGACACCAAGCCGTTCTACGACGCCACCGCCCCGGTGCGCGAGAAGTACGGTGCGCAATATGCCGACCTGATGAAGCGTATCGACGCGGTCCAGTAACCCCGGCCCTCCTCCCAAGATGACCTCGGCAGTGCGACGCCCGTCGCCCTGCCGCTCTGGTGATGCCTATGAAAATGCTTTTGCTGAGCGTCAACGACACGCTGTACCGCACCTGCATCTGGGTTGCTGGCCTGTCGATCCTGACCATGTCGCTGATCATCCCCTGGGGCATCTTTGCCCGCTACGTGCTGGGTACCGGGTCCAGCTGGCCGGAGCCGGTGTCGATCCTGCTGATGGTGCTGTTCACCTTCATCGGCGCCGCCGCCAGCTACCGCGCTGGTGCACACATGGCGGTGGCGATGATTACCGACCGCCTGCCGGAGCCGCTGCGTCGGCTGGTGGCGGTGTTCACTCAATTGTTGATGGTGGGGGTCTGCGTGTTCATGACCTGGTACGGCTACAAGCTGTGCGTCACCACCTGGAACCAGTACATGGCCTCGCTGCCCAGCGTGCGGGTGGGCATGAGCTACGCACCGATCCCGGTCGGCGGCGTGCTGACGCTGATCTTCGTGCTGGAGAAACTTCTGCTGGGCGACCAGAGCCAGCGCAAGGTGGTGCGCTTCGACCTGGTTGAAGAAAACGAGGGGGCGGCGTAAATGGATGCGTTCATTCTGTTGGGCAGTTTCATTGCGCTGATCCTGCTGGGCATGCCGGTGGCCTACGCCCTGGGCCTGTCGGCACTGATCGGCGCCTGGTACATCGACATCCCGCTGCAGGCGATGATGATCCAGGTCGCCAGTGGGGTTAACAAGTTTTCGCTGCTGGCCATTCCGTTCTTCGTGCTGGCCGGTGCGATCATGGCCGAGGGCGGCATGTCACGGCGCCTGGTAGCGTTCGCCGGGGTGCTGGTCGGCTTCGTGCGCGGGGGGCTCTCGTTGGTGAACATCACCGCGTCGACCTTCTTCGGTGCCATCTCCGGCTCGTCGGTGGCCGATACCGCATCGGTGGGCTCGGTGCTGATCCCGGAAATGGAGCGCAAGGGCTACCCGCGAGAATTCTCCACCGCCGTGACCGTGAGCGGCTCGGTGCAGGCGCTGCTGACGCCGCCGAGCCACAACTCGGTGCTGTACTCGCTGGCAGCTGGGGGGACGGTGTCGATCGCTTCGCTGTTCATGGCCGGGGTGATGCCCGGGCTGCTGCTGAGCGCAGTGATGATGGGCCTGTGCCTGATCTTCGCCAAGAAGCGCAACTACCCCAAGGGCGAGGTGATCCCGCTGCGCCAGGCGCTGAAGATTGCCGGTGAAGCCCTGTGGGGCCTGATGGCCATGGTGATCATCCTTGGCGGCATCCTGTCGGGCGTGTTCACTGCGACCGAATCGGCTGCGGTAGCGGTGGTGTGGTCGTTCTTCGTGACCATGTTCATCTATCGCGACTACAAGTGGCGTGACCTGCCCAAGCTGATGCACCGCACAGTACGCACCATCTCGATCGTGATGATCCTGATCGGCTTCGCCGCCAGCTTCGGCTATGTGATGACCCTGATGCAGATCCCGTCGAAGATCACCACGGCGTTCCTGACCCTGTCGGATAACCGCTACGTGATCCTGATGTGCATCAACTTCATGCTCCTGCTGCTGGGCACGGTGATGGACATGGCACCGCTGATCCTGATCCTCACGCCAATCCTGCTGCCGGTGATTACCGGCATTGGTGTGGACCCGGTGCACTTCGGCATGATCATGCTGGTCAACCTGGGGATCGGGCTGATCACCCCGCCGGTGGGGGCGGTGCTGTTCGTCGGGTCAGCGATTGGCAAGGTCAGCATCGAGGCCACGGTGAAGGCGTTGCTGCCGTTTTACCTGGCGTTGTTCCTGGTGCTGATGGCGGTGACCTACATTCCGGCCATCTCGCTGTGGCTGCCGAGCGTCGTGCTTTAGCTGCCTGCGCGATCACTGTGTGTGCGGCCTTGTGTCGCGAAAGGGCTGCAAGGCAGCCCCTCGGTTTCAGCCGTGTTGCTGAAACCCTGGGGCCGCTCTGCGGCCCTTTCGCGACACAAGGCCGCGCCCACATGGCACCGAGTTCTTTATGCAAACGGATCCTGCACATGGCTCTCTCCTCTTCTGCTGCAACCCTCTTCCCGCGCAACCTCGCCATCGCCCTGCTGGCCCTGCTGGCCTGCTCGTTCGCCGGCAACCACATCGCCGCACGCATCGCCTTCGACAACGACACCGGGGTGCTGCTGGCCATTCTCTGCCGCTCGGGTATCACGTTCCTGGTGCTGGCCAGCCTGGTGCTGTGGCAACGCCAGCCGCTCGGCCTGCCTGCCGGCACACGGCGCTGGCAATTGCTGTTGGGCCTGCTGATTGCAACCCAGAGCCTCTGCCTGTATTCGGCAGTGGCGCGCATCCCGGTGGCCCTGGCGCTACTGGTGGGCAATACCTTTCCCATGCTCCTGGCGCTGCTGACCTGGGCACTGGGGGGTACCCGCCCGAGTAGACGCACGCTGTTGTTCATGGGGCTGATCCTGTGTGGCCTGGTACTGGCGCTGGATGTACCGGCACGGCTGGCCGACGGTGGCAATGCCAATCCGCACTGGAGCCTGGGTGTGGGCCTGGCGTTCTGCGCCGCCTGCGTGTTTGCCTGCGCCCTGTGGATCACCGACCACAAGCTGGCCGCCGTACGCGGCCCGGTGCGCAGCCTGCTGACCTTGCTGATCGTGTTCACCAGCATGCTGGCCGCTGGCATCAGCGGCGTGATGCCCGCCGGCTTGTCGCTGCCGGGCAGCTCCACCGGCTGGGTGGCACTGGCCAGCCTGGTGGTGCTGTACGGCGTGGCCTTCACCTTGCTGTTCGTCTGTGTGCCGAGGCTGAACATGGCGCAGAACGCACCGGTGATGAACGTAGAGCCCATTGCTACCCTGTTGTTGGGCTGGGCATTGCTCGGCCAGCAACTCAGTGGCTTGCAATTGATTGGCGGTGCCGTCGTTGTGTGCGGCATCGTCCTGCTGACCTACCGGAGGCCCTGATGAGCGTCCCCCTGCTGCACCTGCAAGATCCGCTGACCCGCCTGAGCATCGCCCCTGAGCTGGGCGCCAGCCTGGTCAACTGGCAGGCCAGCGCCACCGGCCAGGCGTTGCTGCGCCCTGCCGACGCGGCCGCCCTGGCCAGCGGCAGCCCGCGGCGCCTGGGCTGCTACCCATTGGTCCCGTGGTCCAACCGTATCGCCGAGGGCGGCTTCCAGCGTCCCGATGGCTGGCTGGCGCTGGCACCGAACACCGGGCACGATCCCTACCCGATCCACGGCAGTGCCTGGCAACAGCCCTGGCAGGTGGAGCAGCACAGCGAGCACCACGCCCGCCTGAGCCTCGACAGCACACTACCGTTTGCCTACCGGGCGACACTGGATGTGCACCTGCATGAGGGCTGCCTTGCCATCGACCTGCAGGCAACGCATCTGGATTCGGCGGCTAGCTGGTATGGCCTCGGGCTGCACCCTTACTTTCCGCGCCATCCTGATACGCGCTTGCAGGCACAGGCGCGCACCGTTTGGCTGGCGGAGAACGGTGCGCTGCCGTCACGGCAAGCCGAGGTACCTGATCACTGGAACTTTGCCCGCGCACGGACACTGCCGGCCACGGTGGTGGACCATGCCTTCAGCGAATGGCCCGGCCATTGCGTGATCGAGCAGCCGGGCGCGGGGTATCGGCTGCTATGCAGTGCCAGCGGCGCAGAACATTTTGTGTTGTTCTGCCCGCACGAGCAGCCATTCTTCTGCTTCGAGCCAGTGAGCCACCCGATCAATGCGCATCACTTGCCAGGGCGACCAGGATTGAGACTGTTGCAGGAGGGGGAATCGATCAGCCTGGGATTGAGGATGCACTATCAGCCAATGTGACTGGCTGGGATTGGGGCTGCTTTACAGCCCCAAGACTTCAAGCCTTACGCCAGTGCCTCGGACGAGGTTGCCAAGGGCTGCGGCGAAGCAGCCCCATTCACCTCGCGTGCGACCTTCCATACCAGCACTGCCGCCACGATATCGAATGCCGCCAGCACCACGAACAGTGGGCTGTAGCCAATCTGCGTAACCAGGATGCCGAACACCAGGGTAAACAGCGCCGCGCCCAGGTAACCACACATCCCGCCCATGCCGGTCGCCGTCGCCACCTGGTCCTTGCTGAACGAATCCGAGGTGATCGAGTACAACGCTCCCGACAAGGTCTGGTGGGCAAAGCCGCCAATGCACAGCAGCAGGATCGCCGTGTACGGGCTTTCGACCAGACCGATACAGGCCGGGCCGATCATGCAGCTGGCGCCGAATACCAACACCATCTTGCGCGAGGTAAACAGCGACACCTTGAAGTAACGATGGAACATTGGGCTCAGGTAGCCCCCAAGCACGCAGCCGATGTCGGCAGCGAGGAACGGCAGCCAGGCGAACATCGCGACTTCCTTGATGTTCATGTGCCGCTCGGTCATCAGGTACAGCGGGATCCAGGCGTTGAAGGTCTGCCAGGCCGGCTCGGAAAGAATGCGTGCCGAGGCGATCGCGTAGAAGTTGCGGGTCTTGAAGATGCGCTTCCACGCGCCCTTCTCACGCTGCTCGGCCTTGAAGTGGGCTTCCTGGCCGCTGAGGATGTAGTCACGCTCAGCGTCACTCAGGCGCTGCTGATCACGCGGATGCTTGTACAACAGCATCCACAGCAAGGTCCACAGCACACCAGACGCGCCAACGATGACAAATGCCAGCTGCCAGCCACTGTGCAGGATCGCCCACACCACCAGCGGTGGCGCCAGCAATGCGCCCAGGGACGAGCCGATGTTGAACCAGCCGATGGCGACCGAGCGTTCCTTGGCCGGGAACCATTCGGTGGTGGCCTTGACCCCGGCCGGCAAGCCGGCCGCCTCGGTCATGCCCAGCAACCCGCGCAGGAACGCCATGCTCTGCCAGCCGCTGGCCAGGGCGGCCCCCGCACAGGCCAGCGACCAGGCCAAGGCGAAGACGGCAAAGCCCAGTTTGGTGCCGATGAAATCGATGAGCCAGCCAGCAATCGGCTGCATGAGGGCGTAACACATCTGCCAGGTCGCGACGATCTTGGCGTATTGCTCGGTGGTGATGGAAAGGTCGGTCATCAGGGTGGGAGCTGCCACCGAGAGGGTGTTGCGGGCGAGGTAGTTGACGACGAGCCCGGCCGTGACAAGGCTGACCATCCACCAACGGATGCCTTTGATCTTCATGGTTCACCTGAATCTTGTTTTTAGAGTGACGGGTGATCTGCCTCAGGCGCCGGCAGGGCGAAATGAGACAAATTGTTTCAGGTGAAGAGTGCCACGTCATAGGTCATCGTACAACAATAAATATAAATGACCCGAAAAATGGACAAATTCGCAGCGAGCCTCCGGTGATCCGGCCTTGTTGTACGATCTCGTTACTCAATCCAAGTGACGAGCCCGCAAATCCTGCGCCAGCATGTCGATGAACGAACGCACCTTGGCTGAGCCGTACTTGCTCTCTCGATGCAAGATATGGATCGGCCAGGGGGCCTCCTCGTAATCGGCAAGAATGACCTTCAGCTTGCCGCTGGCCAGCTCATCGACCACCTGATACGACAACAGCCGGGCGACGCCCAGGCCATCCACTGCCGCAGCGATCGCGCCATCGTTGCTGGTGACGGTCAGCCTCGGCTTCATGCGGACCAGGGTCGGTTCGTCGGCCAGGCCGAAGCGCCAGCCGGCGCGCGGCGAGAGGGTGGTAGTGGCGATCACCGCATGCTCCAGCAAGTCCGACGGATGCTGCGGCTCGCCCCAGCAGGCAAGGTAGTCGGGCGATGCACACAGCATCCGCCGCACCCGGCCCACGCGCAGCGCCTTGAGGCCGGAGTCAGGCAGCGGCCCGATACGCACGGCCACGTCCATGCCCTCCTCGACCATGTTCACCACGCGGTCGAGGAAGTACGCCGACACATCGACCTCGGGGTATTGCTGCAGGTAGCGCACGATGCAAGGCATGACGAACTTCTTGCCGAACAGGATCGGCGCGGTGATCGCCAGTTCACCCTTGGGCGTGGCATTGATCCCGGCCGCAGCTTCGTTGGCTTCATGGATGCTGGCCAGAATGTGCCGGGTGTCTTCCAGGTAACGGCCGCCCGCCTCGGTCAGCCGCACGCTGCGGGTGGTGCGCAACAGCAGCTTGACCCCGATCTGCTCTTCGAGGGCGCTGACGGCACGGGTGACGGCGGCGGGCGAGATGTCCAGGCGGCGGGCGGCAGCGGCGAAGCTTTCCAGCTCGCCAACAGCAACGAACACCTTCATCAGGTGGATCTGGTCCATGCACGCTCCAGGGCAACAGGGGTGCGGGGGATTATCGGCTGCCTTACAGCTCAAGCACCAGTGCCTGCGCTGGCACGGCACAACAGATCAGCGCAGTGCCTTCCTCCGGCATCTCGGCAGGGGGATTCGGGTAATGCACCTGCCCACTCACCATCTTGGTCTTGCACGTCCCGCAAGACCCACCCCGGCAACTGAACTCCGGTGACAGCCCGCGCGCCTCGGCCAGCTCCAGCAAGGTCCCAGCCCCCGGTGCCCAACGTGCCTCCTTGGCGGAGCTGGCAAAGTACACCGGCACCGGCTCGCTGGCAGCCGGTGGCTGCTGCAGCGTGGGCCGCTGGTCGTCGCCATGCCGGCGCAGAGTCGATGGCCCGAAGGCTTCGGCATGAATGCGGGCATCCGGCACATGCACGCCGCGCAATCCCTCATACAGGTCCTGGGTGAAGCTGGCCGGCCCACACAGGTAGAAGTCGTAATCATCCAGTGCCAGCGCGGCCTTCACCTGCTCGATGCCCAGGCGCCCGACGTGCTCGAAGTCACGCCCTTGCACGGCTTCGGCCTCAGGCTGGCTCAGCGAACGATGCACGCTCAAGCCAGCGCCGGCGCGCTGACGCAATTCGGCCAGTTCCTGCTGGAACGGCAGGTCACTCAGGCTACGGGCCCCATGGAACAGATGGATGCGGCGCGCCTGGCCGTTCGCCAACAGCTCGCGCAGCATGGCGATCAGCGGTGTGATACCCACGCCCGCACCGATCAGCACGACAGGCCTGTCGCTGACGCTGTCCAGGGTGAAACTGCCCATGGGCAGGCGTACTTCCAGCCTGTCCCCTGCCCTTACACGCTCATGCAGAAAGCGCGACGCCGGGCCCTGCGCCTTGACGCTGATCCGCAGGTAGCCATCGGACGGCGCGCAAGACAGGCTGTAGGTGCGAATCAGTGGCGCATCGGCCCCCAGCGGGATACGCACGGGAATATGCTGGCCGGGCGAGAACGTCACCGGCTCATCCGCGGCTAGATAGAACGAGCATATGTCGCGACTCTCCTGCTCCACCCGCGCCACCCGCCAGGTCAGCCACTGGCGTTGCCGCTCACGCTGCTGAAGCCGCTGCCGCGCCTCGGCCCAGGTGCCGGTCATCAAGCTGGTTGGCGCGTACTCCTCGAATGCCCAGCGCAAACTCACCGCCGCCCGGCGCAGGACCACCTGCTCGATGTCCAGTGTCCATAACCGCTCGGCGCCTTCGAATACCGTGATCAGCGGGCTGTCGAGTATCACTTCGGTGCGCCCGGTCAGTTGCAGCACATCACCGCTGCTGAAGTCGACGAACAACAGCCCGGCCACCGGGTTTTCCAGCAGGTTGCCAAGGGTGTTGAAATGCAGGTTGCCGGCATAGTCGGGAATGGTCAGGCGGTTGCCTTCGACCTTGATGAAACCGGAGCGGCCGCCACGGTGCGAGACGTCCACCGAACGGTGCCCGTCGGCGTGGTCGATGTAACTGGCGACGAAGAACGTGTCCGCGTTTGCGATCATCTGGGCGGTCGTTGCGTCCAGCCCTCGCGCATCGATCCGCCCTTGTGACGGTTCATCGACACGGGCGTATTGGCGCAGCTGGATGTACTGCGGGCAATTGCCGAAAGACTGCTCGACCCGCACCTGCAGCGCACCACTGGCACCCTGGGCGATCAGCCCGTTGATGCGGTTACGCCGGCGGGTATGCAATTCGATGCCGAGCAGGCCGATGGCCTCGCCGGCAGCCAGCCCGGACGCTGCCGGGTCGTCACTGGCCGGGTGGCAGTCGATCAGCAGTTGCCGTGGGTCAGGCGAGCTGACGAAGCCTGCCGGGCCTTCGAGCAGCGTCGCCCAAGGCTTGCCGCCCTGGTCTACAGCACCGGCAACGATAAATGGCAGTTGCTGGTAGAACGCGCGGTGCTGGTCGGGCATGTAGTCGCGGATGACTTTCTGCCCGAACACTTCCATGCGCTCCGAAACACCGACCTGTTCTTGCAGGCGCTTCTCGCCGGCATGCCAGGGCGAAGTGCGATGGCTGGGGAGTTGCTGCATGGCGGCAGTCCTCGTGTGGAGTAGCGGCTCAGATACTGGTCTGCAAGCCAATGGCCGTGCGCGGCATGGCGACAAAGCCAGGCAATGCTTCTATCCGGGCCAGCCAGGCACGCACGTTGGGATAGGGTTCCAGCGAGACATTGCCCTCGGGGGCGTGGGCAATGTAGGAATAGTTGGCGACGTCGGCGATGGTCGGCTCGCTGCCGGCGAGGAACGCCGACTTGGCCAGCTCGGCGTCCATTACCTTGAGCAAGGTGTGCGCGCGGGCGATGACTTCGTCGGTGTTGAACGAAGCGCCGAACACGGTCACCAGGCGGGCGGCTGCAGGGCCGAAGGCCAACGGCCCGGCTGCAACCGACAGCCAGCGCTGCACGCGTGCCGCTTTGACCGGGTCGTGGGGCAACCACTTGCCCGCCTTGTCGTAGGTGCTGGCCAGGTACACGAGAATGGCATTGGAATCGGCGATCACGGTGCCGTTGTCATCGATCACCGGTACCTGGCCAAACGGATTGAGGGCGAGGAACTCCGGCTGCTTGTGCGCACCTTTGGCCAGGTCGACAAGCACCAGTTCGGTAGGCAGGCCGAGCAGCGACAGCATCAGCTCGATACGGTGGGCGTGGCCGGACTTGGGGAAGTTGTAAAGTTTGATCATGGGCTGGGCTCCAGGGTTGACATCGGGCTGATGCCAGGTGGAGCTCATCCTGCACTGATCCGGCGGGCAGCAGAATCAGCGCGAGGAGCAAACCATAATTTCGCCTAGCGGAATAATAAGCCGATCAGTGCCGCGACTGTTTTTGATAGCGATACAGGCCGCGCGCTGCCTCGACCACGTGCGGCACGCAAGCCTGCAACTCATCGAAACTCATGGCATCGAGCACTTCGAAGTTGTCTTCCAGCCCATGCAGCGAAATGGCCTTGAGCAACAGATCCTGCTCTGGCGGCAGCTCCCCCCATCCCGCCACCTGTGTGCCGCGCATGTAACCGAAGCACCACTCTTCCATGATGATCGCTGGCCCTTCCTCGGCCTCGCTCTCTTCGAACAATGGCTCGAAGCTTTCGAGGTCCTGCGCCAGCTGCTCGGCAATCTGGTAGGCATAGCGCAGCATCAAGGCGGTGTAGGCCTCTTCATGGGCGGGTTTCTTGAACTTCGGCACCTTGCCGCCAGCGACGGTGGGCAGCCATTGTTCTGGCAGCACATCGACCGGCGAGCTGGCCAGGGCGGTGAAAAAGCCGTTGAGCTCGGCCAGGTTGAGCACCGAATAGTCGTTGCCGTAGGTGATCAGCAGGTCTTCGAGGCGGGCGAGTTCTTTCTCGCTGAGGGCGGGGAGCATGTGCGGATTCCTGGGTGAAGATTTGCGTGCACCCTAGCACATGGAGGATCGGGTCTGCAGAAAGCATTCGCGGCAGTTCGGGGCCCCGATGAACCCGCGCCCAGGGGCTGCACAACTTTCGCAAGCTGTGCGGTCCCTGTGGCAGCGGGCTGATCGGGGGCGCCGAACCGCCGCGAACAGGCCGTTAAGCCTTAAACCGCCAGCGCACGCTCACGCAGCTCGCTGTTGAGGATGCGGTCGTTCTCGCTGTAGTCGACCGGGCAGTCGATTACGTGCACGCCAGGGGTCTTGATGCAGTGCTCGAGCAGTGGCAGCAAGGCTTCGGCGCTTTCGACGCGGTGACCATTGGCACCGTAGGCTTCGGCGTATTTGACGAAGTCCGGGTTGCCGTAGTCCAGGCCGAAATCGGTGAAGCCCATGTTGGCCTGCTTCCAGCGGATCATGCCGTAGCCATCGTCACGCAGGATCACCACGGTGATGTGCATGCCCAGACGGACTGCAGTTTCCAGCTCCTGGCTGTTCATCATGAAGCCGCCGTCGCCGCACACCGAGATCACCGGGCGGTCCGGGTACACCAGGTGCGAAGCCATGGCCGATGGCAGGCCTGCGCCCATGGTCGCCAGGGCGTTGTCGAGCAGTACGGTGTTCGGCTTGTGCGCCTTGTAGTTACGGGCAAACCAGATCTTGTAGATGCCGTTGTCCAGGGCCACGATGCCTTCGGACGGCAGCACGCGACGGATGTCGGCGACCAGACGCTGCGGGTAGACCGGGAAGCGATTGTCGTCGGCGCCTTCGGCGATCTGCGCTTCGTTCGCTTCGCGAATGGCCATCAAACGGGTGAAGTCCCAGTGCGCGGTGTCGTTCAGTGCTTCGCTGATCTGCCATACGGCGTTGGCGATGTCGCCGATCACTTCGACCTGCGGGAAGTACACGGCATCGACTTCGGCGGAGCGGAAGCTGATGTGGATGACTTCGGTGCCGCCACGGACCATGAAGAATGGCGGCTTCTCGATCACGTCGTGGCCGATGTTGATGATCAGGTCGGCGGCTTCAATGGCACGGTGGACGAAGTCACCGGACGACAGCGCAGCGTTGCCGAGGAAGCGCGGGTGGCGCTCGTCGACCACACCTTTACCCATCTGGGTGGTGATGAACGGGATGCCGGTCTTGTCGATCAGTTGCTTGAGGACCTTGGCGGTCATCTTGCGGTTGGCGCCGGCGCCAATCACCAGGATCGGGCTGCGGGCCTTCTGCAGTTTCTCGACGGCGGCTTCGATGGCCACGTGCTCGGCCAGCGGGCGACGGTGCAGGCTGCGCGGGATCGGCAGGGCGTCGGTCTGCTCGGCGGCGATGTCTTCCGGCAGTTCCAGATGCACAGCGCCCGGCTTTTCTTCTTCAGCCAGGCGGAATGCTTCGCGCATACGGGCCGGGATGTTGTCGGCCGAGGCGAACTGGTGAGTGTACTTGGTGATGGGGTCCATCATGCCGCACACGTCAATGATCTGGAAGCGGCCCTGCTTGGACTTCTTGATTGGCTTCTGGCCGGTGATCATCATCATCGGCATGCCACCCAGGTAGGCGTATGCACTGGCGGTTACCAGGTTGGTTGCACCAGGGCCCAGGGTCGACAGGCTGACGCCGGTCTTGCCGGTCAGGCGGCCATAGGTGGCAGCCATGAAGCCCGCGGACTGCTCGTGACGGGTCAGTACCAGCTTGATCTTCGACTTGCGCAGGGATTCCAGCAGGTCGAGGTTTTCCTCACCAGGAATGCCGAACACATACTCGACACCTTCGTTTTCCAGGCATTGCACAACGACATCGGCGGCCTTGGCCATCTTGCTTGTAACCTCAAGTGATCGGACGAAAAGTCCAGAAATGCGCAGCACGGTACGCTGGCATCGCTCGGTTCGGGGGCCAGGATTGCCCCGAACTTAAGTCTTGACGCAGCTTAAGCGCAAACAAGTCACGTTAATTTGCGAGAAATATTGTCGCACCGTACAGACGGCACAGATAGGAGGATACAGACAAAAGACATTTGGCTGCAGCGTCATAGCGCCGCATTGCCGGAGGGCGGAAAAGACAAAACCCCTACCTGCATACGCAGATAGGGGTTTTGCGAAATAAATCTTGACGATGACCTACTCTCACATGGGGAAACCCCACACTACCATCGGCGATGCATCGTTTCACTACTGAGTTCGGGATGGGATCAGGTGGTTCCAATGCTCTATGGTCGTCAAGAAATT
>Ga0153918_1000900_pt1 | contig 12717 bp, 19 predicted proteins | sample TSFL002MetaG_FD_104687 | JGI IMG/M metagenome (GOLD analysis project Ga0153918, IMG submission 104687) | Attine ant fungus gardens microbial communities from Florida, USA - TSFL002 MetaG | ecosystem: Host-associated > Fungi > Mycelium > Unclassified | place: USA: Florida, Paynes Creek Historic... | reverse complement strand
CCAGGCTGCATAATGTACTCACCGAGACACAGCTGATTGGTGGATTTGGTCAGGCGTGAAGAGGAAGACTGCGGCATCAGGTTTGCACCCACAGATAACCAAGTTGACTTCGAGCTTAACGTCTAGAACACAGATTGCACCTCAAAACAGAGCCTCGAAATTCCAGCTTTGAGGCGACGTGCTAGTGCGAGCACTAATCAGGGCAAGTGACGCAGAACAGCACAGCGCGGGCAGGTGCAGCTTGGCCGGCTGGCGGTGAAAAAGATGGACCCCGAACTGTCGGCCGGCTCGGACTCAGCCGCTTGATCGGTGTCAGGCGCAGTTGCAGAGGTATCTCCGCTTGGGCTGGATAGTTGAGCCATCACTTGATCATTGAGGTACTCGATTAGTCCCTTGTGAGCGGGGGTGTACGAACCGACTTGGTTTCCTTGCAACACTGTAAATCCTCCATCCGGGCTACTGACCATAACGGCAGCGCTTGAATCGACAAGGCTGAGTTACGGCTTACCCGAGGTCTGGCTATCGGCAGCAGCTGAGCATGCCTTAGCACAATCGTTCATTACGCTGACGAAGGGTTCGCCAGCCAGGTGTACGGTCAGTTTCGAAGACTTCATCCCCGTGCCAGAAGCAAAAAACCCTCACAGCCTGAATTGGGCTGTGAGGGTCATTCCTGCTAGATCAATCAATCCTGATATCAGGACGGGAACCGCGAACGGCCGGTCTTGATACCTAACTTCAAGCTACCAGCGGCTGCTGGTGATACTTGGCTTCAATTTCTTCAAATTTCGCGAGCATCTCGGCATACGACAGAGTTCCACGGTGGTGGGCCTCAATGTGTACCAAACGCTCACAACCTTTCTTCCACTCCAGAGTGACCGACAATTTGTCGAGAGTGTCTCGGGGCGCAACCTGGGTAAACCCAGACTTGAAAGCCTCAAGGACTGCCTCATCGATGGTGTCGGTGGTGAAATGGCTCATCCAGCCTATGTTCCTGAATGCTGAGTAGCGAAAACGTCCAGGTTCTGATGCATCCGGCAAGATCAACGCCCACGAATCCCCCGATCCGTTCTGCATGATGATGCCTGGGCCAAACTCATCAAGCTCGGCATACACCGCCTGCAAGCGCTTGTGTCGAGCCTCGATTTCCCGGATCAAGGTCTTCTCAAGTGTGCAGGGAGTGCCTTTGTTTAATTGGCCGAAATGAAACAGTTCACGCGTCGACTCGATTTGGTCAGAGAAATAGTTGCGAAAGGCGCTTACGTCCATGGTGCTCTCCGAGGAGGGGCATCCATGCCAGGGCAAGGATGCCCTGATAGGGATTTGGATTTCCCGAGAGTGGGTGTATCCGGTAGCGGCAAATGCCTATGGTGTGGAACGCACCTTACTGAACCGGGGCGCGCAGCTTTTTACGGCGCGCAGCGGCCCGGTCAAGCGTTGGCTAGGTTGCACTCCAGTTCAACCGGCTTGCTCCACTCTGCGTAGAGGCGGCCAATCTCAACGAAGCCTGCAATGCTCAAGTAAGCCAGCGATAGGTCAGGGAGGGCATCCACCAAGGTGAGATTCCCACGCGACATCGCGACCAAAAAACCAAGAGCAAAACCGCCGGCAAACATCCACAGCTGATCTACGAAACGTAGAAGCGACTTACCCCGCGAGGAGTAGCCATAGCAAATGGCGAACAGCACCATTAGCACATACGACATCGCGAGGACGAACGTAAGCTTGATGCTCAGGGTGCTGAACAGATGCATCACGAATACTGCAGTAGACACACAGCCGCCAAGGACGACTGCAACGGATGCAGAATTTGCGTTGAGTTCGAACTTTTTCATCATCTTTTCTCTCGCCAGTAGAGCACTGGGAATAATTGATTACACCTGGTGCTCTAAGGCCAGGCGGACGGTGGAGGGAACCAACATCAACCTGGCTAAAGCCTGGAAGTGTCAGGCCTTACCGGAGGGAACCGCTTGTGCGGAAGGTCAAACTGAACCGCTTGGACCTCGAGCACGTGGTGCGGGAGGTTGGACGCGGACAGTTCAGTCATTGCGACGGGTCAAGGAGGACCGAAACGGCAAGCCGATAAGATCCACACAGCCGGAAGGGCCGTGTTCTGCGCAATGGATTTCGAATTACCCAAAAGCAATGCAAAAGCAAGGCTCCATGCTAGGCGCTCAAACCGTGAGGTAGAGAAAACACCAAGCCTGAACGGCAGGATGTGATCTCTGCCGTCTGGGGAAGCACCTTCAAGGAAGGGCAATGCGATCGTCACCAACAAAAGTCGATGAGATCAAGATGGGTAGGGAGGTTCAGAACCTCGCTACGGATTTTGATTGATCTAACAGTATCTACCTAAAGGACCGCCAGAAGTGACTGATGGCCCGATAAGTCCCTGCAAATCAGACGGAATAACGTCGAGATAGACAGGGTGCCTCAATCTGGGATTGGGCTTAGAACGTGACCTTTTTAGCACTGCTTAGCTGGAGCCACAAGCCGAAAACAGCCTACAGAATTCAGCTGCGGGATTCGTGGCCAGCCCTGGAGGATGAGTTAACTGCCGCCGTTGGGGGCGAAAGCTCGGGGCTCGAGTACAGGCGAGAGCGCTAGAGCCAGATAGCAAGTGTGTACGCCCCGCTGAACAATCCAGCGGGGCCTTTGCTCACGCAGCCTGCTTCTCGAGCATTCCGATCGCGACCTTGGCATCACTCAGCTGCTGCTGGATGCGCTCAAGAGTATCTGCACTGCTCCGATCGGGTCGCAGCTCTCCGAAGCGCGGGAGGTACAAGCTGTACAATTTGGTCTTCTTGTTGGGCTTCGTGATGTCGTTGAACTTGACTGTGATGATCGATCGGATGAAGCGATCGGGGTCCTTGGAAATCTCAAGCCGCAGCTCATCAGAGAAGCCAGAAATATTCACCTCCAGCTGCCCGCATTCGCTCGCACAGGCCAGAGAACCGAAGGTCTTCGCGTTTTTGCCCTTCCCAGGAGTCAGGCCAGTAATGCGTAACTCGCAGGGTGCCTGGAGTTTGATTTTGATTGCATCCGGCGAGGCGCCTGAGCCTGTGTCGCGCCAAATTCCGTCGGGATGTTTGATTACAGCACCCTCTTTACCTTCGCGGATGTATCTGCCGGAAACCGCGTAAGCCTCGTCGAGGGAGTGGACGATGATCGTCTCAATGACCTGGACCAACCCGCCCCCAAAGCCCTCAACAACCTTCTGAACTGTCGCGAAGCGATCGGCATAGGCGGTCTGGCATGTCCCCCGACGAGTGAGAGAATCCAGTGAGATAACGTCCCACAGATGCGGCACAGGGGTACAGCCAATAGGGAACGGCGATCCTTTGTTTACGGAAGTGAGTATGCCGTTACCGACTTCGCGTGGAAGTACCTTGCCATCTTCGTAGACAAGCATCTCACCGTGGTACTGGCCGTCAGGGAAGGTGGCGAAAAGCTCACCAAGCTCGCCATAGAACTCCAATGGCCATTCGAAGCCGGTGCGGCTGTTGATAGTGACGCCGCCCTGTCTGACTGTGAGGCTGAAGAAGGTGCCGTCAGCCTTCTGCTGAACATAGATGCCACGTGCCCACGGCCACAGGTCCAGATCGACGTCAGACGGCAAGCCGCAGCGCATGTAGGGTACTTCTGGGATTGTCGCCGGCTTGATCTTATTGATCGAACCTTCGGAGAACCCCGCTCGAGTATCTCGGTGAAGGATGCGCCACAGCAGCTCTGAGGATTCTGGCGTGAGCGTGGAAAGGGCGAGGTCAATAGCATACCCGGCAGCATTGCCGGACAATTGGCGAGTAGCCAGGCGATCAAGCAAGGACCAGGTATCGGCGCTGAACTGCTCAGTGCCGAAGACCTTGGATCGGGCAGGGCGCTTGTAGAAGCTAATGAGCGGGTTGAGCATGAGCTTCATCACTCGCTCGAAGGTTGGGTCAACCATATAGGCGGTCAAAAGCACGGATTTTTCGTTCTTGCCTGACACGGCTGCAACGGTATCTAGAGCACGCAGGATTTCGCAGGAGTTCATTGGTATGTCTCAGTGTTGGATGGAGTAAATGTTACCGGGGACATCGCGTGCCACCAGCCAAAGTGGTTGTCCGAAATTCGTCAGACAGTCCAAGCCAGCAGGCCTGTATTGATCCCTACGATTTCAATGTCAGGCGCGCCATTGCGCAGAGTGCGCAAATGGTTCTTGGCGAAGTCCAAGCCCGTTTCGCAGTCGAGCGCACGAACGAATACGACCGTGTCATCCATGTCGCCGGGGTAGCGGAGCTGGTAGTGGTAAACATCGCCCGAACTGTCGGCCTCCAAGATCCCCTTTGTGTTTAGGCGCGCGAGTTGGGGATCGGGGGTGAGCACCGCGGCGATCGCCTCAGCTTCAGCTCGCGGGTAATACCCAAGCACCATCCTGGGCAGCGGGTTCTCTAGCTCGAGACCAACCTCCGTAACGCAACCGTGCCACTCGACTTCATCAGCAAACTCCAGCTCGATGAGCCAGTCCACGATTGAATCGGCCGCCAATTTGCCTGCTCCACCGCTCAGGAAGGCCAGATGATCGTCCTCGCTCAGAAGCAAAAACTTTTCACTATCCGCAACGATCTTGATGCCAGGCGCGGTGCCAACGTCGAGAGAGTGAGCTTCCAGCAAAGCCAAATCCTGCTGGGGATGGATTGCCAAATAGGCGAAGTGTTCTTGACCTGCAGGAGTTAGTACTCGGCCAACAGTGCGCAGCGAGGGGGTGGGTTGGGGCATGAGAGTCTCCAGTTATCGATGGAGAAATACTCAGGGTTTATGGCCCGTGCCAGAACCACCTAAAACCACGTTCTTGGGGCAGGGCGGATGTAGGTCTTGGCTCTGAACTCGAGCTGAGGATTCGAAAAACGACCACCTGTTTTGGGATGTCATCGCCAGGTGACAGCAATACACTCAGGGCAGCTTTAGCCAATTGATGCCCAGTCATGAGTCAAAAATCGCTATTAACCCGTCGGCAAATTCTCTCCGCTGCGCTCGCAACACCAGTTGCGATGGCGACCGTCCCTTCGATCGCATACGGCGCAATGCAACGGGACTGGCGCGCAGTTCTGCTGGATCGAGATCGATTTCTTGACCTGGAGCGCCCGCAGTCGGGCGAGAAGGCGAGGTTCTATTACTACCGGAAGGGGGTGGGTTGGGACCAGCATGGGTATGCGATCGCCTGCACCCTCCTCAGAGATGTGGTTTCGAAGAAAACCGTACAGATCGACGCCAAGCTACTGGACCTGCTGTGGATTGCTAGTGCATACCTGCGAGTCAAGCAACTGCCGGCCAAGATACTGATCAATAGCGGGTACAGAACGCCAGAGTTCAACTCGTCGCTTGAGGGGGCCGCGTTGAACTCGATGCACGTCAAGGCAAAGGCTGCCGACATTCGCATCCCAGGGGTGGGGACGGAACCACTTGCGAATCTGATAAAGGTGATCGGGGTTGGGGGGGTTGGCACCTACATCGCTAAGAAGTTCGTGCATCTGGACGTGGGCGCGGTGAGGAGCTGGCGCGGCGCGGTTCTCCTTCCGCACCAGGACAGTTGGCTAGCAGGGTACACCCCCGAAGACCTAGACAGGTTGTTCGCCCGGCCAGATGTGCCAGAGCACGGGCGCATTGTTTACGCGTAGCGTTAAGCCTGCTTGATGCGAATCTCTACGCGACGGTTTTGTGCTCGTCCTTGAGGTGTTGCATCGCTTGCAATCGGCATGAGTGACCCTACGCCACGCACGGCAATCATCTGAGCGGGGATACCACCGGCGTATAGATACTGGGCGACAGATTGTGCGCGTGCAGAGCTCAACAGCTTGTTGAGTTGGGAGCTGCCGGTCGAGTCAGTATGACCCGTCACTTCGACCATTAGGCTTGGCTGGTCTTTCAAAGCGCTGGAGATGGCGCTCAGGCCTTGGAATGCGATGGGGTTGAGGTCAGCCGAGCCAGAGGCGAATACCACATCAGCTGGGGCTTGAATCGTCAGCATTTGCAGGCCAGTTGCCGAGTCGATGCCAGTGGACACCTCCATGCCCTTCCGCTTCAACTCTTCCTGCAGCTTAGCGGCACGTTTGTCCATCCAGTAGCCGGTGCCGCCACCAAGTGCCGCGCCGGCAGCAAAGCCAACGACAGCGCCTCGCTCTCCGCCTACTGCTGCCCCCAGAATCCCCCCGGCGACCCCGCCCACGGTAGCGCCGATCGCGGTTCGATCAAATTCACGCTCCCCCGTCTGAGGGTTCACAGAACAGCCCATGAAGACTGTCAGGCAGAGAGCGATCGCGGCGGTTCTGATTACGTTGTACATGGGGTAGCTCCTCAATTGGTGAGCCCATGATCAGCGCTATATTGGAGTGCCAGAAGCCCAAAACCATAGTCAGGATTGGCCCACGTTTCTCACTCCCCGCGTTCGATGGCTTCCAACAGTAAGCCCTTAACTCGGTCCAGCTCAGCTTTGCTGTGGACTACGCCGCCGCCGTTGAACGCCAGATAGTGACGAAGCACATCAGCTCGGGTCTGAAAGTCGTAGAACGCTACTCGGAAGTGGAAATTCGTCACTGAGAATGAGCTGTAAGCCAGGTCCTCGACCGACAGACCGAACGGTCGCACCTCTCCTTCACAGAACTTGATGACCGCGGTCAGGCGCTGGAGGCCGTCCAGGCACTCAAACCCACGAGGGAGTGCCCCTTCGTATTTGTGATTCTCCCAATTAGGGCAGTTGAATTTGAGCAGCAGGCCCGCGGTGTCGATGACGCCTCGCAGGACATTCTCCAGATAGGCGGTCTGCTGATCGATTGTCCATACATGCCCCCGCTGGTAGTCCGGCTGTAGATTGAAGCCGCCGTACTCGAGCCCAAGTGACTGAAGGCCGGGCAATGCTCGTTTGAACTGATAGTTCATCTCCTGCTTGGCCGCATCCAAAGGGATGATCATCTGGCGAAGAAGGGCGGTGTTTTGAGCATGCGCGCTAGGGTCCAGTGATAGCAGCGATTTGACGGACTCGAGGTTCATGAGTGCTCCAGAATGGCGGTAAGTTGAATTGGCCGCAGTATGCGATCAGAGATCCCGTGCCACTAGCTACCGGGCTAGATCGGCCGGCCAGGCGCAGTCGTAGTCGGTCGCATCAAAATCCTGGCCGTTGGGCGAGAAGAAATCAGCTTGCGCTTCGCCATAGTTAACGGCCGCAGTGAGGGGCGCTACCGTTTTTGAGTACATCGATGCCGAAGTTCCGTCTACTGAGTGAGCACCTGCTGCTGCAGAACAAAGAAGCATCCGCTTCGCGCTATTCACTCGACCAACATGCAGATGACAGCATCGACGTCTCGCGAGTATTCCCCAGCTATGAGCTGTCTGCAGCTTCCAGTCACTGGTGCCCCCCACAAAGATGCCCACCCCCGGATTTAGGAGGTCTCGGACGTCATCTGGAACCATGCCATCCTGGACCGCAAGTAGGAGCGTCGAGGGGCCTCCCGCTAGGCGGTCAAGCCACTTAAGCGAAAAGTCCAAGGACTTGAGTCCACCCGCGACGATATCTGGAACGACTACCATTTTGGCTCGCTCACCTAGGAGGTCATAAGCTTTGATGAACGCGTTCTCATCAAATGCCTCTCCCTGGGTGTAAGCCGACCACGCACCATTGTCGAGCATGACCTCCTGGAAGCCCTCTGTCCGTAGCACCCCCTTGGCTGAAACCAGCAAACCCCAGCCGTTGGCACGCATGGCGTCCAGATTCTTCTTTGTGCCCGTCCGACTGGCATAAGGGACCATCGGGGTACGCTGAGGGGCGATTCGTTCTTCAATGGCGCCATCTGTGTCAGCTGAACCGTCAACACAATAGTACGCGCTGTACGCCTTGAGTGCTTGCGATCGGCCGATACGCTCACCATCGCGGTAGGGCTGCAGCCAGCTTGGTGTTGGCAGTTCGTGTTGAGGGGCCGAGGTGGTGCTTGGCTGCTGATGCATGATGATGGTCTCCTTTGGAATGAGCCCATCATCAGAGGGGTAGGGAAGTGGCAGAAGCCCTGGCTAGCGAGTAAGCGTGAGTTCTTTCTCGATCTGTTCGGGCATCTGGCAATGCGGTGCCAAATCTTTGATGGTGAGCGCGGTCGCGAAGCGCTTCAAACGCCAGCTCTCGCTGGGATAGGAGGCTGATACATGGCTAGGTTTCAACCAGTTCAAAGCCTGAGCCAGGTTGTGGAAACGATGGTGCCCTTGGTAACCAAGGGCAGGCCCAACCACGACGCTGGTGATTCGAGTGCGGTACCTGGGGGGGATCGACTCGATCAAAGCTATAAGGGGGCTGGCCGGCGTATTGTCCGCCGGCAAACGGCCTGTGCAACTGAACTCCATCATTGCTCTGGGGTTTCTCAGCATCAACTGCAATCGGCGGTGATGTGTCATGACGTTCTCCTAGAAAAACGCCATGATCACCGTCGTTGTGGTGTGCCAGAAGCGGGGGCTATCAAGCAACGGCTGGGTGTACCTGTGTATCCAGCACATCGTGAATCTCAAAGGTGCCCAGGTTGCTGTAGACATTTGCCGATAAACCAAAAGGAAAATCCTCTCCTTCGCGCACTATACGTACCCGCCAGTTGCCCGAGTGTGTGTCCAACACGTCGAAGACAGTGCCTTTGATAATCGGTGCCAGGTCAGATGGCTCATGTGGGGTATAAGTGACCCGGTCCAAGGGTCTTACGACACAGGCGGCAGTCGTGGGCACCGGCGCACCGGGAGAAGTGCGTGCTGGGTTAAGGCTCATCGTGAAATGTCCGGTTGATTTAGAGGGGGCCATGCTCCCCTAGCCAGGTGTGTGCCACGAGCCCCTGCGAGGATCTATCAGGGGACCGTCCCCGTCATGCAGGCTCAAGGTAATGTTCAGTACCAAGTGAGGCTGGGGATATACGCTGGATCAGCCAAGTGCGGTGATAGAGTTGCCCATCTCGCACATACCAAGAATCACCAAGGAGTTTCGACATATCGGCTTCAATTTTCGCTTCGATTTCAGCGGGAGTGAGGTCAAGCGGCAAGCCATCCGCAATTCGTTGCTCCTTGAGAGCACGGATGTGCATCACGCACTGACTGGCAATGAATCCAGCAAACCGATCGCCGGGTTTGCCCGCCTGGCCTGAGGAAATGATTGCAGCCCAGAGTGCTTCGTCGTCCATTTTGCCCGAAGCGGAGACCCAGGCGGCTTCACGCTCAATCCGCCAGCGACATTCCGCCTTCACTAGTTCGGGGGTCGTGAGGCAGCTGACATCATCACGATGCCAGCAGCAGAGGGTGGCTGTGGCGTCACTAGCTGGCTCATCGGCCTGCCATACCCGCCATACGAAACCCATCGCGTCCCAACCAGGGCAAGTCACGGTGAGGTCGCTAGCGACTTCACCTTCAAGCCGGGTCCAAACGGACTGACAGATTAAGACGCCGTGACGGCTGTCCCAGTCAGGGGTCCACTCTTCTGGCCCGAATGGAATTGATACCGGGCTATCGGATTCAACTACGCGGTACCAGGGGTAACTGTGATTGAGTGGTGGGGGCAGAATCAAGGGCCGTAGGCCGGCTAACAGGCGTTTATACAGCACCGATTTGTCGAGCACTTGGTTCTCCTGCGCTCCGGCCGCGGCCACAACCTCCCGATACCGATTCAATGCCCGCTCCTGAGGGACGATCTGAGACATTTAAATTTCCTTAGCGGCATTCGCTGCAGAAGCCTGGGGCCAGGTAGGCAGCCATGAACTGGCCACAACCATCGCAGCGCGGTGATTTCTTGCGGCTGCGGGCGGGCTGAACCAACTTAATACCCGTAGCCTCGAGCGCCTGCGAGACCTTCATAGCGTCAGCAGAGGCGATGTAACGGGCCTGAGCATCAATGTATGCCTTGGGCCAGATGTGTCGGGTGCGTGCAGCAGCCTCACTCCCGAACCGCGCACACGCCTCATTGAGCGTATAAACCGAGGCATGGGTGAGGTCAGTTGTTTGGCCTGCGGGGCTGACCCAGTACATGTCGTTGCCGTCGAAGTCGAACCTCGCCGCGACATAGCACAAGTCAGTCCCCGCCTGAGGTACCCAGTGAATGTTGATGTACTGGAAGTCGACGGCCAGCTCACGGCGAGCCCGGACGAACTCCAGGGGCCAGGGAATGTCGGTCTCCCGGGAGGCATGCTGGGCAACTGCTTCCTCGCAGGTAAAAATCTGAGCTTGGTCGATATTCGTGGTGTAAGACCCACCTTCCCGCCACCAGCTAATCCTGCTTCCAATCAATCCCCGTGAATCCTGGAGGATGAACTGCTCCAATGCGAAAGTCCTTTTGTGGGCCAGCTGCTCTGGCTGTGGGCATCAGAATGGGGCCACAACACGGCCGTCAGCCGCGTAGAACACCTGCTTGTTGACAGCGTTGTGCTGGGAGTCCAGGTAAGCGGCTCGCCACATCACATCTGGTATCGGGAAGCCAAGTTGATTACTGACCTGCTTGAAAATGCTCAGGTCTTTGGGATGACCAACGTCATTGAGATTGCTGTAGACCACCTCGTCATCGTCATCAGGCAGCGAGTCCTGATCCTCCTTGAGAGCAACCAGGTAAAAGCCTTGAAGCGGACGATCCCAGCCGAGCTGAATTCGCACGTCGCACCCGCTTCTTTCGTGGAAGAACTTCAAAAAATGCTGGCTCATGCTCACTCCTAGTAGATAGACCAACAGGCTAACCCGCGTCCTGCCCATCCAAAACTCAAAACGGGGGTCCGGATTTAGCTAAGACCCTCTAAGGCTGAGGTTGAAAGAGCAATGCGGGCCTTCCTGAGGTGTTGAGCATTCTCACTAATCGTGGCCGTGCCAGAACCCTATTCAGCTACATGGATAGCAAACACGTTCACAGGCTCGATTCCGAAGTGATCATGCTGAATGGTCTGTTCCTCATAGCCGCGCCAAGGCCGCATGAGGACTCGATCAGTGTCATCTTTCTTTGGATACCCCCAGCAGATTCGGATCATGTCGTAAGCACGACCCTCAAGCCGTTTCCGCCAGTAAGGCGTGCGCAGACGGTACTCGAAGGTCTTAGTTCCGGATTTGATCTGATGGAAATAGGTGCCGATCAGGTTAATGGTAAGGATCTTCACCTGGTGATCTCACATCGTGTTGGGTAGAAAGACTCAGGCATCGGTAAACGCCTCACGGTTGGTGCAGCGGTCGGGTCGATGCCAATATCTGGGATTCTATCTCCCAGCCTAACGCTTGCTGGCCGTGTTCCTAGGGGCACGGTCAGATGCTGGGTGGGAAGAAGTCCCTTATGTCCCCCCAGTCCGCATCCATGAACACAATGTTCATCGCGGCATGCAGAACGGTCAGGTCGACGTTGGCCACGAAACTCTCAGCCGGGGGTATAGCTGGATCGCAGAAGTAGCTGTCCTGAGCCAGGTTAAAGTGGACCCTGCAGGCAATCGGTCGATCTGCGTAGATTGAGCACCGCCCCTTCTTCAGAAACGGGCATGGTGTTCTGAAGTTCTTTTCCACGGTGGCCAGGTGATCGCCCGTTATGCGTAAATTCCCCTTGGCTGGCCCCTTGCCGATGGCTGCACCAATGACCTGAGCCTCGAGCTGGGGCAGCGTCACAGCAATGTGGCAACAGTGGGAGCATGCCTCGCATGCAGAGTGTGGTGCCACGGCGGTACCGATCTTGTCCGCGAGCTTTCTGAACCTATTGAGTTTTGCCTTTGAAGAGCCGGGCTGTTGGGCGATCTCGAAAACCAACTCGTCGAGATCACGCAACCAAGGGGCAGAGAGCGAAATTGCCCGCAAACGCTGTTTAGCAGTCACTTCGGCAGCTTCGCGCATGGCGGGCAGGTTGATGTGCGGAATGAAATTTGGTGTTTCCACGGTCTATCCTGATGTGGTCATTTTCAGTCTGAACCATCTCCCCATCGCATCCAAGCTAACTGCCTTAGAGCAGCAATTCCTACACCGACCAGTAGCGCAAGGAAATCGGACGTATTGCCGAGCCAGGTGGCGATCGCCAGTGTTGGCAGGATGGACATCATTGCGATGAGAACCAGGCCCATTGGACTGCGCAGCCAGAAATACATGCTTCCCATGAAAAAACCCTCTGTCAATCGGCTTGTAGTGCCCAAGGAATGGCAGAGCCTGATTTTAGCCCAACGGGTCCAGGTCCTGAGAGGACGGCGGGTTACAGTCACGGGAAGCTTTGTTGCGTTCTGTTGCCTGGGGGGGAATGCTTCAGCCTGAGCGAGCCACGTACCGCGCGCGATGACGTGGCCTTCGCGCTCATATTTTTTCAGCGAATGTAGGGCGCGCGCCGGAACAGAGTTGGGCAAAGCTGTCGATCATCCCCTGGGCATCGTTCACATCGACAGTAAAGCGAGCCTTCAAGTCGGTACCAGCTTTTTCGTAGGAAAAACCCACTGTGCGGCCAGCTCGGAATGCGGTCAGTTGCTCAGGAGTCGGATCGAAGGTGATGTAGGAAAATCCGTTCTTCAGGTTGGGTCCCACCTTGCCATTGCGCACTGGGAAGCTCTTGTTATCAACCGTCAGGGACAAGCTGTCCATCATCCCAAGCAGGCTGGTGTCGTACCAGGCCTTGTAGAACGCGGCCATGGATACACCGCCGCTTGCATTACACGACATGCCTATGCGGCCGGTACCGGTGATTTTCGTCTGTTCACCCATCAGGTACACAAGCCCGTGCTCTCCTCGAAT